>JAALLP010000183.1_pt1 | contig 12793 bp, 19 predicted proteins | sample 7245951 | NCBI WGS metagenome assembly JAALLP01 (sample SAMN13049199, study PRJNA578106) | oil field metagenome | isolation source: filtered produced water from oil reservoir B6 | place: USA:offshore Texas | collected 2016
CCGTTAGTCAGGATAGCAAGCTTGACTTCTGGGGTGCTATTAAAATACCGGGCAAGCTGGGCGCTGTGAGTACCAAGTTTTTCATTCACGGGCTTGGCTTCAATAAATATTATTGGTTTGCCTTCGTTAAAAATAGCATAATCAACTTTTTCTGATTTCTTTTTTCCAAAGTCAGCCTGATATTCAGATCTAACTTCAAGTGGATCAAAAATGTCATATCCCAGTACCTGAAGGAAGGGAATTATCAAAGCTTGTTTTGTGGTTTCCTCATTGGTTATATGTTCAGCACGCTTTTTTACCTGCATTGCAAGGTTGTCCATTTCTTCTTTAAATCCCATATGTATACTCTCCCCTCGTAAAAAATATAAGATTTTGTCGAATACCTTAGATAGCACAAAACCCGCCACTTTTATAGTGTCGGGTTCTTTTTAATATAAACAAATGAATTCCACTAAGAAGAAAAAAATTTTTTATTAGCAAATCTCTTAGCCATTGTTATCTGATGACTTAAAATCCCTTTAATAAAATCTGGATCCATTCCATTGTTTATAGCCATTTCAATAACTTCATCCCAGCCTTGGAGTTTTTTATCCCGTATTGCTATGTACTCCTGGTATCGGTGATAAGGAGTTGACTCTTTCCTAATAAGTGCGGTTTTTATCCCCTCAATCCGTGTATCCTCATCAATTGGAATGTCTTCATATTCCGGGTTAGCAGCCCGGAGAACTGGTCGGTCATGGCCATTATTCTCAATAAAGTATTTTAGCGTGACCTCCCCGTGGCGAACGGCGGCCACAATGTCTTTATTGTAAGCTGTTTGCGATTGTTTACATATTACGAAGTCTCCTGGGTTGATCCCGGCCCCGATCATGCTATCTCCACTAACTTCAACTGCAAAATCGCCGTCCATGTCTGATGGAATTTCTAATTCCCCATCGTAATTTTCTTCGGAAAGGATGGGGATGCCGGCTTTGATGGTGCCGAGGATGGGCACATGGTTTGTTGGTTTATCTGGTTGGTCAGAGTTGTCCAATACGTGAAGGACTTTAAGGCGTTGGGTCTGCGTAATAGGATCGGAACCAACGGCTACAGGTAATTTGTCACTTTCCAAAATATCCACTAAGTCAATTTTTTTTGAATTAGTGCGACCCAAAAGGTAATCTACGGTGCAGTTAAAGAAATCTGCCAATTTATGTAGCGTTTGTGGGTCAGGATTTCTTGAGCCATGCTCATAACCGGAAATTGCTTGTTTGGATAATGAAACTATATCTCCGAGTTCTTTTTGTGTTAATCCTCTTTCGCTTCTTAATTTTTTCAGCCGATTAGCAAACATTGGTTCCACCCTCTCCATACCATTATAGTCAACGTTTTGTTGACTGTGAAATATTTATAAAAAAAGTCCACAAAATGCGTTCCTGCCTATTGACAGTCCACTCAATGTGGACTAAAATACAATAAATAGTCCACAAAATGCGTACCTGAAAGGGGGTTGGCATAGTTGCTTGAGAAATTGCGTGTAATGCGTGAAAACCGTAGATTAACTCAGTTGGAGGTAGCATCCAAGTTAGGTATATCAAAGCAGTACTACTCACAATTGGAACGTGGAGATAGGCGACTTTCTTATGATATGGCCTTGCGAATAGCAAAAATTTTTAATACGACTCCAGATCAAATTTTTTTGACCAGTGAGTACGCGAAGAGTGGACAGGCCGCCACCGGCACAGAATAGCCCAGCACTCCATCATAACGCATGTCGGGCCTAGAGCTGTTAAGTAAATATTGGGAGGGGGTGAGAAGGATGGAAAGCAAGGAGACTATTCAGAAGATGAAAATAGAACTTCACATTGATGCAGACAAAGCCCTTGAAACGATAAACAAAGTTAGAACAGAACTTGAGCAGATTATCTCTCTACAAAATGAAGTTAAAAAGATGGGCGCCGGATCCTAATTACTTACCGAAATTTTTAAGTGTTTTCTCAAATTCTTTTAAGGCTTTTTCGCCATCACGTAAGGTTTTTGTTGTAGTTTCGTCATGTTTTATTTGAATAGGTTCATTGCATCCAGGACATATAACCTGATTGCCTTCTTTCATAACATCTTTGAATTTAACTGTAAATTGATATTCACAACCTGGACATTGCATCTCAAGTGGTTGATCTCCAAAGACAGACTCCATGTCCAGGTTTCCAGAAAAAGTACTTTTAATATCAAATTTTAACATTCTACCAACTCCAAACGGCGCCCAGTTGTTACTTCGACATTTTTTAGGAAAACCCTACCATTATTAGGAGGTGAATCATAATGTCGACAGGCTTAATTCCTTTTGATGGACACAATGTTCGAATCCTCAACGAAAATGGAACACCCTGGGACGGTTATGAAGAAGCTTGGTTTATCCCGAGGGAAATTGCCCAGGCAATTGGTGCAAGTGAACCCAAAAACTATGCAACTAAAATCCTTTCTAGAAATCCTGATAAGTTTAAGGGTTTTGTAAGGGGGTGCCAAATTGTCACCCCCCAGGGTGGAAAACAAACAGCCAACATTATCAACGAAAACGGCCTTTACATGTTCCTTATGGCCAGCGACTTACCGAAAGCCATTGGGTTCCAGCGCCAGGTTACTGAGATTCTAAAATCAATCCGTAAAACCGGTAAATACTCAACCCAACCCGAGTATCAAAACGAATCCCTCCGGGCGGCCATGGAAATATTCCGGAGCCTGGATATCAACAACATGAAAGCAACAGACCGGGCAGCGTTCTTTAGAATGGTGGGCAGATCATTTGCCGCCGGAAAAAGTCAGAAGAAAGATGCTACCATCGATGCCAATGCAGACCGGATTACGGAAGATGCACAAAATGCGCTTAACTGGGTTAGGAAAATGTACGCAAAATACGGCAACAATGAACCTATATTTGGGATACCAAACGGAGATTGGTTTCTGGTACGCCGGTCCCGGTGGAGACAGTGGGCAGAGCAAAACCAACTTAACTTGACCACAATTTTGAAAGAGTTACACCGCCAAGGGATAGTAAAGAAGTTTTACAATGGTAACCCCCGGTATTCAAGAATTCAACGGGTTGAAGGAGTTGCTGTCCACCTGGTCTGGGTGAAGCGGGAGTTTATCGAGTCAGACGGGCCACATCTTTCGGTAGTGAAGAGTTGAAGGGTTAGGTCACAGGTAGCTATAAACCAGCCGTCCGGAATTCGGACGCTTGGTTTTAAGAGATAAACTGTTAAATACTATTTCGAGGGCCGCCAATCATGTTAGACCAATGGAAAAGGGGGTCAAATAAATTTACCATAATCTGCTTGTAGTGGGACAACCGATACGCTGCATATGGTGCAGCAGGAGGTGTTCGGGATGAAAGTTAGGCGCAGACATTTTATCATGCCGGACGGCACGGTCAAAGATGAAAAAGATTTGACCCCTGAAGAATATAAAGCTTTTTGCCAAAAAGTAGTCGATGTGATGACACCTCTTTTATATGAGGCTGTAATGCGAGATTTGCAGAAGGAGCGTGAACGAAAGGCGGCTGCAAATTAGCCCCCTTTTTTTATAAAAAATAAGGACAAGTATTGGAGATGAAACACAAAATGCAAACTCAAGAACAGCTCCAATCATCCAGAGCCCGAGCCCGAGCCGAAGCCGTCAAACAAATCAACAAAGCATGCCAGCTCAAAGATTTCGGTACTACCACCGCCGAGCTGAACGGCGATACCTGGCCAGTTCGAATTCAACAGCAAGCAGGCGAAAGGTTTTTAATTAGCGGCAGATCAACCGGCCTGGAAGTATATGTCACCAATAGCGCTTTTGGTTATTTAGTCGCAGTGACAAATTACCAACGTGCTGGCTTAGTACCTGCCGACATTGATGGGCCCGGTATCCAAGAATATGTTGGAATCGAAAACCTGGTCGACGCCACAACGGTGGCCGCCGCGGTACGGTGGATCATCCAAAAGAATCTGCAATTTATAATTACAACTTAGGGGAGGCAATCCCCCGGCGGCCGGCGCCGACCACCGAAGAAAGGGAGGTGAAACAGGGGGATGGCATCGAGAAATAAAATTATAGCTTCTTACTCAGGCCCAAACTGGTTATTCAGGTTGAGATTAAAAAGACAGATCAACTTACAATCTGAGTTTAAAAAGCAGCAGAAGCAAGCGAAACAGCAAACGGATAAAACCGGGATTTATTTAGTTGCCAATGATCACATGCGTTAAACAACACCGGGAGATGTCGTTCTTTGAAAACAGTTTAAAGCTAAAGTGAGTCCGATACAACTACCACAATCGGACAGAAGGAGGAATTTAATGTGACAATAGCAGGTGAAATGCTTAGAGTTGCCCTGGAAAAACTGGGTGAACCGATTAAATCAGTAGCAAGAGAAACAGGATACTCCGTTGACGCCTTTTACGCTGCGCAAAACGGAAAACGCCACATTCCTCAGGATGCAAAACCAAAGCTCAGCCAAAAGCACCCGATGTTTGGAATGGCCATAGCATACGAGGATACAGGCTACCAGTGCTTTACCTATATTAACCGTGACCGGCACATACAAACTATGATCAGGCGGCTTGAAAAAGAGGATATGGAAGCTGATAAAGCACTGCAACCCCTTGGAATTATGTTGGTTGATAAAAATGATCCCGAGGACTTGACTCCAGAAGATGAATTTACCCTGAAAGCAGCGGCAAAAGAAATCAGTGATAGGATTCAGGCTGACTTAAACCTGCTCGTAGAAATGGAAACCAGATATCGGTTAGGACTGACTGAATACCTTGCCGGTGGCGGCATACAAGCAAAAGAAAAACCCGCATCACAGCAACAGAGTGTGGCTGAGAAACGGGCGAGTTACCGAGTAAAAACAAGATCGTTAAAGGCAAATAAAAAAGCCGCAGCGCAAGCGGCAAAATAAAAATAGATTTAATCCGTTGAACAAATTATACCACACCACTGTTGGGTTGTTAAGTCCTTATCCACTACATGGAACCCGTAGGGCCCAAAGGATTTAATACCATTAACCCCTATTACTAATTTAAAAGGGAGACCGGGCCCCTCCCTTTATTGCAAACAATTACAGGGCGGCGGCGTGGTGGGAACACGCTAATCAGTCATAGGAGAACCTGTTGGGTATCAAGGGCATGACCCCTAAACGTGCTGGCAGGCCGTAAAAGTGTTCTAGACACATGTAGCTGGGTGATGTGAACCGTTAGAGTAGTGACGACTAGCCTGAATGGTTATAACGGGGATCAGAGGGCGGCTACCGAGCGGGATGTAAAACGAGGCGTCGCTACACGCCTATCCTGTGACAAGTAGGTTCGAATCCTGCCCGCCCTGCACTAAATTTAATAGGAGGTAATCACAGAAATGCAAATCACTCAAATCACCCAGGACATCCAAAAGGCAGTTTTTGAAGCCAACAAGATGGCAGTCCAAACAATTCGCTCCAAAATTAAAGAAGAGAACAACGTCAACGGCCTTCTCGAACAAATCCAACACCTGCCAAGCGACATCTATAATCACCGTATTAAAATCAACCAATACCGGAGCCAGCAGCGCACCCTATTCCGGGAAATGAAAGACCGTGAAACAATCCTCAAGTCCCTGGAAAATGACCTGCTTCTCATGATCACCGCGGAAACCAATCCAGAAACCGGTAAACCAAAATTCTCTAATGAAAAAGCACGACAAGCTGAGCTGGCCAACCGCAAAAAGACCGACCAAACCTACCAAGACACCGAAGCCCAAATCAAAAAGATGAAAGACCATGCCGAACAACTGGAAAATGAAGTAGCCATGGCTGAAGCTGAGCTGGACAAGCTGGAAAATCAGTTTTACGCAATTCGCAAACAACTTGATCTAGCTACAAAGGAAATAGCCCTGGCGGCCGCCGCCATGAGCAGCGCAGCGCTAATGCCGCAGCAAAATGGAATCAAGGTCCCGGCGCCTGGTTTTAATGAAAGCTCCCCATCAGCTGAGGGCTGGGACGATTAATTAATCAACAGGAGGATTGATCAACTATGGCAGTAGAGGAACGTGCCCTTGCCACCATTGACCAGCAGCAAATGGAACTGCTCCTTAAGGACATTGACACATCTGAAATGACCGAAGAGGAAAAGCAAACCCTGGCCTTGGTCCTAAAAGAAGAACTTGATCAGCAGCAAATGCAGCAGGGTTTTTCATTTAAACCGCAACGCGTGACAATTAACAAAGACAGCCAAACCTTCGTTGACCCGCTCGGGAACGGAATGGACGAGCTCCGCGGGGTAGTGGTACACAAGCAAAAAATACGGGCTATGTGGAACGAAAATGATATCCCAATCTGTTCTTCACTTGATTGCGTTACCGGGATTGTAAAGGATGAAGAAGGCAACCCGATTGTAACTGGCACCGATGCAAATGGGGATCCAATTTATAAAAAACGGGCCTGTAGTAGCTGCCCGTATAATGAGTGGGGTTCTGCTGTAGATGAGGCTGGAAACAGGCGCAAAGGCAAAGCATGCAAGGAACAAAGACGCATTTTTATGATGGTCCCGGGATACAAGCTGCCAATTGTACTTTCCTTACCGCCTTCTTCAATTGGGGTTTGGGACGATTTCTGCAGTGCACTTGCCACGGCTGGAAAATCAGAGCTTAAGCGGCAGGTAGTTTTAACACTCTCAAAGGCTGGCAGCGGCAAAGAAATTTATGCCATGTTAAACAAACCTCGTCAGGGTGATCCGGTACCACCGAAAGATATTCTGTATTATGCACGGATTAGAAAAGACTTTGCTGCCCAGTGGTCTGCCGAAGAGGTTGCCCAGGATGAATATAAGGCCGCAAACGATGATAGCGGCGTAACCGATGAACAAATGCAAGAAGCCATGTTCAACGAGGATAATGAGCAGAAAGGGGCCGCCGCCGAGGGTTGGGATTAATCAGTAATTAGCAAAGTGAAGGGCAGGGAACGAATACCCTGCCCATGGGAGGTGAAGACTTGCAACCAAATCCCATTATTAGCGTCATAGTTGAAAACTTTCAAAGCCACAAAAAAAGCGAATTCGCCCCGGCCGGCAGTGGACAGCTGACCGTTTTAACTGGTCCCAGTGATTGCGGAAAATCTGCCCTGCTTGTCAGGGCCCTGCGCTGGGTATTTTATAACATTCCTCAGGGGATAGACTTTATCCGGTCAGGTTCCAGCTTTGCCCGGGTGACAGTTGAATATAAAAACGGGTTTAAGGTTATCCGGGAGAAACGCCGCAGCAACTTCAACCGGTACAAAGTGATTACCCCAGATGGAAGCGCCCAGACTTATGAGGGGTTTGGGAGTAACGTCCCGCTTGAAGTGCAGCAGGTTACGGGAGTTTACCCGGTAATAATTGCCGGGATTAATTTTAACCTTAACATTGCAGAACAGCTGGACGGGCCATTCCTTGGCAAGAGTGTTTCCGCCGGAGCTCGGGCGAAGGTCCTGGGGAAGTTGGCCGGGACCGAAGAAGTTGATTATGCTTCCAAGCAGCTGGGCACGGATCTGTACCGGCAGCGCCAGAAGGCGAATAATCTAGCCGATGATTTGGAAGGCCTGGAGAAACAAATTGATTCTTACAGTTACCTCGAGGGAATGGAAAAGGTGATCAGCCAAGTCAGGACCGGCCTTGAAAAACTCAAGGAAGACATGGCATTGGTTGAAAAGCTGAAGTATCTTCAGGGAGAGATTGAGTCGGCTCGAAGGAAAGCAAATGATGAAGCTTTTATTGCCGCTGATTTAGGCACCAAATTAAATGAAATCCAGCCGACGTTAAAACGATTGGAGACTGATATACCTTTAAAAGAAAAACTATTCAGTATTTCTAACGAGCTGGATAATACCAGAAGATGTATTGAACGACAGCAACAGTTAATCCAGGCTACTCAATCAGTTGATGAAGTAAACAATCTCATAAATCAATCCGAAAAGAATACAGCTGACAAGTCACTTCTGACCGAGATGCATGAACAGTTTAATGCTGTTGATTCAGCTCGCAAACTTGCTCTGAATATGCTTTTGTCCACCGAATTTGCTGAAATAACAAATGAGCGTATTAAGGAAACTGAATTTCTTATTGAATCCCAGTCTCAATTTAAAAAGCTTAACTATGAATTGGTGCAAACATCCCGCCAGGTTAGTGAGTCTGAAAAGCTCTTGTCACAGGTAAAAATGCTTCCTGAAATAACAATGCTTCTCAATTTAGTTGAACATGACAATTTAAAACTAGAATCCTTGCAGCCACTAAAAGAGCAGCTGGATTCAAATTTAATTAACCTAGCCCGAACAGACAAGAACATTCAACAGCTAAAATACCTTGAAAACTTAATCGCCCTGGTAAGTCAAACAGAGGAATCGATTAACACTCTGAGCACTCTATTTGGATACGCATCAGAAGCAACAAAAGTTGCCGGTTATATTGAGTCTACTGAATCCATGATAACTGACCTCAATACCCAGGCAGAAAAAGCTCAGCGTAAATATATTGACTTACTAACAGGGCTGGGAATATGCCCCACCTGTGGTTCACAAGTTCGGGAAGAACGATTAAGGGAGGTAGTTTAAATGAATGTTGATCACTTGACCCAAATACAGCAAGCAAAGGAAGCCGTGGAGAAGATGAAAAGCGCAAAGGCCAGGGCCGAAGCTGACTATGACCACTACAAACAGCGCCAGGAAGAACTTGAAGCAAAGGCAAAAGAGCTCGGGGTGGATCCGGAACAACTGCCGGAGAAAATTAAAGAGCTTGGCTCCAGGATCGCTAAGAACATGGATGAGATTTGGAGCATGATCCCCGAGCAATTCAGGAGCTGATCCCGATGCTAGATAAAATCGATGCCGCTTTGAATAAGATGACAGCCAAATACGAACAGGATAAGGGCGCCCGGGATCTCCTGATCAAGCAAAAAATTGAAACGAGCACAACCTTGCACCAGACCAAGAAGCTGATTGAAACCTGGGAACAGGTCCAGGTAGTTTTCTCAAAGACTTCTGAGTACGCCCGGGAACAACTCAAGGTGCGAATAGAGGAAACCGTTACAGCTGCCCTCCAGGTGGCCGGCTTCCACGGGCACCCCCGGTTTAAGGTAATTTTAACCGAGAGAGCCAATCAGCCGGCCGCGGAATGGCGAATCATAGAAGCCCGGGAAGACGGCAGCGAAATGGAAACCAGCATTGAGGATAGCCACGGCGGCGGCCTCACTGACGTAGTAAGCCTGGCACTCAGGTTGGCCCTACTGCGGTTATCCCGGCCGCAACCGGCGCCGCTGGTAATCCTGGATGAACCAGCAAAGCACGTATCAGCAGAGTTTGCACCAAATGTAGCTTTCTTTTTAAAACAGTTTGCCCGGGAGAAAAATGTCCAGGTACTTATGGTAACACATAATGAAACGCTGGCTGAAATTGCAGATACCACTATAAGGGTGGACAAGCCCGGGGCTTACAGTGAGGTGAAGCAGATTGTCTAAGGCAGCAAAGTTTTTAGTCATTGGTGACCTGCACTGGAGAGGCATTTCACCCAGGGCTAGATTGGATAACATCCAGGAAGCACTGACAAGGAAAATGCGCGAAGTGTTTGAGCTGGCAAAAAAGCACCAGGTGCTTGCCATTCTGCAGCCGGGTGATGTTACCGACAGTCCGGGGATCTCGATCTCAACGTTGAGTGACTTTATTGAGCTGATGCAGGAGCTACCGTGCCCGTTCTTTACGGTGCCAGGGAATCACGATCTATGGGGAGCAAACCCGGCGTCTTTACCGCGAACACCTTTTGGCTTACTGGACCGGGCAGATTACATTCAAGACGTTGCTTATATGCCTTATGTGTTTAAGCAGGGTGACTATGAGATTGCCATTACAGGCCATGGTTACGACACCGAAACCGATACTGATAAAAATCAATACTGTAATACCGGGGCGATCCCGGGGCTAACCAACCCAGATAAATGTTTCAATATCCATCTGGTTCATGGGATGCTCCTGGAACGTTCGCCCGGGCACGATATGAGGCACACTACTTTAGCTGAAATAGCCAATCTTCCAAATCCACCGCAAGTTTTAGTTTGTGGCCATGACCATTCCGGATTTGGTTTTCAGCAAGTAGGTGAAACATTATGTATTAATCCCGGGGCAATATGCAGACTGACAGCCGGGGAAGTGGAAAGACCGGTGCAGGTAGCACTTTTACAGGTAAATGAGGATGGTATCGGCGTTGAACTGATTAACCTGCAGTCGGCTAGGCCCGGGCATGAAGTTTTATCCCGCGAGCATTTGGATGCCGAGGCGCAGCGGGAAGAGCGCATGAATAAATTCCTTAATCTCTTAGCTGATGAAGGTGAATCAAAGTTCCTTGAAACCAGGGAAATTATTGACGGCATAGCCAGGAAAGAAAAACTTCCGAAGCCGGTTGTCAAAGAGGCCCTGGAGAGACTCGCCAAGGCCCAGGAAGACCTATCCAAAATGGCTCAATAGTTTTAATCATTTAGAAGTTTTTGCACACATCTAATTAAAGCCCTGCTGGGTGCCTAGCTCAGCTCCCGGCTATTTTTTTATAGCCAGTTACTCTTACATTAATATGCAGGGGAGGGAAGATTGTGCAGAGTGATTTAGCTTTAGAGCAGAGGGTTGAAGAGCTAGAAGATGTTGTTGACCAAAATGGACAGTGGGAAGATTGTTGTTATGCAGTCGAGGAAGAGAACAGAAAACTGCAGCGCAGGATAGATCACCTGGTAGCAACAGAGCAAAACCTAATGCAATGCCTGAATGAAGCTCAGCTTGAGGTTTTTCGGTTGAGACAAGAACTGCAACGGTTATATAACTTAACCCAAAGCGACCGAGAGGACTATATCAAATGTGGAGATGTTGCTGATATTACCGGTACTGCCCTAGAGCTTTCAAAATATTGAACAATTCAGGGTGGCTGATACCATGACCACACAAAATAAGCCAAATAACAAGCATGATAGCAAATGCAGCAATCCGGAATGCAACAATCATTGTGCTTTAATCAGCTGGGATCCAAAGAAACGGTGCCGTAAGTGCGTAGGATATCAGCCATCCTGGTACTGCAACCAGTGTAAAGCAAGGTGGTGCGAAAGTTGACCCAATTAATCAGGGATGAAGTTGGTTGGTGCGCCCTGGCTGTATCAATTCTTACCACCAAAACACCTGAACAAGCTTTTGAGTTATTGGATCCCACCGATAACCTAAGTGTCTTTTCAGAAAAAGATACAGAAGACATGATCCGCTTGAAAGAGCAGGGCCTAACTTTTAAAGAGTTGGGTGAAATCTATAATGTGCATCCAAGCTCTGTTGCCAGCAGGATCAAAAGGTTTTTAAAAAGGGGAGAATCCCATGGGAAAGCAGTTAGAAGAAAAACAGGCACAACTGAATGCGATGTCGCGGGATGATCCGAACATTCTTACTGTTTCACAAGAGCTGGACAAGCTGGTAGCGGAAGAAATGAAAGCCCGGTGGGCTGAATTTCAGCAGTCGGAAAACAGCTGAAAATAAAGAAAGGAGCGCAAAACTATGAGCAACGGGGATTTGAGGACACCATTAGCACTGGGAACAATTTGCGGCGGTCAGTTGGAGGAAGAGTTTCAGCGGATGTATCCGGCAATTCTATCACAGCTGAAAGCAGGGGACAAAGCAAAAATCACTATCAACATCGAACTCAAGCGGGTCCCGGAAACCAACAGCATGATAAACCTCAGCTACAAGATTAAACCAACGTTCCCGGATAAAACCAAGGCAAGTATTTGCCAGCAGACCGGGGATAACAAGCTGCACACTGAGGAACCGCCGGAGAAGATAAAGGTTGTGAATATGTTCGAGGAGGCAGGAGCTAATGAGAAGTAATCCCGAGCGCGTGCACGTGGAACCCAAAGACGGCCAGGTAACAATACTCCATGGTGACATAAAAGTTTACCATTTTCCGGGAACCAATTATCAACTGAACTCAGTTGATTCAGTGATTCAGCTGGTTAAGTGGAAAGGTTCCAAAGATAACACTGTAATCTTTTATGACGAAAATCAAATCCAGGTGATTCTTGATGACAGCTTGATGGACAGGCCCCAGGATAAGGCAATTTACGGATTTGAATATACTCAAGCGTTTTCCGAATGGACCGATATTTTTGGAAATCCTCTTAACCAAAAGCAGTTTGTTGACTTTCTAAAAAGGCGCCCGTGGGAAGAGTCTCACATCATTGAGCCTTTACTAGCCCAGGTCCAAAATCTGAAGTTAATGACTGAGATTATAGGAGACTACAGCTACGACGACCACAATAATCTTACGTTTATGTTTAAAACCAAAGATGGCGAGAAAATGACCAAACTGCCCACGGTTATTACATTGGACATGATTATTTTAAACGAAAGCACTTTTAACCAACAGGTGGAATTTGAACTGGAATTAAAGAAGCCAAAAGCGGAGAACGAGAAACCTATGTTTATTGTAACCTGCCCCAAGTTAAAGCGCTACGTCAAGGAAGCAGTGGAACACGAGGTTTCTAAGATGAAAAAGGAACTTGACGGGTACTTGATCATGGCCGGTCACATGGGAAGGTAAATAAATCAGGTTAAAAGGAAAGCCGGGGCGGTCATAATGACCGCCTCCGGGCACCCTTTAGATTTGATTGAAGGTGAAAAAGATGCAGGAAAATATTCAAGGATTGGTATCACGCATTAATTTTAGAAACCCGGAAACCGGGTGGCATGTACTGTCCATAACCCCAAACCAGCGCGGCAAGGATGATGATCTGTTAATTAAAGCGGTGGGTATTATCC
>JAALLP010000184.1_pt1 | contig 12763 bp, 10 predicted proteins | sample 7245951 | NCBI WGS metagenome assembly JAALLP01 (sample SAMN13049199, study PRJNA578106) | oil field metagenome | isolation source: filtered produced water from oil reservoir B6 | place: USA:offshore Texas | collected 2016
CTATGTATCTTCTAGCTTACTTATCGATAGATGTAGTTTCAACCATTTTTGCCTATTATACTAAATATTATATTGGAAATGAAGGCTTACTTCCCATAGCTTTAGGTGCTCTTTTCATAGCCGAAATTATTTTTATCCCATTTTATGCCTTTGTTGGTGAACTACATCGCCAATAAATTGGCGAGCTTCGGATTCTCAATGAAATAATGTCCATTCCATCGGTACATCTCTGGCGTGTCCAACGCCACTACTGCTGGATTGGTTTTACCAATCCTACACAGATACTTTTTTAATATATTGTACGCTCCAACACAATCTGCATTAAACACTTTACCATTCACTGCATACAATCCCCTATATTTGCGATTACTTTTTTGGGCCGTTACTTTTGATATTTCTTCGGCATATGGGCTACATTGACTGGTATAGCTCTCATCTTGCTTTTCAACAAATATGCCTCTATCTTGTGCCTTGTAAATAAGCATTTCTTCTACTTTTTTAAATGGCCATTTGTGAAATTTCTGATTGTTCTTTTTTCCCATGTTTTTGTCATCTCGGATATGTGAAATATCACCGATAATGATCTTACTTACACCTTCTTGCTCCGCAAAATCTATTACTTGTTTAGTAGCTGTATGCAAAAGATGGTTTACTTGTTTTCTACGTTTTGTATATAACTGTTGTATTCGTTTGGTATTCTTTTTGGGCTTTATTTGACAAGATTCTTGCTGTGCATTTGCTATTGATTGATAATATGAAATTTGTTTATCAAAATAGCGGTTTATACTTAGCAGTTGTCTACCTGATATAATTATACTTTTGCCTGTGGATACGTAACATGTCATAAGATTATTAATCCCGAGATCAATGGCCATATATATATTGCTATCCTGCTTATATTCTATTGTTGGTAAATCGATGATAATATTGACTCTATACTTCTTGTTTTTCGGTATAGGTATTATCTCGATGATCTTTATTTTACCAACAAAGTTTTTATACTCATTTGGAACTTTTATATACAAAAAGTTTATGTCTAAATCATACTTTTGCTTTATATATTCTTTCTGCTGTTTTGGTACCGTTAATCTTATTATTCCGTCTGATACAGTAAAACCGTTGTTTAAATATCGTATGTTGAAATTACTGTGTTTATATTTAGGTGGTCTTGGGTTCTTTATTCCTCCACTCTTTTTCAATTTATAAAATGATTTCCAACCTTCATCTAGCTGTTTCAACACTTCCTGGGCTGTTTGTGATGGCAAGTTTTTATACCAAAAATTTTCTTTTAATTTAGCTTTTTGTTCATACCAGTTTGGATATGGATTACCACTTTCCTTTTTCCACTCTATTCGTTCATAATTTGCCACATTCCAAAGTTTGGATGCTGAATATGTCGATGAATTTAATACAATACCTTGTGCTTTGTTAGGGTTCAACTCAAATTGTATAATCCGTTGCCTTGTGTTATAATTATTTTTCTTTAACCCCATCATTTTATCCCCTTGTTTTTTGGTGTTCAATATATTTTCTAATTGCATCTTCTGATATAGAACCTACTGTTTCTATATAAAACGATGAGTTCCATAAGTGTCCTTTCCAGAGTTGTTGGGTTGGTCTCACGTATTTAACTGACCATACAATATGGTAATTAACATTATACACACATCTTTTAGCATGAATTAAATTATTTTTTATTCATACATATAGTATATCATAAAAATAAATGTAAGCGCTTATATACTTCATTATATCTACATAGTAATCAACGTGACCCAAAAACAGCTTTCATCTCTCCAATGAATTGGAGAGGATTCCCGCTGTGTTTCCTAAAAAGACATCCAAAAATATCTCATATATTTTAGGTGCATTAGTTTGGTGTGTTGCGGGATTCATTCTTTTCACATTTCCTCCTGATGTAACAATGTTTCAGGTAATTTTAATGGCGTCAATAATAGGTGCAGGAGTTTCGGCGGTTGCAGTTATGCCTTATACTATATTTGGGGATGTAACCGATGTTGCTGAGTTAAAATTTGGTAAAAGAGAAGAGGGTGCTTTGAGTGGCCTGATGACGTTTGTTAGGAAAGTGGCATCTGGCTTGGCTGTTGCAGGAGTTACCTTTTCATTAGGATTAGCAGGATTTGTTAACCCAATAGACGGTGTAGAGCAGCCTCAGCCTGAGAGCTTTTTGTTTGCATTAAGATTTATAATTTCTTTCGTTCCAATAATTTTATTGGTTTTAGGAATAATTGCTGCAGTTAGATATCCTTTAAATCCAAAAAGGCATGAAAAATTAAGAGAATATCTAGAGGCAAAAAGGGCAAATAAAACAGTAAAAGAAGAGTTAGAAAAAGAAATAACTGAATTGAAAAAAGAATTGATTTAATACAAATAGTTGTGGATATTTTTTGTAAAAATAAAAGAAAACTAAGTATTTACTAGATAAATGCCTCTAATCGGTGATAAATGACTGTAATTAGTTGTAATTGGTTATAATTGATTTTGACAATATAAAAATTTTAATATATAATTAATTCAGAAGTTTCTAAACCACATAAGTTGTAAAACAATGAAATGTTGAAATAGAAGTTAAGACTTAAAGTTAATAAAAGCGATAAGGTGGAGAAGAAGAGAAAACCTTAGTAAATATTGGTATATCGAAGAGTGAGTAACCACTCTTGGATAAGAAGCAATTTTTATTAAGGTTTTTTTATTTTGTAGTAAGTCAATCGTTGGGTAAAAACAAGGAATAGTGAAGTTATCTTCTTTTTATTATGCAAAATAAAGGATGTTTGAAATGAATGAGAAGTCCGTTTCTATGCTTTTGCAACTTGGTAAAATAAATATAAATATTAGGAGGTAATAATGATGAAGAAAAAATTGATTAACAATCCAGAGGATGTTGTAGTAGAAATGATTGAAGGGATAGTTAAGGCAAAACCTAAAGAATTGAGAAAACTGGATGGTTACAATGTTGTAGTTAAAAAGGACGCCCCTGTAAATAAAGTTGCCCTTGTTAGCGGTGGAGGTAGTGGGCATGAACCTGCTCATGCTGGTTATGTGGGTGAAGGAATGCTAGATGCAGCTGTAGCAGGAGATGTATTCACTTCTCCAACCCCAGATGCAATATTTGAAGCAATTAAAGCAGTAAATGGGGGAAAAGGAGTTTTGTTAATTGTTAAAAACTATACCGGTGATATTATGAATTTTGAAATGGCTGAGGAAATGGCCAAAGCAGAGGGGATTGAAGTTGCGCATGTAGTTGTAAATGATGACGTAGCCGTTGAAGATAGTTTGTACACAACAGGACGTAGAGGTGTAGCTGGTACGGTATTCGTTCATAAGATTGCTGGAGCTAAAGCTGCTGCAGGTGCGGAACTTTCTGAGGTTAAAAAAGTTGCAGAAAAAGTTATTGCCAATGTCAGAACAAAGGGTATGGCTTTATATCCTTGTAGGGTTCCTTCTGCAGAAGAACCTACATTTAAACTGGATGAAGATGAAATGGAACTAGGAATTGGAATTCATGGAGAACCTGGTACACAGAGGGCGAGAGTTAAAAAGGTAGATGAAATAGTAGATGATTTAGTAGGCAGTATATTGTCTGATATAAATTTCGAAAGTGGTGATGAGGTCGCCTTAATGGTCAATGGTATGGGCGGAACTCCTTTAATGGAGCTGTTTATTGCAAATAGGCGGGTACATCAAGTTTTAGAAAATAGGGGCATAAAAGTTTATAAAAATTTTGTTGGTGAGTTTATGACATCTTTGGAAATGGCAGGAATGTCGATAACATTGCTTAAACTCGATCAAGAATTAAAAGAATTATTAGATGCCCCCACAGATATAAATTTAATGAAATGAAACTTATATACAATTAAGAAATAAAATTTTGTAAAAATACAATAAATCATTAAGGACGATTAGGAAAAAAGACTTATTTTATAAGCTCCTAAAGTGGGAAATTTTATTTTCTAAAAAAACCATTATTAAATTTTTTAGTAAGAAAGTTTGAAAATACCGAAGACATTATAAATAGTGAAATATGGAGGACGATCTAATGGTAGATAAAGTTGAGATCTCTTCAGAGAAAATTAGAGATATATTAATAAAAATTTCCGATATTATCATAGAAAATAAGAATTATTTAACCGAATTAGACGCGGCTATTGGGGATGCAGACCATGGTATAAATATGGCTCGTGGTTTTAAAAAAGTAAAAGAAAAAATTGTGGATGATGGGTCCAAAAATAATAGTGACTTAGTTAAAACTGTTGCAATGACTTTAATATCAACTGTCGGTGGCGCCTCTGGGCCATTATACGGAACGGCTTTTTTGAATATCAGCAAAGTTATTCCCGATCAAGATTTTGATATTGATTCTTTTATAAATATTGGTGAGGTAGTAATAGAAGGTATTCAAAAATTAGGCAAAGCCAAACAAGGAGAAAAGACTATGTTGGATACCATCATTCCTGCAGTGAATTCGCTTCATCAAAGTAAAGAAAAAGGTTTATCTTTAGAAAAGGCTCTTTTGGAATGTAAAAAAGTTGCCGAAGAAGGGATGAAGGCAACAATTCCTCTGCAGGCAACTAAGGGACGCGCCAGTTATTTAGGTGAAAGGAGCAAAGGTCATCAAGATCCTGGAGCAACTTCGAGCTATTTAATTATAAAAGTAGTTGTTGATGAATTGATTTCAGAAATGGAGTGAAAAAATGGTTAGTATTTTGATTGTTTCTCATAGTAAAGAAATAGCATTAGGTGCAAAAAAATTAGCCGAACAGATGAATCAAGGCGGTGTTGAAATATTAGCTGTTGGTGGTACTAAAGATGGAGAAATTGGTACAGATCCTGACGCAATTTATTCATCATTAAAAAAAATAAATAAAGATGATGGTGTGATTATTCTTGCCGATTTAGGCAGTGCTGTAATGAATATAAATATGATAATAGATAGTTTTGATAAAGATACTAAGAAAAAAATAATATTAGCTGATGCTCCGATAGTTGAAGGTGCAGTATTTGCAACAGTAGAAGCAGGTGTTGGTAAAAATCTTTATGATATATTATCCTCCATTGAATCGCCGGACGTAATAAAAAAGAAGTGATAGAAAAGCACACCCGAACTTCTTATTGCCTATAAAGTAAATTTATAAGAGTTTATAAAATCAATAGTAAAAAAGGACTGATTTAATTTGGTTGAAGAAAAAAAAATAATGATCAAAAACAAAATTGGCTTGCATGCACGGCCTGCTGCACAACTTGTACAAAAAGCCACTAAATTTAAATCAAATATAGAAATAATTTTTAATGGGAAAAAAGTAAGTGCAAAAAGTATAATTGGAGTTATGAGTTTAGGTGTCACCCAGGGAAATGAAATAATTTTGAGAGCAGATGGTGAAGATGCCGAGGAAGCTATCGAAGAAATAGAAAAATTCATTACCGTCGAAATTCCTAAAGAGGATAAAGAGGTGTCAAATTAATGAAAATGCAAGGCATTCCGGGCTCTCCTGGTATTGCTATAGGCAAAGCATTGATACTTAAGAAAGAAAAAAATGATGTAAAAATAGAAACAATATCTCAAGACAAAATAGATAACGAGATTGACAAACTTCATAATGCTTTAGAGAAAGCAAAAAAACAATTAAAAGCAATAAGAGAGAATATTGAAAAGGAAGTTGGTGATGAGAAAGCTAGGATTTTTGATGCACAAATAATGATGATAGATGATCCAGAGTTAATCTCTGCATTAGAAAGTAAAATTAAGGAAGAAAGATTTTCTGCTCCTGCAGCAGTAAAGCAAGTTATAGAAAGGTTTGCAGGTATGTTTGACGCTATGGAAGACGAATACTTTAAAATGCGCGGAACAGACATAAGAGATATAGGGAAAAGAGTAATAAATATACTCTTAGACAATAATGAAATCTTTGGTGAATTAGATAAAGAAGTTATAATAGTTGCAGAAGACTTAACCCCATCTGCTATTGCACAATTAGATACCAAAAAAGTTCTTGCTTTTGTAACTAAAGATGGATCAAGGACCTCTCATACTTCAATAATAGCTAGATCTATGGGCATACCTGCTGTTGTTGGTTCAGGTGAAGCTCTTTTAGATAAAGTTGAAGATAATTCTCTTTTGATTGTTGATGGAAATAGTGGTGAAGTTTATTTAGATCCAGATAATAACACGTTAGAAATATATGAACAAAAAATTATTGAATATAAAACTGAACTCGAAAGATTAGCTGTTTATAGTAACAAAAAGGCTAAGACTAAAGATGGATTAGCCATAGAAGTTGCTGGGAACATAGGTAATATTGATGATTTAGAGACTGTGCTGGCAAAAGGCGGAGAAGCGATTGGTCTATTTAGAACTGAATTTTTGTACATAAATAGATCAAAAATTCCTACTGAAGAGGAACAATTTGAAGTATATAAAAAAGTAGCTGAAAGAATGGGAAAAAATCGTGTAGTCATAAGAACACTTGACATTGGTGCTGATAAGGATGTTCCTTATTTGGGTCTCCCCAAGGAAATGAATCCATTTTTGGGTTATAGAGGAATTAGACTATGCCTTGATAAAACTGATATTTTTAAACCCCAGATAAGAGCGATTCTTCGGGCAACCAAATACGGGAATTTAAGTATAATGTTTCCAATGATTTCTTCCTTAGAAGAAGTTAAGCAAGCTAAAGGCATTTTTAATGAAGTTAAAATGGAATTGGATAATGAAAATTTAGAATATAATGAGAATATAGAAATTGGTATAATGGTTGAAACACCTGCTGCTGTTATGATAGCAGATATCTTGGCAGAAGAAGTGGATTTTTTCAGCATTGGTACTAATGATTTAATTCAGTACACACTAGCGGTTGATAGGACAAACGAAAAAATAGCGGATCTTTATTCATCTTATCATCCCGCAATTTTAAGACTCATTAAGAAAACAATAGACGAAGGACATAAAGCCGGCATATGGGTGGGGATGTGTGGGGAGACAGCAGGAGATGAATTTTTATTGCCATTTCTTCTTGGTGCGGGACTGGATGAATTTAGCATGAGTGCAATTTCAATACCAAAAATTAAAGAGTCTTTAGAAAAGTGGACCAGAGAAGATGCAGAAAAAGAAATGAAAAATATTTTGAAACTAAAAACCATTGAAGAGGTAAAAAATTATCTTCAAAAAGTAAGAAGATAAATCGGAATTTTTATAAAAAGAAAAACTAAGTATTTAGTAGATAAATGGTCCTAAATGATGATAAATGACTGTAATTGGCTGTAAATAGTTATAATTGACTTTGACAATATAAAAACATTAATGTATAATTAATTCAAAAGTTTCCGAATCAAAGAATTTTAAAAATGTTGAAACATTGAAATAAGGTTTAAGACTTAAAGTTAATAAAAGCCATAAGGTGGAGAAGAAGAGAAAACCTTTATAAATATTGGTATATCGAAAAGTGGGTAATCACTTGACGATAGAAAACAGTGTTTATGAGGTTTTTTTGTTTTAAAGTGATAATGTTAAGCAAAAGTAAGGAATATTGAAGTTATTTTCTTTGCGTGTAAAGAAAAGTTCCAATGAAGTAGAAAGCATCATTTTCCACGAAGTTAGTAAACACAATTGTGGTATATTAACTTTTGGCGCCAAAAGAAGTAGGTAGGTAAATCAAAAGAAGGAGAGAGGTGAATAACTGTGGCAGAATATCTTGCTGAATTCTTTGGAACTATGATTCTGATATTATTGGGTGATGGCGTAGTAGCAAATGTAGTATTAAAAAAGACAAAAGGCGAAGGTTCCGGATGGATTGTTATAACAACGGGTTGGGGGTTTGCAGTTGGAATGGCAGTCTATATAACTGGATGGGTAAGTGGAGCTCACATTAACCCAGCAGTGACTATTGGTTTGGCAGCAGTTGGTGATTTCTCATGGTCTTTGGTACCAGGTTATATAATTAGTCAAATTTTAGGGGCTTTAGTTGGAGCAATATTAGTATATCTCACATACAAAGAACATTTTGCTGCAACAGAAGATGCGGACGCTAAGTTAGCGGTGTTTTCAACTGCACCCAACATAAGAAAATTTGGATGGAATTTTGTTACAGAGGTTATTGGAACCGCCATGTTATTAATAGGTGTTTTAGGAATTAATAACGAGTATAATTCAACAGGCGCTTTAGGAGCTCTTCTAGTTGGATTTTTGGTTTGGTCTATAGGGTTGAGTTTAGGTGGCCCTACTGGATATGCAATTAATCCTGCTAGAGATTTAGGACCAAGGATTGCTCATGCTATTTTACCAATACCAGGAAAAAGAGACTCCGACTGGTCTTATGGTTTGCTAGTTCCTATTTGGGGGCCAATACTAGGCGGAATAATCGGTGCATGGGTTTACAAACTTTTCTTAGCAGCTTGGATTTAAAAAAACATAGATTCTAGAATAAAATGTGTCGATAAAAGTATTATATTTTTAGTGTGTTAGAGTTTCTATGAAAGGTATAAACAAATAATATCTGAGGAGGATGATTTATGGAAAATTATATTTTATCAATCGATCAAGGTACAACGAGTTCTAGAGCTATAGTTTTTGATCATGATGGGAATGTTGTTAGTGTTGCACAGCAAGAATTTATGCAGTATTATCCTAAGCCCGGATGGGTAGAGCATGATCCTAATGAAATTTGGGCAACTACAATGGGAGTTATAGCAGATGCAATAGCACAAGCGAATATTAAACGTAGCCAGATCAGTGCTATAGGTATTACTAACCAAAGGGAGACAACCGTCATTTGGGATGCAGAAACTGGGAAACCTGTTCACAATGCGATCGTTTGGCAAGATAGAAGGACTTCAAAAATTTGCGATACATTAAAAGAAAAAGGTTTGGAAGAAACAATCAAGCATAAGACAGGTCTCATGGTAGATGCTTATTTTTCTGGAACCAAAATTAAATGGATTTTGGATAATGTTGAAGGAACAAGAGAAAAAGCAGAAGCGGGAAAACTTAGGTTTGGAACTATAGATACATGGTTAATCTGGAAACTAACTAATGGAAAGGTTCACGTTACTGATTATACCAATGCATCAAGAACAATGATATACAATATTTTTGAACTTAAATGGGATCAAGATCTCCTTAAAGAGTTAAATATTCCTTCTTCCCTTTTGCCAGAGGTAAAGCCATCGAGTCAAATATATGGTAATACCGATGCAGATGTATTTGGCGCTGAAGTACCCATTGCTGGAATAGCTGGAGATCAACAGGCGGCTACGTTTGGTCAGGTTTGCTATGATAAAGGTATGGCAAAAAATACTTACGGAACTGGGTGCTTCATGTTAATGAACACAGGGGAAGAACCTATTGAATCCAAACATGGTCTATTAACCACAATAGCTTATGGAATAAACGGGAAGGTTAACTATGCCTTGGAAGGATCCATTTTTGTTACAGGTGCTGCTGTTCAATGGCTTAGAGATGAGTTAAAGATAGTTGATAGCGCTTCAGATACAGAATATTATGCAACAAAAGTAAAAGATAACGGCGGTGTCTATGTTGTACCCGCATTTGTAGGACTTGGAGCACCTTATTGGGATATGTATGCAAGAGGTACAATTGTCGGATTAACCAGAGGAGCTTCAAAATCGCATCTTGTTAGAGCCACATTGGAATCTATAGCGTATCAAACAAGAGACGTCCTTGAAGCTATGGAGGCCGATTCGGGAATAAAGCTTAAGACTCTTCGGGTAGATGGTGGTGCCGCATTAAATAATTTCCTTATGCAGTTCCAAGCAGATATTCTTGGTGTAGAGGTAGAAAGGCCAGTAGTAAATGAAACAACGGCTTTAGGAGCAGCATATTTGGCAGGTTTAGCTGTGGGATATTGGAGTAATCAGGAAGAATTATTGAAAAAATGGAAACGGGATGCTCTATTTGCTCCACAAATGGATGCTGATGAAAGAGAAAAGTTGTATGCAGGTTGGAAAAGAGCTGTTGAAAGGGCAAGAAATTGGATTGAAGAAAAATAATCAAGATCTAATACCTATGTTAACTTTTATTAAATTTAATTATGTTAAAATATATGAAAAATAAAAGTTAATAATAAAATGGTAGAGAATAAGAGAAAACCATATCCTAAGGCGAAATTATTTCGTAAAGGATATGGTTTTTTTGCAAAATTAGGAGGTTGATAAATATTGATAGCGGTAATAGGTTCAGGAATTGTAGGAAGTTTAATTGCAAGAGAAATTAACAAATATATAGAAGATGTTTACATATTCGAAGCAAAAAACAGAATTGGTGCAGGGGTAACAAAAGCTAATTCTGCAATACTCCATGGAGGGTATGATGACGAACCTGGAAGTATCAGAGCCAATTTTTGTTACAAAGGTAATAAACTATACGATGAGATATCAGAAGAACTTTCGGTAGAAGTGAAAAGAATTGGCTCACATGTTGTCGCCTTAAACGAAGATGATTTAAAAGTAATAGATGAGTTGGAAGAAAAAGCAATTAAAAACGGGGTAAAAGAATATCAGATTTTAGATAAGACGGAACTATTAGAAATGGAGCCAAATTTAAATAAAGATGCATTAGAATCCTTTTATTGCCCTATAGCCGGTGTAACTGAACCATGGGAAGTAGCTATGCAGGCTGCAAGATCGGTAGAAATTAATGGAGGAAAAGTTTTAACGAATAAGAGGCTTGTTGAAGTGAAAAAGAAAGCTAATAAGTTTGAATTGTTATTTGAAGACGGAAGTAGTTTTATTGCAGATTTAGTTATTAATGCTGCAGGATTGTATGCCGACGAAGTAGCAAAACTTTTTGGGGATGAGGTCCCTTACATTTTTCCAAGGAAAGGTGAATATTATCTTTTAGGTAAAGATGTTGTATACGTAAACTCAGTTATTTTTCCTACGCCGTCTAAGATAACAAAAGGTTGTTTGGTCATACCAACGGTAGATGGAGGTTTTTTAGCAGGCCCTACTGCTGTTGATGTAAAGTCTAAGCAAGATCTTTCCACGACTCAAGAAGGACTTTTAGAAGTTAAAGAGAAATCTTTGAGATTGGTACCAACTTTAGATTTTTCAAGGAATGTGGTGAAAACATTTGCTGGTCTAAGACCTGAAACAAGAGAAAAAGATTTTCATATTGATGTAGGCGAAGGGAATGTTATACATGTTTCGGGTATAAGATCCCCCGGATTAACCGCTGCACCTGCTGTTGCAAAGTACGTTGTTGAATATCTTATTCAAGAAAAGTTGCATATAAATTTACAAAAAAGGGAAAATTACGTCTCTCACATTGAAAAAGTTCCACATTTGGTTGAAGAAGATTACAGTTATTGGGAAAGAGTTATCCAAGAAGATCCAGATGCAGGAGAAATGATTTGTTATTGTAACAAAGTAACAAAAAAAGAGGTTAAAGAGGCTGTAAGAAATGGGGCAAGAACTCTAGATGATGTTAAATTTGCTACAAGAGCTTCTTTTGGAGAATGTCAAGGAAGTTTTTGCACACCAAAGATATTAAAAATAATCTCCGAAGAGGCAGGGCTAAAACCTGAAGAAGTACTCCAAAATGAAAAAGGTTCGTGGATAATAAATTCCGAGGTGAGAGCGATATGAAATACGAAACAGATGTTGTTGTATTAGGCGGTGGCGGAGGAGGAATGGCTGCTGCTAAGGCTGCAGATAAAAATGGTGCAAACGTGATTCTTATAGAAAGGGAAGAAGAAAACGGTGGTGTTTTAAATCAATGTATTCACAATGGTTTTGGGATACATTACTATAGAAAGGATTTAACCGGTCCAGAATTCAAAGAAACTCTTCAAGAAGAATTAGAGAATACGAATGTAAAAGTATTAAACAGCGCTTTTGTGTTGGATGTGAATAAAGATAAACAATTGACTTTTGTCAATCATAAAGGGATACACGAGATAAAAACAAAGGCTTTAGTTATGGCAACAGGGGCAAGAGAAAGACATTTTAACTCGCTTGCGATTCCTGGAGATAGGGTCGCTGGTATTTTTACCGCAGGAGTAGCTCAAAAATACATCAATCTTCAAAATCTCAAACCAGCTAATAGCGCCTTGATAGTTGGTTCGGGGGATATTGGATTGATAATGGCTCGTAGGCTTCATTTAGAGGGAATAGAAGTAAAAGGTGTTGTAGAAATTTTGCCATACCCAGGTGGATTGGAAAGAAACGTTCAACAATGTCTGAGAGATTATAATATCCCATTGTATCTTTCCCATACCGTCACAAGAGTCGAAGGAAATAAGAGATTGAGTAAAGTTTACGTATCTCAAGTTGATGAAAACAGACAGATCATTCCAAACACGGAAAAGGTATTTAACGTGGATTCACTCATAACCTCCGTTGGCCTTATACCTTTAACTGATCCTGTAAAATTTGTAGAAACTGGTCCTGGATTTATTACATCCAATACGAATCAAACCTCTGAAGATTGGATCTTTGCAGCCGGGAACTGTACCGTTGTGTTTGATTTAGTGGACTATGTCTCAAGAGAAGGGGAAAAAGCAGGTAAATATGCTGCTCTTTATGCACAAAATCAATACTTTCCAGAACAAAAGGTAAAGGTTAAAAAAGGAGAAAATATAAATATATTGCACCCAATGTATATAGATCCCAACGAAAGGACAAAGTTGTACCTTAGAGTCTCAAAAACTTTCAAAAGAGCAGAAGTTACAGTAGAACCTCTTGGAATTAAGTTGGTGGAAGAAGAAGCTAGACCTTCTGAAATGATTGAAAT
>JAALLP010000186.1_pt1 | contig 12684 bp, 13 predicted proteins | sample 7245951 | NCBI WGS metagenome assembly JAALLP01 (sample SAMN13049199, study PRJNA578106) | oil field metagenome | isolation source: filtered produced water from oil reservoir B6 | place: USA:offshore Texas | collected 2016
AAGTTTGCAATTTAAATTATTTAGAGATATACTTAAGATAAGCAGTTTCGAAAACGTTTGCATATTAATTGTAACAAGGTGGTTTTTATGAATGGACAAGTAACCATAAAAGATATAGCCAAAGAAGCTGGAGTTTCCATATCAACTGTTTCAAGGGTGGTAAACAGTTCCTTACCAGTAAAAAAAGAAACCAAAGAAAAAGTTTTAAAAGCAATTGAAAATAAGAAAGGAATATTCAGTGCAGCTGAAAGATTAAGACCTTTCAAGATTTTGCAAATGAATATAAGATATAGTCACTTTAGAAATAGAAATATTTTGAAAATGGGGGTGGTTTTTATGAGGGTTAGAAAATATGATAAAATGTCTAGTCTTTTAGAAAACTAATAAAAAAAGAGTTTCGAACATTAATTAAATCTATCGAAGGAGAAGGGAGGTATTTTGAAAAATACATTTTTTAAAACCATGGTGTAATGAGTATTTTGGAGTTTCTAGAGTCAGTAAATACATATTATACGAGGAGGAATATATATGAGAAAAAAGGGCTTTTTTAGTGTAGTTTTGTTACTCATGTTAGTATTGACTTTATTTGTTACAGGATATTCACAGGAAAACACTGCAAATAGTAAAGATAACAATCAAAAAGGAGAACCAATAAGAGTAGCACTTGTCTTGTCAGGATTTTTAGGAGATAAATCTTTTAACGATTCTGCTTGGCAAGGTGTGCAAAGAGCACAAGAAGAGTTCAATATAAAAGTAAAGGTAATGGAATCAGCTGTCCCAGCTGATTGGGAGTCAAATCTAATAGCTATGGCACAAGACGGATATGATCTTGTAATAGGTGTTTCTACTCAGCTTCAAGAACCAATTAGAAAACATGCTGATGAATTCCCGAATACAAAATTTGGATTAATTGATGGTGTTGTAAAGAAGAACAACGTTATGTCAGCGGTATTTGCTCAAAATGAAGGTTCCTTTCTTGCAGGAGCAGCGGCAGCAATGTTTACTCAAAAAACTGATATACCAAATGTAAATGAAGATAAGATAATCGGCTGGGTTGGAGGAATGGATATTCCTGTATTACACGACTTCCTAGTAGGATATGAACAAGGAGCTAAATATATTGATCCAGAAACAAGAATATTGGTATCCTTTGCAGGAACATTCAATGACCCATTAAAGGGAAAAGAATTAACTCTTGCACAATATAGTCAAGGCGCAGATATAGTAATGAACGTTGCATCTAACACTGGAAATGGAGTTTTAGAGGCAGCTCATGAAACTGGAAAATATGCAATAGGTGTTGATCTAAATCAAGATGGAATTTATCCAGGTTCAATTTTAACATCCATGCTAAAGAGGGTAGACGTGGCATCTTATGAAATGATTAAATCAGTAGTAGAGGATAATTTCAAAGGTGGAGAAATTTTATACATGGATGTTTCTAACGGAGGAGTTGGATTAACTGATTTTTCCGTTATGAGAAAAGCTTTAGGAGATGAGTTCCCAGAAGATATACCAGCAACTATAAAGGAATTGGAAGAAAAAATCAAAAATGGCGAAATTGTAGTAGATCACTATGAAGGATTCACCTTTGAGTAAAATGAAAAACCAATCCAATAGCTTTTAGCTATTGGATTGGTTATAGTTTAATATCCACCAATTTATTAGACTTGGAGGGAAAGAAGTGGATAGAATTATTGAAATGAAGAATATAACTAAAATATTCCCAGGAGTTAAGGCCGTTGACAATGGACATTTTGATTTAAAACAAGGAGAAATTCACGCATTAGTTGGAGAAAATGGAGCTGGTAAATCTACAACGATGAAGATACTATATGGACTTTATACTCCAGACGAAGGAACTATTACTGTAAAAGGTCACGAATATAATGGCTTGACTACTAGAGATGCTATTAACCTAGGAATAGGTATGGTTCATCAGGAATTTATGCTCGTAGAAGACATGACAGTTTTAGAAAATATTATACTTGGTTTTGAACCTAGAAAATCTAGAAACAGAATTGATTTTAAGCAAGCTATTGAGAAAATAGAATATTATGTTGAAAACTATGGTCTAGATATACAGATCAATAAAAAAGTAAGAAATATTTCAGTTGGAGAAGCTCAAAGGGTTGAAATCATAAAGACTTTGTATAGAGGAGCAGATATATTAATACTAGACGAGCCCACCTCAGTTTTAACACCTCAGGAGACGGAAAGACTCTTTGAGATATTGAGATATTTGAGAGATGACAATAAATCTATCATTTTCATATCTCATAAATTAAACGAGGTAATGGAAATCAGTGATAGAATAACAGTTATGAGAAAAGGGAAGCATATAGGAACAGTTAATACAAAGAACACAACAGTTCAAGAAATAGCAAAGATGATGGTAGGAAGAGAAGTATTTTTGAATATAGAGAGAAAGAAATCAGAAATTGGGGAAGTTTTATTATCAGTAGAAGATATCTATGTACCAGGTGAAAGAGAACTTTCGAAGATAAAAGGAATATCATTCAAACACTATAGAGGAGAAATATTGGGCGTTGCAGGAGTAGACGGCAATGGACAGTCTGAAATTGTAGAAGCTATTACAGGACTAAGAAAAGTTGAAAAAGGAGATATTATTTTCAAAAGGACATCAATCAAAAACCTATCTCCAGCAAAAATTAGAAAATTAGGTATATCTCATATACCAGAGGATAGAAACAAAAGAGGCCTTAATAGATCATTTACAATAAAAGAAAACTTAATAGCCGATAAGTTTCAAGATAAGGAGTTCAGAAATTGGATAGTATTAAATGAAAAGAAAATTAAAGAATTTGCAGAGAGTTTAGTGAAAAAGTTTGATATTAGACCAGCAGATGTTAACCTATCAGCAAAAAATCTTTCTGGTGGAAATGCTCAGAAGATTGTTTTAGCAAGAGAACTTTCCAATGATGCGGATTTAATAATAGCAAACCAACCTACTAGAGGGGTTGACATTGGCTCTACTGAATTCATTAGAAAGATTTTAAATGACGTTAAAGAAAGAGGCGTAGGGATATTATTAATATCAGCAGACCTTCAGGAAATATTATCCTTATCAGATAGAATTTTAGTTATGTACGAAGGAAGAATAACTGGAATATTAAACAAGGAAGAAGCGACAGAAGAAAATTTAGGGCTACTGATGACAGGGGGGCATGTAAATGAAGAAGTCAGATTATATTAATTATATCAATCCAATGCTATCAATTTTAGTAGCTTTAGTTATAGGTGGAATTATAATAGCCTTTTTGGGACAAAATCCTTTGGAAGCATTTGCACAGCTTTTTAAAGGTGCGTTCGTAGGAAAGTTCAACTTTGGTACTACCTTGGAAAAATACGCACCTTTATTATTAGCTGGATTAGCCTTTGCTGTTTCATCAAAGGTAGCAGTATTCAACGTCGGTGTCGAGGGACAATTATATTTAGGCGCAATGGCAACAGCTTGGGTTGGTTTTACCTTTGTCAACTTGTCAAAAGTGGTTCATATTCCTTTAGCAATTTTGGCAGGAATGTTAGCTGGAGCTTTGTTTGCTGCAATACCAGCTCTTTTAAAGGTATACTTCAGAGTTAATGAAGTATTAACAACTATACTTCTAAACTATGTTGCTCAATTTTTGACTTCCTATCTAGTAAACCATCCATTTTCAGGTGGTGCTGGCGTACCTCAATCACCACCTATTTATGAAAGTGCTTCTTTGAGCCGTATATTACCACCAAGTAGAGCAAATACTGGATTGTTCATAGCTTTAGGGGTTTTTGTACTCATCTATTGGCTGTTTTACAAAACTACAGTTGGGTATAAACTGAGAAGTGTTGGACTTAGCAGAGAATTTACAGACTATATTGGTGTAAATTCAAAAAAGGCTATGATAGGCGGAATGATGATAAGTGGTGCAATAGGAGGACTAGCAGGTGCAATAGAAGTGATGGGTATTCACCTTTCTTTCTTAGACAATTTTTCAGCAGGAATAGGTTTTGATGGAATGTTGGCGGCACTAATTGCAAAGAATAATTTTGCTATGGTAGCTATAATTTCATTTTTCATTGCTTCATTGAAATCAGGTGCTTTAGCTATGGAAAGGTATACGGAAATACCTAAATCCCTGGTAGATACTATAATTGCAGTGTTCATATTGCTTGCAACAATGGAAGGACTATTCCAACTAAGAAGACGCACGAAGAGGAAGAAGGAAGTGACCGAACATGTGGGATAGAATAGTAGATATACTTGATTATTCATTAATTCATACAACAATAAGATCTTCCACTCCTATACTTTTAGCCGCTCTTTCGGCTGTCATTACTCAACAGGCAGATATATTAAATGTTGGAGTAGAAGGGATTATGCTTTTTGGAGCTTTTACTGCAGTTTGTGTAAGCTTTTTCACAGGCAGTTGGATTTTAGCTCTATTGGCTGCCATAGGTGTGGGTATTTTAATTTCTACAATAATTGGTTTTGCCCATCTTAAGTATAAAGCTGACGTATTTGCAGTAGGGATGGTTATCAATATGCTAGCTCTAGCATTAACTAAATTTCTACTAAAAACAATCCTAAAGACATCAGGCAGTTTTTATTCACCAGAAATTGTCCCTATGCCTACTATAAATATAAGGTTTTTGGAGAAGGTACCTCTCTTAGATAGCTTATTTAATAATTATTCACTATTTGAAATCTTAGGCATAGTGTTGGTGTTTATCCTTTGGTATGCATTATATAAAACAGTATGGGGGCTTAGAATAAGATCTGTTGGATTAAATCCTATGGCTGCAGAAACTGCAGGGTTAAATGTATTCAAAGCCAAATTCCAAGTAATCCTAATATCTGGCATTTTAGGAGGAATTGCAGGAGCACATCTATCCTTAGGATATTCAAGCCTCTTTACCGAGAACATGACCAATGGTAGAGGATTTATGGGAGTTGCTGCCATGTTCTTTGGTGGAGCAAATCCAATATTTGCTTGGGTAGGTAGTCTTATTTTTGGGCTTGCTGATTCAATAGGATCTAGACTACAAACTTATGGCTTACCTTCACAATTTATATTGATGATTCCTTATATAGCTACTATAGGTGTATTAACTATATCTCTTGCAAGGCGTATAAGAAAAGAGAAAAAACAGAAGAGCTCTTTAAAATATCTACCTGACAATTTAGACACTTTAGAAATAGAAAAATTTTGAAAATGGGAGGTGATTTTTATATGGGTTAGAGAATACGATAAAATATCCTTTTTTACAGAGAATTAACAAAAAAGAGTCCCAAATTCTGATTAAAAACGTAGAAGGGAAAGGAGACATTTTGAAAAAATATTTTTAGAACCAAGATGTAATGAATATTTCAGAGTTTCTAAAGATACTAATTAATTATACGAGGAGGATTAACTATGAAAGAAAAAGTAATATTAGATGTGGATCCGGGGCACGATGATGCGGTAGCAATAATGTTAGCAGCAAAAAACCCTAAAATTGATTTATTGGCAATTACTGTTGTTGCCGGAAATCAAACTTTAGAGAAAACTACAAGAAATACTTTAAATGTATGCTCCCATCTAGGCATTAATGTACCAATATCAGCAGGAATGGATAGGCCAATGGTTCGTAAGCAAGTAATTGCTGAAAATATTCATGGAGAAACAGGATTAGACGGTCCACATTTTGGTAATGTAAAAGTAGAATTGGATAAAAGACACGCAGTAGATTTAATAATAGATTTGTTAATGGAATCTGATAGAGACATAAATCTGGTCCCTACAGGACCATTGACAAACATAGCAATGGCTATGAGAAAGGAACCTAGAATAGTAGATAAGATCAAAAGGATTGTACTAATGGGTGGAGCTTATACTATAGGCAATGTTACACCAGCTGCGGAGTTCAACATATTTGCTGACCCAGAAGCAGCCCATGTAGTATTTTCATCAGGAAGGCCCATAGTCATGATGGGGCTAGATCTTACAAGACAGGCTTTGGCAACTAAGGAAGTTGTAGATAAGATAAAAACTATTGACAATAAAGCTTCAAAATTATTTGTTGATTTAATGGAGTTTTTTACTAAAACACAACATGAAGTATTTGGTTGGGAAGCTCCACCTACCCATGACCCAACAACTATAGCTTACTTGATAGATCCATCTGTAATTAAAACTAAACCAATGCATGTGGAAATAGAGTTAAAAAGCGACACTTGCTACGGAAGAACTGTATGTGATTACTTTGGTATTACTGGTAAAAAGCCAAACGTGGATGTCGCAACAGAATTGGATTTTGATAAGTTCTGGAATCTGATATACGAAACATTGAGAATGTATGATTAAAGGTGATTTTATGGATAAAAAACTGATGAAAATTTTTGAAAATCATAAAGACGAGTATTTACAACACTTACAAAATCTAGTGTCAATAGACACTCAGGTCCTTGGACATGGCATACTTGGTGGAAAGGAAAAGGAAGGTCAGAAGTACATAGAAAAGCTATTTAGAAAAATAAGTGCAGATGAAATCCTAATTGATCCTATGAAAGAAGAGATAATAGAGAAAGCTAAAAAAGAGTATGGCGAAGGAAATCTTGGGCACAACTATGAAGATAGATATAACGTAATAGGAAAATTTAAGGGCGATCCTAAAGGAAGAACTATCCTATTTAACGGCCATGTGGATACTATGCCCCCAGGAGACTTAAACAAATGGCACCAAAATCCCTTTAAACCCTATATAAATGATGGAAAGTTATACGGCCGAGGAACAGCAGACATGAAGTCTGGCCTTATGGCTTCTATCATGGCTGTAAAGTTATTAAAAGATGCTGGATATGAACTCCCAGGAGATGTGACTGTTATTTCGGTAGTAGATGAAGAAGGGGGAGGAAATGGATCCATTCAAGCGGTGCTAAATGGTCAAACAGCAGATGCAGCAGTTATATGTGAACCTTCTGAGGGAAATATTATAGTAGCTCATATGGGTTTTGTATTCTTTGAAATTAAAGTAAGAGGAATCGCACTACACTCTGGTTATAAGTGGAAAGGTGTAAATGCTATAGAAAAGGCATTTAAACTAATTGGAGCTTTACACGAAATGGAACACAACTGGCTTATGAAATACAAACATCCATTGCTTCCACCACCTACTTTAAATGTGGGAGTGATTGAAGGAGGAACTGCAGGTTCCACCGTTCCAGATTCATGTACCTTTAAATTATGTTTACACTATCTTCCTAAGATAATGAATCATGAACAGGTAGTAAAAGAAGTGGTAGATACTATAAACACAAGGGCAAGAGGAGATCTTTGGCTAAAGGATAATATGCCTGAAATAAATATATATCAAGCTGGAGGAGCCTTTGAAACGGACATAGACCATGACTTTGTAAAGATTGCCCAGAAAAGTTTAAAGGATATAACAGGGGATGTAAAGCTTTTAGGTGGAGCAGCTGGCACCGACGCAAGATTATTTTCCAATATATTAAAGATCCCTACTGTTATAATGGGACCTGGTTATTCGGATCAATGCCATAGTCCAAATGAGTATGTATTAGTCGAGGATTATTTCAATTTCATAAAATCTTATGCCAATTTAATATTGAACTGGTGTAAAAAGGAACAATGAGGAGGTACAAGGAATGAAAAAAGTATTATTAGCTGGAGAAACCTGGTTCAAACATACTTTACACGTAAAAGGATTTGACCATTTCACAGAAAGCTCCTATGGGGAAGGAGCTCAGTGGCTTAAGATAGCTTTAAAGGAAGGTGGATATGAAGTAAAACACGTAGCTAATCATAAGGTAGTTTCAGATTTTCCCTATACTTTAGAAGAACTAAAGAAATACGATGTAATTATACTTTCAGATATAGGTTCAAATACGCTATTGCTACCAGAAACAACTTTCCAACAATCCTTGAGAAATCCTAACAGATGTGAATTGATGAAGGAGTATGTGCTAGATGGGGGAGCTTTCCTTATGATTGGAGGATATATGGCATTCTCAGGAATTAACGGCACAGCCAGGTATGAGCAAACTCCAATTCAAGATATTCTACCAGTTAATTGTTTAGGAAAGGATGACAGAGTAGAAGCTCCACAAGGAGTTACACCAGAAATTATAAAAGATCATGAAATTTTTGAAGGAATAAATAAAAACTGGCCCCATTTTTTAGGATACAATAAAACTACTCTAAAGGAAAGTTCAACTTTGCTTGCTACAATAGGTGGTGATCCCTTTATAGCTTTGGCTGAATTTGGAGAAGGAAGAGTAGCAGCTTTTACTTCTGACTGTGCACCTCACTGGGGACCACCAGAATTCATAAACTGGGAACACTACAATAAGTTCTGGATTAATTTAGCAAATTGGCTAACTAGCAGATAAAAATCAGTACCTATTATAAATAACCAGCTTCCACTTAATAATTTATACACTATCTCTATATGAACAATGGGTTATCACTAAATCTGACAACCCATTGTTTTTTGTAATTTTCCAAGTCTATACGTATTTAGCAATGTCCTAGTAAACCTAGACAATTACCTAAGGATAAAAATCATCTTTTTGCACTTACTAAACAAAAAAGTGGTTCTTTCCACTGATTGTTGGATCCTATCCGTCATTTTCAAAAAAAAGAATTTTCTATCTCAGCATCTCTGTATTTGTTTCTTCCAAACATTATCCTTTTAATAACTTTCAGTTTATTCACAGAATCCTCTGCTAGTTCATTGTTGTATTCATTATGATAGCATTTCTGGCTGCTTATCTATCTCTTTTTAACCCATTCACAAATTTATCTATCTTTCTGATTTTACGATTATTAGCTTTTCCTATCAATTCTTTGACTTTTTCAACGCTCTTTGATTTCAACATCTGTTTAAATTCATTTACTAAGTTTATTATACTTTCAATAACTGGGTATCTTTGAATAATCTTTTCGTACAACTCTTTTGAAAGAGCTTCTACTTCTTCAACGGGTTTGTAAAGTAATTTGATTAAATCTTTTCTTTTTACCCTTATTTCTTTTGAATCTTCGATTTTTAAATTTCTTTTTGCCAAATATATTCCAATGTTTGAATAACTACCTGTATAACCTTCACTCCTTATTATTTTTCAAATATTCTTCCCAACCTTTTCGTTCTTTTGAATTTTGGCTCCACAAAGTCAAGAGGTTCAGCAAACGTCTTTTTCTTACACTCTTTGTTTTCACAGAACATCTTTCTCCTTATTACAACTATCGTTGTTTTTTTACCTTGTATCGGTAAATCTTGAAAGCTTCTTTCATATCTTGAATGTACTTTTTTAGATGGTTTCCCACAATACGGACAGATTACTTCTTTTTTAGCTGATTTCACCCAAATCGTTATTCTATCTCCCGATACTTCATGCTTAACGTATTCTAAGTTCTCATCCAACAACTTAACTATTTCTTCCATTCCCCTCATCCTCTTTTAAGTGATTTTCATCAATTATATTACCAGAGGCTAATCAAGTCAACTGTTGATGGAAAGAACCATTATTAGGTTAGCGATATCAATTTTCTCAATACTCCTTTGATTTTTACCAAGCCCAGCAGCTCTTGATATCCATTGTAAACAAAGACCCGCATATACAACTGTTACAGCAAAGGGCCCTGCACTCGATCCTCCATTATGTTCTATGAAATCAACTTCCACATATCTTACTTTTTCAAAGGCATGTCTTCCAAAATTTGCTGAAATTGGTACCTTTTGATATATGAATGCATTACTTTATGCTTCTTTGTAGTCAAGTATGATAGTCCTCTATTTAATTAAAAAAATTTTAAATATTTTCTATTTAAAAAATTCTTATTCAGTCATACTTCTAGGTTGGGCGAACAGCCTCACGGCAAATAAGGTAGTGGTTGCTGTTTATTCAAGTTACTATTTCTCTTTTCCTTTTTGATTTTTTTGTTGTATAATTGCTATGAACTCTCAGTTCTTGATTTTGTAACTTATAATGATATTCAGGATCATATTTTTCTTTGTTCTTTACTAGTGAATATATTATTCTCAACAATTTTCCCGCTACAGCTAACACAGCGACAATATCTGATTTACCTCGAGTACGTAGTTTCATGTAATAATTCTTGAAGTATTCATCCTTGAACCCCCTTCGGGGTGCTTCCTTTTTAATAGCAACGGCGGCAACGATGTAAGCAGCTTCTCTTAGGTACCTGTTACCTTTTCTATTGATAAACCAACCCTTTTTCATTTGACCTGATTCCTCTGTACGAGGATTGATGCCAACGAAAGCCACCAAAATTCTCTTCTTTTTTGAAGAGTTAACTCATGCGCATCGTTGCCACTTGCTATTGAATTTTTAGAAAGTGTGATGATTTGGTCCAACTTATTTTCATCGAAATACAATTGATTATCTATCTTCATCGCATCAATAAGCTGTTTTTTGTTGGCTGTAGCGATCTTCCTTTTTTGCCGTGAGGCTGTCTCCTTGCAGAAGGGAAGTTATGCAATAAATTCATTAAACTCTTGGTAAAGATGGTGGATTGAAAAGATTCCAATTATAATCTCTCTTTTGTTGAACTTTTTAAGGATCTTGTCGAAAGTTGTGAAACCATTCATATTCTGTTTGAGTTTACCACTATCGATTTTGGTCCTATCTGAATCGGTGATGTAGTAATGAAAAGAATTTTTAGAAACGTCAATACCAACAAAATACATATTTTTTCACCTCGCTTTAGTATTGTTTAGGAATCCACCTTTTGCAATCATCCTTCTAATACGGCCTTGAAAGGTCAATCAAGTATCAGATTTATGGGCGGAAGGTGGGTAGCGAACAAACTCTTTTACGAACTTAAAATTTCAGATAGCATAAGCGCTCTACTACCCACTCATTTTTTAAAGAAAATAATTGTTTATGCTTATATTGTATCATCAAATATCATAGAAGATATTTAGGTTTAGAATGTTCTTTCATATAATCGGAGTAGACGAAATCGAAGTACAGTTGAGAAGAGTTACCGTATAATGACAATGGAATGACCTCCTTACGAGATAATAAAAATGTGGTATCAAATAAATTATACAGTGAGGAGGTAAACATCAAATATTGAAGGTATTAAAAGTTAGTTACAATGCATGTTTTAGAGTTTCTAAAGTGTCTAAAATACATATTATGCGAGGAGGATTTATATGTTATACATTGATGTTTTTAAGGAATTAAAAACGGTCGAAAAGGATATTATAAATTGGAGAAGACAACTTCATAGAATACCTGAAGTGGGATTCGATCTGCCTATAACTGTAGACTTTGTTAAGAAGAGACTTGAAGATATGGGGATAGAATATAAAGTATTGGTAAATGGATCAGCCGTTGTTGGCCTTATAAAAGGAGGAAGCTCTGGAAAGACTATAGGCCTAAGAGCAGACATGGATGCACTGCCTATCAAGGAGGAAACTGGACTTTTCTTTGCATCTACTAACGAAAACATGCATGCCTGCGGTCATGATGCTCATACTGCTATTTTATTAGGTGTTGCAAAGATACTAAATAAACATAGGGAATCTATAAAAGGAAATGTGAAACTATTGTTCCAACCAGCTGAAGAAGGGCCAGGAGGTGCAAAACCCATGATTGAAGAAAGTGCTTTGGAAAATCCTAAAGTTGAAGGGATATTGGGACTTCATGTAGGAAATATTTCAGGAGAACTAGAACCTGGCTCTATCGGTTACAGTTACGGCAAATTGATGGCATGTCTTGATAGATTTAAAATCAAAGTAATAGGCAAAGGTGCCCATGGAGCTTATCCTGAGCTGTCTGTTGATTCAGTGGTCATAGCAAGTCAACTAGTAAACAACTTACAACATATAGTAAGCCGAGAAATACCTCCAACTACTCCAGCAGTAATAACTATAGGAAAAATTCATGGGGGAACCGCGTACAATATAATTCCTGATTCTGTAGAGTTGGAAGGAACCGTTAGGGCCTTAGACCAAAATATAAGGGAGTATATAGCAAGGAGAATAGAAGAAATAGCTAAGGGCGTAACAAATGGAATGAAAGCAAAGTGTGAATGTGAATATATATTTGGATATCCACCATTGGTTAATGATGAAGAATTTACAAAGGGATTTGCTAAATCAGCTAGGAAAATATTTGAGGAAGAGAAAATCATAGAAATCAAGAAGCCACTAATGTGTGGAGAAGATATGGCATATTTTTTAGAAGAGATACCTGGAACATTCTTCTTACTATGCAATCCAATGGAGATAGATGGAGAAGTACATCCCCATCACAATTCCAAATTTGCTATAGATGAAAGACATTTTAAGTTAGGAGCAGCTGTTTTAATCCAAGCCACATTAGATTGGCTAGAAAGCAATTAGTTGGAATCGGGTAGGAGGTAGATAAATAATTTATCTACCCTACTCCCATACCGATGTTACCTTATGTAATTACTTTGGTAGTCTTATTTCTATACAGTTTCAATAAAAACAAAGAAGAAAAATGAGTAAAATTAAGAAAACAGAAGAAATATTGAGTTAATTAACTATAATTCCGTCTAATTTCTTCTAATCCTCCATAATCAAGTTTGCAATTTAAATTATTTAGAGATATACTTAAGATAAGCAGTTTCGAAAACGTTTGCATATTAATTGTAACAAGGTGGTTTTTATGAATGGACAAGTAACCATAAA
>JAALLP010000191.1_pt1 | contig 12593 bp, 20 predicted proteins | sample 7245951 | NCBI WGS metagenome assembly JAALLP01 (sample SAMN13049199, study PRJNA578106) | oil field metagenome | isolation source: filtered produced water from oil reservoir B6 | place: USA:offshore Texas | collected 2016
CTCAAATTCATTGCAGTTGCTTTTTTGCAGGTTAAAAGAACTCTCGAGACCTTCATACTTTTTTCCAGTCATTCAATTACCAAACTTTGAGTATACAAATTAGTGATTCTAGTTTGATAGAGTATTATCTAGCGATAAATATAAGACTAGAACAATTAATGTTTTTACAAAACAGGTATATATATTTTCCTATTTAAAAAGACAGAGAAAAAATCAATCGTTATATGCATCATATATCTGCCAGATCCAGACAATGAATCCAAGTAGATAGCCGATCAGTATGAACTGCAAAAACCAGCATATAACCAGCGCGATCCATATTCCGATAGCTTTGACCACCTGACCCTTTACAAGCTGACCCAGTCCTGGGATGAAAAACGAAAATATTGCAGGGACACCATATGTTTTCTTTTGATTCATGTTTGTACTCATGTTCATTACCTGTATGAGTCAATGATCATATGTATATAGTCTATTGCATTAAAACACTCGCATACAGAATTCCTATCCACTCTACAGGAACTCTTTAAGATTTTCATGCACAATTACGGCATCCTGCCTGTAAACAGCCAGTACTGTTTTTCCATCTCTTGATTTCATTGTAGGGACAATATGATAGGGGTTTTCCTCAATATCAATTGTCCCGAACAGAAGATTTTTATGAATCGTTAGATGTACACTGCTGTTTTCCATACCGCTCACCCTTCCCCGATATACATGGAATTCCGGCCCTTTTAAGATAAAAATTCCGGATTCATTGATGATTTTTATCTTCTGTTGATCCTCATTTACAGCTTGCTCAATTAGTTCCAGCTTTAGTTGTCCTCAGGCAATTGTAATATAATCTCACCTTTTGAAGCAGATTCATTGAAAAGATCCGGATCCAAATTAATAATAACAGTGTCAAAAGGCCAGACATCAGTTATCCCGGAAGTACTCTTTTCAATATTGCTAAGATATACCTCCCGGATAACTGGTTCGTAAGTATTTTCCTGTACGGTGCTAATTGCCAGTACCGATGCAGATATAATAAGCAACAAGACTAAACTTTTTAAATAAAAACTATATTGCATTATGTCCGGACCACCTATAAGAGAATTAAACTGTACAATACATTGCTCAAATAATTTTTGGATAATAGAATTTATCTAATCTGTCAGATATTAAACAAATCAAATCCAAATCTTGTTAAATAGCTACATCTTAAGTTTCATAAAACTTTTAAAATCCTATTCAAATATTAGATTGGGGAATTTGATGCCATATGATAAGAATTCAGAATTACCGGATAGTGTGAAGGGAAATCTTCCAAAACATGCACAGGATATCTACAGGAAAGCTTTCAATAGCGCATGGGATGAGTACAAGGACCCATCGGACAGAAGAGGAGATGCATCGCGGGAAGAGACTGCACACAGGGTAGCCTGGAGCGCTGTAAAGAATGAATATGAGAAGGACTCTGACGGAAACTGGGTGAAAAAAGACTGATCTTTCAATTTTTTGGGTTTATGACCACTTCTTTTTTTTGTAATGTAAGATATATCCACAACTGATGCCAGAGAAAAATGAACAAGAAGAAGTTCTCGAAACTGAGAATTTCTCGGAACTTATCAAATACACCATCCCGGGATATATCATAGGTTTGGTTCTTGGAATATCTCTGGATAATCTCGGATACCAGCGAAGTCCAATCGGTCAGTGGCTGGTTCGTACTTTTGCAGGAGAAGGAGAGAGTATACTTGAAGGAGTTTACTCAATCCGCCAGAGACTTAGCGGTGCTACCGGAAGTATGGCAGAGGCCTATGGATGGGGAAAACTGTTCGGACTGGCAGTCCCCTGGGTTATCGATCTTGGCAGCCGCCTTGCGGGAGTGAATGTTTACGGGGTTGAAGGATTTTACATACCATATTTTTACGCCCTCAGCGACCAGATAGGAGCTAATATCTCGGGAATGCTTTACCTGAAACGTAAAGAAGGTGGCTGGAACAGGGGATTTGAACGATACATTCACCACCCTGTCATGCTTGCAAGTCTGGCAGTCATACTTGTAGTCCCGGCAGGACTTCTGTTTGCCCGTATCATCGGATTTAGTCCGACAACTCAGACCTTTACAGCTTTTGAAACAATAGTTGCCAACCTCTGCTGGATCCCACCGTTTGTCGGCTGGTTTATTGAAAGAAGACGCTGAAATTTTGCATTTCAGGTACTGCTGAAAATCACCAAAAATAACAGTACTAGAGAATACTTAAATAGAAGTGATCCATACATATGTAGTGTTAAGACTACATATGCAGGTATATATAATTCCTGCAGACAAAGAGGTGTAAAAGTGAAAAGAGTAACAGCAATACTCCTTGCAGGAATGCTTATTGCAGTTGTTGCGGGAGCAGGCATAGTAAGTGCAGATGCCGGAGATGCCGAAGAGGATGGATTCTTCGGACCAATGTATAGGTGGGCTAACAATATGAGAGGCGGATTCGCAGGCTGTCCGTATTTCGGATCATATGCTACTGATGATGCCACATATACAAGTGTAGAGCCGGAAGTTACAACAGTTGAAGAAGCAATAACAATCGCCGAGGAAGAGACCGGCCAGGACATTCTGGAAGACAATGTCTACCAGATGGGCAGATGGTGGATCTTTTACTACACAGAGGATGATGTAGTTAAACAGGGACGCATTGACATCTACACTGGTGATGTTATAGAGGATTTTACAGAGAATACAACTTACCAGCAGCAGTACAATCAGAATAGCCGTAATTTCCGTGGCGGCGGATATGGTGGCGGATGCTATGGTGGTGGATACAGATACTAAACTGTATCCCCTTAACATGTTTTTAGAGGAGGAGCGAAGATACTAATATAAAGTGCCTCCATATACTTTTAAAAAATGATTCACAGAGGTAATTGAGATGATGGGCACCGGCACCGGCATGTATGGATTTTCTATTTGGGGACTGCTTTTGAATATACTTGTTATTCTTGTAATTGTCGGGTTGGCATTCTTTCTAATAAACAGATCTGATTTTGTAAGTTCCGGAAACAACGAACGACTGGCCAGACTGGAAAAGGATGTCGAAGATATTAAGAAGATGGTTGAGGATATAAAGGAAAAACTTGATGAGATCTGATCCTTCCGATCCCAATACAGGATATTTCAAAAACAGGTACATGATTCCCGATGACAATGACACTACAGGAAATTATAACGGTTGGAGAAGCCATTTCACACCCTGTAAGACTAAAGCTATTGTATCTACTTTCCGAGCGGGAGAGATACATCTATGAACTTTCCAAGGATCTGAAACTCTCCCGCCAGGTTGTACAGTTGCACTTAAAACGTCTTGAGAAAGCAGGATTTGTAGAAAGTGATCTGAGACTCGAAGAAGATGACAACAGGGCTAAAAAGTTCTTCAAACTGAAGGAATTCGACGTAGCCATCGGAATGGATGACCTGTGCAAGATCTTTGAATGATTTTTTTATCACACTTTTCTATGGCTTTGACCTTATAAGCCTGAACACATCACCCAATGCAAGATTTTTTACTTCAGTAACATGAAGCCCGGCCTTTTTTACATTTTCAACTGTCCTGCGGTTAATATTAACTCCTGTAAGACCTCTTGTAACAGGATTGAAGGTATCCTCGACAAGTGATATCAGCCTGTTCTCACTTCTCATATGCTCAATATTCATCACTTCGCCATCTGGTTTGCATACACGTCGCATCTCTTCCAGTGATCTGACCGGGTCCGGTATCGAGCAAAGCACGAAAGTCGTTATCACATGATCGAAGCTATCGTCCTTAAAAGCCAGATTCTCTGCATCCATAATGAAAAGAGAGATATTGTGCCTGCCTTCGAGTCGTTTCTTTGCATGTGACAGCATTTTCTCACTGATATCTATTGCAATTACCTCACAATCATCAGGATAGTATTGCAGGTTCTTCCCGGTTCCCACGCCGATCTCAAGCACCTTCCCGGACAATCCCGAAAGGAATTCCTGCCTCCATTCTGCGTAGCGCAGATGTTCCGCGGGAATCTCCATCATATCATAGACATAGGAAAAGCGGTTATACTTTGAGATGATCGACATGCATTATTCTATGTGGATGCTGGCTTAAACCAGTCGCGCTTATTTTTTTGTTAAGAGATTCCCTGAAAAATAACTTAAACCATCAGGAAAGTCATTTGTTTAAGGTTTAAGGGAAGATGTTAAAGCATGGCAACAAAACAGGAAGAATTCTGGAAAAGGGATAACTTTGCGGTTATCACCGATGGCACAAAACCGGCACTTAAATGGGCCATTGACGAGCTCCGAAAAAGAGGGAAGAAGATATATGTGGTGGACCTCTCGGAAAAGCCTGAATCTGATTCACTTACCAGTATCTCAGATTTACCCGACAAAGTCGAAAACGTGATCATAGGAATAACTACAACCGAGCCCGCCAGGATCATAGAGGAACTTGCAGCAAAAGGCATAACCGATTTCTGGGTTCACTGGAAAACCGATACATGTGATGTGGAGCACCTGACCTATGATCCCGAACTGGATATAATAACAGGAAGATGTCCGATGATGTATCTCGGGAAATCCATGAGCATACATGGTTTCCACAGGATCATTGCACGCTCCCTTGGTAAATATTGACAGAAAATGTATCAGAACATAGTTTAATCTGGCGTGGATTTCAGCTAACTGAAAAACTATAATAGCAAACATGCCTAAAGTTAATTGGTGAGTGGATGGTAAATACCCTATCCCATTTAGGCATCGGGCTCCTTATAGCTACAGTGGCGGGACTGAACGGCAGGCAAAGAAAAATCGTAGCCTTTCTGGCAATAATGCCTGACCTTGACTTTTTTTCTGATGCCCTGTTAACATTTATTGGAGGAAGCTTCAGTCACCAGACCTATGTAAATCTGTATTATGTTTTTGGCCACAGGGAATTTTTTCACTCTCCCATGTTCATTCTCATGATCACTGCACTATTATGGATCTACAGCAAGGACAAAAGGTTTACTGCTGCAGGGTTTGCTGCAATTTTCAGCCATTTCTATCTGGATTATGCAACTACCTGGAAAATGAGACCGCTTTTCCCTTTTTCAGATGAATCAAGCATCATGGGTGCCTTCGATTCATTTGATCCCATCGTTATGATAGTCTCCCTGATACCCATATACTTCCTGGTAGCAGAAGAGCTCAAAAAAAGGAAGGTCATTGGAAGTGTACCGGGAATCAGTCTTGATTCAAGCCACTACAGACGATTAAGAACAGACCGCATACTTCTCGCGATATTGATAATATGGTGTGTCATTACCCCTGCATCGAAGGCTTTACTTGTGGACCGTGTTTCGGAAATCGAAGGTTATGATATAAGCTACCAGAATTCCTACCCAACTTACTTTGGAAGTTTCCTTTCTGCTTATCCTTATAACGAGACACATTACAAGGTAATGGAAATTAATTACTGGAACGGAGTGGAGAGGAGCATGTTCACGCCCATTATATCAGAGGATGGTGAGGATGAAAACCTGGAATACATGGTACTGGCAACCCGACTCTATGATTCCGCCCCTTTTCAGGAGATAGATTATACGGTTTACAGCATCACCAATAACGAAGAAACAGTAACTGTCACCCTGCGGGATGCCAGAAATCCGTTTGCCATCTTCTGGACCTATTTCCGGACAGAGTATATCTTCGAGTTCGACAGGGATACTAAAGATTACACCGCCTATGTAGAAAGAGAAACAGTGTACCGGCAGGAGGCTCCTGACAACTGGTTCTGGATACCATTTTATTCAATGTACATGGCATTCTTCTTTTGACTACATAGTATGAACAAACATGAACATCTTTAAGAAAAATTACACAGACGGTTTATATATGTGTTCATGTAATCTGGATGTTAGAAGCAAACAAGGAGATATATGTTTTGAGGGAAAATATAATCGGCCTGGTTATGGATGTAAAAGTCCATGAGTTCGTCAATAAAGACACATGGCATCTGCATCTGGCACTTCATGTAAATGACACTCTTGTGGGTGTATCATCTGCCAACCTTGGCAGCTCAAGATACGACTATGAGACTGTAGTTGCTGCATTGCAGAGTTTGAAAAATGATTATTATAACGCCATCGGATCCCCTATGAGATACTCAGAGGGGAAACTGGTCTACCTTCCCGCCGATCAGGGTCAGGGAACACACAGACCGGAGCTTACGGGCATAAAATACGAGAACAATGTCCATGCGAGCGACCCCACGGTGGCTTTATCACACTAATATAAATGTTGGCATCCAAGACTCCCCTCAGATAAATGTACACTCCTAAACCAAACAATCATATGTTTGCTTTCATGAATGCCAACATTTATATTTTCTTTCAATTTTTTTGTTGATACTGTTTTCCGCTTATAGGATAAGCTATTTAATATTGCACTCACACTATTATATATAAGAGAGGAGTGGAAATATGTTAGGAGACGACGAGCTTGATGACATTATAATGGCAAAGCCATCCGAGCGTGAGCGCGTTAAAATGGAGCATGAGTTCATGCATAAAGCAGCCTCACATCCCGTCCGCAGACAGCTTATCAAAAAAATAGGTGCTTTCGGATCGACAAAGGATGAGATCCAGCAGGATACTGATATCGACGACAAGTTATTCAAATACCATACTGAATACCTGATGAACGGTGATCTCCTGAACCTTGTGAACGGAAAATATTTCCTGACCGAGAAGGGGCTTGAACTTCTTTCTAACATAAACTGACATTCATAAAAGTGTGGTCATGCCTATGACCGTTAAAAGTATACCAATCGGCTTACTAATAATATCTTTCATCATTTCGGGCTTTATTCTGTTTTCCGGCTGTATAGATGAAAGTGACACTCAGCAGACTTACAATACCTCGGCGGAAGTTACCGAATATGAGGGACGGGAACTGACACCTATCTCCGAGCAGCGCAATAATGCGATCAGAGGAACTCAGCAGATCGATCCTGACACATATAAACTGCGGGTATACGGTATGGTGGACAATCCCATGAACATCAGTTATGACCAGTTGACAGCCTATCCTTCTGATACCAGATTTGTAAGGCTGGACTGTGTGGAAGGCTGGGGTTTTGATGCCATATGGACAGGTGTGACACTGAACACTATCTTTGAAGAAGCACAGGTACAGGAAAACGCCACTAACGTCATATTCTACTGTGAAGACGGTTATTCCACATCACTTGAACTCGACTACCTGGCAGACAATGACATTATGCTGGCATATGAACTCAATAATGTAACCCTGCCACCTGAGAGAGGATTCCCCATACAGGTTGTTGCCGAAGACAAGTACGGATACAAATGGGCTAAATGGGTCACAGGCATAGAAGTAACCGATGAACCATACGAAGGGTACTGGGAAAAGGTAGGTTACAACAATAATGCCGATGTTGGCGGACCTGCTTTCGGATAAGCTCAAAACCTATCGTGGAATTATTCCTGTAATGATTCTCTATTATTTTACCTGATCTAACAAAACGTTAATTTATACTGACCGTGAATATCTAGCCGATGGATACGATCATATCGGCTCGTGGAATCAGCAAGAGTTTCGGAAAACATAAGGTACTCAGGAATATAGACCTGGAACTCAAAAAAGGCGTATCTCTGGCGATATTCGGCCCCAACGGTGCGGGAAAGACAACTCTTCTGAAAATACTATCGACCATAATCACTCCCACGCAAGGGGATGTGATCATAAATGGCATCGATATTAAAAAAAATCCATCCGGAGCCAGAGAACTGATAGGCGTGATATCGCATGAAAGCTACCTGTACGATGAACTCACGGCAAGGGAGAATCTGCGGTTCTTCAGTAAGATGTATGGGATGGAAAAGGACCTGCTAGAAGAACGTATCAACGAACTTCTGGAACAGGTTGACCTGCAAAAAAGAGCTGATGATCGGGTAGGTTCTTTTTCCCGCGGAATGAAACAGCGTCTTTCCATTGCAAGAGCACTGGTCCACAGACCTGTGATACTCTTTATGGACGAGCCGTATACCGGACTTGACCAGAGATCAGCAGAGGCTTTTGAGAATGTGCTGAGGATGCTGGATAAGGACAATGTGACAAAAGTAATGGTATCCCATAACATCGAAAGAGCAGTACAGTTATGTGACCGGCTTATGATAATGGACAGCGGAGAGATAGTATACGACAGCACCACAGAGCAAATAGAGAGTATTGATGAGTTCAAAAGGAATTATTCTTCACTGGTCTGCACCGATACTGATGTGGAAGGAATTACAAATCTTTAATAAAAACGGAGTACAGGCATGTTAAGAAGTCTCCATATTGCAGCAAAAGACCTGAAGGCCGAGTTCAGGACAAAACAGATGCTCAACTCCATGGTCATCTTTTCTGTGCTGGTCATAGTTATCTTCAGCATTTCCTTCGGAGACCTGTTGGGTCAGCAGGAGATAGTGGACAGGCTTGCTCCAGGAGTGCTCTGGATTGCTTTTATCTTTGCAGGAACACTCGGACTTGCACGCTCCTTTGCAGCGGAGATGGAAAATGGTTGCCTTGAAGGCCTCAAACTCTGCCCTGTGGACAGGGGTGCGATCTATACGGGTAAGACAATATCAAGCGCCGTTATCATGTTCACAGTGGAGATACTGACGATTCCTGTTTTCATTGTACTTTTCAATTATAGCATTCAGAATATTATTGGTCTGGCAATAATCATAATCCTTGGTACATTGGGATTCATTACAGTGGGAACCCTTCTCTCCGCACTTACTGTTAATACACGCACAAGAGAGATTATGCTTCCCATATTGCTGCTACCGCTTGTGATACCTGTGATAATTCCTGCAGTGATGGCAACAGGAACCATACTCACTGATGGAGGTATCAGTGATATTGGTTCGGAAATCAGGTTGCTTGTAGTGTATGACCTGATCTTCTTTGTTGTAGGACAGCTTGTTTTCGAGTATACTGTAATGGAGTGAAAAATTCAATACATTGAGATTAAAATATAATGTCACTAAAAATGTTGTTCAGGGGAAAAATGAATTCAAACCATGAAATAATCAAAAAGGTCTGCGAAACTCTTACAGAAAAATCTGTTATCGAAGCAAAGGAGATAATTCAAACAGAATATCCTTTTACACCTATAGTCAGGAATAGCAGGCAGTACTCAAATTATCAAAAAACGAATGTGTTTTTAAGAGATGGATTCATTGACCGCTATTCCGGTCAAAAGATGGTATTTCCTCCAGTACTCCGTCTATTATCAAATCTAATGCCAGTTGAATTCCCATTTCATAATAACTGGAAAATGTCTGAATGCCATTTTGCTTACTGGCAACTGCTTCCGACAATTGACCATATAATTCCAGTTTCTCGCGATGGTGAAGACAATGAATCTAATTGGGTATGTACTTCACAGCTCAGGAATAGTATTAAATCAAGCTGGCTATTGGAAGAAGTGGGATGGCAATTGCATGAACCGGGGAACTTGAAAGAATGGGATGGATTGCTTAATTGGTTCATGCTATATGTTGATATACATCCCGAGATTTTGGAAGATAAATACATACAATCCTGGCATAATGCAGTAAAAAGAGCAACTAAGGATTTTGTTCCTGTCACACTAAAAACAAAAGCTTAGCTGCCATTCAGGTCAGACATGTACACTACATCATGACATAATCTGTTGATCAGACTTTTATCGTGGCTCACAACCAGAACGCCGACATTCAGATCATCCACGATCCCTAAAATGCTCTCCCATATCTGGGCCTGGGTGATGGCATCTACCATGGTCGTTATCTCATCAGCTATCAGGAACTTTGTTTCTGGTCCCAAAGCCCTTGCAAGGGCAAATCTCTGAAGCTCCCCACCGGAGAGCTCATTGGGCCATCTGTTCAGCCAGTTCCCCTTTATTCCAAAAGCTTCCAGAATATCTTGTGGAACATCGTGACCTTCCTTTAGGATATCCTTCATTTTCCATTTAGGATTCACGGCTTTTTCAGGATGCTGGAAGATCAGCTGAACAGGATTATATCCATTTGATGGAATTTTATTCCCGTCTATGGTTACGTTACCTTTGTAATTCCTCTCATATCCTGCCAGTATCCTGCACAGGGTGGATTTGCCAGATCCGCTATCTCCCACCAGTCCCAGTACCTCTCCGCTGCCCAGGAAAATGTCCACATCCTCCAATATCAAGTTGCTCTCTTTGTATCCGAAACTGATGTTTTTACCTTTAAGATACATTGTTGCACCTCACCATTCCTCCATTGAACGTTTTCAACTGGGGAATACATTTAGAGCAGGCTTCGTTCCTTGTAGAGCACCTTTCATAGAAGAAACATCCATCTAGTACTTCATCCTGCATAGGCTGGTGACCTTTTATTGCCTGGAACTTATTTTGTGGCAGGGCATTCCATAGTGCCTTTGTATATTGATGCCTTAATTTTTCCCCCTCACCTGTGAAATCTTCTGTCCTTGCGATCTCCAGGATTGTTCCGGCATAAAAGATAGCGATCTTATCAGATATCCTCAATGCAGCTTCTATATCATGGGTTATCAGGATAACCGCATATCCTCTGTCAGCCATATCTTTGAAATAACCCAGTGTTTCCTTCAGGTTCTTTTCATCAAGCCCAGGTGTCGGTTCATCTGCTATCACGACCTTTGAAGAACTCATCACAGCAGTAGAAACAAGTACCCTTCTGATCATCCCTCCTGAGAGTTCATGGGGAAACATCCTCTCGACTTCAAGTTTCAGATCATATCTGCGGAAGATCTCTCTCTGGAGCTTCTTCCTGGAATCTGCATCCTTCTTATTAGCATTGCCTGTTACCTGGCTGGAGATTCTCATCAAAGGGTCAAGGTATGTAGTTGACTGTGGAATAAGAACTATTTCTTTGCCTCTAAGTTCTTCCTTTTTCTTCTGTGTCAGGTCATTCCCATTGTATTCCATGGAGCCGCTTAAGTTTGCGTTCGATGGAAGGATACCTAAGATCGCATGTGCCAGAAGACTTTTTCCTGAGCCGCTGGAACCAACAATGGCCAGGATCTCGCCACTGTGTGCTTCCATGCTCAAATTGGATATCACCTTTAGCTCGGTTTGCCTGAGTCCTGAGGCATATTGAATAAAAGAAAGGGAGAGATCCTGGACCTTTAGCAGGGCTTCAGACTCTTCCATTTTCTTATTGGTTATCTGGGATGTATCTGTCATACTTCACCTCTTTTAATTGTTCATGTCTGGTTTCATCGATTTGTCTCATCTATTCATGGGCTCTTTTCGGATCCAGCATCTTTCCAAGATTCTCTCCGATCACATCAAAAGCCAGGATTACGATCAGCAGTGATAATCCGGGGAAGAATGCAAGCCACCAGTACCCGGCTGAGAGATACTTCATTGACTCTGACAGAATAATGCCGATCGCAGGTTCATGTGGTGAAAGCCCGAAACCCAGGAAGGTTACTGAAGCCTCATGCAGTATCGCATGTGGGAACATTACTATTGTACCAAGTACGAACTGAGGGACCAGGTGGGGAAGAATATGTTTTTTGGCGATCCACCACCTGGACTTTCCGAAATTTCGTGATATATGGATGTATTCCTGGGTCTTTATCTGCTTGATCTCTGCTCTCACAACTCGTGTAAGACTTGTCCAGTGCGATAATGCAACCCCTATGATAACTCCGGTCGCTCCTCCGCCAAGTCCTATGGAGATCAGAATTATTAATAGCAGGTGTGGAATAGAAAGGAACAGGTCCACCAGCCAGGATACGACCGAGTCCTCAATTTTACCCATACTTGAAAGCAAGCCCAATACCACGCTCAGCATGGTACTTATTGAGGAAGCTAAAGCTCCGATCACTATACTTAATCCAAGTCCGCTAAGGGTCCTTACAAACATATCCCTTCCCATCCAGTCAGTTCCAAACGGATGTTCCAGGGAAGGAGCAAGGTTCTTTGATTCAAAATCAGTTGACAATGCATTGTCATCTATGAATGTACTGGAAACAACAATTGCAATTAATAACACAGAAAGGAAGCTCGTTAGCATGATAGTTTTCTGCCGCAGGTTGAATCCACCAAACAAGCCTTTGTTAACGGTTGCAACAGCACTGCTCATGTCCTCATCTCCTGCTGCTTTATCCTCGGATCGATGAACTCATAGATAATATCAGCTATCAGGTTCCCTGAATAGACAAACAGGGTACTGATGATGACAATTGCTAAGAGCAGGGGAACATCGGATCTTAAGCCTGCTGCCACGGCAGCCTGGCCGATGCCGGGATAAGAGAACACCTGCTCGACAAGGACAGCACCGCCGAACAACTCACTGAATCCCAGAAACTGCAATGTGATGGCAGGAAGTGCCACATTTCTGATACCATGCCTTCTTACCAGATCAAATCCTGTTTCTCCCCTTGCCTTTGCAAACAGGACATAATCGCTTGACATGACCTCTATCAATTTTTCACGGGTGAACATTGCGATCGAAGCAACACCAAGCAGGCTCAGGGTGATGGTCGGAAGAATCAGATGATGGATCCGGTCAAAAAA
>JAALLP010000199.1_pt1 | contig 12564 bp, 12 predicted proteins | sample 7245951 | NCBI WGS metagenome assembly JAALLP01 (sample SAMN13049199, study PRJNA578106) | oil field metagenome | isolation source: filtered produced water from oil reservoir B6 | place: USA:offshore Texas | collected 2016
ATATATTTCTGATATAACTATATTTCCTAATACAAGTAATAATCCGTATTTAGCAAAATCTTTGAACAAGATAGTTTTATTCTTAAACTGCGTGAGCATTGCAAGCCCAATAATATTAGCTGATGCACCAATGGAAGTTGCATTTCCACCCAAACATGCCCCCATCGCAAGCGAATACCACACTGGACTCAAATTGCTAAAAATACCTGGTTGCACTACTTGTAAATGTTGAACAACGGGAATCATAGTAGCTGTAAAAGGAATATTATCAATGAATCCCGAAATTAAACTAGCAACAGGTAAAATAAACATAGAGAAAGATTTAACTGAATTGCCTGCAACTTTTACCATGATATTGGATAAATCAGCTATCACTCCAGTTTCTTCCATCGCTCCTGTAATGAGAAATAAACCAAAAAAGAACAAAAGGCTTTCCCATTCAACTTCGTTCAAAGTATCCCTCACCTGATTTGGTGCAACTTTCTACACCTAAAAAGTGTTGAGCCGAAAAAGCAATTATTACTGTTACAAAAAGGATTATAGAGAGGAAAAAACTTTTTTTATCTTCAATTAAATGAGAAGTATCAAAACTTTTGATAGTCTCTTTATCAAATTTCATTTGAAGATCATTTTTAAAAACTAAAATAAAGAGCATATCCATGAATAAGAGATTAATTAATGCTATTGGGTACATAACTAAAGCGAATTCTGAAAAAGAAAATCCTGCAGCTGAAGCTATCATTATATTAGGAGGATCACCAATGATGGTTGCCATCCCTCCAATATTCGATGCAAAAATTTCACCTAAAACATAAGGGAAATAATTGACTTTTAATGAATCCGTTATAGCAAAAGTAATAGGTATAAAAACAAGTATTGTAGTAACATTATCAATAAAACCTGATATTATTGCAACTAAAAAAGTCAAGGAAATAAACAGCATATATCCGTTTATTCCAAATATTCTCAAAGTCTTAATGCCAACATATGAAAAAAGGCTGGTTCTTCGAATAACGTTTACAAAGAGCATCATCCCAAACAGTAAAAGAAGGGTGTTGAAATCTACATAATTTCTTATAGCTTCAATCTCGTCTGGGAAAACCCCGAATATAATAAGTACCGAAGCTCCCAACATAGCAACAATGGTTCTATTTATCTTGTGATTGATAATAAAAAACAATACTACTGCAAATACTATAAGGGTTATTAGTTCAGTTTGTGGCATAAATTAAAACTTCCTCCTGATGTTATTATTTTACTGTCATTAGAAACTTTAAAACTGTAAAGATAGCGGCCCTTTGCCCCACTCCCCTCCCCCTAAGGATGAAAAGAGTCTACCCCATTCGCCCCGCCCATCTAAGGAGAGAGTTCTGGACCCTTTCATCACGCAGCCCGTCCATTACGTAATCAGAAAAAAAAGAAATTTACATATATTCCTGAAATTACTATATTTCCCAATAATATTATCAAACCGTATTTTGAAAATTCCCAAAATGAAATTGTTTTTCCTTTAAATTCTGTTAAAAGACCTAACGCTATAACGTTCGCTGAAGCAGCTATTGGAGTTAAGTTCCCTCCTAAACAAGCACCCAAAGATAACGAATACCAAATGGGATCAAGATTAATAAATATGGAAGACTCAGAAATAGATAATTTTTCAATGACAGGTATCATTGCAGCCGTTAAAGGAACATTATTTAAAAAACCAGCAAAGAAGGAAGAAATTGTTAGAATCAAAAAGCTAAATATGCGTAACGAATTACCGGCAAAATCAACAAGCATATTAGAAAAAGCGCTAATGATACCTGTTTCTTCAAGTGCACCAGCTATTAAAAATAAAGCGAAGAAAAACAAAATGTTTTCCCATTCAACTTTAGATAATGTCTCCTTTAAATCCTTCGGTCTAAGAATAAATAACGAGAAAAAACCTGCAGCTAAGGCAACGGTTGAACTTTCTAAATTTAACTCATGTTGTAAAGCAAAAGCTAGGATAACTGCTCCAAACAAAAGTATAGACACGATAAATTCTTTTTTGTTTTCTACTATGTGAGATACATCAAAGTTTTTAATCGCTTCTTTGTCTATTTTAATTGATAAGTCTTCTTTGAAAAAATATATCAATAAGAGAATGGCGAATATTAAATTGATCAATGTAACAGGATACATAATAAGTGCGAACTCTGAGAAAGAATAACCTGCCGCAGAAGCAATCATAATATTAGGAGGATCACCAATTATTGTTGCCATACCTCCAATATTCGATGCGAAAATTTCCCCTAAAACAAAAGGTAGATAATTAATATTTAAGGAATCAGTAATGGCAAAAGTCATTGGGATAAAAACTAAAACGGTCGTAACGTTGTCAATAAAACCAGAAAATAAAGCAACCAAAAAAATTAGAGAAATGAATAAAGTGTAGGTGTTATTTCCGAACATTCTCAACATAGAGAGGCCTAAGAATGTAAATATACCTGTCTTTCTTAAAGTTTCCACAAATATCATCATTCCAAGCAGCAACAAGAGGGTGTTATAATCCACATACTCTTTTATTGCACCAATTTGGCTAGGAAATACCCCTGTTCCTAATAGAAAAATAGCCCCCAACATAGCGATAAGTGCTCTATCTATTTTCTGAAAAACCATTCCTACCACGACTATTATGAAGACTATTAATGATGTTATAGCATATATTGACATATAATTCCTCCGAAACGGAACCATTCTTTTTTACAAATGTTCTGAAGGGATTAGATATCCCCAACTAATTATAGTTTAAAAAAAATCTAAAGTCAAATAAATAAAAATTTCTTTATAATCCATGTTGCACTTCTCAATGACATTGATGGAAGTTAAGCATACTAATATTGTATAATTAAATTGAAGATATATAAGAAGGGTGGGCAGCGTTTGCTGCAGTATGCAAACTATGTTTTAAATGGGTTTGATTTTAGTTTGGGGGTTTTTAAGGGGGTTCCCCCCTTAACGTCCATAAAAGTAGGTGAATAAATGGCTTTTATTAAATTTATCATTTTAATTGCTATCTACTATTTATTAATATATGCAATAGGTCGACTTCTCCTAAAAAGAAAAGGTATTTCTTTGGGAAATGTAATTTTAGGAATATTCGGTATTACCATTTCAATCTTTCTTATCTATCTTTCACGAATAAACTTCCAGCAGGCAGGATTTCAAACTGGGAATTTTAAAAAAGGGTTTATTATGCTTCTAATCTCTTTTGTTTTAATATTGGGATCTTTAGGTAGTATGAGAAAGATGTCCTTTTCTGATCTCATGAAGATTCCCTACGGAAATTTTCGAAATAACAAAATTATATTATTACATGTTTGGATGGTTGTAGGCCCTACCGAAGAATTGTTTTATAGAGGATTTATCCAAGGAAATTTAAGAATGTTTTTACCAGGTTCAATTTTTTCTATTGAATATGCAACCATCATAGCAACAATAATTTTTGTTTTCGCTCACTTAAACAATCTTTTCTTTGGCAGAGAAAGTATAAAACAATTTATAAGTCTTTTGCCAGGAAGAATCATAATGGGATCGATTTTGGGATATACCTTTCAAATTTCAAATAGTTTGATCTATCCAATCATAATACATACCCTCTCAGATGGGTTAACTATAACTTACTTAATTATCTTAAAGAAACGATTTTTAAATAATTATCACTCTTAAATAACAAGTGATTAAATATTTTATTATAATTAAATTTAATATTAATATAAATCTTTTATTATCAATTAAAAACAATCATAACCATTTTTAAAAACGCTCTTGACATTATCGATTTTTTTGATATATAATTTTAATGAAAATAATAAACAACAATAGACAAAAATAAGAGTGAGGAGCGGGGCAAAAGAGCGCAAATTTTAGTAAAATAAATATTTTAGAAACTCTATAATCTTCAAAAAGATTTCAGTTTTAAAAGGGTTCAGGGCGCTAAAACAAGTTTTCAAGTTTCTAAAGATGGGAAAAACAGTGAAAAAGGAGGCGATAACAAATGTTGGAAAGAAGAAGAGACGATAGAGATAACAGAGAAGATTTGTTATCTCCTTTTGATTTCTTCAATAGAGAGTTTGAAGATTTCTTTAGATCATTGCCTTTTGGAACGACCTCTCGTGGTGAGATGGATGTTTATGAAACTGACGATGATTACATCGTAGAGTGTGAATTACCTGGTTTAAACAAAAAAGATATAAAAGTTCAATTGAACAATGATCTATTAACCATATCCGCAGAAAAAAAAGAATCCGATGAAGTAAAAAGAGGGAACGTATATAGGAGAGAAAGATACTTTGGTAGGATTGAACGAACTATAAGACTTCCAGAGTATATCGACAAAGACAAAATTAAAGCTGAATATGAAAATGGAGTTTTAAAATTAACTATACCAAAAGTTGAGACAGCTAAAGGTGAAGGAAAAGAGATCAAAATTGAATAAACATCATAATATTTAAGAAAGCAGGCGCAAGCCTGCTTTTTATAATTTTAAGTGCAAAATATTGCAAATAAATTTTCTTAATAAATCTTAATTATGGTATAATAAAAAATAAAAGCAACAACATCTAGCTAAAAGGAGGAGATACCCATGGAGCACATAGTAAAGTTCAACCTTGGAGAAGAGGAAATTGAAATAACTGATTTAACCCCTTTTCCAATCTTGCTTTGTGAGTTCTTGTATGAAGGAGATTTTGAGTTAATGAAGGCTGATTTAAAAAACAACTCAAAATTTATTGAAGAAACAAAGAAAATCGAAAAACTTGTAGAATACTTGCCCGGTTTAACTTCCAGCTTTGTGATTTATCCCTTCGTTCTTTCCGAATTTTTGTCTTATTTTTCTGAGTTTCAAATTAATTACTCCGACTTAACACATATATCTTTGAATGGACTATTCGATACGGTTTTATTGGAAGCTGATAAAAAGAACTTCGATTTCGTGAAAGATGTTGTGCATTTTATACTCAAAATTGATCCGAGTTTCGCTCCCGCCTACGAATTAATGGGTTCAGTTTTAGTAGAAAAAGGTGAGATGGAAGAAGGAGAGGAGTATTTAGAAAAAGCTGTTAAATTAGATCCTTGGAATATAGCTGCTTTGTCTGAATTAGGAGAATTATACTTTAATTTAGGCGAATACGAAAAAGCAGCTGCTATTTGGAAGAAAGAGTTAGAACTCTCTCCTAACAATTATGTAACCTACTTCATGATTTCAGATGCTTACATGCAAAAAGGGGATTATGAAAAAGCCGCTCACGTTTTAGAAAAATTTCTTAATAGATTCCCTAACAGTGTATTGGGTAAATATGAGTTATGTACTATTTATGAAAAATTATCAAGAACTACTGAAGCGAATGAACTCAAAGAGGAAATTCTCAATACGACACCTGAATATTCAACCGACATAGAGGTATGGGCTAAAGTAATGTTTGAAAATGGTAAATATAAAGAAGCTCAAAACTTTTTAGAAAAATATATAGACCAAGATAAAGAAAATGAACATTTTAAATTGCTATTGGTTATACCTTATTTAAAGGTTAAAAAATTTGAGGAAGCCAAAAGTATATATCAAGAAATAAAAGATAAGTACATGTGGTACATCTATGGGCTTGAAGAAATTCTGAACAAAAATTTGACGAAAGAGGAAATGGAAGTAATAGAAAAGGTGTAAAAAACACTGAATAAAAATAAAAAGGTTCTAATTATCGTTTTGTCTTATATAGTTGTAAATATGTTTGTCATACTCACCTCTTTTAACTGGCAAAATCTGCTTTTTGCTAATAGCCTTTTGTATATAGGGCTATATGATTATTTTACCTTTATCATTCCTGATTTAGGAATAGTAGCTATTTTGGTAATTGCATTACTCAACTTTGATTACTTTAATCTTTTTTTTACTATCATTATCTTTTTAATTACCTTTTATTATTGGCGAAATGGGAAAATGGGTTTTGGAGACGTGAAGTTTCTATCAGTCCTTTCTCTTCTTATTGGTATTTATATATTTCCCGTCATAATTGTTAGCATAATTCTAATTATTTTATCGAACATAGAAAAGAAAATCAAGAAGGTTCCATTAGGATTTTATGTAATGTTGAGTACATTCACTTTATATATTTTTAGGGGGGTTTATCATATTTTATGATATTTTTACATCTTTTATAGAAATTCCAGGTATTTTTATCTCACTCGGCATAATATTTTTAATTATCTGGTTAATAAGGAAGAAGAAACTATCTTTTCCTCTTTTAACCCTTTGCGTTGTAATCTATATATTTTCTTCTGGATGGTTTGCAAAAATAATCGTTTTACCGCTGGAAAATAGATATCCTCCAGTGGATGTTTCTCTGTTGGATAATACACAAGAAAAAGGGGTAATAGTTGTACTTGGAGGAGGAATAATTCCCGAAACTCCAAGAAAAGGATCTGGAGAATTATCTGATAGTGCTATGAAAAGAGTATATGAAGGTTTCTTGCTTTACCAAAATTTACAGGTTCCCATAGTTGTAACAGGTGGGAAACTACTAGGCACCGAGATACCTGAAGCTCAAATAATGAAAGAAGAATTGTTAAAAATGGGAGTCAAACCAAACGATATCTATGTAGAACCACTTGCCAAAAACACCAAGCAAAATGCGGAGTTTACGCTTAAACTATTGGAAGATTATGAAGTACAAAAGATATACTTAGTCACCAGCGCAATACATTTAACAAGAGCTATGAATTATTTCGAAAGTTACACAAACATCGATGTTGTTCCCGTTCCTACAGATTATAAGATTTCGCGAGAGGAATTGAAATGGTATGATTTCTTGCCCAATATGAGATTCCTAGAAGCAACTTCGTCAGCTTGGCATGAATATTTGGGATTGGTCAAATTTAAGATCAGTGACTAAAATTCAGACCGAGCCGGGCGAAGAGGGGAGTTTTTTTATCCTTATAAGTTTGACTGCAAAGTCTAAGGGACCGCAGGCCCTTTCCTTAAATGGGCGGGCTGCGGGGCGAAGGGGCGCTGTATAATAAACTTTCAAAGGAGGATCACAAATGGTTGAAAACAACAAAACACCTTACGAGTTTACTAATTATATAGTAAACACATTAAAATTATCTCCTTCAAATACTGCAATATTGTGTGTTGATTGTCAAAACGGATTTACCGAAAGATGTTCTAACGAACTTCCAGTAGTTGGAACAAATGAAGAGTGGATAGATCAGGTAAACGAGTTTTTGACTTTAATGAAAGAGAGAAATTTTAAGATTTTTGCAAGTATGGATGATCACCCTGAAAATCACATATCTTTTGAAAAATGGCCTCCTCATTGCATAAAAGGTACTTATGGGAATCAACTATTTATAAATACTTATGATTTCGTTATAAAAAAAGGCGAAGAAGTGGATGGAGATAGCTATTCAGCATTTTACAAAGACAGTGAAAGAAGAATTGAATCAGAATTAGACGAACTTTTGAGAAAGCATAAGATAGAAAATTTAGTGGTTTTAGGCTTAGCAGGAGACGTATGCGTAATAGCAACGATAGAAGATGCGTTAAAACGAGGACATAGGATATTCCCAGTAAGCCAATATATAAAAGCTGTGAACAAAAAGGATATTAAAGAAATCGTTGAAGAAAAATTTGGTAGAATAATAATCTAGGGTTTAAAAAAATACGGGGAACAACCCCGTATTCTTGGTCGGAGCGACTGGATTTGAACCAGCGACCTTCAACACCCCATGCTGACGCGCTGCCAACTGCGCTACGCTCCGGTTTACTTCAAAAAAATTATATCATATTTTCGAAAGAACGTCAAATTTTTAGGAAACATTCCGTTTTTTCAATTGATTAGGTATCACTAGGTAAAATATTCCAAGTATGCTAGTTATTATTCCAAACACAAAGAACAAACTTTTCAATGAAAAAAATGTTGCCATTATCCCAGCAAAAGCATAAGAAAAAGGCCTTAACGAATTATCTATCGTTGATCGCAACGCAAAAACTCGTCCCCTTGTGTTTTCAGGGGTAATTCTTTGAATCAAAAGATTTTCATTAATATTTCCTATCTCAGTCATAACACCTAACATCAACAAAGCAATCAATACGTAAATATAACTGTTAACTATACCAAGAGAAGCCAGGAATACTCCTGCCAAAACTGAGGATAACATTAGTGCTACGTACTTCATTTTTATTTCTTTAATGGATGATAGAACTAGGGCGGAAATAAAAGAACCTGCTCCCAACATCGTTTGCATAATTCCATACTCACCAGGACCTACTTTCAGTATCTCACTAGCCAACACAGGTAAGAAAACGAATATAGTGGTTCCAAAAAAATCATCTAAAGTTTCTAAGGTTATCAACCCTTTAAGTTGAACATTGGACCATATCACTTTAAAACCATCTTTTATATCCGAAAAAACCAAACCAGTTTTCCTAACTTCCTCTTCTTTTCTGCCTTTTTCTTCCGCTTTTATGAACATTTCAGAGACTGCCGAGAAAATAAAAGTCATCCCATCGATTAAAATTGCCCATTTTATTCCCACTAAAGACACAATCACACCGCCGATAGCCATCCCAATAAGTTGTGAAAGTCTATCTGTCATTGAAATCATGGCATTAGCTTGAGAAAGCTCATTATCGTTTACCATAATCGGGATTAAAGACAACAACGCAGGACCAAATAAAGTACCACAGATCTGTAATCCAAAAATGGTTATTATCAATACCCAAATTTGATAGAAATATGTTCCAAAGAAAATACCCAGCAAAATAAGGATTCCGCCACTTATTAAATCAGTTATAACAAGGATATTTTTCTTTTTCCATCTATCTGCCCAAACACCTGCAAAAGGAGAAAAGATAATATTCGTAACAGCTATAGTACTTAAAACAGTACTAACTGCACCTACCCCGCCTATCTCAGCTGCAGCCGACCAAAGAATAGCTATGATAAAAATAGCAGATCCGACACTGGATACTAGCCTACCGAAAAAAAGAAGTAGAAAATTACGGTTTTTTATTAAAAGTTGTAACCCGCCGGTTGAATTTGACATTTTATCTCCTCCTTTAATATTTTCAATATAATAATAAATATTCTACAAGAATTATATTATATAACATTAAAAAAGTCAAGTATTTTATTAAAATTTTTAAAGTTATTGATTAATTTGCATAAAAAAGTAACTCCCGCATGCTGCTTCGGGAGTTACCTCATAAGAGAAATTATTATTCCAATTCTTCAAACCTTGTTTCAAGCTTTTTTAATACTCCTGGGAGGGTAGTATATTCCATTTCTTCAGGTGGAAGCCTGTGTGGTTCGAAAGGACCTTGTAACCTTAGGTAATCTGCTAATTCTAAAGCTTTTTTCCGAGAGAGGTCAAAAGCAGGATCATCAAACAAATCTATAGGACCGATAAAATTACCGTGACTTATCTGGAAGCCTGCTGCAATTACACGAGGTGGCCCATCAAATCGTGTACATTGAGCATTTTTGAAAGAAACGGACATTAAAGGGCCGTTATGTGAACCACGCATCCATCCACTGACTAAATAAGGTACGCTAAAGGGTTCTAAGACCTCTCCCAAAGCTGGTAAACCCGATTGTGCTCTTACCAATGCTACTGGATCGTCTTTCCCTACATATTTTTCAGCGATAAAGAACCGCTTTTCTGTGCTTACTACTGCAACGGGTTCATCTTTAGGTAGAGGGCTAGAATCCTTGGGAAAAACCCTTTTTATAACATATTTGCTTTTTGCACCTATCAAAGATAATAAAAGATACAAATCTTCGGGACATTTGAGAAAAATTCTTTTTCTTTCTTTTATATTCCACACTTCAAATATAAATCCATCAATTAGCAAAGGGTCAATAATCAATCCTGCAGTATTGAATGGATCCGCAAAAATTTTGTATATGGGGAAGTTAAAAGAACCTGGTTCTGTTTTATCCATCATAAATGCAACTAAAGTTTCAGACCCCCGTTCTGTAAATTCCATTTCTGCTATGCCTGGCCCCATTCCTTTAATATTTCCGGTTGCCCACTCTTCTAAGCTAGGGACCCGCGGTCCCTTAAACCAAGGGGGAGTGATTTACACCGTAGTTTGAGATCTTTTTATCCCTTGGGAGATATCCTTTGATTAATTGATTTTAAAATATTTTTATAAGTAAAAATTTAATTAAAAAGACGATTTTTCATGATATATTGGTATAATATTCACTGAAGCTGATTAAATATAATTAAGCTCAATGGAGGGAATAAAATAGTGAAGTTTAAAATAGTAGTTGACAGTTGTTGTTATTTAACAAAAGAAATTAAAGAAAGATTTGATATATCGACAGTTCCATTATTTATTGATGTTGGTGATCAGCATTTTATAGATGATGAGAATCTAGACCGTGAAAAACTACTGGAGGCAATGAGAAACTCTACCGAAGTCCCTAAAACTGCCAGCCCGGGGCCTCTTCCATTTCTAAATTTATTCGAGAAATATGAAAATACCTTTGTAGTTACATTATCTAAGGAGTTAAGTTCGAGTTACCAGAATGCGGTTCTCGCTAAGAATATTTTATTGGAAGAAGCTAAAGACAAATTCGTGAAGGTGTTCAATTCTTTTAGCGCTTCTGTCGGTGAAACAATGATTGCTTACAAAATTGGTGAATTAATTGAAGCAAAACTCGGTAGGGAAGAAATAATAAAAAAAGCAGAAAAATATATAGAAGAGATGCAGACCTTATTTGTGCTTGATTCGCTAGATAACCTTATCAAAGCAGGACGTATGGGGAAATTGAAAGGTCAATTTGCCTCTTTTTTGAATATAAAACCTATTCTGGCAGGTACTAAAGAAGGTACTATAACTTTATTGGATAAAGCACGAGGAAGCAAAAATGCGATTAAAAAGCTAATTGATAAAATAGGAGAAGTGGGGAATAATTTGAAAGATAAAGTTTTAGGAATTGCTCATTGCAATGCTCTCGAGAGAGCCGAGTATATTAAAAAAGAGGCAGCTAAAAGATATAATTTCAGAGATATAATTATTGTGGAAACTGCAGGGATAAGTACAGTTTATGCTAATGAAGGCGGAGTTATACTTGCTTTTTAAAGTGAATTAGATGTTGAAAATTCCCGTCATTATTGACGGTTATAATATATATGTGGTTTTTTTGCATTTATCTTCATTTTATACAGCAAGAATAAATGCCTGTGAAAGTTTCTTTCGGTTCTAGATAAGAGATTCTTGGTTATGAACTAAAAGGGTTTTCTTCGGCATAAAAGGCTGCAGATGCTGCCCCTAAAATGCCCGCATCTTCCACTAAAGATGATTGTTCTATGGTGTAAGTGTCGACGAAACTGCTCATAACATATTTTTTCGTCATTTCTCTTAAGGGAACAAAGAGAGCATCTCCAGCTCTACTTAATCCCCCGCCGATTATTATTTTTTCAGGATTGAAGGCATGAACATAGCCTCCAATAGCCCTTGCGAGTGCATCGATGGCAAAATTACAAACTACACTGGCAAGGGGATCATTTTTTTCATAAGCCTGAAAAACGTGTTTTGATTCAATTTTTTCTTTTTTTCCGGCTAATTTTAATACAAGGCTATCCGGATATCTATCTATCAAATTTTTGGCTTCTAATGCTATATATTTGGCAGAAGAAGTAGCTTCTACACATCCTCTATTACCACAACCGCATTGTGGGCCATTTGGTACAACTACAACATGTCCCAATTCTGGGGCTAACCCATCTTTACCCGTTAAAAATGTGTTGTTACAAACAACGCCTGAACCTATGCCTGTTCCTATGGTTAAAGCGATGAAATCGTGCAAACCCTTTGCTTTTCCAAAATACCATTCTCCAAGTGCAAAGGCATTTGCATCATTTTCTAAAAAGACGTCAACTTCTATATTTTCTTTTATCAAACGAACCAATTCAAAATTGCGCCAATTTGGAAAGTTTGGGGAAAATCTCACAATTCCATTTTTTCTATCTATTGAACCTGGTGAACCTATTCCGATTGCGGAAAATTCAGTTTTTTCCGCTAATTCTTTCACCGTTTTTGTTATATTAGCTATTACCTGGGCATTTCCCATTTCAACTTCTGTAGGCCTAGAAATTTTTTTAATTATTCCTTTTTTTTCATCGACTAATCCAGCTTTTATTTCAGTGCCTCCCAAATCGATTCCTACTACCAACATTGCCATCACTCCTTGAAAGTGTATTTGCTGTCTTCTATTATATTAGCTCCCCTTCGCCCAGCAGCCCACCCTTGGACGTTAAGGGGTAAACCCCTTAAGATCCCCAAGTTCAAAATCAAAGTTTATTTTAAAAAAACTTTTTGCACAAATCTGCAAAAGGGCTCTGTCCTGTGACCTATTTTAAAACAATTTTTTTGTAGGTTTTTTGTAAGCTGTGCTTAGACTTTGTTAGCGCCCCTTCGCCCCGCTGCCCGCCCAGAAGGAAAGGGGAAAAAGGATCCTTCGCCCTGTGACCCACCCCGCACAATTCTGCCAAAAATATATTATAATAAGTTTATCAATCTATTATATCAAA
>JAALLP010000192.1_pt1 | contig 12540 bp, 8 predicted proteins | sample 7245951 | NCBI WGS metagenome assembly JAALLP01 (sample SAMN13049199, study PRJNA578106) | oil field metagenome | isolation source: filtered produced water from oil reservoir B6 | place: USA:offshore Texas | collected 2016
AATAAAAGTTTCTATTTTTAAGTCAGCACTATCTGAGTATTTTACAAAGACAAAATCTTCACTTGGGAAAAGCTTAATGAAACTTTCTTCTTCAAAATTTTTGAAAATAGAAAGCTTTGGATTATCAAAATGAATATTTGCCCCTTCATAGAATAACTTTTTGGGTTTTGGATTTAATCTAAGAAATAAGTTCATTAACACTCTTCCCTTTTAATATGATATAAATACTGTTTTTCAAACTCTAAAACTTTCTTTAGTGTCCCCTTAGCCCGGCTTAGTCCGTGGTGATAAAAATAAAATTTTTAGGAATAAACGGCGGTAGAACTTACATAGCTGCCAATTTGATCAGCGAAAGTGGAGATGTATTAAAAAAATTGAATTAGAAACTCACTATCTAAAAAATTTGGGATCCAGAACATCTCTTAAGCCATCTCCTAAGATATTTATACTTAAGACCATAATTGCAATGATGGCACCTGGAAGTAAAGTCAGCCAAGGTGCTGTTAAAATAAAATTCGTTCCTTGACCTACCAATCCCCCTAATGTAGGTTCTGGAGGTGGAACTCCCAAACCTAAAAAACCTAGTGAGGCTTCTGTTAAGATGGCTGTTGAAAAATTCGTTGTAAAGGTAACAATAAAAATGGAAAAAATATTAGGAAGGATCACTGTTAACATAATCTTAAAATCACTTTTCCCTACTATTTTTGCTGCCTTTACAAATGTTAGCTCTCTGATTGAAATGACTGATCCTCTTATAGTCCTAGCAAAGATTGGTACATAAACAATTCCTATAGCCACTATTAAATTAAATGTTGTAGCTCCAAAAAGAGCCACTATAAATAGAGCGAGTACTAAAGAAGGAAAGGCAAAAAAAGCATCAACTACTCTAGAAATAATTTGATCTACTAATCCTCCATAATAACCGGATAGGAGGCCTAAAAGGGTTCCTAAAACGGAAGAAATTATCATCGCACTTAAAGCTATTTCCATACTATTTTGTATTCCGAATATACTCCTTGAAAATACATCTCTACCAAACTGATCTGTCCCAAAAATATGAGTAAAATTTGGTGATAGTAAAATACTTTGAGAATCCATTTCAAGGGGATCATAGGGAGCGATTATTTCAGGGAAAAAAGAGATAAATATCACTATTCCTAGAATAAGTATACTTATTACATTTAGAGGATTTTTTATAAAATTTTTTAAAAATCTTTTCATATATACATACCTCTTACTCTAAATTTACGCGTGGATCTATAATGGTATAAATGAAATCTATTAACAGATTCAAAATTACTATCACAATAACGATAAAAAGAATAATTGCCTGAATAACAGGATAATCACGTTGATTTACGGATTGTAATAAAAGTCTTCCTAATCCAGGAAGGGCGAACATATTTTCAATAACTATAGATCCACCAAATAAATATCCTAATTGAATTCCTGTTATTGTTATTATTGGTGTTAATGCGTTTCTAAAAGCGTGTTTATATATAACTTTATTCTTGCTAAGTCCTTTAGAATATGCGACTTTCACATAATCCATTGAAAGCACGTCGATCATACTAGTTCGAGTGATCCTTAAAATCTGGGCTGCTATCATTAAACCAAGGGTGAATGAAGGTAACAAAAAAATTTGAAGGTTTTTTAATGGATTTTCAATAAAAGAAACATATCCAAATATAGTAAAATTATCAAAATAGAAAGAAAATAAAACAATAAAAATGGTCCCAATCCAAAATGCGGGAGAAGATAATCCTACCAGACCAACAACTTTAATTGAATTATCCACGTAAGTATTCTTTTTTAGAGCAGAAATCATTCCCAATGGAATCCCTATTATAATACTAAATAAGATCGATAATAAAGCCAATTCCAGGGTAACAGGAAGACGTTGCACCAACAAATCTGCAACGTCTTCCCCCGTTCTTAGAGAAACACCTAGATTCCCTGTAAACAAACTTTTTAACCAAATAAAATACTGAGTTATCAAGGGTTTATCAAGTCCAAAATCTTCATACATTTGAAGTATTTGTTCTTCAGATAAAAAATTTTGTGTACCTATGATCAGATCAACTACATCGCCAGGCACGAGTCGAACTAAAAGAAAAACTATAAGAGTTACTAACAGAATAGTCGGTATAGAAAGTAATATTCTGCGAATAAAATAGCTAAAACTCATTAAACATACTCCTCCAAATGTTATTCTTCAATCCACGTTTCCCTAAGGAAAATAAGACTTTCATTAGCAAGTGGCTTGAAACCTTCTACATAACTCTGACTTGCATATAAAACATTAGGTGAATACAAAAATAAAATAGGTGCTTCTTTTACTAAAATGTTTTGCAATTGATTATAGATTTTTATCCTTTCTACCACATTAGGCTCTTTTCTACCTTCTTCTAACAATTTGTCAACTATATTATTATCATACAAAAACACGTTTGTAGAACCGTTAGAATGAAAAGTCCTGAAAAATTGCACATCTGGGTCTATAGATCCAGAATTTAAAGAAACAAAGCTGTCAAAATCGCTTTCTCTCCATTTGCTGATAAAAATCCCCCATTCTACTAATTCAATATTAACTTTAACTCCTATTTTTGATAATTGAGATTGTATAACCTGAGCGATTTTATCGAAACTATATCTACTGGCAACAACTATACTAAATTCAAAACCATTTGGATAGCCAACTTCTGCTAAGATGCTTTTTGCTTTTTCAGGATTGTATTCATATTCTTCAAAGTTTTCTGGAGATATAGCCCATGGTTTAACAGTTGGATTCATCGGTCCAACAACAGTACCTTCTCCAAAAGCAACCATATTAATAATTTCTTCTCTATCAATTGCTAAACTTAAAGCAGAACGAACACGCGGATTATTAAGAGGTTCTCTTGTTGTGTTAAAACCTAGTAGATAATAACTCAATACCGGCTGCCGATATATTTTATAACTGTTACTTTGAAGTGATCTTAAGGTAAGAGGTTCTTTGATTTCTATTAAATCAACATCTCCATTTCTTAAAGCCGTTACTCTCGATATTTCTTCTGGAATAATTCTAAAAACTATCTTATCTAAATAAGGTTGATCAGAAATAAAATAGTTAGGATTTTTTTCCAAGGTTATATGATCTCCTGGAACATATTCTGAAACAAAAAATGGTCCTGTTCCATTCGTTTTTAATTGCAAATTATTGCCCGCTTCAACGAATTCTTTTGAAACTATTGCACTATTGGTACTTGCAAAATTAATAAGCAAAGTATTAGCCATAGGAACTTTTAATTTAAATTGAATTCTTTTTGAATCTAAAACCTCAATATTTTCAACTTCTGAATAATATGCTGCAGCAGGAGAACCAACCTCTTTATCCATAATCCTCTCAAATGTATAAAGTACGTCTTCTACCGTTAACCTTTCACCGCTGTGAAAGTAAACATCATCTCTTATTGTAAAGATTATAGTATTAGGATCGGGTATTTCATATTTTTCTGCAATATTTGGAATTAAATTCATATTTTCATCATATTTTAACAGTCCATCATAGACATTTTCTAATATTCTAAAGGATGCAAATGCAGTAACTAGATTTGGATCAAATCCTACGGGTTCTGTTTCAATTCCAATTTGAAGTACACCTCCGCTTTGTTGCGAAAAACCAAATATAACCAAGGTAAGAATGCTCAATACCAAAAAAAACTTTTTCATCTTTGTTCCCTCCTTAAAATTTTTTGGAATACTATCTTCACAAAAACCAAAACTTATTGTAACTCTTTTTGTTTTATACTCTCTTATTTAGCCCTTTATCTTGTTTTTATTATATAGGAATTATTTTTTTAAAAAACAAACAGAATTTTAAGGTTTCTAACTTTTTTAATTGACATCATACCAAAAAGTGGTAAATATTTAGAAAGTCTCAATCTCTAAAAATATAAGAAGACTTTTTTGTATTAAAGTAATAACTTAATTATAAGATTTTCACTTCTTAATTATACTACTATAATTTTTCTTTTGCAAATTAGAAATAATGAGCTATGGTTTTCTAATTCAAAATAATTGCCCATAATTCCAGTTAATCACCCTTAATTAAAAAAAACAAAATTGACATATTGTCATGACTTAAGATACAATATATATAATTAAAAAAGTGGGGAAAATATAAACTATAAAAGGATGGAATTTTGCACATACGGTGTAAACGAAAATATTCAAATTTCTTTACTTAAAGTCCTAAAAGGAGAAATAAAAGCAACAGGGAACTTACCAATTAAATGGAGGCCTGAATATGCTAGATAACCTGGAAACAGAAAAAAGTAACCCTAAGACTCAGAATTTAGATGAGATGGACATATATGAAATACTACGAATAATTAATCAAGAGGATGCCACAATAGCGTTATCCATTGCCGAAAATTTAGAGAATATAGAAAATGTGGTTGTTGACTGTATTTCTACAATTAAGAATCAGGGAAGGATCATATATGTCGGTGCAGGAACGAGTGGTAGAGTAGCCGTTGTAGATGCGGTAGAAACAGTTCCAACTTTTGGTATAGATTCAGGAATCTTTCTCCCCTTAATCGCGGGAGGAAAAAAAGCCTTCTTTCAAGCTACAGAACATGTTGAAGATTATGAAGAAGGCGGAAAAAAGGACTTGGAAAAAAATAATGTCCGTTCTGAAGATTATGTAATAGGAATAACTGCCAGCGGGCGAACACCTTATGTTAAAGGTGCATTGTCCAAGGCAAAAGAAATTGGATGTAAAACTGCTTTGATTTGTAACGTAAAAAACCCTGAATTGATGAAAATCTCAGATATTGTAGTTTCTTTAAGAACTGGCCCAGAAGTTATTGCAGGTAGTACAAGAATGAAAGCTGGCACAGCTCAAAAAATGGTTTTAAATATGATAAGTACTGTCACCATGATAAAACTTGGAAAGACTTTTAAAAACTACATGGTGGACGTTAAAATTATGAATCAAAAATTAGAAGAAAGAGCAGTAAGAATAATTTCTGAGGTAACCGGATTGGATAAAAAAACCTGTAAGGAGTACTTAATCAAAGCTGATATGAAACCCAAATTAGCAATATTGATGATTTTATCTGGAAAAGACAAAGAATTTTGTACTGAAGCTCTAAAGAAAAACGAAGTATTAAATGAAGCATTGAAAACATTAAAAAATTAAACTCATACAAAAATCCCCATATTTGGGGATTTTTTATCAAATTATATTTCATTTTCGTTTGAAAATTTCATACACTTTATCTTCATCATATGTATTTATCACATCTTTCGCTTCAAGCCAACCTTTACGTGCGATGCCTATTCCATATTTTACGTCTTGTAGTCCTTTCACTCTATGAGCGTCTGGACAGATTGCAAGCTTAACTCCTTTTTCTTTTGCGTATTTAATGTATCGCCAATCTATATCTAACCTATGAGGGTTTGAATTTATTTCAATTATTTTATCGTATTCAGCACAAGCATCTATAACCCTATAAACGTCAAGATCATATCCATCCCTTGAAAGTAATAACCTACCGGTTAAATGCCCTAAAATCGTTGTGTATTTGTTCTTTACAGCTTTTATAATCCTTTCAGTCATCTCTTCTTTGCTCATCTTAAAGTAAGAATGTACTGAAGCAATTACAAAATCAAATTTTTTTAATAAATTTTCTTCATAGTCCAGCGAACCATCTTTCAAGATATCTGATTCTATGCCTTTCAGTATCTTTATATCCGAATATTTTTCGTTCAATCTATCAATTTCATCGAACTGTCGTTGTATATCTTCCTCTTTTAAACCATGTGCATATCGAGCAGATTTACTATGATCTGTAATACCTATATACTTGTAACCTAGTTCTTTTGAACCATATACCATCTCGGTAAGAGTATTCGCTCCATCGCTGTAATTAGTATGCACATGAAAAACACCTTTGATATCTTTTTGTTCTACCAATACTGGTATTTCACCTTTCTCAGCAGCTTCAATTTCACCCATATTTTCACGAATTTCAGGTGGGATATAAGATAAATTTAATTTTCTGAATATCTCTTCTTCATCATAGCATTCGATAAGGGTATCCCCTTTAAACAACCCATATTCGTTCATCTTTATACCCATTCGTTTTGCCCTATGCCTCATGGCGGTGTTGTGCTCTTTACTACCGGTGAAATGGTGCAAAGCGTAGGGGTACTCTTCATCCTTTACTACCCTTAAATCAGCATTAATGCCAGATTCTAAAGTTATACTTGTCTTCGTATCTCCTTTAACGATCACATCTCTTGTTTTGTCATATTCTACAAAGCTTTCCATTAATTTTTGTGGATTATTAGTAGTTGCCAATATATCTATATCTTTTACTATTTCCTTTTTTCTTCTGATACTTCCAGCTATCTCACATCTTATAACGAGTCCTGTTTTAAGTAAATATTGTTTGAGTAAATTAGCTTCCAAACATGCCTCTGAAAATAGATGCTGGTTGCTAAACCTTTTCACAAATTTAATACCTTCTAAGATTTTCTTTTGAGTCTTTTCTCCAAATCCAGGAAGCTCAACCAGCCTATTTTCAAGGCAAGCATACTCAAGTTCTCCAATATTTTTTATATCCAATTTATCGTACAAAGTTTTTATCTTTTTAGGCCCAAGGCCTGGTATTTTTATCATCTCAATGAGACCTTCGGGAATCGATGCCTTTAGATTTTCGTAGTATTCGAGCCTTCCAGTGTTGATAAGTTCGGTTATCTTTTTATTAATCGCTTCACCTATCCCTTTGACCTCTTTTAGTTTGTTATTCTTCACTAATACTTCTATATCTTCATCAAGAGTTTCTAAAGCACGTGCAGCATTATAATATGCCCTGATTTTAAAAGGGTTTTCTCCTTTTAATTCCAATAGAAGACCTATTTCGTTGAGAATATCGATAACAGTTTTTTTATCCATTTTACTTCAGCTCTCCTTCACTCAGCAACCCACCCAGATAGGATCGGGTAAGGTTGGAAAAGCAGTTGACCTCGTTGTTATTATATCATCCTTAACTTCTATTTTAAAACGATTAATCTGATGGTATAATCGTTTAAACTTTAGTAACTCAAATAAATTAAGGGGAGTGAAAAAAATGGCAGATATGCTTGTAAAACTTTACGATTTGAATTATGATGAGAAAGTATTTACTGAATTAAAAGATTCAAAAATAACAGTACGAAGATCAAAAGCACCTGAAAAATTCATCGTTTTAAATTGGATCAAAAAAGAATTCGGTGATCACTGGGCAAGTGAATGCGATGTATCTTTTTCTAACAAACCTATCAGTTGTTTCATAGCCGTAGACGAAGATAAAAACAAAATTATTGGTTTTTCTTGTTTTGATGCTACATGCAAAAATTTTTTTGGTCCAATGGGTGTAGACAAAAACTACCGAGGAAAAGATATTGGGAAAGCATTGCTTTTAATCGCTCTAAAGAGCATGAAAGAAAGTGGTTATGCATATGCCATAATCGGAGGAGTTGGTCCTGCTAAATTTTATGAAAAAGTAGCAAACGCTACATTGATAGAAAACTCTGATCCGGGAATCTATAAGGGCATGTTAAAAAGTTAAGAAAAACTACAAAAAATATACCTGGTCTACAACGGACTTTCACTGCTTAGTTATTGCACATGCTAGGCGCACGAGAGATAGTGGACTTAATCCTCTATAATTCATTTTTTTAATTTTTCAATATAACAAGTGATAATTTCTCAAATTACATAAAAAATTAAGATTTTTACCTTTAATTGTTATTATTCCTTGTTAATTGTCTCTAATCCCGTATAATTTGCTTTTATCACACTTGACTTTTGATGAAAGTAGGTATAAAATATGATTAATAAAGTTTCTATGCTTATTAACTGAAATTTTAGGAGTTGAAACTTTTTGAAATCCCCCAATGAGATGGTACGCATTAACAATTCTATAAAAGTTTTGGATCTACTAATCAATAGGGAAATGTCTAGAGTGGATATTGCTGAAGAAACTGGATTAACAAAAACTACTATTGGCGATATAGTGAAGAATTTTTTAAATATAGGCTTCCTACAAGAGGTAAAAGTTTCTCCCAATGGAGTAGGAAGGCCATCAATCAATTTGAAAATAGTTAAAGATTTTGCACACGTTATTGGAATTGGAATACTAAGAGACAGTGTGAATGGTTGTTTAATTGATTCAAGTGGAGAAATCCTTTACAATGTTGATTATCCATATATAAAGGAAAATCCACAAATAAACATAGTTTACAAAGTAATAGATGAGTTGATGAGGAAAGCGGAACTAACAAATAGAAAAGTCAAAGTAATTTCTTTTGGGATTCCAGGTCCTGTGGATACAGAAAAAGGAATAATCAAAGAACCACCAAAATTACCAGAATTCGCTAATTTCCCTTTAATAAAAAAGATAAAAGAAAAATATAATGTATTTGCTTATTTAGGGAATGATGCTGATATGGGTGCAATTGGAGAAAAATATTATGGGAAAGGAAAAGATTTAGATTCTTTCATTTATATTCTTTACGATAAAGGAATAGGTGCGGGAATAATAATCAATAATCATCTTTATCTCGGACTCAACGGATATGCAGGAGAAATAGGTCATACTCTTTTGTTTAAGAATGAGGAATTAAAATATTTCGAAGATGAATATGGCTTAGATCGAGTTGTAGAAAGTATTGGCAAAATAATTTCAAAACCTATAAAAAGCATTCAAGAAATCGATGTTCTATCAGATAAAGAAAAGAAATCAATAGAAAGATTCACAGAGGAACTTTTAAGATATTTCGCATCAATTCTCCTATCTCTTATACATTACTTTGGAATTTCTAACATCTTCATAGATGGAAGAATGAAGTACTTAGGGGATGGGTTTTTCAATCAGTTATTGGACTTCATAAATAAATATATGTTTTACAAACATACTATAAATATTTCTTTCTCAGATTTAGATGAATATGCTATTTCTCGAGGAGCTGCTAAATTTGGATTGGTAAAATATCTAAAAGATGAAGTTATATGGAGTTCTTGAAATAGTGCCCTAATTAAAAAGTTATGTTTGCAAGTTTCCCACAGCAAGTTCAAGGAAATATTAGGATATACTAAATTTATTTAAATTACCCACTTCAGAAATAGCTAAAAGCAACAATTAACGAAAGGTTAAGTAAGTTAAGGCAAAGAAGACAAAGAATTAAAATAGGGGAGAATTATCCATAGTGCTCTTTGAAAATCAAAATAATTCACAAAAAAGTTGAAAAGTAGTTAGAATTAAAGGATTTTTTAGAAAAAATACACATGAAAGAAGTACCGTTAATAAGTAACCGTTCATTTGGAAAGTATTGAAAAGGCTTTAAATCTTCTAAAGAAACAAACCAAGAAGCTGTTTTGTAAGAGTAAGCATCACTTGAATCACATGCTAGATCAACAAGGTCCAGATACTTAACGTAGCAAACGCTACATTGATAGAAAACTCTGATCCGGGAATCTATAAGGGCATGTTAAAAAGTTAAGAAAAACTACAAAAATCAGAGCTTTTATTAAATAAATTAAAATAATTACTCCTAATCGCTTCTCATTACTCATAATCAGATTTGCGATGTAACATGTTTCAGAGTAGTATTATATTGGGATCTGGTAAAGCATGTATTTTGAATACTACGAGCACCTTCCACCTTTTTGAAATTAAGCTGGGATGTTAAAGGGAGATAGGGGAACTTAGTATTATTTTTTCTTGGAAAGGCCTTTCCTTGATAGTGTGTAACAAAAATATTGGAGGTGAAAAGAGTATGAAAAAAGTGTTTGTTGTGTTTCTTTTATTGGCAAGTTTGGTTATGGGAAGCGTATTATTCGCTCAAGTAACCCAAATTCCTAGAGAAGAAGCTATATATCTTGCTGGTCTTCAATGGGGACCACCAACAACAGATAATCCTTTTGCATCTGAACCAATGGGATTGATTGGTGATCAAAGGCAACATCATTGGATTTATGAGACTTTGTTCACATGGGATTTTCTTAAGGGTGAATACGTACCTATTTTGGGAGAATCCTATAAATGGCTTGATGACTTAAGATTAGAAGTAAAAATCAATCCTAAAGCATATTTCCATGATGGTGAAGCAGTTACAGCAGATGATGTTGTGTATTCCTATAAATTTGGCCAAAAGTATCCGGTAGGGATACAAGTTTGGGAACGGTTAAAAGATGTTTATAAAGTGGACGATCATACTGTTATTTTTGAAATGAAACCAGATAATCCAAATAGATTGATGATAGAAGATGCAATTGGAGCCACCTATATTGTTCCAGAACATATATGGTCCAAAGTTGAAGCTGAAAATGATTATGATATCTCTAAAATAAGACAATTTAGAAATGAAAATCCTATAGGTTCTGGCCCATACAAAGTATACTACGAGAGTCCGGAAACAGTAATATTAGAAAGAGTCGATAATTATTGGGGTAATGAAGCATTATATGGAGGAAAGAAACCGGCACCAAAATATGTAGTTCACCCTGTCTTCAAAAGTAATGATGAAGGTAACTTGGCCTTTGAAAATGGTGAAGTAGACGTATCTCAAAATTTTGTACCAAGAATTTGGGAAATGTGGGAGAATAAAGGACTTCCAATAGGTACATGGTATAAAGAGGCACCTTATCATGTCCCTGGAGTAATGCCGTCGCTATGGTTCAACGTAAATAAATATCCACTTAGCATACCAGAAGTAAGAAAAGCTATTGCTTATTCTATAAATTATGCTAGAATATCGGAACTTGCAATATCTAATTATTCTCCGAAAGTTCAAGCAAGTCTTATTATGCCTTATGGCGGAGAAGCCAAATATTTCAATGAAAGTTTAGCAAAACAATACGGTTGGGAATACAATCCAGAAGAAGCTGTTAGAATATTAGAAGAAGAATTAGGAGCTACAAAAGGTAGGGATGGAATATATGTACTTCCAGATGGGACAAGGCTAGGTCCATTTACTGCTGAATGCCCATATGGTTGGTCAGATTGGCAAGCTGCTTTACAGATTGTTGCACAATCAGCTAGAGCTGTTGGCATAGATATTCAAACTTCGTTCCCAGACGCCCCAATAGCTAATGATAATAGAGAAACAGGTAACTTTGATATGACTATGGCGACACCTTCTTCACCTGGGCCTGCTCAACCTTGGTCAAGATTTCAAGCTGTAATGTATTCAAAAGGTGTTCCCGAAGTCGGTAAGATAGCCTATTCTAATTTTGGAAGATACAAAAATGAAAGGGCTGATCAGCTCATAGACATGATACCAAAAGTTACAGACGAAAACGAATTAAAAAATCTTTATTCTGAGTTAGATCAAATTTACAGAGAGGAGATACCAGTAATACCATTGATGTATAGACCTTGGGTTTTCTATCAATATAATGAAACCTACTGGACTGGTTGGGCAAATGCTGAAAATCCGTATGCACCACCAATGCCTTTAGTAGGAGCAGGAAGGGAAATGCTTTGGCACTTGGAACCTTCAAAGTAAAAAATGAAAGTTCATAAAAATAAATTCATGGGGGAGATAAATCCCCCCATGGATTTTTTTAAATTTTAGTTGAGAGGTGAACTGTGTGAAGGGTTTTGCAAGATATTTTACGCAAAAATTGTTTTGGTACGCACTTGCTTTTTTCTTGGCTTTATTTTTAAATTTCTTTTTACCAAGGCTCATCCCAGGAGATCCTATATCAGTTATAATAAATCAAACGATGTCTGGAAGTGTAGCAAGTGAGACGCAAGAAAGGTTATATCAATCTTTTGTTGAAGAGTTTGGATTGGATAAACCTTTACCTATTCAGTTTTTTAACTACATAGGAAATGTTTTTAGAGGTGATTTAGGAACGTCGTTCAGTTTGTACCCTCTTTCTGTTAATGAAGTTTTGGGAAACGCCATTGTATGGACTATTTTTTTACAATTTCCAGCAATAATTGTAGGTTGGATATTAGGAAACTTACTGGGAGCTGCTGCTGCTTACAGAAAAGGGGTTTTCGACAAAACTATTTTCCCAGTAGCACTGTTCGTTAATTCTATCCCTTATTACGCTTTGGCAATCATACTACTATACGTTTTTGGAGTTTACTTGGGATGGTTTCCGATTGGCGGTGGTTACAGCAGAACATTGCTCCCTTCATGGAGCTGGACTTTTGTAATTGATGTCTTACATCATTACTTTTTACCCTTTATTTCGATTGTGTTAGTAACAATAGGTGGACAAGCCATAGGTATGAGAGAGATGTCAATATATGAATTAAATACAGATTATGTTACCTACAGTAAGATGTTAGGTATCAAAGATAAGAAGATTCAAAGCTATGTCTTCAAAAATGCAGTTCTTCCTCAAATAACAGGGCTTGCAATAAGTTTAGGTACTATGGTAGGGGGAGCTTTGATCACAGAGATAGTCTTTGGATACCCCGGAGTGGGAACATGGCTATTCAATGGAATAAGACAACTAGATTATCCAATGATACAAGGCTCAACGCTTAT
>JAALLP010000672.1_pt1 | contig 12536 bp, 12 predicted proteins | sample 7245951 | NCBI WGS metagenome assembly JAALLP01 (sample SAMN13049199, study PRJNA578106) | oil field metagenome | isolation source: filtered produced water from oil reservoir B6 | place: USA:offshore Texas | collected 2016
AGGGGATATAATATTTGCCAAGAATCCATGGTTGACAGGCTATACAGATGAAGGGGAGTATATATTGATGCTCAGGGTAAACGGCATAAGATTGTCGCTGAATGAAGAAGAAGGGCAGATAAAGAGTAAATTGGCCCAAAAGCTTAAGGTTAACGAGGATGAAATTATCCGGTATAATATCTTTCGGCAATCCGTGGATGCCCGGAGAAATCATATGATATATTTTGTCTATACCGTGGATGTGGAGCTGCAGAATGAGCAAAGAATATTAAAAAGACTAAAGGATAGCGATGTCAAAGCTGCTCCGCCGCGGGGATATGAGTATGTAAAGACCGGCACAGAAAAACCGGAAGGTAGGCCGGTGGTTGTGGGGACGGGGCCGGCAGGCCTTTTCGCCGGTTTGATACTGGCCCAGATGGGCTATAAACCTATTTTGCTGGAAAGGGGCAGCGACGTTGATACCCGCACAAAGATTGTCCGGACCTTTTGGGAAAGCGGGCGCCTGAATGAAGAGTGCAACGTTCAATTCGGGGAGGGTGGTGCGGGAACTTTCTCTGACGGAAAGTTGACCACGCTAATTAAGGATAAAAGGTGCGCAAAGGTACTGGAGGAATTGGTTCGTGCCGGTGCTCCGGAAAAAATTACGTATTCCCATAAGCCACATGTGGGTACGGATATTTTAAAAAGGGTGGTCAAAAATATCCGTAAGAGAATAGAAGAACTGGGCGGGGAAGTCAGGTTCAATACCAAAGTAACGGGTTTAGTTCTGGCAGGTGGCCGGGTAAAGGGTGTCAAAATTAATGAGGGGGAAATATTACATACCGGTATAGTGGTGCTGGCCATAGGTCATAGTGCCCGGGATACCTTTAATATGCTCCATGACAGTGGAGTGCATATGAGCCCCAAACCCTTCTCCATAGGTGTGCGCATAGAACATCCCCAGCAGTTGATTGACAGAGCCCAGTATAAAAAATTTGCCGGTCACCCTAAATTGGGTCCCGCGGAATATAAGATGGCTTATCATTCTCCCTCCGGAAGGTCCGCCTATACCTTTTGCATGTGTCCCGGAGGGACCGTAGTGGCAGCGGCGTCGGAGGCCGGAGGTGTGGTCACCAACGGGATGAGCGAATATGCGAGGGATAAGGAAAATGCCAACAGTGCCCTTTTAGTGGGGGTAAGACCGGATGATTACGGTAGTAATCATCCCCTGGCCGGGGTGGAATTTCAAAGGCGGTGGGAAAGGAAGGCTTTTGAGCTGGGAGGTAAAGATTACAGCGCCCCTGTTCAGCTTGTGGGCGATTTTCTGGCTGACAGGGCATCAAAGGCCCTGGGTCCGGTGAAACCCAGTTATACCGGTTCAGTTACCCTGGCCGAGCTAAAAAATTGCTTGCCTGAATATGTTATTGTAACATTAAGGGAAGCGATCAAGGAATTTGACAACAAAATAAAGGGGTTCGCCCTGCCCGGTGCTGTATTGACCGGGGTTGAGACCCGCAGTTCTTCTCCGGTGCGAATACATAGAAATGAGCGGGGGGAATCAAATATAACGGGTCTTTATCCTGCCGGGGAGGGTGCCGGTTATGCGGGGGGGATAATATCCTCGGCGGTTGACGGTATTAGAATGGCTGAACATATTGCCGCAAGGTACAGGCCTTTAACGGAGACAAAATTGTAGAGAGTTGATTTTAAAGGGGATAATACGGTGACTCAGGTCAGGGATAGCAATGGTGAAGCCCGCGGGCGGTTGGGGAAAATGGGTATTGATTACAGCCAGGAATCATTTTTTCAGTGTGTAGAACAGGGTAATATTAACGCAGTAAAAGCCTTTATGGATGCGGGGATAGATCCCGATACCAAAAATGTATTTGACGCAACGCCTCTAATGATTGCCTCCAACAGGGGTCATACCGGCATTGTTCAAACATTGCTTCAGTATGGTGCCCGGGTGAACGTGAAGAGTGAAGACGGGGTCACGGCGTTGATGGCTGCCGCATACCAGGGACACGAGGATATTGTACGATTACTGCTGGAAAACGGGGCAGAGGTTAACACCAGGAGTGAAGGCGGCCTTACGGCATTGTTAGCGGCAAAAAATAAGGAGCATTCTTCTATAATCCATTTGCTCAAGGATGCAGGGGCGGAAGAGCCTACATAGTGCTTTATAATGTAGTTTTTTACCTATCCAGATTTATAAGGTGGTTGCAGGCAGTATGGCTGGAAAAGGACAATCTCCAAAAAAAGTGGCTGTTGTGGGCGGGGGAGCCGCCGGGCTTATTGCTGCCATTGCGGCCGGTTATAACGGTGCTGAGGTATTGGTATTGGAAAGAAAGGACCGGGTGGGGAAAAAGATACTGGCCACCGGGAATGGCCGGTGCAATTTAAGCAATATGGACTTGGATATTTCCCATTATCATGGTACAAATCCCAAGTTTGCCATGGGGGCTCTAAACCGTTTCGACTTTAATAAAACAATGGATTTGTTTGAAAGACTGGGGATAGCCTGGAAGGTGGAAGAAGGCGGCAAGGTGTATCCCATGTCACACCAAGCTTCCAGCGTGCTGGATGTCATCCGTTATGAATTGGAAAGATTGGGTGTAGCCACGAAGGTGGAGGCAGGAGTAAAAACCATTGAGCCTCAAAAGGGCGAATTTATTTTGCAGCTGAATAACGGTGAGAAGCTTAAAGCCCACCGGACAATAATCACCACCGGAGGGAAAGCGGCCCCTAATCTGGGCTCCAACGGCAGCGGCTATGCTTTGGCGGAGCAATTGGGCCATAGTATAATTGAGCCCTTTCCTGCCCTTGTACAGCTAAAATTGGATGCCGGTTTTCTCAAACAAATATCCGGTGTAAAATTTGAAGGGGAAGCCGAGATATGGGCGGCGGGAAAGGCCAGGGCCAGGGCCGGTGGAGAAATATTGTTTACCGATTATGGCATTTCCGGTCCTCCCATTCTCTCATTAAGTAGGAAGGCAGGAGAATACCTGCATGGCGGGGAAGAAGTATTTATAAGGGTTATATTGATAAATACAATGTCTGAGGAACAGCTGGAAAAATTTTTGGTCCAGCGTCTGCAGCAGCAGGCACATAAAAGCATTTTCTTCAGCTTTGTTGGGTTCGTAAATAAACGATTGATACCGGTATTGCTAAAAGAGGCGGGAATCAAGGATATAAACAAAAAAGCCGGTCAAATTACCACCGCTGAAAGAGCCGCACTGCTGGAAATTTTGCAGAACTGGCGCCTTAAAGTGACCGGTACAAACTCCTGGAATGCGGCACAAGTTACGGCGGGCGGGGTGGATGTAAAGGATATAGCTCCAAAAACATTGGAGTCCAAGCTGGTGCCCGGCTTGTTTTTTGCCGGTGAAGTACTGGATATAGATGGTGACTGTGGCGGTTATAATCTTCAATGGGCGTGGTCATCGGGGTATGTCGCCGGTGAAAGCGCAGCTAAAATATAAACACATTATACGGACCGGAGGGGAGAGATGGTAATGTCAGGTTGTGGAAGTTGTTCTGCCTGCGGCGGTGAAAGTGACAGGGCACAGGAGTATAAGAACGGTTTCGGACAATCCGCCGTGGAATGCCCGGTGTGTGAGATTGAAGTAACCTTTGAGAAACTCCCGGATAACCGGAGAATAACTTGTCCGGAATGTGATACGATAATAGAAGTTATCCCGTTATTGTTGAATTAGTCCGGCAATCAACGACGTGTAGTAATCTCGCGTCGTTGACTTTTTTATGTATCATATTTTAAAAAAAAGTTAATAAGTTAAGGGTCTGACCCCAAACTTAATGGAGGGGATAAGAATGCAGGCGGAGATATTATCCATAGGAACGGAACTCCTTTTGGGGGATATTGTAAATACAAACGCCCAATATCTGTCTAAAAAATTGGCTGAGTCGGGCATCTATGTATATTACCAGGCTGTGGTGGGGGATAACCCGCAGAGGATTAAAGAAACCTTTGAAAATGCCTTTAAAAGGTCCGACATGATCATAACAACGGGGGGGTTGGGCCCCACAAAGGATGATTTGACAAAGGAAATGGCAGCCGAGTATTTTGGTAAAAAAATGGTATTCCATGAAGAAGAGTGGCATAAAATAACTGCTCTTTTCCAAAAACAAAATTGGACAATGAGCGAGGGGAATAAGAAGCAGGCTTTTTTTCCGGAAGGAGCAATAATACTAAATAACAGCAGGGGAACCGCTCCTGGCTGCATCATCCGGGAGAAGGGTAAAATTGCCGTACTCCTTCCCGGACCTCCCAAGGAAATGACGCACATGTTTGAGAAGGAAGTCATGCCTTATCTTGCACAATTCCAGGAGGGTATTATCCATTCCAAGGTGCTTCGTATTTGTGGCATCGGAGAGAGCACCATGGCGGAAAGGATAGAAGACATAATAGACGCCCAAACCAACCCCACTGTGGCTCCTTATGCCAAGGAAATGGAGGTAACACTGAGAATAACCGCTAAAGGGCGGAACCTGGAAGAGGTCAACAACCTTATTGCCCCGGTGGAAAAGAAAATCAGAGAGCGATTGGGAGAAAATATATACGGGGAAGGGGAAACAAGCCTTGAAGAAGTGGTGGGTGAAGCTCTGGTTAATAAGGGCCTTACCATTTCTGTTGCGGAATCATGTACCGGGGGAATCATTACCGCCCGGCTTGTCAATTATCCCGGCATTTCCTCGGTTTTAAAAGAAGGAGCAGTAACTTACAGTAATGGGGCCAAAGTGAGGTACCTGGGTGTGCGTGAGGATACCCTGGAGAAATTTGGTGCCGTAAGCGCGGAAACAGCCGGTGAAATGGCTGCGGGCATTGCATCGGTATCAAATACCCACATAGGCCTGTCCACCACCGGAATAGCCGGTCCCGGGGGAGGGACTCCGGAAAAACCGGTGGGGTTAGTTTACACCGGTCTGCATTTAAATGGTGAGACAAAGATAAAAAAAATTCAGTGCGCGGGAGACAGAAAAATTAACCGGATTCATTGATAGAATCCGGTTAATTGAATTATCTAAGATATTTATGTTATGTCAACTGTTGATTGTCTAGTCCATCCTTGCTTGTATTGTAACGGAAGAGGAAACCGGCGACACGCCGGATTGCTTCCTTGGCCTAAAGCAGTGACTTATAAATTCGTAGCCGGATATTAACAGCATGGTCAGCAAGGGTACACCGAATACTATAAAGATTAATGTAAGGGCCGCTCTCATTTTATCTACCCCCTTAGTGTGGAGTTGCTTGGGTATATAGCAAGTGTTTTCAAAATGTTTCCGCATTGATGATTGGGAAATGATAGAGATATAAAGGATTACAGAAAGGGGATAGCATTAAAGGCGTCGAATATTTTGAAAGAGCCTACAGTGTGAGGAGGGTACTGAAATGTGTGAAGCGGAAAAACTGGTTAAGTATATTTGTAACGAGTGTAAATTGGAGTTTTGGGTAAAGCCACAGGAAGAACCGCGGTTTTGCCCCTTCTGTGAGATGGCGATATTAACAAAAGCCGACTAAAAAAATCAAACCTCGTGAAACTAATTTCACGGGGTTTGACTTTTGTTCCGCAAGAATCCGAGCCAATCACCGGTATGAATGATGGCAGCGTGTTTTCTAAGCCACTGTGCCTTTGACGGAGGCCACAAATACATGTGTGCCTTGACTATTTCACCCGTGTCCAGGTTTTCAACGTCCCTTATTTCCCGGATTAAGTGACTCTGACTTTCCACCCCGGTATACTTTTGAATCTCGTCAATCTGGGTCAAAGCCAGGCTCAAGTCGTCGGCTTCGTAAAGGGTACCCTTTACAACCCCTTCGCCGTCCACTACCACCGGGTAGTCATCTTCCGGCAGGTAATACATAACCCCCTTGGCCCTGGCTTTAAAAGATTTGGGATCACAGGGCTTTAAAAACCGGTTATAGTTATCCAACCCGGGTAACAAAGTTCCGTATACAAAAAGCCTGTGTATATACAATAAATACACCCCGCAAACATTAAAGTTGTTAACTATTTTTTCTTGATTGGCACTTTATTTCCTCTAATTATTTTGACCAACTTTTAAAAAAATTCAAAAAAGCCCTTTTTGCCGCTAACTTTGTGTTTCCTCCAGGAGAACCCACTCTTCCAGGTATTTTTCCAATTTTTTATTCAGTTGTTCCAACATTTCGCTTTTTTCCTTAAATATATTATGGTTGCCGTATACTTCCGGTTGATAAAGTTCTTCTTCCAAGGCGGCTATATTTTTTTCCGTTTCCTTTATTAACCTTTCCAGTTCGCCGATACGACGCAGGCGCCTTCTTTCTTCCCGTTCCTTTTCTTTGCTCCTCAGGTAGTGAAGTTTTCCTTTACCGGGTTTTTTGTCCACCCGGTTATCCTTTTCGCCGTTACTGTCCTTGGGGTTATTATCACCGTCATTCAGGCTGTTCTTTTTCCGTATATAATAATCATAGCTACCGGGGTAACTGGTTATGCCGGTGGAATTAAGCTCAAGAATTACATTGGCGATTTTATTAATAAAATATCTGTCGTGGGAGACAAAAAGCAGTGTGCCGGGATATTCCAAAAGGGCATCTTCCAGGGCCTCTCTGCTATATATATCCAGGTGGTTGGTGGGTTCGTCGAGGATCAAAAAATTTGCCTCCTGGCACATCAACTTGGCCAGGGCCAACCGGGCCCTTTCCCCTCCGCTCAATGTAGAAACTTGCTTAAATACATCTTCTCCTGAAAATAGAAACCTTCCCAGTATTGCCCTAGCGTCTTTTTCGTCAAGGCCCGGGTATTGATCCCACAATTCATCTAATACGGTTTTATGTGGGGAAAGGTGCTCCTGTTCCTGGTCGTGGTAGCCAATGGTTACATGAAAGCCTTCCCAAATCTCACCTTCCAGAGGAAGAAGCCTTCCGGCAATGGTTTTCAATAAGGTGGTTTTACCTGTACCGTTAGGTCCCAGCAAGCCAACGCGCTGGCCCCGTTCGATTTGGAAATTAATGTTTTGAGCCACCGTTGTGTTGCGGTAACCCACGGACAGATCCTGTACCGTTAAAACTTCCCGCCCGCTTTTACGACGAATATCAAAGGAGATAGCCACTTTGTCGGAATTGACTACCGGTGCTTCCAAGGGCTGCATTTTTTCCAATTGCTTGCGCCTGGCCTTGGCCCGGCCCGCCGTGGAGGCACGGGTGATATTTTTTTCCACAAATTCTTTCAAGCGGGCCTTTTCCGCCTGGCGTTTTTTATATTCCGCCATTTGCTGTTCCATTCTCTCATTCTTGAGCTGTACAAACCGGGAGTAATTGCCGTTATACCTGGTGATTTGATGATTTTCCAGTTCAAAGATTGTATTCATCAAGTTATCTAAAAAATAGCGGTCGTGGGAAACCACCAAAATAGCCCCCCGGTACGACTGCAGGTATTTTTCCAACCAGGCCATGGTTTCCATATCCAAATAGTTGGTGGGTTCATCTAAAATTAGGATATCCGGTTTTAGCATTAACAGCTTGGCCAGGGCTAAACGGGTTTTTTGTCCCCCACTTAAGGAGGAGATAACGTTATTATGATCTTCGTCCACAAACTTTAAACCCTGAAGAATGCTGCGTATGGTGGCCTTATATGTGTACCCACCTGCAAGCCGGAATTGTTCCTCCAGGGTGGCGTACCTTTTGCTTACCTGGTTGTATCTTGCTTTATCCGCTATTACACATGGGTCACCCATCAGGGACTCCAGTTCGCGCAATTCTTGTTCCTGGTTTAATAAGGGGCGGTAGGCTTCCTGTAATTCTTCCCAAACGGTACGCCCGGATTCCAAACCCCCGTCCTGGGCCAGATACCCGATGGCCACATCCTTTGCCTTAAAAATGTCTCCCCGGTCAGCTTCTATTTCTCCGGTTATTATTTTTAAAAGGGTAGATTTACCGGCACCGTTGGCACCCACCAATCCTATTCGCTCGCTATTTTGAACGGTAAGGGTTACGTCCTCGAGAATTTTCTCTTCTCCAAAGGATTTATAGATGTGAGAAGCCTGCAAAAGGATCATTAAATCACTCCGTGAAGTCAATACTTAGTATTACATTATAGCACGTCTTTCCCGATAGGTGACAAGCACGTGTTTTTCAAGGATATTTTGAGGAAAAATAACCGGGAAGGAGAAGGGACCTGTGATAAAGAAGAGGAAATATTAAGTAATAATATTGAAACCGGGGGGTAACTAAATGGAAAGATTTCGTAAATATATGGGCAGTGAGTTAAATATCGAAAACATAAAAGATGAAAGCAGTCTCAATGGATACGGGGTAAAGTGCACATATCTTCCCGATCCGGTGGAAGAGTTCGATGAGTTTGAATTCAGGACGGATTTTAACGGGCAGCAAGATATAGTAATCACCATAACCATTGAATTGGGCAAAATTCAGAGGGTAATGTTCGGCGAGGCGGACGAAAACAATCCTGATGTAGTTCGGAGTTTGACCGGAGAGCAGTTGGAAAGCTTTTTATCGCAAAAGGGTGACCAGATGACAGGGTTTTTTGATTTTATATGTGGGTAGTAAACAGCAGCAGCTGTTGTAGATTATTATTCTCATAACAATGTCAGTAATTCTCACAACGATTGTCAGTAGATTGCAAATACTTGCCAGCCGTCTTCGACGGGTGGCTTTTTTACTGCTCACCACAGACATTTTACGCAGCAAAAACCTACTTACTTTTTGTAGGGAGAGACCATGCCGCCATACAGCGGCACCATCAGAGGAATGAAAATTTTTTTTTTAGCTTTTGTACGCAGCGAAGACCGGGAGAAGGTGGGGCAACAAGAGTGAAGTGAGCCCATTCAATCAAAATGCCCGAGTAAGTGAGCGCAGGGTGCTGCCCGTCCCGGGGTTTATTATTTCGAAGATTTTTTAATGAATATAGAGGAAATTTAACTACAAATAAAGAAATAGTATGATTATTTACCATATTTTGCGGGAGGTTACATTTTGCGACTATGTCTCTCATTACAGGCAAAGAAAAATAACTTTGTGTTACCCATACACTATAACCGCCTCATTCAGGGAGCTGTTTACGAAAATATTTCCACAGAACTGGCGGACTTTCTTCATGACAAGGGATATTTACATAACGGTCGTAGCTTTAAATTCTTTACTTTCTCCCGCCTGCTGGGGAGGTACCACTTGAACCGGGACAGGAAACAAATATCCTTTCCGGAAGGTGCTAAGCTTTATATATCCTCGCCGATTAAAGAATTTTGCACCTCTTTAATGGGATGCATGTTAGGAGATGGGGAGATTTGCCTGGGTAATCTATCCCTTGAAGTTACCGGGATTACCGCAGAGAAAGCAGAAGTCTCGGGTGAGTCCGTGGGCCTGAATTTAATTTCACCGGTGGTGGTTTATAGTACATTTGAAAAGCCGGGCGGAGGGAAATACACGTGTTATTTCCAGCCAGGTGAAAATGAATTTACAAGATTATTGGAGGCTAACCTGCGCAGAAAATATGAGGCCTTTTACGGAAGTGAAGCCCCAGGAGGAAGGCTGACGGTGGAAAAGCTTAACCAGCCACGTATGAACATTACTAAGTATAAGGACACCGTTATAAAAGGTTACACGTGCTGCATGAGGCTCAACGGCCCTAGGGAGCTATTGCAGGTGGCGGTGGATGCCGGCTTAGGAGCCAAAAACCCGCAAGGCTTTGGTTGTGTGGAATTGGAAAAAGGGACTAGAGAAGGGGGGGATTTAAATTGTTAATTGAGAGTTTAATCAGGTTAGGCAGGCCTATGGTAGAAGGAGGAATTTCTTCACGACAAATATTGCACCAGGTATCTGATGTTGCTGCAGTAAACGCTAAAAGTTTTTTGGCCAATGTCTTCGTTGTTGAAATTGATTCATCCAGTGACGGAGTGAATATTGAAGCGCTTCCGGTACAGGAATGGGGAGAATACCAGTTACAGCAACCCAATAGCAAAAAACAGGTTTTCTATGGGGTACCCGCTTACCTGGTGTACGACAAGCATTTTCAAGCCTTTGTCAGGGAAACAGAGGAGGTTTGTTTAGGGCATAATTCTACTGCTACAATAACAAAAATGGGTCAAAAAGTACAAAAAATCGGGTTTGTAGCCTACCTATGAGGAATTGAAACAAATAACCGGAAACCTACCGGGGGACCAACATGAGCGTTTGTAGCCTACCTATGAGGAATTGAAACAGTCTATCTATACTGACTGTTGGGTGTAGTTCTTCACAGTTTGTAGCCTACCTATGAGGTAGAATAGGCATGTACCGACCCACCACTACCAGCCCAGGTAATGGCAGTTAGACGTACATGCCCTTCTCCGAACCGGACGTGCGCCTTTCAACGCATCCGGCTCTCCATCATACTTACACTCTTACTTGCCGGTCAGGCCAAAATTAAAACAATAGATGTGAATCATTCATTGTAGATTCTCAAATTAATCCGTAAATAATTCTCATTTTAAATTGGGCCAGTTAGGTAACTAAGCAGCCCAAATTCTCAAATTAAATCGGTAGATACAAATATAATTCTCAAATTCTATTAACAATAAAAATGACCGGGTTTCCCGTCAGTACGGTACCCGGTAGTTATAAGCTTAAAGCAATAAACACTTGTACTTTTTGTAAACGAAAATTTCTGCCCGGGCTTCATATAGTTTTTCTTTAAATACAATAGTGAACCAAGCTGCCCGGTTTTTTGTCGGTGGGTACATCCTGGCTTTATCGGCCACCTTGCAAATCGCTTCCACTGCCTCCTCAAGGGTAAAGCCCAATGTTCGGATCAGATTTAATGCCACCGGCAGTAAATCATAAAACCCGGTACTTACGAAGTAATATTCCAGGCTATCCCTTTCTTGCATTTTAGCCACCTCTCGAGAACTAAATTTCCTGTTCTTCCTTTTCGGAAGCTAGTTTGGAAGACAATATTTGGTTAAGGACTGACGGACTGACTTGGTGGAAATTCTAATTTAATTTGAGAGGTAATCTCAGATTGCTTTAGCATTGCTTATAGCTTCAGATTGTTCAATCTGATAATACGGTACAGGTTCTGGTCAAATGAAAATGAGAATCTACAGTGCCTTTTAAGTTCCCGGCAGCGGCTCGTCTAAAAGATATTCCCTGTTCTCCCGGATCAACGGTGGGTGGGGTAAAAACTTCGACCTTTACTCTACTTTTATTAACCATGTATAGTATACTAAAGGGAAAAAGAGACGTTGAAGTTTTCCAGAAAAGAATAGACTTCCAATGGGTAAAATTATGATCGGTTGATGACAAAACTATTCGAGGTGCATTCCTTTGAAACAACAAAACAAGGCCATCATTATTGCTGCCATAGCTCTAATTTTTGTCATACTGGGTGGAAGCCTTGCATTCATGTTTATTGAAGGCTTTACCTTTATCGATGCTTTTTGGTTAACAATAATTAGTATTACTACGGTGGGATTTGGAGACATTGTTCCTAAGACTGTAACCGGGCGAATAATTGTTCTATTTATTGTAATAAGCGGATTATGGCTTTTTACATATGTTCTCGGAAACTTTTTTTCAAGTTTGGTTGAAGGCCAGTTAATTGACTTATGGGGGAAAAGAAAAATGATGAAAAAAGTTCAATCTCTAAATAATCATATTATAGTTTGCGGTGCCGGACGAGTCGGCTATGAAGTGGTTATGGAATTGAAAAATCATGGTACCCCTTTCGTAGTGATAGAAAAAGAACAGCAAAGATTTAAAAACTTTCAGGGGAAAGAAATATTACACATAGATGGCGATGCCACTGAAGATAAAACTTTGGAATTGGCGGGCATTCAAAGGGCAAAAGGAATTATTATCTCACTGGCGGATGATACAGGCAATCTGTTTGTTACCATGTCGGCAAGAACCCTTAATCCGGGATTAAAAATAATAACCAGGGCAAACAAGCCTGAAAATATTAATAAAATAAAGCGTGCCGGAGCTAATTCGGTATTTTGCCCGTCTCTAATGGCGGGAAAGAGAATGGCCTTGTCCATTATAAAACCCGCCAGCGTTGCTTATGTACAAGCACTTACTGATACCAACAAGGTTAATTTAGAACTGGAGGAATTAATTTTAGGAACAAACTCTCCAATGGCAAACGTGCCACTAAAAGACTCGGGTATGCGGGAAAAATTTAATACTTTATTGTTAGCAGTAAAACGAGATGATGAAACCATACTTAACCCTGATCCGGATGAGGTACTTTTGCCGGGTGATATTATGATTGTATGCGGCCCGGCTGATGAATTATCAAACCTGGAGAAATTAGCAATAGGATAAGGAAGAACACGAGGGGACGGTCCTTTTGTGCTCGAGGGAATCCCGGCAGGTTTCGCCCTCCAATATTTCCCCTTGAGGAGTATATAAATGGAAACGGTCAAATATAAAAAACTTTTTGCTTCGGCGCTGATATTTTTAATGCTTTTTCTCTTTCCTATTTTTGGTGAAATTTATCATGTTTATGCTTACTATGGGTTTCTAATTATTTTTTTATCTATTACCGCTTATAGAATAATCT
>JAALLP010000200.1_pt1 | contig 12232 bp, 13 predicted proteins | sample 7245951 | NCBI WGS metagenome assembly JAALLP01 (sample SAMN13049199, study PRJNA578106) | oil field metagenome | isolation source: filtered produced water from oil reservoir B6 | place: USA:offshore Texas | collected 2016
AAGCAGATTCAGATTGATATTATTCGCTAGTTCCCGTCTGTTCTGTTAAGTTCTTTCGGACCTTCAGATAACAGTTTTCCACAATATCCGTATTTCCTTTGAGTTCAACTACCTCAGCATTGAACTTTCGGGCCAGTTCCTTGATTCTGGAATCGAAATCCTTTTCAAATTCCAGGCCTGTGTCAAGCCTGGCAACACGTCCTATTCTGAAAGAGTACCTGTACTCGGATATTTTTTCGGCATCAGCAGGGATATCTTTCATATCTTTCCAGCTGGATGCCCAGAGGGGAGTAAAATAAAGGGTTGCAGTGTCATTATACCTTTCAAGTTCCTCTTCATATCTCCTGTTACCACCAAGCGCTATACTGATGCAATCATCAACATGTTCCCCGTTCTTGTCCTTCAGGACATAGAGAGGAACAGAAATGTCCTCTGAGTTACCTATATCCTTCAGGGCGTTTCCGCAAAGTCCGTAAAAAAGCAAGACCCCGTCCGAGAACTCTGACATAAGATTTATCTGCCCGGCTACGATCTCTCTGAGTTTGTTACTGTCCACATGGAGACCCAGGGGCATTATCTTTATGATGACTATCATCTCATCCTTATACTTTTTACCTAAAAGTGACATGAACTTTTTCTTAACAGGACCCGGCTCAGATGATGTTATGAAATCCCGTATCCTGTCTATGGGAGCCAGTGAGAAAGGCGTATCCTGTGATTTGAGTTTTCTTGCAAGGTCTATGGACTCCCTGTCGTCTATAAGAATTACCCTGGTATTTTCATTATATCTGGACAGAACATGTGTGATCTCGTCTTCAAGTATCTTGCATCCTATTAGGCTGAGTACGGGCATTTGCTTACTCCGGTTTCTTACTGCGATTCTATTTAAGTCAGGTTTGGATATGAATTTAGTGAAGTGTAAAGTTATATTAATATAGTTTAATGTTATTTTTCTGTATTATAAGCTCTAACAGAAGGCCTGGAAATGAAAGAAAGACCTGCAGATTCACATAAAATGAACACGGAAGCTTATCAGGATAGGAATAACTATCTTGATGAGCTGGCTGAGATCAAGGCCGAGATCTCATCATTGAACAGGGCGGTTTCAAGGGTTCTTGAACACTCCGGTAATCAGCAAATGAACATGATGTTCTCGGATATTAAAAATGACCTATCAGGTCCGTTAATAAACTACATGATGCATGATGCCAGGAATACTTTGAACAACAGTATGCCCGAGGACTGCGAGCAGAAGCAGGTATGTAAATCCGCTTTTGAGAAACTTTTCCAGGAAATGTCACTGCTCCTGCTGGACAGGAATATGGACGAAGAAAAACTTCTTCAATTCCAGGAGCGTTTCGATGAACTCAAAGAGTTTGCGTCTACCGAGAATTGTGATTCCTGTACAACCCATGCATCTACCATGTTCAACAAGCAACTGGGATTGCTTCGTACCATGAGCGGTTCTGTAGGCCAGAGATCTGAAACCGGAGATGCCACAAGTATAGTAGATCTTCCTGATGATGTGGTGAGCAGCATATGCGAGCCCCTTGCAAACAAACAGAGACTCCTTATACTAAAATCACTGAGTACGGAGACCCGGAGTTTTTCCGAGCTTTCAAAGATCACAGGCCTTCGGGGAGGAAATCTTCTCTTCCATCTGCAGAAACTGCTGGACACGGATATGATCCTTCAAAGGACAGAGCGTGGTGACTACCTGTTAACAAATAAAGGCTACAGGATATTGCAGGGGATCGCAGACCTGTATGAGGCAACAGAAAAAGTAAGCGGGGAACAAATCTTACTTGAAAGTGATCAGGTCATCGGTTGAGCATTCCTGGCCTGCCATGTAGATTCCCATGATCTCCTCGGCGGTTTTCGTATCAAGTCTTTCTTCTATGAAGTTGAGGAAAATCTCCATAGAATGAGGCTGCACACATCCCAGACTTTCCTCTCCGCTTTTGATCAGTGAGAGCAGGTAAAGGAGTTCTTCATCGTCAAGAACAGCTATGCGCTTTGTAAAGTCTTCCGCATCAGTTGCGAAATGGTTTGACAGAGGAGGAAGTATGGATTTGTATGGTGCCCTGGATCCTGCACATTCAAGGCCTGCACATTCAGGTGCAAGCTTTTTCAGAATTTCTATATCTTTTGAGGATAGTTCACGTGCCAAATTATCACCGTTTGCAGATATGAATGGTTTCAGGACAGATATACTTCAAACCACATGTACTTATCCGTGAAAAAGTAAAATAAAAAAGTGTAGTCCCGGGTTCACATGACGGGCCTTGTCCGGACATGCTGGAGATCGATATTGGACTCCAGTATCTCTGAGCATATGGACATCTCTTTTAGCTCTGATATTGCGGTTTCGAGTTTTAATGTGGTTTCCAGGAGCTCGTCTTCAAGTCCCTTGATATAATCAGCTTGCTGCTCTATCCTGGCATCAAGTTTTTTGATCTCAAGGTTCTGCCTGTGAATAGTGACATGTTTTCCGATCTCATTCTCAGTCTTTTGCTCGAGCCCATTAAGTTCGTCTTTGCGTGACTCGAGCTCATTCTCCCTGGACCTGATTATCTCATTCTGGTGTTCCAGATATTTGCGCTTGCGCTCAACCTTTTCGCTTTCCACATCGATATCCATTTCCTGGGATACGATGTCTGCTTTCTGGGAAGCTATCAAAGCGGATTTCTTGTCGAGCCTTTCCTTGATCCGGCTTAAGCGCTTCTCTTTTCTGCGTGTACTTAGTTCCTCTTCTAACTGGGCTCTCTGAATCCTGTAGTTTTCACATTTACGTTCTTCCAGAGATTCCAGGTTAAGCTTATACCTGTCCATCCGGGAACCAAGATCTTTCTCTTTTTTAGAGAAATCCTCCCTCTTTTTCTCATACTCCTTTTTTGCCAGCTTGAGTTCGTCATTCTTGATGACAAGTTCTTCGTATTCCATGGAGATGAGCTTCTTTGCTTCCCGAATCCTCTCGTATTCTTCGATAAGCAATGATTCCTCTTTCTTGATCTCCTCTTTTCCGATAGCGATCTCTGCCCTTTTCTTTTCTACCTCATCAAGCTGACGGAAATAGGTATTTTTGATATCCTCCAGGGCCTGGAGTTGATTTTGATAATAGAGTTGTTCACTCATACTGACATCGCCACACTTTAACTGATACTTCCATGGTCTGACTCTGAACCTTTAACGTATCTACCGTTACGACTGAACCTATGTCGATACGGCGGATTATTCCTGTATATGGATTACATTTTCATGTATATGTATAAGAGATTCATGTACATGAAATCAAAAACCTATGTACGCAGTTTGTGTTAGGAAGCTTACAGGACTCCTTCAAAGTAGTGACCTTTTGTGAGAACCTCAGTTTTCCTCTTAATGGTTTTAGGCCTCTTGCCATGGATTACATTCCTGTAGGCCATGATGATATCCCTTATATAATTTTGATTGTTCAGGGAAAGGTCAAGACGCAGAATGTCCACACCGCTCTCACGCAGGGCCTCCACATCTTCAAGCATGCTGAGGACCCTGGAATGATAGATGAGTGTACGCGTACCCTGTCGTTTAACAGGGAAACTTTCTTCTCTACGGTCAATCAGGCTCACATCACTGTCCTTTTTCAGCATGGACCTGTCGGCCAGAGGTTTGAGCAGGTCGTTCTCTGTTATGAGCAATAGTTCGCGGCCATGTACAAGTAGCTCGATGCGGCATTCAATATTTTCTCCGGCCAGCGCATCGGACACATCCTTTATTTCATCCAGGTTCAGCTCGCTCGAGAGTGTCACAACCGATGCACCTTCTGTGTGGTAGAATCCTGCGGACAGGGAATTGAAGATATTCAGTTCTTTCTGGGCCCCAAAATCAATACCCATCTCAGAAGCAATTTTCACCGTACCCGGGTTTGAACATGCCAGACCAAAACCTGCACTGTGAACATCTTCCATGGTCTGTTTAACATTTTCAAGCTCATGATCGAACGCGACCTGAGGAGTCATAACTATGATCTGTGTGCCTTTTTTCTGCAGATGCTGTATAACTTTTTTATTCTCAGGTTCCATTAATTGGTCGGTCTCATCCATTGGCAGGTAGATGATATCCGCACCGGCTTTTGCGGAGATAAAAAGTGAGTCAATGTCACTGACCTCGACGCTCAGGAGCATACTGTTTTCCGAAACTGCTTTCCTGTTAGAATGGGTTTTTATGATTTCTTCAAGCAGAGGATTCTTCTGATATCGCTTGTAGAGTTCTCTTATTCTGTTCTCCAGCAGTGAGATTGCTTCACGCCTGGCAGAGGTTATGACACCGATCGGGATGAATATATTCTCGTCAGCCTCAATATTGATATTGTCGGCATAGTAGGATGTTTCTCCCAGCTTTTCGACCACTTCGGATATCTTTTCCGGGGTTGTGGGTGAACTCATTGCATCCTGAATTATATATTCGTCAGTAAACTCTGCACCTGCCCTGCTTTCGTTTACTTCTATTCTGAGAACTTCTCCTTTTCTGGCTGTGACCACGATGTTCACAGGAACTTTACGTAGGTCCTTTTTCTGTAGGGAGTCTATCAATTGCCTGTCAGTTGAGAGAAATACTTCATCATTGGGTCTGACTGCTTTTCCTGTTTTGGAGCTTATCCAGAGAACAACTTCGTCTCCTTTTGAAGCCTTTTCAACCTTTTTCCCGTCCTTGAGGATGGCATCAACCCGGCTTCCAAGCATCCGCATTCTGGTAAGTATCGAGATTCCGTCTTTTGAACTTATATCCTGATTCAGTTTGAGTTGCAGGTCAGCATGATGCTTAGAACGCGATATTTTCCTGACCTTCCCGAGGAAAAGTCCATAGCTTGAACTGTATTTCTGGTGTGTGACATCACTTTCACCTGAAACAAAACCTTTTGTAAAGCCTCTGTAGAAAAGTTTGGCAAGCTCTGCTTCATATTGTTGGATCTCTTCTTTGTTGAGTTTATTGCCTGCACATATTTTCTCGACAGCTTTTTTGTAGATCGTTGAGCTGGCTGTCACATATTCGGGTTTTTTCATCCTTCCTTCTATTTTCAGGCTCTTAACACCGGCCTTGACTATGCTGTCAAGCTCAGGAAGTGTACAGAGTTCGGCGCAACTGATTGGATATTCTCCGATAAGTTTCCCGCTAACCTCTTTACCATCAATTGTCAGTTTATAGGGCCTGCGACATGGCTGGGTGCAGGCACCCCTGTTTGCACTGCGGTTGCCCAGGAAACTGCTGAACAGACATCTGCCGGAATACGAATAGCACAAAGCACCATGAACAAAGAGTTCGATATCAATGTTGCTACTTTTTACAATGTTCTTTACCTGACCTGCATTAAGTTCCCTGGAAAGTATGACCCTTGAAGCGCCTGCCTTTTCGATCAGGTCGACACCTTCTTTGTTATGGATGGTCATCTGTGTACTTGCGTGAAGCGGGAGGTCAGGATATATTTCACTCAGCAGCTTCATAAGCCCGATGTCTTCCAGGATGAGGGCATCGACACCATATGCATAGGCTCTGTCGATTATGTTCAGTACATCCTGCAGTTCCTTCTGTTTAACAGGGATATTCAAGGCAAGGAATACCCTGACATCCAGTGAGTGTGCAAGGTCTATGGCTTTTTCAAGCTCTTCAAGACTGAAGTTCTCGGCTCCCTGTCTTGCATTAAAATCCGAGACTCCAAGGTAGACAGCATCCGCTTCTCCTTTTAAGGCACCAAGCAAAGCCTGCATGTCGCCGGCAGGTGCAAGTATCTCGGGAGGAGTACAAATATTAAGGTCATTTTGATTATGCATTTTCCAACTCTCAAAGGTGGCTGTTATATGAATTTCTTACGTTAATAGTTCCCTATAATTTTCGGTAATAATAAATAGATAGGCATTTAACACTATTATTGGGAAATGTGCGGAATCCGTTATTTATAGTGGTGGTCATGTGAAAATTACAAAGGTCAGTTTACAATTATTGGGATTTCTATTGTTCTCATTATCATATCTTCCTCTTATAAACCTGTATTATATGTACTCAGGCTCCGATAGAGTGGTTTTTGTACCCGGGACATTGTTGTTCGGACTTGTTGGTTACTGGCTGGGAGGTTATCTCTATACTCATTATTTTGAACCCTGAAATAAGTGGGATATATGGTTCTGAGTGCTGCTCCTTAGCCATGTTATCTAATATAATAAGTTGTGTTATCATTTCCGTATGACTTATATACTTCAAGTTACTATATGTATTCTTGTTCATGCAAATTAAACAATTATACTTGATTTTACTCCAGAAGCACGCTCACAAGATGGTTAAAATCGAATATTATTTACAAGCATGATTGATTAATTGCATGCACAAGCTATATATAATACTTTATTAATATCAAATTTGAATTATAATAAAAGGTGTTATTAAATGACTGATCCAAAACTTAGCTGTCAGGATATCATCGAAATGGCCAGACATTCCATCATAACCCTTGATGACAAAGAGGCAGAATTTGCTGCGCAGGAGGCACTTGATGCAGGTCTGGACCCGGTTGACTTTATCGAGAAGGGTTTTGTTGAAGGGATGAGAGAAATAGGGGACCGTTTCGAAGAAGGAAAAGCGTCTCTTGTGCAGATATTTGCGGCTTCTAGAATAATGGATGCAGGCATGAATGTCCTCAAACCACGATTGAGTAAAAAAGACAAGGGTTTTTGCTTTTTTGGCAATATTGCAATGAATGCCTGAATCAACTTTCATAAAATAGATCAGTATACAACTTAGTTGAAACTCTCCATCTCAACTAATTTAAGATCTTTAGCCAACTCATCCAGATTTTTCCCGCTGAACTGAATCCGGGAATGACTTTTATATGAGCCAATAATAATCTCTATAGTGGCGATGCTGATATCATTCTGGATGTGACATCATGGAAAAAGATACCGGATGGGAAGAAGATGATGAGCTGATCGACGGGGACACACAGATCGATAAGCAAAGCATGGAAGATATCGAGCTGTTGAAAAGAGAAGCTGACAATCTTGTCTTTGAAGAAAGATACGAGGAAGCCATCGGATGTCTTAACAGGATACTGGCCATAAAACCCGATAATGAGGAAATAATGGCAAGTAAAGGTTTTACTTTTTGTCTTCTTGGTGATTTTGATGAAGGTTTCTTTTACCTGGAAGAAGCTTCCAGAATAAATCCTGCTTCTAAAAGCGTACTCATCATGACCGCTGATGCGTATCTGCGTTACAAGAGACCTGATATCTCCGTACAGGTACTGGATCAGGCAATTGATATGTATCCTGATGACGACGGACTTGTCATGCTCAAGGAAATCATCCTTATGACCAAGTTCAGGAAAAAAGAATATTTTTCACTTAATTGATCTGCATGCTTCTGATAGCGGCTAATCGAGTTTGTCTGAAAAACGCTTTCGTATCAAATCACTAATTATTTATCCTAACACCTACCAGTTTTATACATGAGCTGGTATGTGGTAGACGCAGTTGACAGGGCTTTTGAGCGGACTAAAAAATGTCTTATCGAACCTTTTGATTTCTGGAAATGGATGAAACTCACGATTATCGTCCTTCTTGTGGGCGGTGGAATGAATTTCAATACCGGAGGGGGCAACTACTCCTTTGACGAAACGGATATGCCGGTATCTCAGGACTTCCCGACAGGCGCGGAGAACGTTTTTGAAAATATCTATGATACCGTTTCGATGAATGCTTTAGCATACATGGTAGGAGCCATACTGCTTATTATTCTGCTTGCGATTATATTTGCATATATTTCAAGCGTTATGGAATTCGTTCTCGTTGAATCCCTGGTAAGTAATGATGTCAGGTTCTGGGAATATTCGAGAAGTTTTTTGGGCAGGGGTTTCGGTCTCTTCCTGTTCCGCCTGCTGCTTGGTATACTGTACCTGTTGATTATTGCTATAGTTGCCCTGCCTTTTATCTACTACCTGACCGGCCAGACAGATGCAAGTCTTGAAAGCTCAATGCTTGCGAACATAGTCTATTTGATATTCCTGCTGATCTTCATTTTCTTTGTACTTGGTGTGATAGGCGGGATCATAGGTTCATTTGTAAATCTTGCCATACCTGTAAGCCTGTATGCCGGATCAGGTATATTCGGTGCTTTCTCCATGGTAGTGAAAAAGTTCAGGCAGGACTGGAAGCAGATTATTATTTACTGGATAGGACGTATCGTGCTTAACATTGCGGTGGCCATTGTTGTCGGTATTGCCGTTCTGATAATGTCCGCCATTGCTCTATTGCTCTTCCTTGTCTTTGATGGGGCAGTGTACTTCGTTCTCTCGGCACTTACAGCATCAGATACGCTTGTCTGGATAATACTTGCACCTGTGGTCTTCATCCAGTTGATTATATTCGTGCTTGCAATTGCTTTTGTCAGTATGCCTGCCAGGGTGTTTGTAAAATATCATATGCTTACCTTCCTGCAGATGTGGTATCCGGAAATCGAAGTCCCCATATTTGACAGGTATAAGGGCTCTCCGATGGAGGACACGGCAACATCACTTTAAGGTAGCTTCCAATCTATCGTAATGTAGCTTTGTGATTATATATGAGCATCAAGAGGTCTTTCAGGTGAGCTTCTTCCCTGTTGACAACTATTTTTTTTATTTTCCCTCGATCCATAAGAAAGGCTTTTCTACATCGGATTTCTACAAAACCCAACAAAAGATCAGATATGACCAAAATCATCCTTGCTTCGGCTTCCCCGAGAAGAAAAGAATTACTGAAACAACTCATAGGAGATAATTTTCAGGTCTTTACCAGCTCTTATGGTGAAGAGGCAGTTGAAGGACTCACTCCTGAAGAACTTGTTACACATCATTCGATTCAAAAAGCAAGAGATGTGGCAGAAAATTTCAGGGAAGGTATAATCATCTCCGCAGATACTGTTGTTGTCTGCGGAGATGAAGTACTCGGAAAACCGGAAAATGGAGATGTGGCTAGGGAAATGCTACGCAGGATAAGCGGACAGCAGATACAGGCTATCACAGGAATAACTGTATTTGATATAGGCAGAGATCGAGAGCTCACTCAGTATGAGACTACCAGGATATGGATCAGCGATCTTACTGAAAAGGAAATTGACTCCTATGTGGGCACAGGTGAGCCATTTGGTAAAGCAGGATCCTTTGCTATTCAGGGAAAAGGTGCAGATTTCGTGGAAAGAATTGAAGGTGATCTCTCCAATGTAGTCGGCCTTCCATTACCAGTTCTCAAAGAGATGCTTGTGGAATTGGATAAGGAAAATTAATTTGACGTCAATCTTATATATTTTTCGATCAGATAATGATATTTATATATCAGTTTAATAGATTACCAATATTTATATATATATCTCACACTATTCATATACATTACACTTTGAATATATGGTCATAGCAGATCAGGTTGTTGAAAAATGAATTATATCCTTGGTTCCAATAAAAAAGGCTGCTTTTCAGTTCTCACGATTTTGACCATTTTAATCCTTGCTTCCGGGTGTGCAGCAAAAGATGAAAATGTAATTCAGACTGATGAGGTACAAAAAGAGCTCAGGATCGGGCTGATATTATGGGACGAACCTGTAAAGGTGTCACAACAGTTCAGTGGTGTTGAAAATTACCTGGGTTCAGAGCTTGGAATGGAGATAAGGACAATAAAAAGCAGTGATTATTATGTTATAATCGATGCCATGGAAGCAGGAGAACTGGATATGGCTTTCTTTGGACCCTTTTCTTCTGTGATCGCAGCTGAGAGGGCAGGATCTGAGATCATAATAGCAGGAGCAAATGACGAAGGGAAACTTGATACCTATAACAGTTATATCATTGTCAACAGGAACACGAGAATCAACAGCACTGATGAACTGGCAGAGAACTCGCACAACGTGACCTTCTCTTTCGTAGATCCGGCATCCACCTCCGGTAATCTGGTTCCCCGCGGATATCTGCTGTCACAGGATATTGACCCGGAAACAGATTTTGGGTCAGTCATATTTTCCGGTGGACATGACATTACTATAAAGTCCGTAATATCCGGTAACATTGTTGATGCGGGTGCCGTAGCTTCAACGGCCTACGGTCGTTATTTTGAAGATGACAATTCTTCGGAGAACGATATTCTGATAATCTGGGAATCTGGCCCTATACCACCCAATCCCATTGCCGTAAGAGGTGACATGGACCCTGTGCTCAGAGAAAATATCAAAAATGCCTTCCTCGATATGAAAACAAAATCACCTGAAACATTCGAGAGCTTCATGGAGGTACGCGATAATCATGCATCTTATATCGAAGCCAACAACAGTGATTATGCGTTCATCCGTGAGATGGCTCAGGCAATGGATTACATTTAGAACAGATTGAATTTCGGTCTTAACACAAAAATAAGAAAGGAAGAATGATCAGCTAGTTTTCTTCCTTTTGAAAATTCCAAATGCCAGAATTGCAGCAAGACCGGCTATAATCAAAGTGAATCCAGGTGCAGGTTCTTCTTCTGCAGTTTCGTCAACTGGTTCCTCGACAGGTGCTCCTTCTTCTATGAGCAGGTATGTGACAGGGTTATCCGTTTTCAGGTCATGGAGTTTTATGAAATCACTTGATCTGGCACTTGTCAGTACATCTCCTTCTGACTGAACAGCGATCTCGAACTGATATTCATCATCTGCAGGCACTGTCATCCGCAAGCTTCCCCTTGTTCTCCGGTTAGCCTCGACATTCGAGATGATTGTACTGCCTGTGTATCTCGTGTAGGGGTCAGAAATTGCTGTAATGACAAGTGTAAGTTTGCTGAGCTCTTCACCCTGGTTCAAAATTCCGGGGGATACATCCACTATTATGTCCTTTCCATAGTTGGTGACCTGCTTTGTTTCAATTACCAGGTCTGTGAGCATAATGCTGGGCTCCTCATCTTTGCTCTCTGCAACAAGCTGCACTGGTGTTGAATAACTGTCTGTCAGTATGTCGTTTTCAAACAACTCTGCTTCGATCATCTGCTTTCCGCCCTTTGGAACCGTGAATGTCATACTCTTATACGTGTGAGTTCTTGCTTTGAGATAACCGATTTCCGCCACATTCTCTGCGCCTATCAGATTTGTTTCAGGATTCCTTGTTTTGACCTTCAGGGACAATGATTCTGTATCAGTGTCCTGTGGGTTCTGAACATAGACAGTAACCTTGAGTTCAAAATCCTCATCAGAGGATAATGTCATCACATCCACACTGCTGATAAGAGGCTCTGGGCTCTCCTCCTGCAGATCATCGTTTATACAGCCACTACCTATGGAAAACAAAAGAATAGAAAAGAAAAAAAGAAAGGTTAGGGGTTTCATTTTCCGACCTACAGCTTGACTTTCAGTACGAGGGTCTGCTCATCTACAATCATGTCCCCGTACATCAGTTTAACAATAACATCAGTCTCGCCGTTTGGTGCGTCCCCGTTAATTGGGATCTGCAAGCCCTTTGTGTAGGAGGTACCCTTTCTTGCCATTGACTGGTTGATCGGGACTGATGCCTGGTCTGCTATAAGCTTGTTATCAACATCAGCTACAACAGTCAGGACGCCTCCGGGTATGGTGGTTTCACCATCGTTTCTTACAGAGAACTTAATGGTTGCATTCTCTCCCTTGCGCAACTCCCAGCTTTCTGCAGCAGGTGTGCTCAGGGAATCCATGTCCTCAACAAAGCCAACGAACTGCAGTTTGGCATCAGGAAGTATGGTCACCGGAACGGTGATTGATTTTGTTCCAGTGGACTGTTTCCCGTTACTGTCGCTTCCTGACAGATAGCTAATTGTCAGAGCGGAATCGTTCTGATCGGTTTCAAAGGAAGGAGCACTTACTTTGGCATTCAGACTTGACTGCATGGGTTCGGTGCCTGTCCTGCCTTCAATGTTCACTGACTCTGCTCCGACCACAGATAAGGGCGTAAAACCTGTGACCTTCACAGCTTCAAGTGCCTGAGTAGCATTGTTAGTTACAATGATCGAGATGTCCTGTTCCTGGAATTCCTTCAGGATCACAGGTGAAGCTTCAAGAAATACGTTTTCAGGATCAACAGGTTCCATGCTAGTATCAGTACAGCCTGATATAAGGACCAATGCCGCCAGCAAAGAGAATGTCATTAATTTTTTAACCATAATATGCATAATTTTACCTCATAAGCTAAATTGCTTTGGAGTTTAAAAATTTATGTATTATATCTATATTTTTAATTTTG
>JAALLP010000212.1_pt1 | contig 12142 bp, 10 predicted proteins | sample 7245951 | NCBI WGS metagenome assembly JAALLP01 (sample SAMN13049199, study PRJNA578106) | oil field metagenome | isolation source: filtered produced water from oil reservoir B6 | place: USA:offshore Texas | collected 2016
GCTTCCACTATACTTGAAGATACTCTCAAAGAGAAGATTGTAGAAGCTATCAATATAGCCGTCAGCGGGAAAAACTCTTTCCTGGCCATACTGAAAAAGAATATTGAAACCGTATTAAACGAGGATTTGGACGAGAGTACGGCAGATATTGATAAAAGGCTGGAAGAGCTTCAAGCCGAGTTAATTCAAAAGGCAAATTCAAAGGAAGTATACAATAATATTGTAAATGAAATTTATAGGTTGCGAGATTTAAGACAAGAAACACTTTCAAGAAACGCTCTCCGCCAAGATAAGAGAGATCGGATTGCTGAGATGACGGACTTTCTTGATATGCAAACTGGTGATATTACGGAGTTTGATGATAAACTGGTCAGAAAACTAGTTGAAAAAGCCATTGTATATGATGACAGGATAATGATTGAGTTTAAGTCTGGGTTAGAAATAGAAGTGAATCTATAGGATTATAATATTACCGCCAGTTGAGGAGGAGCACTAATATTATTGCGAATAGCAACAGGAAACAAACTAATATTCCTTTTGGAATTGTATAGTAATATGGACTGGAATTTGTTTAACTTTCTGCAAAAAAAATCGTTAAGATCAACTCAAGCCTGTACCTTTTATATAAGGCACAGGCTTGCCATTACCAGAAAAAGTATCAAATTATCGATAAAATATACTCGGCCCCAACTATCGCCACATTTGATAGGCTGTGCATCATCATCGGATATATAACACTTTTGCTCCTTTGATATACGATACCATACATTGTTCCTAACACTAACGAAAATAGTAACTGGAAATAATTCATACTTACCGAAAACGGGTTCACCGTCCATTTTATATGCGCAAGGGCAAAAAATATCGCAGAAATCAAATTTGCCCATGAAATATGCAGCTTTGATATCTTAATGCCCTTTTCACTTGGAATAAGACATGTAATTATTGAAATTGGCAAGGCCCGAAACAAAATTTCTTCTGAAGGACCTGAAAGAAACAATTGAAAGCTTAAATAACCTAATACATTTGTACAGGTCAATGGATAGTCATATTGCGATATTTGCCCGCTAAGATATCTGATAGCAGATATGATCGCTATATATGCCAACATTGCCAAAGTAAAAATCTTGACATATTTTAGTCCTGTCCTTTTATCACCAACTTTTAACCCAAAATCGATATTATATGTTTTTGACATTATAATAATAAGCACTAATGCTAAAAGTGCCTGAACTATGTGGTGTATAGAGATCCAGGCAAATACACCATTCTTATCAATTGTGCTGTAGTCAAACATGTTAGCAACAAGTGAACCAAGTTTGCTGCAAGCTTGCTGAAATAGGAATACCAATAATATTGTGATAACTATCCTTGCTCTTTTTGATTTATTGACTGCCATGCATCTTCTCCGTTCGTACTATTATCATAGGTTTTGAAGCTAATAAAACTAATCGTTGCTTTTTACACTAAGCTTTTTCTTTAATAACCAACCGATAAACATTCCTACCACGATACCTACCGCGTGGGCAGGACCCCCAATAGAAACTTGCGGATTTCTTATCGTTAGGATCGCATTAACTGCAAATAATGCTATCAGCCAATATTTAGACTTGGAATTTAAGATCAATGCATCCGGCTTAAGCGTAGCATAAGCTGCAACAATACCAAAAGCAGCAGCTGATGCACCTGATATCAATCCACCATTATAGTCGATCAACGGGGCATATATAAAAATAGTTAAGCTGCCAATAAAGCCGCAAACAACATAAGCAAAATAAAGTACTTTTGCGCTTGTTTCTTTATTTAGTTCAGTACCAAAGATAAGAACCAAAAGCATATTCAATAAAATATGTATTGGAAGTACATGAGAAAAAAAGACTGTTATTAAAGTCCATGGTTTCTCAAAGGCTATTTGGGGATCAGCGTTCAGCAGAAAATTGTCACCAAGATTCGGAAATACATTTAGAGCGATAAAGACAATTATATTGATACATATAAGTACCAATACAGCTAAGTTTTTTGTAAAATACTTTTTCAGATTCATTGTTCCCCTCCAGGATAAACTCAATTAAAATCATTTTATGGTTAATGCTGATTCTAAATATGAAAAATGCAATCAGACATCGTTTTAAACATTGAGAGAAAAATTGATTAAACTAATTTTTGTTCTCAAAGGAATAAGATGTCTTATAACTATTTGGATTCATAATTGAGATACGAGAATACGATTATATCAGCCTTTATCAGCGATGTCAATGAGGGAAGCTCCCCTGCGCGGTGAATATATGCTGCCGTATGACGAGGCGCATATCTATAAGCTCCGGACGTATGACATCCACTCACTCGATGCATAACACAACTTTTTTTGAAATCCTCATCATTTCATAAAATCGCTCTTCTTATAACAGGACATTAATGATTGATGTAGTAGTCTATTTCCCTGTTGGTTATCATCTTCCAGAGAATGAAATAGATGTTAAACGTGATATACTTCATTTGTTTCAAGTGTTGGCTGAGTTTACTGATAGCTCTGACCGAGTGCTTGCTATGAATAAGTTTGAGGCCCCACAATCAGTCGACTTTCCTATTAATGCTTATCTAGAGGTTATATATTATTTTATGGAGAAGAACGGTTACTATATGGAAACTGAACCTGTATATAAAACAAGAGACCGTGGAAATATTGACTGGGCAAAAACTATACAAAGGCAAAAGGCATTGATACAGTCTAACTTTTCACCAGTGTATACACAATATACTGTTCGAGAATCAACTCCGAATGAGAATAAGTTAATAACCCATATACACAGACATTGTGTATATGAAAGTTTTTCAAAACTAGGATGGCTATTTACTCCATATATGCCTGAACCACCACAAATACCCCTGTCAATAACCTGTGAAAATGTCACCTAAAAAATCATGATTTTATTCTATGAAAATGTCACTTTCGAGATATAATTTTGCTTTTTAAGTAACGAGTTAGAAATAACGACAAGAGAAAAATCATGAAAGTGAGATAAGATGGAAAAGTGAGTTTTTTCGCTAAGTTATAGCTAAGGCCGGGTGCGTGATAAAATTAGGGTAAAGCCTATGGAGCCACCCACCGGCATAAACAAAAGCGTGTTTGTAAAGTCGGCAGTCAAGTAGCTTTCGCGGCATAAGTAGCAAGGCTTTGCGGGTCAGGCCAACTTATTCCACGATCTACTTGACAGCCATTGCAGGTAAACTACTTTAAAAAAGAGCATGGGAAAAAAAGCCCTTGATAAAACTTATCAAAAGCGGTATGATGAAATTAAGAATATCTTCTCTCAGGCCCATGCTCGTGTGGAATTGAAGAGCTGATTGAGCATTTCAATAATTTCACGGTCGGTTTCTTCGTACGCGAAATTGGGCCTCTTTTGTGGCATTTGTCGCCATGGATGATCAGCAGCAGGCTTTACAGGAGTACGCTTTTGTGGTTGCTTTTTAGAAGACTTTAAAGCCTTCTTTTTCGGGCGCTCTTCAAGAACTAAAGTATCATATACCACACCAGCGTATATGGCTTTAACACCTATTTTAGAACTGCTTTAATCTCATTAGTGAGATGTACGAAAAACAGTCTATCATACTTAAGCTGGGCAAGGTTGTTACAAAAAGTCTACGAGGTAGACCCATTTGTCTGTCCGAAATGTCAGGGGACAATGTCGGTTGTGGCGATTATCGAGGATCCTAAAGAGCTTACCAAGATTATTGACTGGGCAAGTCAGCAAAAACGAGAGCAACCAGAGACCGTCTGCGCTCGTTCACCTCCTGAGCTGGCACTGGTGTCGGTATAATACCCAAAAACGAAGTTTATGCAGAACAGGATAACACCTCGAAATCGATGCTTATACAGCGACCCGTGGGAGATATATTTTAAAGTTTTGTCAAATTGGTGAGAATCAGGTATTGACAGCAAAAATAGACTGAACAATAATGCTAATTGTTGGCGTTGCCGAAAATTTTTGATTGGTTCAGTTGTTCGGGCTGGAAAAATGGTTGTAGTTCGGAGAAAAATCCGAATTTCGACGGAAAACTGCTAAAAACCCCGAAATGACAGTTCCTATCAACAACTGCTAAAAACCCCGAAATGACAGTTCCTATCAACCTGGTAGACAGCGTTTTATTTGGATGCTGCTTTCTGATTATTCCTAAACGAACTCTCGAATGTGTTATACTATAGGAAAGAGGTGATAGCATGAGTCTTGATTACAACAATCCGTTTTTACAACAGAAAATCACTAAGCAAGCAGACGAACAATTCAAGAACATTTACAGTGACGATTTCTCTCGTAGGTTAGAAGGTAGTAAGATAATAACCGAAGTGTTAAAGAATACCGATAAAAATGACCAATGCAACCCATTCAAAGTAAACTGAAACCTGTTAAGCGTTAGCCAGTACTGTTTTATTTGCTATCTATCCTGAAAAATACTAAAAGAGTCACACGAAAAAAGTGTGGCTTTTTTATTTTGCCCTATTGACAACCGTTCTATCTTATAGTATTATTGATATTAACAAGACAATATTATCATAATGACAATAAGAGAGAGTGAAGTTGAATTAGTTTGAAAGCATCTGAAATTTTAAAGAATAACAAAGATATTAGTATATCAAGTGCAAATGTAGGACGTAAAAATTTTTGTACTTATTTGAAAACGTTATGTGATACAGCTACGGATATGTTTTTGAGCAATGATAGTACCCTTGATGCTTATGACAAAGCATTTTTAAAATTGGATGCGCAACTAAAGGAGTTGCTGGATTATCCATCAGATGCATTGCCCTTTAAAATATAAACGAATGAGTGATTGGAGGTGAATAGATATGGAATACAAAAAAGAGGAGGGGCAAAGCTTGGAGACAAGACATTACTAGATGCTTTAATTCCTGCTGCAGAGTCCTTGAGGGATAGCAACCAAGCCGGAGAAACGATGATTGTGGCGATGAAAAAAGCTGCCGATGCAGCAGTTTCCGGGGCAGAGAAAACAAAAGAAATTATTGCGATGAAAGGAAGAGCAACCTATCTAGGTGATCGAAGCATCGGATATCCGGATGCAGGCGCGGTTGCAATTGGCGTTATATTTACCGGGATGGTACAGTCTTTGGGTTGATGCAGTGCATACGGCAAATACAAAAAAATGTGAGGAGGAGATCATGATGTTAGCAAAAGAATTTACTTTTGAAGTAGAGGGTGGACTGAAAATCTTTGTTAGAAAGCTATTACCCGAGGCCGGTAGGCACCTCAAGGGAATCGTCCTGATTGCACACGGCGCAGCGGAACACTCGGCACGCTATGTTCGGTTTGGAAAGGTACTAAATGAAAACGGTTTTGTAGTTTATGCACATGACCAACGAGGACATGGACAAACTGCTGCGAACCCAGCTATTATACACATTAATGAAGGTGGATTCGAAGGTATGGTTGATGATATCGACAGGCTTTATAAAATCGCAGCCTCCGAACACCCTGGTCTTCCTATATTTCTTTTTGCCCACAGCATGGGTACAATTATTTGCAGAAAGTACCTTCAAAAGTACAGCGGACGTGGGCTGAAAGGCACAATACTTTGTGGTGCGGCTCATATGCCACAAATAAAACAGATATGCGATTTTGCGAAAACAATAATAGAACAGCATGGTAGAGATTATGTTGATGTAAATCTGCAGGGGGCGAACCAATCCTATAATGAAAGATTTCAGCCAGAAAGGACACCTTTTGACTGGTTGAGCAGGGATGAGGCTGAAGTGGATAAATATATTCAGGATCCGCTTTGCGGAAATCCCGGAACTGCAGGCTTTTTATACGAATTTGCGAAAGGGTACGATATTTTTGATGAAGGAAAGATAAAAGGAATCGATAAAGAACTGCCAATTCTATTTATTACCGGGGATCAGGATCCTTCAACCCTCTACGGTGAAAGTGCAAAATTAGCAAAGGAATTGTATCAGAAAACAGGGATAAAAGAAGTTGACTTAATTATATATCCTGGGGCAAGGCATGAATTGCTGAATGAAATCAACAGGGATGAAGTTACAGAAGATATTATTGATTGGATAAACAAACATTTATAAGACAGAACTGATGAGGGGTAGTGGAAATCCGAAAGGTGGGATGATTTGTCAATGTCATTAAGTTAAGACAGGTGTAATAGAATTCTCTAAAGAGTAGAGTACAGAAAATGTATCCTACTCTTTTTTTGTGGAAAATCATAGAAACAAATAATACAAAATCGAAAAAAATGCTTGACAAGTAGTCAAAAAAATGTGGCGAAGCCCCTTGAGAAAAAATGATAGTGAGAAATTTAACAAAGAAAGCTATGTTCATAATATAATCTATCCGATGAGAACGACATCTGATGAGATTGAGTATGCTAACCATAATTTGTGGCTCATAGATGAGAAACTTGCATACTGCAGCTTTATTTCTTCGGATATCCCTTTTAACAATGATAATAAAGAAGAACGTACAGATATCATGATATTGGACAATCCAGTTGCGGTATCTGATGAAGAAAATGATGGAAGTGAATTTGACACTATAGTTCTTTTTGAATTGAAACGACCAATGAGAGATGATTACTCAACTGCGGAAAATCCAGTTACTCAATTATATGAATATGTAGACAAGATTAAATCAGGCAAAGCTAAAGACAAATATGGAAGAAAAATTATAGCGGGGAATGGCACAAAGTTTTATCTTTATGCCGTATGTGACATCACTCCAAGCTTGGAAAAAACCATTCGATTCAATAGCTTTAAACATACACCTGATAAAATGGGATACTATCTGTTTAATGATACCTATAATGCATATGTGGAAATTCTGTCATTTGATAAAATTATCAAGGATTCGAAAAAGAGAAATAAGATTCTCTTCGATAAGCTGGGTATTTAAAAGAAGATAATGGGGTGAGTAAGATGGGAATCATGATAACTAAAATTCGAATACAGAATTTTCGTTCTATAGAAAATGTTGAAGTTGAACTAGAAAATACGAATATTTTAATTGGCCAAAATAATTGTGGCAAAACTAATTTTTTAAAAGCAATAGATTTGTCCTTGAATTCGTATAAAGATGTAAGTAAGGAAGATATTTTTGTAAAAGATAGCGAAAAGCTCTCTACAGATAAGAGGGCGATAATTGATATTTTAATTGTCCCAATAAATGAAAATGGAAAAAGAGAAAGAGAGTTCAATGAGTTTTGGAATTCTGCATTTACAGAAAAATGGATAACGACTGATGCTACAAACGGAAATTACGTTGGTATACGATCAATCGTTGAGTATGATATAAAGAAGAACGACTATGGAATTACTAGAAAACAAATTAAAGAGTGGAATTCAGATATTGAGGAAAGTAAAGTAGGTAAACCACAACAGTTTGGATCAGATATGAATAATTATATAAACTCATTTTTTATGGATGCACAAAGAGATATTTCAGATGACCTTAAAAGCAAAAAATCTTATTTTGGAAAAACAACTTCAAAAACAGATATTACACCAGAAAAAACACAGGAAATTGAAAAGCAATTGAATGATATCAATGATGAAATAATCAATAGTATTCCATCACTAAAGCAGGCGGCAGTAAATATCGCTAAAATAGGAAAGACTTTAGGAAACAAAGGTAGTGATATACAGATTGAGCCTCTGGCGAGAAGTTTGGGAGATTTGCATAAAGGGATGGATATAACCTTAAAGGATGGAAACGCAGCTAAATTTTCAATAGCACAACATGGAATGGGTACTCGCAGTTGGATATCATTTTTAACATTAGGTGCATATGTCGAAGAATTCCACAAAGAGGCTAAAAATGATGATGCTGATGATTATGTAATGTTGACTCTTGAAGAGCCAGAAGCTCACTTACATCCACAAGCTCAAAGACAATTATATTCACAAATTGAAGATTTCCGTGGGCAAAAAGTTGTAAGCACACATTCACCAAGTGTTGTTGCACAATCAGAACTAAAAAACTTAATACATTTTTATAAAGAAAATGGGATAACAAAAGTTCAAAGGTTTTTGGAAGCTGAGTATGAACCAGAAGAAATAATGAAAATTAGAAGAGAAGTAATAAAAACACGGGGAGAACTTTTGTTTTCTTCTGGGATTGTATTGTGTGAAGGGATAACCGAAGAGCAAGCTTTACCAATTTACTTTAAAGAATATTTTGGAGTAGATCCTGTTTTCTTAGGAATTAATATAATCGGTGTTGACGGTCAGAATTATAAAACATTTTTAAATTTAATCAAAAAATTTGGAATCAAATGGTATATTTTTAGTGATGGTGAAAAAGAACCAATCAAAGGAGTGAAAAATGCTGTTAAAGTAATGAGTAATCAAGATGTATCAGAATTGAAAAACGTTATTATTTTAGATAATGGTGAAGACTTCGAGAAATATTTAGTCAAAAGTGGCTATTCAGAACACATAATCAATGCGGTAAATGAAGTTGAAGAGAAAGAAAATGAACTGACTGAAACGCAAGTTGAGGGTCTTGAACAGGTAACAAAGACATTTTTTGAGAAATATAGTGAAAATGCAAAGGAATCAAATGACAAACAGCCAAAGCGAAGAAAGACAGATAAGCCACCTTGCAAAGAATGTGGTCAAGATATATATGAAGATGTCGTGGAAGTAATTGATGGACTTGATGAAGCTCAGAAACTTGTTTATAAATGCATCACCGCAAAAAAAGCAAAAGCTAAATATGCGATGGCAATTGCAGAACATATAGTAAGAGATGAAGAGCTTAGTCTGAGGATACCTTCAAAATTATTGTCTTTGTTTAAGGAAATATCTATTCAACAAGGGATCAAGGTAAGAGAGGAGTATATTGATGTTAAATCTGTCGGAGAAACAGCAACAAATAGTTGATTTTACTGATGGGGCTCTTTTAGTTAAGGCAGGACCTGGAAGTGGAAAAACTAGAGTATTAATTGAACGAATAAAAAAACTGTTATTAACAAATAAAAGAAGTAAAATTTTGGCGTTAACATTTAGTAATTTGGCTGCTGAAGAGATGAAGAATCGATTATTGGAAGACCAAGCAGTAGAAGATTATATTGAAAATGTTAATGTAGGAACAATACATTCATTTTGTCTCGATATTGTTCAATCACGAGGCAATCTCATTGGATTAGGAACTGAGCTAGTTTTATTTGAAAACAATGATGATAGAAAGAAAATGTTAGCAGATATATTTTTAAAAGATAGTGAACTTCTAAGATTATTAAAAAGTAAAGAGAAACCGGAAGTGTTTCTAAATGAATGTTTAGAACTTATTTCAGAGCAGAAGAAGAATTTTGTATCTCCTGAAGTTTATGATGGAAATGAAGCGTTTAAAGAAATATATATAGAGTATAACGAGTACTTAAAAAAACAAAATGCAATTGATTTTGATGATATTTTATTTTATGCGTATAGAATATTAACTGAAAATCCGAATGTAACGAAAATGTACACCAGTATATACAAGTTCATTTGTGTAGACGAAGCTCAGGATTTAAATTTTGCGCAATACGAAGTAATTAGAGCTCTGTGTGGTGAGACATTCAATAACATTATGTTGGTAGGGGATGAAAATCAATCCATCTATGGATTTAATGGATCAGACAGTAATTTAATGAGTAAGACTTTTGTATCCAATTTCCAACCAACAGTTTATGTATTAAATGAAAATTTTAGATCAGCAAAATCCATAGTTCGATTTGCCAATACATTGGAAGAATCAGATAGTGTATCAAACTATTTCTATGAAGGCGAACTAAGCGCACATGAGTTACAAGATGAAGAAGAGGAAGCCTTATTTATTATTAAGAATTTTAAGACACTAATGGAAAACGGTCATAGTGATATTGATCATCCACTCGATTTTGAAGATTTTGCAATAATTGCGCGTAATAGATATGTATTAAACAAAGTGGAAGATAAATTGAAAGATGAGGGTATTCCGTATTACTTTAAAAAATCAAGTTCGGGAATTGAAATTGAATCGGAATTCATCAAAGTGTTTGATCTTAGTTTAAGGTTATTAATAAATTGCAAAGATATAATTCATCTTAGAGAATTATGCAAAATAGTAAAAGTGGATGTGCCTGATACAAGCAATTCATGTTCCGGTATGGAACTATTAGAATTAATTTTGAAAAGTGAGTCCCATAAAGTAATCATTGAAGAGCTTAAAAAGTTTGATGAGGTGAATTTTGAATTTGGGAAGACGTTGAAAGCGGTTGCTGATTTTGTTGAAAATAGCACAGAATTTCAAGAAGAAGAAAAATATTTGATCTTTAATGATATTGAAATGTGGCAAAAGCATTGGAGCAAATATATCATGCAAGTTGAAAGAGAGTATAGAAGTGCTATTTCATTTAGGAGTTATATTGCGTTAGGAAAAACACAGGATATATCAAATGATAAAGGCGTTTCTTTATTAACTGCGCATATGTCTAAAGGGCTACAATATGAAGTTGTTTTTGTTATAGGTTTATCGGAAGGAACGTTCCCTGACTATAGAGCAGTAAGAGCAAATGGAAAGGAAATGGAACAAGAAAAAAATAATATGTTTGTTGCTGTAACAAGAGCAAAACGAATTTGCTTTTTGACATATCCTAAGGTTAAAGTTATGCCTTGGGGAGACAAAAAAAATCAACAAGCATCTAGATTTATTAAAGGATTAGAGATAAGAACTATATAGAATAAACTCAAATAATTGTGCCGAATAAAGCTTTCAAGTAAGGCACAATTATTTGAAAGTTTTATTGCGCACAATTTTTACCGGTCGGTAAAAATGTGGCAACGGTTCAACAGAACAATAATGTGTCAAAGTAGTGATGCACCTTACTATCGAATTGGCCAGAGATTTCATTCGAAAAAACAGATCAGAGTAACTCTTATTAGAGAAAAATAACCCTCCGCCAAGGAACCAGTGGGTCCTTACGACATCATTATTGTCTACTCAAGGCACGTTGAGAGTATAATTCTGATGACGTATTGTGGTTCAGATGGCAAAGAGTAGAGATTGACCACAATATATAGTGGTTCAAGGACGATTTTGGAGCGAAAAAAGAGTAAAAAACACCGTTTTTTGACCCCTGTTTTTGGGGTGATTTATAGATGACATAGGGTAAATTGAGTGAAGACATCATAAAGGTGGAGAAATTGATGGCTCAGAAAGAGGTAGAAATAATCCTCTGGGATGATAAGAATTTTATATAATCTAAAGTAGTGGTAGTTGTTTTGAAACAGCTACCACTATAGTTTTTTATTAGATTGAAATTTTATTTCAAACTATTTTAGAACCTACAATAATATTTTTTTAAAAAATGTTTGTATTGAAACCACCCTTTTATGGTACTAATGTCGTAGTAGATAGTTTTGAGATATTTCAAATAATATTTAAAAAACACTTGAATAAATGCTCATATAACTATTGACATATGAAAAAAATTATAATATAATAAATACACAACATATGAATAACAGCTCAAGTATTCAGATGAAATGATTTAAAAAGAGGTGATAATATGACTGAGAAATTTAATTCAATTGAAAGATGTGACTGCAATGTAATTCATGAGGATATTGTAAATCAAGTTAGAGATAAAATGCCTCAAGAAGAAAGCCTTTACGATTTAGCAGAACTATTTAAAGTTTTTGGAGATTCAACAAGAATTAAGATACTCTGGGCATTAGATCAATCAGAGATGTGCGTTTGCGATATTGCATTCTTATTAAATATGACCCAATCAGCAATTTCACATCAGCTAAGAGTCTTAAAGCAGGCTGGACTAGTAAAGAGCAGAAGAGAAGGAAAGTTGACCAGGGATTAATTCATATTTCAGAAGAAAGTAAGTAAAGGAGGGTCAGTAATGTTAAAGAAGGAAGTAATTTTAGAAGGTTTAGATTGCGCAAATTGTGCAGCTAAAATTGAAGATGAGGTTAATAAATTAAATGGAGTCAAAGCCTATATGAACTTCATGAACAAGACATTGACTTTAGAAATTGAATCAGAGCAAGAGTATAAGAATATATTACAGCAAGTTAAAACCATAGTGCACAAGCACGAACCGGATGTGGTAGTGAAAGAAAAATCCGTTAACAAGAGCAATAAAA
>JAALLP010000780.1_pt1 | contig 11987 bp, 15 predicted proteins | sample 7245951 | NCBI WGS metagenome assembly JAALLP01 (sample SAMN13049199, study PRJNA578106) | oil field metagenome | isolation source: filtered produced water from oil reservoir B6 | place: USA:offshore Texas | collected 2016
AAGCCGGTTATCCTGGCCGGGGATTTTAACGCCGCTGCAATTTCTCCGGAATTGCAGCGGCTGTCCCGATACCTGCACTACACCGGCGGCATTGAGCCGCCGGATACTTATCCCGCCGGAAGGCCCCGCCACTCCATCGATCACATTTATATTTCCGGGCGCTGGCGGGTAACCCAGATAACGGCGGTGCCCACCCTGGCCTCGGACCACTGGCCCCTGGTCTGTATCCTCACACCCCAATAATTCAAGAAAACGGTGACAGGCACCATTTTCTTGAATTATTTTGTATCTAGTTTTTCGCCCAGTGCGTGTAGGAGGTCGGTGAATATTTTGCCGGCAGAGTCGTTTATGACGATATCGGCTTTGTCGTCCCAGGGAGTTTCGGTTTGATTGATGATGACGAGGTACCGGGCAAATTCCGGCAGGCTGGCCACGGGATGCACCGTTAAGCTGCTCCCGGCCACAATTAGTAACTGGCAGCCGGATAGAACCTGGCAGGCGTTAAAAAAGTCTTCACTCATGTGGTCCCCGAATAATACAACATCAGGGCGCAAAACACCATTGCATTTCTCGCAAAGGGGTGGATTTTTTCCGGACCGGACCTGCTCTGTTATTACCGAAAAATCATAGCCGCAGCCGCATTCCATACAGCGGCATGTACGCAGGTGACCGTGCACTTCCCAAACCCTTTGGGCGCCGGCTTTTCTGTGCAGGCTGTCTATATTCTGGGTGATGGTCCCCACCAGGTAACCCATTTTTTCCAGCCGGGCCAGCACCAGGTGGGAGGCATTGGGCTCCACCTCTCCATAGGCTGTCCACCGTTCCAGATTCATGGCGTAAAATTCCGCCGGGTCCTTGCGCAGCGAGTTTAAGCTGGAGGCTTTAATGGGGTCAATCTTTTCCCAGAGACCGGTCCCCGGGCTGCGATAGTCGGGAATACCGCTTTCCGTACTGATACCGGCACCGGTTAAAGCCAGCGTTTTTTTAGACTCTTTGACCATATCTGCAAAGGCCTTTATCTTTTCTTGATAATTCATAGGACACCCCCATTTTTCAAACTTCTGGAAAAATATACTTCCATTATGGAATACCCCCCCTGCGCTGTCAATAAAAATATCTATAACTATTCTATATTTATCCAGGTCTAAAACGGCAGGTAAATATCGACAGATGTAGAAGTCTCTGTTTTAGCCTACTAATTTGATACCTTTTTTGCAACACTGATGGAATAACTTAAATATTTAGGAGGGAAAGAAATTGGCACTTAACCTTTTTAATTTATTTTCCAAAAAACAAAAAAAAGATGATAACAGCCCGCAGGAAGCAGCAACGGGGGCTGTCCAGGAAAATGGCGGGGCCGGCAAAGCTCCTTACGTGGAATTGGTGACGGCAATTGACGGCATGATTAACGAGCAGGAGATATGCCGTTTGTCAAAACAGGAAAACCCTAATATGGTGACTTATTTATCCGGCAGCCGAAAAATATTGAACATCAACAAAAATACGGACCCACCCCGCACCTATTTCTTGTTTTCCGGCGCCAACCACCGGGCAAAGGAGCTGGGGGTGGAGGGACTCCGGGCGGTATCTAAAAATGAAGCCAAGTCAAAGGGGTACGGCCCCGCGAAGGCATTATATGTCGGCAGTGACCCGGAAGTCATTCGTTCTATGCTGGAAAAGGTAACGTAAAAACCGCAGCCTATTCGCTGCGGTTTTCCTGTTCCTCCAAAACCTTTAGACCACAATAACTGCAGTAAATTCCCCCGGTGGGCAGCTCTTCCTCGCATTCGGGGCAAACAGGCGTCTTGGGCTGCAAGGCGGCAATCTGGTCTTCCAGTGCCTTTGCTTCATCCTCCAGCTCCTTTGTGGCCTGCAAAAGCCGGTCAATTTCACCTTGTAAATCTTCATCTCCATTGTAATGCTGCTGGTAAACAAGTAGGCCCAATCCAGCCAGGTTATTTTCTATTTCCTTTTCCAGTTTTGATATCTCGAATTTTAATTTGGTCGCCTCCAGCAGGCTGGAAGATCTTTTTCTGATATCCTGGGCTCTGGTAGTCAAATCCTTGGCCTTATCACCCAATCCTCTGGCTCTGTTTCCCATTTTTTGTAGGAATTCCAAGAAGAACACCTCCTTTATATTCTACTTTGCCATGATGACAAATATTCCTCCCGCCAGAAAAAACAAATTAACATTAAGGTATACGAACGCCGGGCCGAAAAGCACCCCGGCAAAGTATCTTAATGGGCAAATTTAACCGTTGAACCGCAATGGTGAACAGTTTTACCGGACATTGATACAATAAGTATAAGGCAGACCCCATGCCGCCGAAAGGCGGCACCAGCAGAGGGATGAAAAAGTATCGATAGGGTGACCCGGTGATTTCCGGAGAGAGCGGAGCACTTAGTAGCGGCGCTCAACCCGTTAAATCCCGAAAGTCATGACCCCTTAGTGCGTAAAGAAGTAGGTAAGCAGTATGTGGCAAGCGGGTTTCAAGGAGAAACTTATACGCTGCACGAGAATAATTGCGAAGCGAACGGAGTGGAGGATCAGCGGCGAATCCTGTTTGAGCGAAGCGAGTTATGAGCCGCCCGGAGCGGAGTGAGCTCATTCAATTAAAGGCTGAGTAAGTGAGCGCAGGGTGTTGCCCCCGCCGGCGAAATAATTACCAATAGCACCGGAGGTGTTAAGCCATGTCTACAGTGATAAATCTATACCTTTACCGGTTAAAGAAGGAAATAATGGCGGCAGTGGAAAAACAAAAGGTAAACCCCGTTATCTACCCGGATATGGAGCAACAGCAAAATGATCTTTATGTTTTCTACGGGGAGCATTTTTCCCCGGAACTTATTCCCTTTGTGCGTAAAAGTAAAAAGTAAGGGGTGACCTTTTGGGAAAGACAATTTATAATAAAAGGAATAAAAACTCTTTGGAGAGGTAAAATAGGAAAAATCATCCTGCATTTTTCCTATTTTCCAGTAACTTTGCGGGGACAATCCCTTTGCCCCCAAATAAAAAACCCGGAGGTGGTAATAATGAACGTAATAACGGATTACAGAGTAAATCAATTGGGCGACGGCCGGCTGATAAGCGTCGAAGTTACCTGCTGTGGCAAACATGTGGGGGAAATTAGATTTCAGGATAATGCCAGTATAACCTGCCCTGAATGCAATACTGTTCACCTTTTGAGGGTCCAGCATAACCACTTTCACCTGAAACAACAAAAGGAATAGGAGGCGAAGCGGTAATGGGTGAAAAAACAAAAGCAGAAAACAAACCCCGGGTCAAACCATATAAGGTAACCCCAAAGGAAATATACGCCGAGCCGAAACCATGCCACCCGCCGAAACCGGAAAAAGAAGAATCCTAGATCACCTTCAAGATGCTTTTTAAAACACCCGCCACGTGAACCGCAAATCTCCGGCGCACAACATTATCCAGCCGGATGTCCTTACATACTTCCATTTGCACACCCACCACCGGCGGCTTGGCATACTGGCGTATGATATAGCCGCCGGAAAAGTAACCGGTGTGTTTATGCAGCACCTTCCAACCCTTTTTTATTAACTTGTGGTTAAACTGCCCCAGCACATCCCCTGCAAGGCTGCTGTAACAGCCGGTTCCGAAGATAACGTGATAGTCGCCGCAGCTCCGAGTGGAAAAACCGTGCACATCCAGCAGAAAGCAACGCCCGAATTGTTCCAGGCAACGGTCCACGTATTCCCTCAGCTTATTGTGGTATTCCTGATAATATTTCTTTGCCCCGGGGTCAATAAAGGCTTCCTCCGGCGGCCGGTTAAAATCAATCTTGCTCCTTTTGATGTCCGCCGCCACGAAAAATACCGCACCCGTACCCTCTGCAATTTCCATAGCCAGTTCTTTGGTACACAGATCCGCCCTCCGGTTGCCGTCCGAACGGGATAATATGGATTCCGGCTCCCAAAAACCCCCGTGGGGCGCCGAGATTACCCGGGGAATATTCCCCGGGTGATATACCAGGTGCTGGAAGGGTACATCCTTTTTAATGGGTCCTCAGTCCTCCGTTTTAACCTTGGACAGCCCCCGGGCCGTCAATGTAACCGGAAAGCATTGAACAAATCCCGGGCGGAAAAAAAATGCAGGTTTAAGGGCCGGCTTTTTGATCAGTCCCTCTTCTAAAAAATACTTCAGGTACTCCATTGCCTCTTCTTCTGAAAGCCCCAATTTATCCATAACCTTGGGCATGGCATCGTCGGCAAAGAAGGATGCCACTTGGGCATTGTACATTTCCTTCAATACATTGACGCATTTTTCATCCTCAATGTTTAACACCGCGCTCATTATTAAACCACCTTCTAACTAATTTAATTCTTTGATTCTTTGTCGTATTTGTTCGAAAGAAGGTAGAAACTTTTCATTTAACTGGCCCATAAGTTTTGTCCATTCTTCCTGGAATTTCAGCAAGGGGGACAATGTTTCTTTATCCTTCTTTAGTTGCAACAGCCCTTCCATTACCCTGCGGTCATCCTGCATGGCCTGTTCGTCCTCGGGCAGAACCAGGCGGCTGATCAGTGTATCCTCCAGGGCCTTTAATACAAGTTTTTGCCGCTCGTTATCATATTGCTCAAGGGCCGCCGTAAGGTCAAACTGCGGCTCGGCTAAAAAACGACCCGCCAGTTTCTGCCCCTCGGGTAAACACTCCATGCGCATTATATCTGAATCGGAAACATTTTTATTCTTCTCTTCAAATCTTTCCATGGCTTTTTCCCAGGCGCTTTTTATTTTGTCTCCCATTTTTGCAACCTCCTAACCTGTTGTCCGGTATTTCTCTTTTTTAAGGGGCGGGGCTTGAACCGGTTTCCCACAGGCTGGACACCCCGGGCACCGCCTCCGCCAGGTCGGCCAGGGTATCTTTACCGTTTAAAGTATAAACTGAAACCCCCGTTTCCTGAATCACAACCAGGGCGCGGGGTTCCACATTTATTCCCCCGCCCCCGCCGCCGGTTCCCAGGCCTTCACTGTGGCCGGAACCCAATCCCACCTTGAGGGAAATGAGGGGTACCAGGGTGGCATTCCCCACCTTTACCGGCTCCCCCAGTACAGTCTTGGAATCAATTCACGGCATTACCTCCGGGTTATAACTTTCGACTAGGGATCAATACTTGCCTGCTCTTCACTTCAAACAGTCCTTCCGGAGACAGGCGCAGCTCCGGCAGGTGCGTGGCTGATAAAAACAATAAAGTGTAGTTTAATTCATAATGCCTGTGCCCCCTTTCTTGCATTAGGCGGCAAAGGCGCGGAAATTTATCCATGTACCGGCTGCACTGGCGCGCGCTGATATGGGGGCCCAGGGAGAGCGGTAACTCCAGCAGCGGTGATCCTGCTTCCACCAGTACCACACCACCACCCAGATCGAATACGCGGCGGGCGGCAAGGGCCATATCCTCCGGGTTACGTCCTACCACCAATATACCACCGGCGGTGGTATAGCTGGAAGCAATACCATCTACATTATCCGCAAAACCGCTGACCAGCCCGCTGCTGACCCACCGCAGGTCCCGGTCCAGCAATGCGGCAAAGTGAACCCCCGGACAGTCTTCTATATCCAACCGGCCGTGCCTTTCGGGAATATTTTTGTCCCGCCGCTTGGTGATTACCGGGTTAAACATATCAGGTGATATTTCCTTCCCTGAGCGGGATATTTCCTTTAATCCATATCTTTGCCAATTTTCCCGTACTAAATCAACTTTGGCTGTTAAATTTTCCGCAACCACCTTCCCGCCGGCCATTACCAGGGAAGGTGTGGGGTTATCCAGCTCCTCCAGCACCAGTATGTCGGCTATTCTTCCCGGGGCTATTCCCCCCATTTGATCGTCCAACCCGTAGTAAGTAGCCACATTCAATGTGGCCATGGGATAAGCGTCCAGGGGGCTAATCCCCTCTTGCATAACCAGCCGGAGAAGGTAATCGGTAAAACCACCGGTGGGCATGGGCGGGGTAATGGGATCCATTGTCAGCATCACTCGCCCCGTGCTTACCCCCGCTTCCAGTAGACCCTTTATTAATTGGGGTAGATCCGGGCGCAGGGTACTGTAACGCAATGTTGCGTAACAGCCCAGCCGCAGGCGCCGTAATGCGTCAGCGGCATCCATACTCTCGTGACAGGCCGTGACTCCCGCCGCGGCCAGGGCATTCAAGGTATCTTCCGAGGCCCCCGGTGCGTGCCCCTCCACCTTTTTGCCCAGTCTCTTGGTATTAATAATATTTTCCACCATCTGCCCGTCACCGGCCAGCAGAGAAGGCCAGTCGGTAAGCTCCCCCACCTGGCACACCGCGGGCGATTGCAAAAACTCCTCCACCCTCTCGGGAAGGAATTTCTGCCGCAGATCTCCGGAATATGTTTGTGAATCAAGCCTGGCGCTCCAGAAAAGCTTAATGGGAAGCTGCAGTGTATCCTGCATGAGTTTCTTAAATCCATCCAAATCCAGGAACTGGTACACAAAAAGGTTGTCATAAACCATAGAAGTGGTTCCCCGGGTTAAGGCAGCTTGTGCCAGCAAAAAAACCACCTGCAGCGGAAAGGGATGCGCGTGGGGTTCCATGTAACCCGGGCAAAGAAAACGACCGCCAACATCAATCACCTTTGTTTGGGGTCCCACCATTTTCTCGGATTCCCCGGCGTAGGCAATATATTCCCCGCATACCGCCACATTAACGGGCCACAGTTCCCGGGTATAAACGTTGATTACCGTTCCCCCGCGGAAATATACATCTGCAGCATCCTCACCCCGGGACACCCTGATCAGTTTCTTTAGTTCATCTTTTCCCAGAGGTCGCAGCCTGGCATCAACCAAAATTATCCCTTCTTTTGCCATTGATCTTATATTCATTATATCAGCCGGGACAAGCTTAATCCAGTTACCATAAATAGCTTTATGGTCAAATATGAATGAAAACGCCCCTTGAGAGACAAACTTGATATTTAGCAGGCGGTTCTGCAGAAAGCGAGGTAACATATTGCGGGCAAAAGTATATCAATTTCCGTCCCAGGACGATCTTAATACAATCCAAATGGCTGTACAGGCTTTTCTCCTTACCCAGAGGGGCATTACCCGCCGCCTGATGCTCGGGACAATAGAAAAGACATTGAGCCGCCACGGCATCTCCAGGCTTAATTTTCCCCTTTACACGGTGGAGGTTTCCGGGGACAAGCACGTGGTAATACACGCCAGAACCCTCACTGAGGGCCGCTTCTGTCCCAATTGTTCCGAGCCCATTTATACTGTAAACAGCGGTGTGCGTATATTGAGTGTACAAGAAGGGCCGGAACAGCACACGGTAACCTACGGGTGCAAGTGCGGTACCGTATTCGGAAAACTGGAACCCGTATAGAATACATATAAGGACGATAAATAATGAAACCACAAACAAAAATTAAAATAGCAGCCCTGGGTTCAACAAATTTTATTATTGTCCTGGTTAACACCATACTTTTTCCGGTATTTCCACAGATGGCCCGGGCGCTGGATATCAGCTTAAAAGAGCTTTCCTGGCTGGTGGTAATTGTTTCTTTCCCGGCGGCTTTATTAAGCCCCATTGGGGGAATACTGGCGGACCGCTGGAGCCGCAAGCATATCATTACTATTTCCCTTTTGATTTACGGCCTGGGCGGGCTGGTGGCGGGTCTTTCGGTATTGTTCTTTGCCCAGCCCTTTTATTTCATGCTGCTGGGCAGGCTGCTGCAGGGTATAGGATCCGCCACACCCATGTTTTTGACCACCGCCCTTGCCGGGGATATTTTCCGCAGCGCCGAGCGGGTTAAGGCCGTGGGTCTCATGGAAACCGCCAACGGTACCGGCAAGCTTTTCAGTCCCCTTTTGGGCGCGGTGGTGGGTCTTCTGAGCTGGTATGCACCCTTCTTTGTCTACCCCCTGGTGGCAGTACCCGTGGCCCTTGCCATTTGGCTGACCATCAAAGAGCCCGAGCAACAGCCCGTGGAATGGGCGGAACAAAAAAAGGCTTTTTCCCTTTTCATTAACCCTTCCCGGCTCCTGTCTCTGGCAGCCGGGTTTGTAACCCTTTTTGTCCTTATCGGTACATTATTCTGGATGAGTGATATTTTGGAGGATAAACTGCGGGGAGGAGAGATAATTCGCGGGTTGATACTGTCCATGCCGGTGATGGCCATGATGGCCACCACTCTGGTGGCGGAATTTTTCAGCAAACATATGGGGGCAAAGCTTACAATGGCCGCGGGCCTTTTGTTAATGGCCGGCAGCCTGGCAGCCGTCCCCTTTACCTTTGAGTCTATTATTTTTTGGCCTGTTACGGCGCTGGTGGGAATAGGAACAGGTATGGTACTCCCCCAGCTGGATACCATCAGTACCTCCGTGACCAGGCGGGAGTACCGTGGTGTGGTCACCACCGAAGGGGGGGCGGGAGGCAACATTTTTCCCCGTTGCCGCGGGGGCGGCGGTTATGGGGTTAACGCTGCTGTTGCTTTTGCACGAAGAACAAATCCTTCCCCGCAATTTCTTGGGGTCAGGCCATTAACTTATTAACTTATTTTCACTTCTCTGCTGGTGCCGCCTTCGGCGGCATGGACGTCTACCTTGAAAAAACTCTCTCGTGGTTCCTTTAAAAGGTAATTATTCCGCCGGAGCGGGCAGCACCCTGCGCTCACTTACTCGGGCTGTTGATTGTATGAGCTCACTCCGCTCCGGGCGGCTGCATAACTCGCTTCGCTCAAACAGGACAACGGCAAAGCTACTAAGACCTTGTTCCGACAGGTATCCATGCCGTTGCCGTCTTTCGCTCCAGGTGCTGCCCGCTCCTTTCCACGCTATTTATGTGTAGGGTCAGGCCATTAACTTATTAACTTATTTCATGCTTCTGCTGGTGCCGCCGTATGGCGGCACCAGGGTCTAGCTTGAAAAACCACTTTATAAAGTTACTTTTGGTGCTCGGGTGCCCCGGTGGTTTCCTCCGTTCGCTCCGCAATTATTCTCGTGGAGCGGGTAAGTGTTTCCTGGAAAGCCGCTTGCTACAGATTGCTTACCTACTTCTTCACGCCCTTTCGGGGTCATGGCTTTTGGGATTTGACGGGCTGAGCGCCGCTACTCAGTGCTTCGCTCTCTCCGGAAATCACCGGGTCACCCTTGAGTGACTTATTGTGCTTGCGCGAATGTAATAATTCAAGTTTATGGTGACTGTCACCGAAAACTTGAATTATTGCGGGGTCAAGCCGGAATGAGGGTTTAGCTCAATTTTTTGTTTGTTAAAGTAACCTTTGGTGTTGTCAATGAACCAGACTGCGGTAGGGACTATTTTATACAGTTTTACCGATTCCAGGGCCTCTTTGAACCGCGGAAGCATTATAAAATCCTTTACAAAGGGGTATTTCCTTAAATACAGTGCCCAGGCCCTGGCTTTTTCCCCCCGGCCAGAAAGTTGATAAGCCCTTCCTTCCATTTGGATGCCCTTTATTTCCCGCCAGTTTTTGTAATCTTCATTGATGGTTACCGCCACGGCCGGGTTTTGGGCCAGATTTTGGCAGTGCCTTGTTTCCGGTTTGGACAAAATATACAGGTTAAAACCATCATTAACATAGTATAACGCCGTCGCCCACGGCTGCCCGTCCCCGGCGGTGGCCAGGGTCAGGGTATTATGCTTTTCCAGGTAATCAAGTATGGTGGCGCGCAATTCAGCTTCCATGTATTCACCCCTTCCGGCGCCAGGAAATCCCTTGGCCTTTGGACTGAAAATTATGTAATTATTTGATATACTGTTTGTATACTAATGAAGAAAAAAAACGGGGGTATGAAATTGGATATTGCCAGTGAACTTAAATACTTTGCGCTCAGCCAGGGTCTGAGTGCCATTGGATCGGCGCCGGTCTCAGCTTATTCGGGGGCGCCCCGGGAACACCGGCCGGAGGAAATACTGCCACAGGCAAAAACCGTGATAACCTTTACCTATCGCATGAATAACGCGGCAATACTAAACCTGCCCGGGACCCGCAATCACTATACCACGGAATTCCATACCGTCAACCAGCTCATTTCCCAGGCCGGCCATAAAATAGCACGCCTGCTGGAGGAAAAGGGCTATCCCAGCATAGCCATCAGCCCCGAGGGCGCCATAGGTGACCTGGCCCGCTTGAAGGCCGACTTTTCCCACAAACATTCGGCGGTGCTCTGCGGCCTGGGGCAGTTCGGATTGAATAACCTTCTGCTTACTCCCAAGCACGGGCCCGGAGTAAGGCTGGGAAGCGTTATTACGGCGGCGGAAATCACGCTGGACAACCCTCCCCTGGAGGAAAACCTTTGCGACAGCTGCGGTGAGTGTGTGGCGGCTTGTCCCACAGGAGCCTTGCAGAGATACCAGGAGGACTTCTCACCTGATACAGGCCGCCCCGTAGATAAACAGGCCTGCGCCCATTATATGTTTACGGTGCACGGCGGCAACCGCTGCGGTATGTGTATAAAGGCTTGCCTGGAATCGCGCCGTTAAAGCTACTTTTGGTGCTCGGGCGCCCGGTGGTTTCCTGCGTTTGCTCGGTATTTATTCTGCCGGAGGGGGCAACACCCTGCACTCACTTACTCAGCCTTTAATTGAATGAGCTCACTCCGCTCCGGGCGGCTCATAACTCGCTTCGCTCAGACAAGATTCGCCGCTGATCCTCCGCTCCGTTCGCTCTTTGAAACATTGGCTTTTGTGCATAAGAAGTTGCACCGCAACGGCAAAGCTACCAAGACCTTGTTCCGACAGGTACCATGCCGTTGCCGTCATTCGCTCCGGGTGCTGCCCCCTCCTTTTCCCGTTGTCATTATGCACAAAAAGTTTTTCATCCCTCTGCTGGTGCCGCCTTCCGGCGGCACCAGCGTCTACCTTGAGGAACCGTTTCAACAATAATTCAAGTTTTCGGTGACACGGGTACCGCTGCCACTTCGCGGGAGGAGATGCCTCCCACCAGTACCACTGCGGGGGCGTATATGATGGCTCCGGCGCCCACGGCCAGGAGGGTGGCCCAGTTGTTTCCCAGCTGCGGGCTCAAGAAGCCGTATAGTTGGGTGACGCCTATCACCATAATCAGTACGGCAATACCGGGCCGGATGATGGTTTTGCCCGGGGAGAAGTCAAATCCCACCCGCCTGTTTATGGAGAGTATATTCAGGCCGGAGGATACCATAAACATGGCCACGGTGCCGATGGCCGCGGCTCTGACGCCCAGTGGGGTGGGTACCAGGAAATAGGTGATGACAACCTTGAAGAATATTCCGGTGATTAGGCTGCGCACGGGAATGTCGGCACGTCCCAATCCCTGCAGCACCCCGGTGGTGACAAGGTGCACGGCCCAAAAAACAACTACCCAGGAAACCCAGGCCAGGGGGATTCCCGCCTCCCTGTTGGCAAAGACCAGGTAGGTCAGGTGCGGCGCCAGGATAAAAAGCCCGGCGGCGGCGGGAAGGGATATGACAACCGCCATTCTTACCGCCATGGAGGTCTGCTTGCGTATATGCGACAGGTTGCCGGCGGAGTAGACTTCAGCCACCGAGGGCACCAGGTTGGCCCCCAGCGATACGGCGAAGGCAATGGCGATGTTGACAAAGGACATTGCCATTTGCGTAAATTGCCCGTAAAAGGCGGTGGCTTCACTCAGGGAGTAACCAATCAACTGTAAACGGTCAATTATTAATTTATTATCCAAAATTCCGGTGAGGGCCATGGCAATGCTGGCAAAGGATATGGGTATAGCGGTGGCAAATATTTTTTTCAGTAAAGAAAAAGCGCCCTCTCCCCTGCCGCTTTTGTCCCGGAGCATGAGCAAGTGGAATTCACTGCGGTACAGCCAGTGGTAAAATAGCATAATTCCCATGGCCGCAAGGGCCCCGGGAACGGCGCCCAGGTTTGCCCCGGCAGCCGCCATGGAAAGGCCCTGGGGAAGAAACAGGTAAGCCAGCAGCAGCGTTCCCGTCACCAGCATAACTTGATCGGCCACCTGGGATAC
>JAALLP010000215.1_pt1 | contig 11647 bp, 11 predicted proteins | sample 7245951 | NCBI WGS metagenome assembly JAALLP01 (sample SAMN13049199, study PRJNA578106) | oil field metagenome | isolation source: filtered produced water from oil reservoir B6 | place: USA:offshore Texas | collected 2016
ATACAAAACTACAAAGCAGAAGGTTTAGAGATTCAATACTTACCGAACATGGTAGAAAAATACCTAAAACGCATACCAATAGAAGTCGCTCAAAAATTCAAAGAATATTACGAGGTGGTGTTTCAAAACGTTCAACCATCTCCATCACAACAGATAATAGACAAGTTCTTTGGAACTTTACTTTTAATACTATTCTCCCCGTTTATGTTGATAATAAGCCTAGCTATACTGATCGAAGACGGCAAACCCATTATTTACAAACAAAAAAGAATGGGAAAAGACGAACAAATATTCATTATCAACAAGTTTAGATCTTTGAAAGAAGCGAAAATAGACCCAAACAATCCAAACAAAGATATAGAAAAACGTGTTTTAAAAAGCGGGAAAATAATAAGAAAGTTAAGGCTTGACGAACTACCCCAATTTTGGAATATAATAAAAGGGAGTATGTCTATTGTAGGTCCCAGGCCAGAAATGTTAGAGTTTCATAACATGATGTCAAACCAAATTCCTTTTTACAATTACAGGCTCAAACTAAACCCTGGAATAACAGGCTGGGCACAGATACATTACAAACACACATCAACCCTTGAAGACTATATGAAAAAAACAGAATATGATCTGTATTACATAAAAAACAGAAACATATTTCTAGATATTAAAATAATGCTCAAAACACTTGAAACAATGCTAGGAATGAGGGGGACAAGGTGAATCAAATAAATTATATAGATATTCCCTATACATTTATAACGGTAGATGTGGAAGACTGGTTCCACATTTTGAATGCGAACATTCCCCCCTACGATCAATGGGACGAATTACCATCAATAGTTGAGGAAGGTACCCACAAAATTTTAGATTTATTAGATGAAAATAATAGCAAGGCAACTTTTTTTGTCCTTGGTTGGATCGCAGAAAAGCATCCTACACTCATAAAAGAAATTGATAAAAGAGGACATGAAATAGGGTGTCACGGATATTATCATAAAGAATTAAACAAGTTAAATGACGAAGAAATTTCCAACGACATACTCAAAAGCAAAACTCTTTTAGAACAAATAATAGGCAAAGAAGTAATCGGTTATAGGGCACCGGGCTTTTCATCTGAAGATTATTTACATTTAATAGATATTTTATCCGAAATAGGTTTTAACTATGATGCAAGCATTTTTCCTGCAAAAAGAGAAACAGGAGGTAATTCTCAATTCACTTCGCATCCTTTTAGCATAGAATCTAAAAACAAAAAGTTTTATGAGTTTCCTATCTCTGTCTATAAAAACAAATTTTTTCGAATGCCAATAGGGGGGGGATTTTCAAGAATTACCCCGTTATTTGTACAAAAACATCTAATAAAACAAACAAAAAAGAAAAACGATAATTATTTTATGTTTTATTTTCATCCGCGAGAAATGATAGGGGATCATCCAAGATTGCATAATTTGAAGGTTAATAAGTATATAAAAACATACATAGGCGTAAGAAATTTTCATAAAAAGGTTCGTAAAATTGTTAAAATTGATAAAAGCAGAACAATATCCGAAGTAATATATAATTACGAAGGAAGGCTCAATTAAATTGGTCATAAGAGAATACACTGAGCAAGATATTGATCAAATGATAAATTTAAATCAGACTGTCTTTTCACAACAAGAACACTTTGCTCTAAATAGAGATAGAAATTGGTTTGAATGGAAAAATCTAAAAAATCCTTGAAACATATTATTTCGTAGTTAGTTGACACAGTAATTGGATATTTAGTTAGATAGCATTTATGCCTGTGAAATTGATTTGCTTTTTGTTAGTTGAGAGGAATAGTTATATTGATAAAGTTTAGGAGATATAATTAACAATGAATAAACTATCTGGAAAATTATCGATTGACCTTCATAATCATAGTTCTTATTCGTATGATGGTAAATTAAGTTTAGAAGATTTTTTAAGAAATGATGAAATAGACGTTTTTGCAGTTACAGATCATGATAATTTTGAATTTCACAAACAATACTCAGGAGGAAAAGAGCTTTATAAAATAGAAGATAAATGGTTCATTACCGGTGAAGAAATTATGTCCTCAGACGCAGGAGAAATTATTGGCCTTTTTATAAAAAAAAGGATTCCTCCTCAATTAACTTTTAGAGAAACACTAAAGGAAATTAAAAATCAAGGTGGAATAGCCTATTTACCTCATCCATATGATTTATACAGAAAAGGAAAACCAAAACTTAAGATAGTATTATCTTACATAGATGAAATTGACATAATAGAAGTTTTCAACGCAAAATATTTTACCAAGTTTGAAATTCAGAAATCCTACAAGTTGGCAAAAAGATACAAAAAAATCAAGGGCTACGGCAGCGATGCTCATAAACCGAAGGATTTAGCCAAAGGCTATATTACAGTAAGATCAGACAATGATAATGTAAACAGAGAGACATTACTAAAACTGTTATCAGACGAATCTAAAATTTTGAAAACTGTTGAAATAAAAAGAAGCTTTTTTAAAACAGTTTTAAAAAAGCTGAGGTGAAAAAGAGATATACAATATCTTATTCGTTGAGGCTGAGTATAGGAAAGTTTTACCTATAATAAGGCAGATGGGAAGGACAGGGCATAACGTATATACAATCAGTTTAAATAAATATTCTATTGGGGGATCTAGTAAATACGTTAAAAAAAACTATTATTTTAAAGAACTGAGTCTTGATAAAATAACGGAAATAATCAATAAAAATAAAATTGATCTGGTTATACCATGTAATGAAAAAAGTGTCGAATTTTTTGCTAAGAATACCCAGACGTTTAAAGTCCCTATAGTGGCGCCGAATTTAGCAAGCTTTGAAATATGCCAAGATAAACTAAAAACAATCCAGTTTGCCGAAAAGTTAGGTGTTCGCGTACCAAAAACGTTTATTTTTGAAAGTCTTGAAGATTTTAAAAAAAATATTGCTAAAATCGACTTCTTCCCACTCGTATTAAAACCTCGAAGAAGCTCAGGTTCAAGAGGTATTGTTTATTTAAACAACAAAGAAGATTTATTGAATAGTTTAAATTCAGAATACATTGAAAAGTATGGTTTCCCTTTAATTCAGGAGTACATACCAAATGGTGGGAAGGCTATCGGAGCATCATTTTTATACTACAATGGAGAAGAGGTATTCGGGTTTTGCCATCAAAGAATCAGAGAATACCCACCTAGCGGTGGACCGAGCACTTTGGCTATTTCAGTTTATGATAACGATGCTTTATCTATTGGAAGAAAACTTTTGAACAGTTTAAATTGGAGTGGTCTTGCCATGGTTGAATTCAAAGAAGATCCTAGGAGTTCAGAGCTTGTATTAATGGAAATAAATCCTAGAATGTGGGGAACAATTGGATTAGCTTTATTTGCAGGCAAAAATTTTCTTGATTCACTTCTAAAAGTTTATCTCGAAAATATTAAACCTTGTGAAGTAGATAAAACTTACAACGAAAATTATTATTTTAGATGGTTTTTCCCTGGAGATTTATTGAGTATTTTGAAAGATAAAAAGCTAAGTTTTAAAGAAAAAATGCAAAAGATTTTTGAAAAACATGATAATGTTATCTATCAAATAATAGATGTTCATGACATAAAACCAATTTTTACAACATTATTATATTCAATTTTAAAAAATAAATAGCGAATAAAAAGATAGTAAAAGGAGAAATTTCTTATGAAAGAGAAACCATTAATATCTATAATAGTCCCATTTTATAATGCTGGAAAATTAATCAGTAACAGTGTGAATAGTATAAAAAAACAAAAAGAAAAAAATTTTGAAGTAATCTTTATCAATGATGGTTCTAAGGATAATTCAAAAGAGCTTCTAAAGGAATTATTAAAAGATTGTGATTTTATGTATAGAATAATAGATAAAGAAAATGAAGGAGTGAGTGTTGCAAGAAATGTGGGCATTAAAGAAGCAAAAGGAGATTACGTCTTTTTTTTAGACGCTGATGATATTATTCATGAGGATTTAATTAAGGATATAAATCAGAAATTAAAGATGGTAACTATACCAGATATTGTTTATTGGGGATACGATATAATAAATCCAAAGGGAAAACCATTAAGAAAATATGAAGATCATTACATGTATATAGAAAAGAATGATTCGTTAATAAAAGAATATATGCTAAAGAACCTTTGGATTGGAATAGGGAGTGCTTTATACAAAAAATCTTTTTTGAATTCCAATAATATTTATTTTCCTAAGGGGGTAGCTCGGGCTCAGGATATTGTATTCATATTTAATGCTTTTTTGAAAGCAAAATCCATTGTGTGTATAGGAAAAGTTTTGAGTTATTATTTTTTGCATGAAAAATCTTCCTCACACACATCTAAAATAAAAACTCTGCATATTATAAAAGCTATGTATTTAATTGAAAGTCTTCTCCAAAATGGGACAGAAGAAAAAGAAATTTTTATGAATAAATTTAAACCAAGGCATTATTGGAATATGGTGACTGGAGGACTGGTGTCGTTCGATAAGAGAGATAAAAAAACCAAAAAAATGGTTATTAGATTATTAAAAAATAAGTTTATAAGAAAAGAATTAAAAATCTACCAACCTAAAACGAAAAAAGTGAAAGTTGCCAAAATCTTATTGTTATTATTATTACATTTTCCTCGTCTTTATATAGCTATTATGAGACAAATTAATAAGTTCGACAATATTTTGTATAGAGTAAAATATTAGAAAATTTAAAAAAAATAAATATGAACAAATTATTAAATAATCTGATATCATGTAGGAGAACCCAAAAATATATAAAGAGTGATACCAGATGAGAAAAAAGCTACCCAAATTCTTTGAATAGATGCTGAATATAACAGAGATATGTTACATAGCAAAGTTAGAACAAGCAGATACAATCAACATATAAGTCGATTTTAAGTTTTCCTTATTGTTTTTGTTAAACTTAATTTAATTCAGCTTTTTTCTTGCACTTTTTGTAATAGAACTTTTTCTAATTATGAACATATAGCAAAACTAAAAAAGAGAGATTATTCTGGTTGGAGTACAGATAGGCATTAAATATAGTTAGGAGAGAAAAAATGATTTTAGGATTTTTATATTCTTTGCAACATCTTATATCTATACTCGTTTATAATAAAAAATTTAAATTTTTTTTCATAATCTCTTCTGTTGCTATCTTTATGATAATATATTTCCTAAAACCTGATACTTACGACATACCATTCTATGTTCAGTACGTAGATCATCCTTATTATGAACCTTTATTCTCCTTTTTAATAATCTTGTTAAGACCATTTTTAAGTAATCGAAACGTAATCCTTGTTATTCAATTTTTGATAGGGTTATTAACTTACTTAAGCATTAGACTATATATTAAAAATTCTAAAAACAAGGTAAATAAATGTATATCATTAATTTTTGCTTTTTTTTCTACCGCCTTTACTTTAGGGGTTAATAATGGGCTAAGACAATACTTGGCGAGTTTAATTGTTTTTATAGCTATTTGGTTTTTTTTAAATAACAAGATTTTTTATTCTTTAATTACTTTTGCCTTTGCCCCTTTTATTCATTTTAGCTCGTCGATGTTTTATTTTCTTATAATTTTTATAATTTACTTTGCAAAAAAGAAATATTTTTTTGAAAAAGAAGACCCCACTTCTAGATTAGAACTCAGTCTTAATATTAATTTAGTAAAGTTGTTATTTCTAACTATCAGTATAGTTCTTATAATATTACTTCCGATTATAATTAGTTATACTCCTTATTCTGGTTATCTTAATAGGAATCTTACCGAAGGTAGAGTTGATTTTACAATAAAGTATTTACCTATATTACTGATATTTTTATTAAGTGAGTACTTTTTCGGAAAGATAAAAAAAGAAGACTACATTTTTTCTCAATTAAGGATTGTTAGAACATTCTTTATAATTTTTATGTTTATGTTCATTTTTTTCAATTCTTTAAATGAAATGGCTTCTAGAATTTTGGGCTTTTACTTTACTTTGGAAATGTTTATATTATCTTTATCTTATGTAAAAGGCTATAAAAAAGGTGCTCTAATTATAAATTTAAGCTATGCTTTTGCTATAAATGCAATAAATATTATTGGTAAAATATAAAAAATACAAACTTCTGACAATAAGGAATTCATAAAGGGAGGCTTTTTTTAAGCTATGTGCTATAACAATTGAATACTGGGACATTCTACTAACAGTTGTATCGGTTGTTCTTTCTTGACAATGATTGACAGAAATCATGTAAAAAAGACTAAGGACATAGAAAGAAATAGTTAAATTGATATTTGCATATATTGATAGGAAAAATGGAAGAAAATGAAGATCCTCAGGTATGGAGATGGGCCAAAACATATATAAGATGAGAGAAAGAAATACTTCAATATTTCGTTAATAGAACAACGACGGTTAAAGTAGAAAGGTATCCTACACACATAAAATTAATAAAAAGAATTTCAAAGAAGTTTTGAGATATATTAAAAAAGTTCTATTAGGAGTGATGTCAGAAAGATTCATAAAACTACCAAATTTCATCAAAGTTTGACAAATACCAAAATAATTGCTATAATCTTTTTATATTGTTCAAAAATTGAACGAAGGTGTTGAATATCATGCAAGATAATGAGATACTCATTTTAGAAGAATTGGAAAAGAATTCTAATATAACTCAAAGAGACCTTTCAGAAAAAACAGGGTTATCCTTGGGAATGGTGAATATACTTTTAAAAAAGTTCATCAAAAAAGGGTTTGTTAAATTAGAAAGGTTGAACAGTAAGAGTTTCAGGTACATATTAACCCCTGAAGGATTCAAAGAAAAGAGTAAAAAGACAATAGAGTATATGAAAATATACTACAGAAGGACATTGTTGATAAAACAAAACATAGAAAGAATAACACAAAGATATGGAAGAAATAGAACTTACGTTCTATTTGGGAAAGATAAAGAAATGAAGGAAATAATAGAAGGGATATTGAAAGAGTTGAGAGTTAAATACATAACAGAAAACGATGTTGAAAAAATAGAAAGTACAAACGTTGTACTATACTGGAATATTGAAGATAAAGAGAAGCTCGAAGGGTTGAAGTACGAGTTTTTGATGGGGAGAATGTGAAATACGATGAATAATCAAAAAATCAACCAAAGTAAAGCCCTCGATAATAGCTCAGCAAAAAATGTGTATTTTCTAATATTGCATTATCAGACATTAGAAGATACAAAAGGATGTATAAATTCAATTTTGGCAAATATAGAATATGATAACTATAATATTATAGTTGTAGATAATGGCTCTCCAAATGGGACTGGGAGAAAATTGGCAGAATTATATAAAAATAATTCAAAGATTAAAATTATTCAAAGTGAAAACAATTTAGGTTTTGCCAGAGGAAATAATCTTGGATTTAAATATATTAAAAATAATTTTAATGCGGATTTTGTTGTAATGATCAATAATGATACGATAATGCAAGATCAAGATTTTATTAAAAAAATAATAGAAGAGTATGAAAGGGAACCTTACCATATTTTAGGGCCAAAAATAATATCCTTAGTTAGTAAAAAAAATCAGAACCCTATACCAGCAACTCAAAAAAATATAAAAGAAGTAAAAAAATATATTCTTGGATTCAGGATATTACTATTATCAAATTATTTAAGATTAGAAGGCTTTTTGAGGAAAATTTATGAAACATTAATTAAAAATGTTGAGAATGATGGTTTAAATCAAGTAAATGAATATATGCTTCATGGAAGCTGTTTGGTTTTTTCGAAGGATTACATAAAGAAATATGATGGCTTGTGTGATAGGACCTTTTTATATGGTGAGGAAAGTATTTTATACTTTATTTCCAAAAGAGATAACTTAAAAATGAGGTATTACGATAATGCCTTTATTTATCATAAAGAAGATTCTGCTACAAACTCCATTGTGAAAGAAGAAAATCAAAAAAGAAGATTTAAATATAAACATGCAATTAAATCGTTAAAAGAACTTTATAAACTAATGAAAGAATCACAAAATCAGGGGTGAAAACCATGAAATCCATAATCCTTGCAGGTGGCAGTGGAACTCGGTTATATCCAATCACAAAGTCAATAAGCAAGCAATTACTCCCTGTGTACGATAAACCAATGATCTACTATCCGCTATCAACGATAATGCTTGCTGGAATAAGGGAGATACTAATAATCTCCAATCCTGAATACATTGGATTGTACAAGCAGCTTCTAAACGATGGAAGTCATTTAGGGCTAAAGATAGAATACCAAATTCAAGAAAAACCAAAAGGGATAGCAGAGGCTTTCATCGTTGGAGAAGAGTTCATAGGAAACGACAACGTATGTCTCATACTAGGAGACAACATATTCCACGGACAAGGCTTCTCAGGAATGCTGCAAAGGGCTGCTTCTTTGAAAGAAGGGGCTGTAATATTTGGCTACTACGTAAAAGATCCAAAAAGGTACGGTGTAGTAGAGTTCGATGAAAACAACAACGTGGTATCGATAGAAGAAAAACCTGAAAAACCAAAATCACATTACGCGGTACCAGGACTGTACTTCTATGACAACAACGTAGTAGAGATAACAAAGAACTTAAAACCTTCTGCAAGGGGAGAGTTAGAAATAACGGATGTAAACAAAGAATACTTAAAAAAAGGACAATTGAAAGTAGAATTATTTGGAAGAGGTTTTGCTTGGTTGGACACAGGAACGTACGACTCACTACTTGAAGCAAGTAACTACGTAGAAACAATACAAAAAAGGCAAGGCTTTTACATATCTTGTATAGAAGAGATAGCCTACAGAAACGGATGGATAAATAAAGAACAACTCATAACGCTTGCAAAAGAAATGGAAAAGGTAGAGTATGGGAAGTATCTTTTAGAGATAGCAGGTGAAACAAATGGGTAAGTTCAAAAAGATTCAAACAGATATAGAAGGATTGTACATAGTAGAGCCAACGGTATTTGGTGATGACAGAGGATTCTTCATGGAAACATGGAACAAAAAAGATTTCTTAGAAATAGGGCTCGACTTAGAATTCGTACAAGACAACCATTCAAAAAGTAAAAAAGGTGTATTGAGAGGATTACACTTCCAAAAGAAAAACTCACAGGGAAAATTGGTAAGATGTATAAAAGGAAAAGTATACGATGTGGCGGTTGATCTAAGAAAAAATTCAAAGACGTTTGGAAAGTATTATGGTATAGAACTTACGGAAGAAAACAAACTCATGTTCTACATACCAGAAGGATTCGCACATGGATACCTGGCACTAACAGAAGAAGTAGAGTTTCTCTACAAGGCAACCAACTATTACTCACCCGAGTATGAAAGTGGAATCATATGGAACGATGAAGACATACACGTTGAATGGCCACTAAAAAAGTACGGAATAAAAGAAGAAGATTTAATACTATCAGAAAAAGACAAAAAACTGCAAACCTTCAGACAGTACGTAGGTGAAACCAAATGAAAATACTCATAACAGGTGCAAAAGGCCAGTTAGGGCAAGCATTCCAAAAGAAGTTTGAACAATTAAACATACAATACACAGCAAAAGGTTCGAAAGAGCTAGATATAACAAAGATAGACCAACTAAGAAACGTTGTAAAAAATGAAAAGGAAATAACCCACATAATAAACTGTGCTGCATACAACTATGTTGACAAAGCAGAAGAAGAATGGGAAAAGGCATATCAAATCAACGGACTCGGTGTTAGAAATCTAGCGATAATATCAAACGAAATAAACGCAGAGCTAATCCATTACTCAACAGACTACGTCTTTTCAGGTAAAAAAGGAGAATACACGATATACGACACACCTGATCCAATAAACAAGTATGGAGAAAGTAAAGCACTTGGAGAAAAAGAGGTAACTCAAGCAAAAAGGTATTATCTAATAAGAACGAGCTGGGTGTTTGGGGTTGGAAAGGATAACTTTGCAAAAAAAGTAATAAACTGGAGTCAAAACAACAAAGAACTAAAGATAACAACAGACGAAAAAAGTGCCCCTACATACACCATAGACTTGGTAGAATCAACGCTTGAACTGATAAAACAAAAAGTGTATGGGATATACCACATAACAAACTCACCTTGTACAAGGTACGAATGGGCAGAGTACATTCTAAAAAAGATAGGATGGGAAGGAACACTTAAGCAAGCAAAAAGAAGCGACTTCAGCCTACCTGCAAAAAGACCTGAAAGTTCTGTACTCAACAACTTCGGGTACACAGAAGTGACAGGTAAAACAATGCCTGATTGGAAAGATGCAACCGACAGATTTCTCAAAGAAATGGGGTTGATCGAATGAGTATCTTAGTAACAGGGGTAGCTGGATTCATAGGAAGTAATATTTGGTTGGAGGTCATTAGATGGACAAGCTAGGTATTTCTGTAGCAATGTGTACTTATAATGGTGAAAAATACTTAAAATATCAGTTAGAAAGTATAATCTTTCAATCTTATTCTCCAAAAGAAATGATCATTTGTGATGACGGCTCATCCGATAACACAATAGCAATTATTAATAAATATTCACAAGAGGCTCCTTTCCCCATTAGGCTTTATCAGAATAATACTAATTTAGGTTCTACCAAGAATTTTGAAAAAGCCATTAGTTTATGTAGTGAAGAGATAATAGTTTTATCTGATCAAGATGACATTTGGGTTAAAAACAAATTAGAAAGAATTGTGGAGGAATTTTCCAAATCTACGGAGATTGGAGCAGTTTTTTCTGACGCTCTGCTAATAGATTATCAAGGGTGTTCATTAGGTCAGACTCTATGGGATTCAGTTAATTTTAGTAGTCGAGAAAGAAAAAAGGCTTTAAATAATAAAATAGTTAACGTACTTTTGAAGCATAATGTAGTCACAGGAGCTACGATGGCTTTTAAATCAAGTTATAGAGACATTATTTTACCAATTCCTAAAAATTGGATACATGATGCATGGATTGCACTTCTCTTTGGTATATTTTCCAAAATAATTCCGATTTCCGATACTCTAATAAATTATCGAATACATTCGGAACAACAAATCGGAGCCGCTATAGACACGACATTAAAAGATGAAATTAGGGCAGCGAAAAGTGCAACAAATGAAATCTACTCAAAAGTGCAAAATAATTATGAAGATGTCCAAAAATTAATTTTAAATTATCCTTCCCGAATAAAAAACAAAAATTCGATAATAAAAGGTATTAACGGAAAAATTTCTCACTATAAAGACCGAATGGAAATTCATGAGATGAATTCCAAGATAAAAAGGCTTCCTTTAATATTACAAAACACTTTTAATGGTCGTTATTTTCGCTATTCAAATGGATTTAAAAGTATTTTAAAAGATTTATTTATTCCTTAATTGAGTTGTTATAAAATCAGAAAAATTTCTTTTAAAACAAAAAATATAATGGGGTTGATCGAATGAGTATCCTAGTAACAGGTGTAGCTGGATTCATAGGAAGTAACTTTGTGTACTACTACCTAAGAAAGCACAAAGACAAAAAGATAATAGGGTTAGACAAACTAACCTATGCAGGGAATTTGGATAACCTATCCAAATTAAATGAAGAAGAAAAAAATAGGTTCACCTTCATAAAAGGTGACATAAACGATATAGAACTGTT
>JAALLP010000230.1_pt1 | contig 11633 bp, 10 predicted proteins | sample 7245951 | NCBI WGS metagenome assembly JAALLP01 (sample SAMN13049199, study PRJNA578106) | oil field metagenome | isolation source: filtered produced water from oil reservoir B6 | place: USA:offshore Texas | collected 2016
TTTTGGAAAACAAGAAATTGTTTGGAGAATTTTTGAATACACAAAAGTTGGACAAAACTAGTTTCAAAACGTATTCTGAAAAATTTTTAACCCCTTTGGACGAGGAAAGCATAAATGTTATAGGATTTATCGCCAATATTATCAAAGAAGAAGAGTTTATAGCCGTTAGTTCACAAAGCATAAGTAATAACGAACTAAACTTATTCTTTGAAGCATCAATTGATACTTCAAAGCTCAAAGAATTTGCAGAAGCACGAAATCTGGAAGAAGGAAAGATTGGAACTTATAATTATTATCTTTGGTCTAATCAAAGTGTAGAAAACCAAGTTTACCTTTATTTTGTAGAAGATGAATTCATATTTTCAAACGTTTTACCCGATAAGATGAACGTGTATTTGTCAGAAATATCCCGATTTAAAAACACAAAATATTATGGAGAAATTGAAAGAAAAGAAGGACTCGATAATCTATTAATCTTAGATATTTCAAATTACTTATCAAAGAATTTTTATGGTTCTTTAGATAGCTGGTTAATAAAAGAAGAATACGATAATGATGGGATGTATACAGTAGAAATAAAAATAAGATAAAAAAATTATAGTTTAGAAAGTTTGATTCGAAAGGAGTGCATTATTTATGCTTTTTGGACTGATAGACAAGAATAAAAGTTTACTTAAAAAATATTCAAAGATCGCAAATAAAATAAATGAATTGGAAGAAAGCGTGAAATCTCTCAGCGACACTGAATTATCTGGTAAGACCTTGGAATTTAAAAACAGGTTAAAACAAGGTGAGAGTTTGGATGATATCTTACCCGAAGCCTTTGCTGTCGTAAGAGAAGCCTCACGAAGAACAGTAGGCATGCGGCATTTCGATGTACAGTTAATGGGAGGCATAGCTTTACATGAGGGTAAGATAACCGAGATGAAAACTGGGGAAGGAAAGACTTTAGTTGCAACCCTTCCAATATATCTAATGATTATCTGGCTAAAAGAGATGCGAATTGGATGGGACCGGTTTATGAGTATCTAGGTTTGAGCGTAGGATACATTCAAGCCAACATGGACAAAGAAGATAGAAAAAAAGCGTATCAAGCTGATATAACTTACGGAACTGCTAATGAGTTTGGATTTGATTATTTAAGGGATAATTTAGTTTACGAAAATACCGACAAAGTTCAAAGAGGCCATTACTTTACAATAGTTGATGAAGCTGACTCCATTTTGATAGATGAAGCAAGGACACCGTTAATCATTTCGGGTCCTTCGGATACTCCCTCCGAACTTTACAGAAGATTTGCCTCTTTGGCGAAGAGATTCATAGTCGAAAAAGATTACACTATCGATGAAAAACAAAAGACTTTGGCATTAACTGAAGAAGGGATAAGCAAGGCAGAAAAACTGTTATCCGTCGATAATTTATACGATCCAAGCAACATTAAGTATTTGTTTCATCTTTTGAACGCCTTAAAAGCAATAAATTTTTTCAAAAGAGATAAAGATTATATCGTTCGCGATGGAGAAGTTGTCATCGTTGATGAATTTACAGGAAGATTATTACCTGGAAGAAGGTATTCGGAAGGATTACACCAGGCTATAGAAGCAAAAGAAGGAGTAAAAATAAAAGAAGAGAGTGTAACCTTTGCCACAATAACTTTCCAAAATTATTTTAGGATGTACGAAAAATTATCAGGTATGACTGGAACTGCGAAAACTGAGGAAGACGAGTTCAAAGCGATCTACAACACGGAAGTTGTTGTTATCCCTACCAACGAACCTGTTATTAGGGAAGATAAAAACGATTTAATTTTTAAAACCCAAAAAGAAAAATATCAATCAATAATTGATGAAATAGAAAAGCGTAACCAAAAAGGTCAACCCGTATTAGTTGGAACTACATCCATTGAAAACAGTGAAATCATAAGTGAACTACTGAAAAAAAGAGGAATAAAGCATGAAGTTTTGAATGCAAAATACCACGAACGGGAAGCAGAAATTATCGCTCATGCAGGAGAAAAAAACGCCGTTACCATAGCCACGAATATGGCGGGTAGAGGTACCGATATTAAATTGGGAGAAGGGGTCAAAGAGCTTGGAGGTCTTTTTGTTTTAGGTACAGAAAGACATGAAAGCAGAAGAATAGACAACCAATTAATAGGAAGATCTGGTAGACAAGGGGATCCTGGTGAATCAAGATTTATTATCTCTTTTGAGGATGATGTATTACGATTGTTCGGTGGGGACAGAATGAAAAACATGATGACCGCCTTAAAAATAGAAGAAGGTCAACCCATTGAACATAAAATGCTCAGTAAAGTTATTCGGGATGCACAAAAGAAAATTGAAGGAATACACTTCTCGATAAGAAAAAGATTGTACGAATTCGACTCTGTAATGGACAAACAAAGATCTGTAATATACAACCATAGGGATTGGATCCTTGAACAAGGCAACTATGATGATCACATAAAAGAAATCTTTACGGATGTTGTGGAAAGAATAGTGGAATCCTCATGGGACGAAGTTGAAGAAAAATACAACAAAAGTAGTATTTCAGAAAAGTTGAAACAATATTTAATAATTTCTGACATAAAGGGGAACACGCGTGAGGAAATAGAGGATGAAATTTTTGATTTACTTTGGAAAAGTTATCAATACAAAAAAGAAGAGTTTGGAGAAGATTTTAATAAAGTCGCAAAATTTGTTATGTTAAGAATAATAGATGAAAAATGGAGGCACCATTTAGATTCTATCGAAGCGCTAAAGGAAGCTGTAGGATTAAGATCGTATGGTCAAAAAGACCCTGTTATGGAATTTAAAAAAGAATCGTATATACTTTTTGACCAGATGGTTGACAGTATATATGACGAAATAGTCAATTATTTAATGAGAATAGCAAAAGTAGTTCCAGAAAAAGAAGAAAGGGAAGCAAAAAGAATATACGCCAGCTTGAACTTTGTACATAACAACGTATCAGCGGTTGATGAATCGAACGATAATGGAAGATCTAAAAGTAAAAATGTCACTAAACCATCCAACAAGATTAAAAAAAGGTATAAAGTTAAGAGATAGTAATTGAAACCACTTTTAAGAGGTGATCAGATGATAGAATACGAAACCAAGGTTAAAATAGATGAGTTGAAAGAAAATTTTGAGGATTTAAAAGGGATTTTTGATATAGAAAAAGCAGAAGAAAAAGTTAAAGAACTTAACAAAAAAATGATGGATCCAGACTTTTGGAATGATCAAAACAGGGCCAAAAAAATCTCTCAGATGGCACAAAATTTAAAAGATGAAATAGATGAATTTAAAAAATTGGAAAACGATTTTGAAGAATTAGAAATAGCGGTTGAATTATCAGAGGATGATCCCTCGATGAACGTCCAAGTTGAAACGATTTTAAAAGTAATTGAAAAAAAGATAGGTTCCTTTCGATTAAGAATGCTTTTATCTGAAGAATATGATGACGCAAATGCCTTTATTAGTCTACATCCTGGTGCAGGAGGAACGGAGTCACAGGATTGGGCATCTATGCTATTGAGGATGTACACTCGATGGGCAGATAAAAATAATTATAACATTGAAACGATAGACTTTCAAGAAGGAGACGAGGCTGGAATAAAAAGCGCAACCATAAAAATTTCAGGTCCCTATGTTTACGGTAAATTAAAGTATGAAAGCGGTGTACATCGACTAGTAAGAATATCTCCATTCGACGCCAATGGAAGAAGGCACACTTCTTTTGCTTCGATATCCGTGATGCCAGAATTTGATGAAAATGTTGAGATAGAAATAAATCCAGACGATCTGAAAATAGATACATATAGATCAGGTGGAGCAGGTGGCCAACATGTTAATAAAACCGATTCAGCAGTTAGGATTACTCACTTACCAACAGGTATAGTGGTAGCGGTACAAAACGAGCGTTCACAACATCAAAACAAAGCCACCGCTTTAAAAATCCTAAAGGCAAAACTATATGAGTTAGAACATCAAAAAAAACTAGAAGAAAAATTAAAATTACGTGGTGAAGTAAAGGATATTTCCTGGGGTAATCAGATTAGATCATACGTTTTATATCCATACACTTTAGTTAAAGACCTAAGAACAGAGTATGAAACCTCTAACGCTCAAGCTGTTTTGGATGGGGAAATAGATGAATTCATAGAAGAAGAACTGTTATTCTTTGCGAAATATAAGTAAAAAAATTAATTTGTTTTTCAGCGAAAGAGGTGTATAATAATAGTAAGAAAATACGATGATTTTCATAAAAGTGTAATGATTGAGGAAGTCTTAGCCTATTTGATAACTGAAAAAAACGGTATTTATGTGGATTGCACCGCTGGTGAAGGTGGACATATAAAAGCTATTTTAGAATTCACTGATAAGATGGCTAGAATAATTGGAGTCGATGTGGATTATGAAGTATTGGAAATCGCAGAACAAAGGTTAAAAGACTTATCGGATAACGTAGTATTGATTAAATCATCTTATAAAGATATAGATATGGTTTTGAGGGGTTTAGGCATTGATAAAGTGGATGGTTTTTTAATGGATTTGGGGGTTTCTACCTTTCAGTTAAAAGGTGAAAACAGAGGGTTTTCTTTTACTAAAGACGAACCGTTAGACATGAGAATGGATAACCAGGCGAAAAAAGATGCAGCGTACATAGTTAATAATTATTCACAAGAAGACCTCAGACGCATCATTTTTGAGTATGGAGAAGAAAAAAGGTTTGCTTACAGTATTTCAAAAAGCATTATAAAAAACAGACCTATAAATACAACACAAGAGCTAGTGAACGCTATAAGAAAAGGACTACCTATCTCCCAAGTTCACGAAAGACGCAGACATTTTGCCACCAAAACTTTTCAAGCTTTGAGAATAGAAGTTAATGAAGAATTAAAAAATATCGAAGAAACCCTTGCTAAATTTGAAAATTTTTTAAAGGTTGGAGCAAGAGTAGCTGTAATAACCTTTCATTCACTGGAAGATAGGATTGTCAAAAATTTTTTCAAAAATAATGAAAAATATGATTTTCTCACTCCCAAACCTATTTTACCTTCGCAAGAAGAAATTAAACGCAATCCAAGAAGCAGGAGTGCCAAATTGAGAGTGGCTGAGTATATAGGGGTTTAAAGAATGACAAGAGTTAGGGGGAGTTTTTATGGAAAGAAATGTGTACGCAAAAAGCAAAGGTATAGAAAAGACTAAATCTAAAGTTAAATCTCTCGATATTGTTATAGTCATCTTAGTTTTCTTAGCCTTCTTAACAGTCAGCATTTGGCTTACTATCTTTCTTAACTTTGGTAAAAATATTGAGAATTATAAATCCATAATAGCCCAATCCCAGATGGAGCTTAACAATATGGAATCACAGATATCTGCCTTAGATAGCCAAATAGACAAATATATCGAGATCTTAAATATTATGGAGAAATAATCGACTTATGAAACACAAATGGTTAATCTTTACCTTCCTTTTTCTTTCAGGATATGTTTTTCTTATTATCCTTACTTTTGTGTATAATAACTCTCTGGCACAGGACTTTAACGAATTTTCAGCTTCATTAGAAAACAATAAATATTCACAACTTGTGGATTCTAATGGAAATATGATTGTATATAACCAAGAAAAATATGAGGCCTGGATAGATTTAGGTTTTATGAAATCACAAAACGACTTTAAAAAAAACAAATATTTACTGAATCAAAGGTTCAGTGACGACGAAATAGAAAACATAAAATTTTTAAAATGGGGAACTTATGATACTTATGAACAAGCTTATATCGATCTGGGAATTTTAAACAAATACTCTAGAATATACCCTGTCACTCAACGTGTTTACAATGAATTATTTTCTCTTGATTTACTAATTGGAAAAACAGATAAAACCACATATGGAATCGAACCTTTTTTATTAGATAATGGTGTTTTAAATAGTCAAAAAACAACAAGTTTAAGTATAGATTTGAAAATGCAACAAATAGCATATGAAGAACTTCTAAATACTGTAAAAAAAGAATCCGCAGAAGGCGGAGTTATTGTTATTATGGAGAGTAAAACAGGTAAAATTAAATCGAGTGTTTCACTTTATCCATGGAATATTGCTTATATGGGGTATATAGAACCAGGTTCTACACTTAAACCACTATTAATCTCTACAGCGCTCGATGAACATATAATAAATCCTAACGATAAATTTTATTCTGGCTACGAATACTACCCTACAGGCAAAAAAAACTTTAAGGTGACCGAATCCCAAGGCTATGGAATGGGAGAAATCGGGCTCAAAGAAACTCTATCCTATTCCTCAAATATAGCGATAGCACAGATAATGGGAAAAGTACTTGAAGAATTTTCTAATCAATGGCTTTATCAGAAACTTTTAACCTATGGTTTTGGGAAAAAAACAGGGATAGAATTCAAAGGCGAAGTCAACGGAGTAGTCCCTTATCCGGATGATTGGTATGAAATAACCCCTTTTCAGATTGCTTTAGGTCAAGGGATTGGGATTACACCTATACAGTTAGTATCAGCTTTCAACATAATTCCTAACGGTGGAAAGCATGTACAACCAACTTTTTTAGAAGAAAAAGAAATCTTAGAAAGACAAGTTATATCTGAACCTACTGCTAAAATGGTAAAAGATTGGTTGAGTTATACAGTCATAGAAGGAACTGCACAAAAAGCCTATAAGGAAGGTTTAAGAATAGGTGGAAAGACTGGTACAGCCCAAAAGGCGGAAAGTGGCATAGGATACGTTGAAGGTAGCTATTATTCGTTGTTTGTTGGTTTTTATCCTGTTGTTGATCCCATATATACTGCTGTAGTTGTTATCGATAATCCTAAAGAAGAATTTTATGGTGGAGAAGTAGCTGCACCCGTTTTAACTAACATTTTTTATAGATACGCCAAAGAAAATAGCACTCTTGCTGACCAAAAAGTTTTTTATAAAGATATTATGCCAGATTTGATTGGTTATCCTATAACCGAAGCTTACAACGTCCTGTTGAACTTAGGAATAAAAGAAAATAATGTAATAATCACTGGTAATGGGGACACCGTTGTTTCACAATCTATCCCACCATATAAGTATCTAAATGATCAAGAAGTCATTCAACTTCACACAATCGACTGAAGGAGAGTTAACGTTGCAAAAAATATTAATATTGGGAAACTCTACTATACAAAAAAGGATTAGAATTGAAGAAATTATTAAGAAATCCCCAAACGCTGAAATAGTTACCTTATCGCCAGAAAATTATGTAAATGAAGACATCAACAACCTTTTCACTATGGGGAGTATCTTTTCCACAAACAGAATCATAGTAATTACAGATTTCAATTCTTTTAAAATCCCCTATCAAGAAAAGATATCTTCCTTACTGAAACATTATGAAAATACTTTTGAAGGCACACTCATTTTGGATATTCAAAAGGAAAATAAATATCTAAAAGAAATAAATTTTGATAAAAAAATAGAGACAATGATTCCTCCCCCTTGGAAAGATGAACTGTGGATAGAAATGCTTAAAGATTTTGCAAACAAGTTAAGCAAACAATTAAATGATGAAACAGCCGAGAAAATAATACAATTTGTGGGGAAAAATGAGGATTTGTTGTATGAAGAAATTAAAAAACTTTCCATATATTCCGATATGGAAATTATATCTATAAAAGATGTTGAAGATGTTTCTACTCATTTTTCTACAGCGAATTACGAAGAACTTTGCTATGATTTAGCAACAAAGAAATTATCAAATTCCCTAATAAAGCTGCAGTCGATTGTAAAATCTTCCTCATTCTTCCCAATTGCCCTAGCAAATTATTTATATAAATACTTTTTGGATCTGTATGCCGTGATACTAAATGGTGAAAGAAAGACTAATTACAATTGGTCTGAAGTTATGAAAATTAGTAAAGAAAGCATGGTTTCACAACAACGAGTAGCTTCCTTCTTAGGGTTCAATTTTAAAAACGACAAAGTAAAAAAAATTAATATTGAGAAACTCTACTCTCCTACTTCTATAGAAAAAATAATAATATATATAGAAGAATTGGATAGATCCTTAAAAACAGGTGGTGAACCAAAAGTACTCTTCCCAAAATTATTTGAAGAAATATGTTTAGGGGACCTATAATTAACACTTATCTACAATACTACTTATGGATTGAGGTATTTTTATCACAAAAGTTGTCCCTTTACCTAATTTTGATTTTACATCTATACTTCCTTTGAGCATTTCAAGATTCTTTTTTACAATTGCTAAACCCAAACCGCTTCCCGGCTTATCTTTAGAAACTCTAAAAAATGGTCTAAATATGTCTTTTAACTTATCTTCTGGAATCCCAGACCCTGTATCTTTTACCTCGATTACAAAATGTTTTGTATGACTTTCGTAACCTATACGGATATCTATTGAACCTTCTGTGGTGTATTTCATTGCGTTCCCTATTACGTTTACAAGGATCTGATTTAATTTAGTTTCATCCGTTTCAATATCTACCGGAATATCAACGGGAAAATTAACGTTTATTTCAACATCAGGGGATGCTGTGGGCTCTAACATTGATAAAACCTCATACAACAACTTTTTTAAATTTAATTTTTCTAAATTCAATCTCTTCTCTCTATTCAATTTGTTGAAAGTTGAAATATCGTCTAAAAGTGCGTTCATATGCTTAGCAGAAAATAGCATCTTTTTTACTATATTTTTTATCTCCTCTTCCTTTAAATCTTCATTGTTCAATATAGTTTCAGCAAATCCTATAATCGAAGTCAAAGGTGTTCTCAACTCATGACTAATAAAACTCAAATAATTAGAATTCGTTTCTACTGTTTCTTTTTCTGAATCCCGTAAGATTTTCAAAGTCAAAAATATAGATGCTAAATTGCTGAACATTCTAAGCATTTTTTTTGAATTATCATCGAAAGAGTCAACATGGAAGCTGTCTATATATATATGCCCGATTACACTGTCTTTATTTTTTAAAGCGGAAATCAAAGTTACCATTTGGTTTGTTTCTTTATGCAATTTTTTGCTGATTTTGTACAAATCGGTTTCAGGGGAATTGTAATCCAAAATATTCTGGACCTCTATTAAATCTGTATCCATATGGTTACTTACGTATGATTCGTTGAAAGGAACAACCATTTCTTTAATTAAATCTTCATCGTAACCAATTCCAACTATAGCTTCATATAATGCTCCCCTAATTAGCCAAATAGAACCACATTCAGCTTCGGGTATGATCTTTATAGCAATTTTTAATAGCTTTGTTAGGAAACCTTTTTCGCTTTCATCCCAATTTATTTCTTGTAAAAGATCTACCATTTCTTGAAAAGTTTCCATAAAAAATTCTTTTTCAATTTCTTTTTGCATCTTAATATTATTCCTCCCCCTCATCAATTTTGTAAACCATCTGTCACCTCTATTGTATCACAAATTAAACAATTAGAGTATTAATTATTCAAAAATAATAATATGCCCCAAACTTTAAAAATAACTTAAAAAAAGGCGAACATTTAACGTTCGCCTTTTTAAAAATATGGCGGGGACGACGGGACTCGAACCCGCGAGCACCGGTGTGACAGACCGGCATGATAACCAGCTTCACTACGTCCCCATCTTCTGCTCAATTATTTTATCACAAAACTTTCACTTTGTAAAGCCCCCACAAAGAATACTCTTTTATGTATATCTTCCTCTGAAATATTGTCGTGCTATAATATCCTCATCCTTAAGCTCATGGGCAGCATATACAGGCCAGTACGGCTGCCTTAGAAGCACTCTGCCCAGTGCAACCATATCCGCCCTCTCGTTTCCTATTATCTCCTCTGCCATTTCTGGACTGGTTATCAAGCCTACAGCCACAGTTGGTACTCCTGTTTGCCTTTTTACAGTCTCTGCATAAATTATCTGATAGCCAGGATATAAATCTATCCTTGGTGATAAGAGACCACCCGAACTGCAATCCACAACATCCACAAAGTCTTTCACAAGTTTTACTATCTTTATTGTTTCATTTATGTCAATACCCCCGTCTACAAAATCGGTAGCAGATACACGCATAAAAATTGGCATATCATCAGGTATGTTTTTCTTTACCTCAATTAATACTTGCCGCAAAAATCTCACTCTGTTTTCTATTTTTCCTCCATATTCATCACTTCTTTTGTTAGAAAGTGGTGACAAAAATTCATGAATGAGATAACCGTGAGCTGCGTGGACCTCTGTAGTGTCATATCCAACTTTAACGGCTCTTGCCGCCGCAGTACCAAAAGCTCTAATTATATCTTTAATCTCATTTTTAGTAAGCTCTGATGGAATGGGATATTCGTCACTCCACTTAATACTCGAAGGAGCAACAACCTTTTCGTTTTTCACCTCACACTTTCTCCCTGCATGGGCTAACTGAACACCGATTTTGCCTCCTACAGAATGCACAAAATCTACCATTTTTTTCAGAGGCTCGATTTGACTATCATCCCACAACCCTAAATCATTGCCAGTAATTCTACCTCGCCTTTCCACGGCTGTAGCCTCTTGCATGATAAGGCCTACACCTCCCACTGCCCTCGTACCATAATGGACAAAGTGCCAGTCGGTTGGCTTGCCGTCATCACCAGCAGAATACATGCACATGGGCGACATCATGATACGATTGTTAACTTCAAGGTCCTTTAGTTTAAATGGAGTGAAAAGTTTCCTCATACCAACACCTCTGCATATATTATTTGCCTTTTTGTATCTTTTTAAAATACTAAAGAACTCATACATAAAAAGCTGTGAGCGGGGCAAGTTCCATTTATGCTAACCTAAAGGATATGGGAAGGATCCAAGCGAAGCAATATGTGCTATTATCAGCAGTACCAGTACAATAACAAACATATACCATTTTGCATGAAAGATCCTAAGGGTCTTTTTAAACTTTAGACTTGCCTTTGTAAACCTCATGGTAAAACCTGCAAACACCATCCACGCCATCACAGCTATAAGTACCCCGTGAAATACCGAAGCATACTGCAGCATTAAAACACCATGTACTAAAGCTGCAATAAATGCGGCGGCATTTCCTAAATAATGCACATAGTGCCATCTATTTCTCATTTTATCTAACCATTTCCACTGTTTCTTTGGTGCAACCAACTGATTAATAAGATGAAAAAAGACATAAAGATTAGCAATTAAAAAGAGTGTCCCTGCAATCGTTCCCATGGTTAAACCCAGCGATATATTGACTGGAATCTCTTGCATATCTACTACCCCCCTCGTATAATATGTAGTATAGTTATGAAACTTAAAAAATGGTACTAAAAATCTGTCTTTTGATCTTTTTTATTATTTCTTTTGTAAAGAGATGCCCTAATGCTAAAATAGTACCAGGATGATTAGCGAGGGAAGATTCCTTGCCCCCCTGCAAGGCCTTTTGGCCGTTGCCTAAAAAGCTTGTTTCCTGACTTAGCAGTCAACTTGCTAACCGATTACTGCATCACCCCTTGATTAGGCCATCAGCAAGGCTATTTTTCATTGGTGGATGCTCATAGAGCGCGAGGTTGCCTTTGGCTGCTAAGATTAGGGCATCTCTTTCTTTCATCCTTTATCTTTTTTCGAAAGGTGGTGAAATAA
>JAALLP010000217.1_pt1 | contig 11579 bp, 12 predicted proteins | sample 7245951 | NCBI WGS metagenome assembly JAALLP01 (sample SAMN13049199, study PRJNA578106) | oil field metagenome | isolation source: filtered produced water from oil reservoir B6 | place: USA:offshore Texas | collected 2016
TTTTTCTCAAGCTGTTCTTTGATTGACGGATCCTTTTCACCTGAATAAAAGTCCGTTCTTGCCGCAAGGCTGATCTTGGCCGCAAAAGCCCTTGCCAGTTTTCCTCGCTGCCACCAGGGTGCGTTCTTGATGATAACGTTGTTGAAAATAATACCATGCTTAGGGGATGGTGTGTTCGAGCGCAGGTGCTTGAACAGCGCCCTGTTGGCGCCTATTACCTGTACCGTGCTGGAAGGGAAAGCTGCAAGTTTTTCCAGACTTCCTGCAATGCTTATGAGCCTTGCTCCAAGCAGTCCGCCTGCAACATCCGTCAGGTTCGGTGCAAGCGAACCCATGCCTGTAACAATATAGCTTTCGATCTGCCTGCGGGTATCGTACAGGCCACAGAGATTGGATGCAAATGCCTTCAGCAGCTCCTCGTCCGCAAAAGAAAGTTCCGAACCCATGGACTTTGATGCCTTATCAAAAAGCTGATGATCTTCAGGCACATTGCCACGTGATCCGAAAGCCATCACAAACCTTGCAAGCGGCTCTCCGGTAAGCTCCAGTTCAGGGAAGTACATACCATACCATTCCAGAAGACGCTCACTAAGTTCGTTGACATTCTTATCTATATCATCGAGAGCTTCCACTGCATGTACGATCCGCACATCATCCGTATCTGTACCGGATATCCGACTCTTGGATGCCCTGATACAGACATCCCTCAGCAGTATATCATAATCCTCATCCAGATCCACAAAACCACAGTCAAGGGCAAGCTGTCTCAGATCCGGAATAATGGCCGGAATGTCCTGACCGCTTCCCTGCAATTCAAGAACACGCTGAGCCAGTGTTTCGGGGTCCTTTTCAAAAAGCTCACAATCTGTAACTTCACCCTCCTCATCGAGAGTGAAGATGCCAAACCATGTGGAGAACTTAGTAGCCAGTTCAGACCCTCCTGATATCCGCACCGGTATTGTTCGCCCGGGTTACCATTACCCTGCCACCGATAGTCCTGTCCAGATGATCCTGCACATCTTCCATAATGTAAGCTGCATCTTCATTGTTATCAACAACTCCATAGACAACGGGACCAAAAGAGCTCATACCCGCACCATATGCACCTGACTCCTGCATCAGGGTGATCACATCCCTTACAGCCTGGCTCTGGAGCTGCACTTCACGTTTCTTAAAACCCAAAGTCTGTATGTGATTTACAGCACGTCCGAAAGCCTCGATATCATCCTCAATAATGGCGGGCATCATTTTCATGAGAATCATATGGGATACTTCCTGAACCTCATTCAGGGGTATGGGGCATACCTTGCGGAAAATGTCAGCCTCCTTTGCATCATGTGCACCCTGAGTGTCAGGAAGTGCAAGAACTATATCCCAGTCAGGCAGATCATGCCTGAAAAGTACCGGCGCCGGATCGGCCCTGCTTGCTGAGGAAGGGGAGAAAGAACCTTTTTCGCTGAATTTATGTCCTCCGTCAACGATAAAGCCACCTGATTCAAACGACGCCACACCGATTCCTGATGTGCCACCACGTCCCACGGCAATGGCCAGCTCCCGTACGCTCATTCCAAGATCATACAACTCATTGACAGCAGCAGCAGCGGACAGGGACGCCTGGGTACCCGATCCAAGACCCACATGGGCATACATATCCTCTTCGATGAGAATTCTTATTCCTTCACCTTCAGGAAGAACTTTTCCGGCTGCAGCCTCAATCCTTTCCTTCAGAATAGAATCGCCTTCAACCTCTGTCTGATCGGATTTTTCTGCGGAAATTGTAATATTAGGAGATTCGAGGGATATACCTGCACCACCGTCTATCCTGCCCCATGATGCATTCATATCGATAAGTGTAAGGTGTAACCTGGAAGGAGACGTTATTCTGATCATGCTAATGTCTATCAGTTCAACATACTATTAAACCGTTAGCACATCCGATTTATGCAGGATCGGGGATATCCTTCTTTCTTATTAGTGCCCATGAAAGCCTTAATACATTTCTGTTGAAAATAAATCTCATGATAGCAGGAAGTAAGCTGGCAATCCTGAACTTGATATCACCTATAATGTGGAAATCAAGCATCATTTCTATAAAATTGGGCTCCGCGTAAAGCCTGACCCTTTCATACTGATATTCCAGATATCCTCTTAAAGCATACAGGTAACCAACCACCATACCCGTATCCGCCGGATCATCAAAACCAAACTTCAGATCAAGGTTCAGTTTGTGGATATCAATTGCCCCGAGTATTCCTTCTGCCAGCCTGACCACGGGCACGATAAGCAGTCTGATCATCTTTATTATATTGCTTACCGACCATCTTTCAGATTCTTTGTCTTCATTCTTTTGATCAGCGCTTACAGAAGATTCATCCTTTTTTTGCCTCTCTGCTTCAACAGGCTGTGGTTCAGTCTTTTCTTTTTTGGGCTTATCAGTTGGAAGTTCAGTTGCTCTGCTGGTTTTCTCTTTTTTCCCGGACCTGCCCTTTCCCGCAAGCTTCAACGGGTCCACAGAATAGCTCAAAAAAAGCCATTTTATACGTATCTTATGTTGAAATTCTCCCCCTCTTTTGTCAAGTACCAGCATCACATGAAACGATACGAATAATATCAACAGCAGCAATATTATCAGCAGAGCTATGAGAATTTCCAGAACCATGTCTGCCCCACACAGATGTCAGTGATCGGAAAGAAGACGGTCAAGTCTTCTTACAGCTTTGCGCTTGATTCGGACTGTGCCTGAGCTTCAGCAGGGCTTTTGGGCTCCCTGAAAATTTCAGCTTCCTCGCCTTTATCTTTCTTTGACTTCATGGACTTCATCTTCTCTATCATTCCAGGAACCGAGTCCATGATCTTATCAAGTCCACCTTTGCCGGTTATCGGTAAAAGCTCTACACCTTCGGGAGACATTATTATGAACGCGATAGGTTCGATCTTGGCACCTGCACCACCACCGCCACCAAATCCTTCTTCCGCATCTTTCTTCTTGCCTTCGCCTCCACCGCTTCCAAATCCAAAGGAAACTTTAGTCACAGGTATTATGGTGGTATCTCCGCAAACGACCGGTTCTCCAACTACGGTCTTTGTGTTCACAAGTCTTTCAAGTTCACCGGAAATATCTTTTATGATCTCTTCAACTGCCATGCAATAACCCCTTTAATAGGACAATTTACATAATCCCATTTATCATTGATTCTCATAATTAAAAAACATATCTGAAAATCCTGAGAACGTTAATAGGAATCTTCTGCATTATCCTGGAAGAAGTTCATCAGAGAATACTTCACCTTTTCAGGCTCCACATCGATAAACTCTTCCTGCTCCTCGGGAGGGAAGGCCTCAAATACCGAAAATTTGCCGAATTTTGCAGGTGCATCTGTGAGATAACGTCCGTCCAGTAATATCCTTACACCATAGTCCACTGGTGAACGTACCACTCTTCCCATTGCCTGCCTTATTTTACGGACTGTCGGTACTTGAACCGCATATTCCCAGCCGGCACCATACCCAAAGCTGTGGTCATAGGCAGATTCAACAGCATGCATCCGGTCGTTGAGAGCCGGGTAGCCCACACCCACTATAATCACGGTCCTGCCCCTTCCGTCACGGTAGTCGATACCCTCGCTCAAGGTACCCCAGAGATAGGATATGAGCACCGCCTTGCCACCATCTTCACCTATACGGAAGAAATCCTCCCTGACCTCCTGTGAAGATACGCCTACCTCATCCAGGAATACCGGTATATTGAAGTTTGCATCTATTTTACTGTAGTAACGCTTTGCCTCGTAATAGCTCTGGAAAAAGATGATGACATTACCCTGGCTGTTCTCCACGGCATCGAAAATTACCTCTTCCACAGCTTGAAGGGTCTGCGGATCATCCCTGCTCTTGGCAAAAAGAGGAGGGACAGATACTGCAATTGTCAGACGCTTCTCTTCCGGGAAAGAAGTCCCGTAGGCAATCTCACGAACCTCCCTTCCGATTCCAAGAGTGGATCGTATCATATCAAAGGGCCTCATGGTGGCTGACATGAGTATGGCGGAGAATACCGAGTCCAGCAATGGCTCGGTGACATTTTTAGGGATACAGGTGAACAATTCCAGACGACCGTATATCTCGTTATCCATATCCCTCCTTACATTCAGTATGGGATAGTAATTGGGATTGTTCGCAAGCACAAGATATGAGGATATAAAGTCCGCTACATAGCGAATATGCGAGCGTTTCAGTACCTTGCTCAGCCCCTTCTTGTACTGCTCGCGAAAATTCTCATCAAGCATGGCTCCAAAGGCACTTGCCTCGGACAATGTCTTCTGGATCTCTTCTTCATTACCAAATCCGGCTTCCCTTGCAAGCCTGAGGAATTTCACACTTACCATGTCATTGCGCTCATAGGGATCACTTATACGCATGTCGTACCAGTTCCGACCGATCCTCTCACGCTCACCGAACTTGAAGCGGGCATTGTAGGTGTCTTTGATGATATTGAGAAGTATCTTGAAAAGATTATGAGAGCCGCCATCCGGCATCTGATCCATGTTCGCCTCGATCTCGGATATAGCTTTCTCGATGGTATGCTCGGTTATGGTCAGTGAGGAGTGTGATCTTGCAGCAGCCTCTATGTTATGAGCCTCGTCAAAGATAGTAATTACATCCTGCGGCTCCTTCTCCAGCCAGTTCAGGACAGTCATAAAAATATCGCTGTTGAGTATATGATGATAATTGCAGATCACAAAATCAGCATGTTTGAGTTCACGCTTTAGCAGCTCATACCCGCACATCCCCTTCTGGAAGGCATAGTCATTGACCTCTTCAGGAGTGCGTACGTCCGCAAAGAGCCACTGCCTGAATGATTCGCTGTCGCTGCGCAGTACTTCATATAAATGATTACAGGAGCGGTTCCTGACTTCCCTTATCTTCTCTTCCGCGACCTCCAGCTCCTTTGAAAGGGCATCGCGCAGCGCCACAAGTGCAGGATCCCGGGAACGTTTGTAGTTCTCTGTTGCGGATTTCATCTCCTGCTTTTTCAGGGCGATCTCCCGCTCCAGTTCAAGCGCTTCGAAGGTGTTCTCCCTCTTAAGGGCACACTCATCATAGTCCACACCGTTGGGACACATGGTGGTCTTGCCCTTGACCACCGCTACCTTCACATCATTATCCTGTTTTATTTCGCGGGCTTCGTTAATGAACTGTACCATCTGCTGGTGAACATTGGTTGCGATGATCACAGTTTTCTGGACTTGCTTGCCCACCTGAAGGGCAGGAGCAAGCGCGCTGAGAGTCTTACCCGTACCACAGGCACCCTCAAAGAGAATTATTTCCTTATTCATCAGTGCAGCATGTATCTTATCCATGGCATCCTGCTGATTTGGATAGCAGGCGTCCTTGGGGAAGTATTTCATGTAACCGCTTTTAGCACTCATTGCACTCCCCTATGAGCTCACCTTACTTAAACGGTTTTGATGTGATTTACTGTGCAGGGGTGACCTCATGCTCAAACTCTGCAATGATCTTATCACTCTTACTGTCAAAGATTTTAATCGTGATTATGCTGTTTTCCCTGAGTCCGTAATTGTCAGAAGTGTTTGTCATTCCGTTGAGGACAACATGTACTGATGTGGGACCATTTCCGATCACACTATCCCTACCATTCAGAACAAGTTTTTCTCCTGCAGACCAGATACCATCAAGAATATCCGGGTTATGTGAAGCGTATGGAGGATTTTTTCTATCGGTTGTGAGATCATCATAAGTAATTAAAACTTCACCATCCATAGGTTGATTTCCATTACCAACAATTCCAATGTAAGCATTGCCTTCACCGCCAATTGTTATTTTTGTAGAAGCTGTTTGTAAGGAATCACCGCCTTTGTGAATAAGTATCACGTAGTTTTGATCATAACCGTAATGATTCGGCATCGGTACGCCGCCCTCCACACTCTCCACCTCGATAACTGCCATCGGAGCCTTGCTCAGGGAATCTGAAAAGCCATCACCATATACAGAAGTAACAGTTATTCCTGCAAGCAGGATAGTGAGGAGCAGCATGAGTATGACACCGATTACAGGCGATATGCCACTATCAGCAAATACGAGAATAGGAGAGAATCTTTTTTGCATAGTATGCAGTTAATACGGAACTACATAAATTTTGCTTAATTAAAATAATATATTTTTCTATTGAACAAATCTATTCAGAACAAAGAAAGGACTATGTGCAGAACAAAAAACCGGACCTTCAGAGAAATAGAGAAAACATGGAGATGTTATCTTTATTTAGACAGACAACGATAACTTTTTATTTCACTTATGTAATGATAGAGTGTAGTTCATTACTAATATAGTGGATATTAATATAATACGCCACATCAGTCAAACAATAAGGAGAAAAGTAAAATGGTAGCAATTATTACTGTCAGCGAATGTGTCGGTTGCGGAACATGCGTAGATGAATGCCCGGCAGAGGCAATCGCTATGAACGGCGACAACATTGCAGTAGTAGACGCAGGTGAGTGTCTGGACTGCGGTGCATGTGTCGATGTGTGCCCGACAGACGCAATAGCCATGGAATAAGCCATTGGTTTATTCCGGGGCGTTCTATTTTTAAATTCTTTTTTCTTATTTTTCGAGGAAGATCTATGTCAGAATCAATCAAAGCAGGTGTCTTGGGTGCTACCGGTGCGGTAGGACAGAGATTCATACAGGCACTGGAGAATCACCCCTGGTTCGAAGTCACATCCCTTGCAGCATCTGAAAGAAGTGCAGGGAAAACATACGGAAAAGCAGCTAACTGGAGACTCGAGAGCAACATCCCCGACAATGTAAGGGATATGGAAGTTGTCCCGGTTGATCCCAAAAAGGTGGATGCAGATGTTGTATTCTCAGCACTGCCATCAGACTATGCTAAAACCGTAGAGGCTGAGTTTGCCAAAGAAGGATTTGCAGTTGCAAGTAATGCATCCGCATTCAGAACGGCAGAAGATGTACCGCTCGTGGTCCCCGAGGTCAATGCAGATCATCTGGGACTCATAGATGTACAGCAGGACAATCGTGGATGGGACGGATACATAGTAACAAACCCCAACTGTTCCACCATTATCATGGTCCCGACACTCAAACCGCTCATGCAGTTCGGGCTTGAAGCAGTCCACGTAGCTACAATGCAGGCAATATCCGGTGCAGGCTATAACGGCGTCTCTTCAATGGCAATACTTGATAATATCGTCCCTTACATCGGCGGTGAAGAGGAGAAGATGGAAACAGAACCACTGAAACTTCTCGGTGAGTTCGATGGTTCAGAGATCACCTTTGCAGACATAGACATCAGTGCATCCTGTAACAGGGTTCCGGTAATGGATGGTCATACCGAATCGATCTGGGCAAAAATGGCAGATAAACCAAGCCCGGAGCAGGTAAAAGAAGCATTCCTCAACTTCAAGCCGGACCTTGGAGACCTCCCGACAGAACCCGAAGAGGTAATCATAGTCAGGGAAGAGGCAGACAGACCACAGCCCCGCATTGACAGGAACATGGGCAATGGTATGAGTGTATCTGTCGGAAGGATAAGAGAAGGCATCCGCTATACCGCAATGGGACACAACACCATTCGTGGTGCAGCAGGCGCAAGTGTTCTCAACGCCGAGCTTCTCCACAAGATGGGCAAACTCTGAAGGTGATATATTGAAAAACGGCAGTACATTGAAACTGGCAACAATCACTTTGCTTTTGCTCACATGTACTGCCACTTTTGTAAATGCTTCCATGTTTGAGCTTGAGATCATTCCCATCTCAAAGATCATGGAAGATCCCACTGTTTATGACAGCACGATGGCATATCGTAAGATAAGTGTCATCGGTAATCTTTCCGAAATCGGGAAACAATCCGCTGTGCTCACGGAAGATGATTATTCTCTGAAAATAGATACGACAAAATCAGAACTATTCAGCGGTTTTGAGCCCGGCGATCAGGCCATGATCACAGGCGAGTTCATGCATGATCCCATAGAAGATGATATCATGTATCCCAGCTATGTTCTGCACTATCCGATACAGGACACGGGAGAAGTCAATATTTCAAGCATCAACTCCGATCCTTCATCCTATAACGGGAAGTATGTCACAGTAACCGGGGAACTTAGCAGCATAGACTCTTCAATGAGTCGTTATACATTAGTGCTTACGGATAACTCCACCGAGGATCATATCAAAGTATATTTTTACGGATCAACTGATCGGGAAATCGGGGATGTGGCCAGATTGTCCGGACTCTATAACGGAGGAATACTTCACAGTGAGGAGATGGGATCAGATATTGATCCTTTAGACATATCAACCATAATCCCGGGTTTCAGTTCCCTCGCAGGCCTGATAGCCCTTGGAGCCGTGGCGATACTTTTAAGCCAAAGACAGCGTTAAGCAGTGATTATTATGTTAGTTATTTTATCAGTAGGCGGATCAATTCTGGCAAAGGAGCTGAAGCCTGAAAGTTTTCTGGCATATGCCGATGCACTCAGGGAGATCTCAAAAGAGCACGATATAATAGTTGTTACAGGCGGCGGTGTTGCTGCAAGGGATTACATAAATGTCGCACGCAGCACAGGTTCGAATGAGGTCGAATGCGACTACATTGGTATAGACATCACCAGACTGAATGCAAAACTGCTGATATCGGCACTCGGCGATGATGCATATCCAAGACCACCTCTTGACTATGTAGAGGCAAGGGATGCATTTACATCCGGTAAAATTATCGTTATGGGAGGAGTTATCCCGGGCCAGACAACGGATGCCGTTGCAGCCATACTTGCAGAGTACATGAGTGCTGACATGCTTGTTATCGCAACTGCAGTGGATGGTGTTTACACAGCAGACCCGAGAGAGCAATCCGATGCGAAGAAATACGATACCATGACATGCAAGGAGCTTGTCAACACTGTAATGGCCACCGAGATGAAAGCAGGTTCCAAATCACCTGTGGACCCACTGGCCGCAAAGATCATCGAACGCTGCAATCTTGAAACAATAGTTATGGATGGCAGCGATGCCCGCAACGTCAGGCAGGTCATCATGCAGGAAAGTCTGAAAACAGAACCTCTGAGCAAGGTTCATCTGGGAACCCGCATCAAAGGTTGAAGTTTACTGCATGGCGTGAAAACTTAGATCAATTTTTTGTTTTAATTGTAGGCGACCAGGTAATCCACTTTGTCATCCCTGGAGCTTACGTCCTTTAGTTTTGCTCTGGACTGCTTCAGAGCCTGGATGGTCTGCTCGAACTTCTCGATCTGGAGCTTTGCCTGCTGAACTTTCTCATTTTCCTCTTCAAGCTTTTCCAGCAGAACATTGCGCTGCTCTTCGGGGATGTCCGCGTTATCTATCTGCTTCTGGTAGTGTGATGATAATTTCACATACTTACGGAACATCTCGTTCATAGTGTTGAGGTCTTTTTCGAGGTCTTCAATTGATCTGGCCATACAGCTAACACTTCCTTCCGGAACAAAAAGGACAGAAATTTTCACCTTAATCTGGCCATGAGTCCGGTTTTGTATAATCTTAACTAGTGAAAACTTCACTCCGGGCTATATAACTATTTCTATATTTATGTATATAATCCTTATCATCATTATGAGATTAAAACAGAAACAGCATACGGATTATGGAAATAAGACCAGAAAGTAAAAACCAAGAAAAAAAAACGAAAATGCATCCCTGAAGATGCAAAAATAAAAGGATTATTTACCCAGGACTATCCTGGCAATATCGTCACCCACATCGGATGTGCCTGCAGAGCCACCCATGTCGTAGGTCTGGACCTTTGCTTCACGGATATTGGTCTCGATCGCAGACACGATAGCATCTGCAGCTTCCTTTTCGCCAAGCTGCTCGATCATCATGGCACCTGCCCAGATGGTTGCTATGGGGTTGACCTTGTTCTGACCCTTGTACTTCGGAGCTGAACCGTGGATAGGCTCGAACATGCTGGTACCTTCAGGATTGATGTTTCCTCCCGGAGCCAGTCCGAGTCCGCCCTGCACCATTGCACCAAGATCGGTAATGATGTCTCCGAACATGTTAGGGGTCACGACAACATCGAACCACTCCGGATTCTTCACGAACCACATGGTGATAGCATCGACAAAGTTGAAGTCTGTCTCTACATCAGGATGCTTTTCTGCAACTGCATTGAATTCCTCTCTCCAGAATCCGTATATGTCAGAAAGGACATTTGCCTTGTCAACTGATGAAACATGTTTGTTCCTCTTCTCAGCAAGGTCGAAGGAGTATTCCAGCACTCTCTGTGTGCCTTCCTTTGAGATCATACCTATCTGGTATCCGATCTCCTCACTATCGGTTTCGATGTCAAGACCGAACTTTGCATTGTAAAGTGACCTGTGAACCTCAAGAAGGTCCTTACTTGTGCCTGACTTTGCACGGCCGCCTATGCCGATATAGAAATCCTCGGTGTTCTCCCTGACAACGACAAAATCGATGTCCTCGGGAGTCTTATCCTTGAGCGGACACCATACGCCATCCAGAAGCTTGATCGGGCGCAGGTTTACGTACTGGTCGAAATAGAACCTTGCAGCAAGCAGGATACCTTTCTCCAATACCCCCGGTGCGATCCTGTCATCTCCGATCGAACCAAGGTAAATAGCGGAATACTGTGAAAGCTCCTTCAGTGAATCTTCTGAAATAAGCTCACCTGTCTCAAGATAATGGTCAGCACCGTGTGGAAACTCTTCCCATTCTACATCAAAACCGAATCTCTCACCTGCAGCATCGATGACCTTGCGACCTTCTGCAATGATCTCTGGTCCGATACCGTCTCCGGGTATTACGGGTACTTTATACTGGGTCATGTTATTCTCCTGTTATAGTGATATTTATCAAGTGTGAAGCAGATTTCAGATAATTCTGCGGGTATACTCTATGAGACCGCCGGCATCCATGATACCCCTGACGAACTCAGGCAGAGGTGTTGCCTGGTAGTTCTCATCTTTTGTCAGGTTCGTGATAACACCTGTTGCAAAATCAACCTCAAGCTCATCGCCATCGGATATCTTATCGGTATCGGGGCATTCGAGAAGTGCCACGCCAATGTTGATGGAGTTCCTGAAGAAGATACGTGCAAAGGATTTTGCGATCACACAGCTTATCTTTGTGCCTTTCAGTGCGATAGGAGCATGTTCCCTTGAGGAACCGCAACCAAAATTATTACCTGCGACAATTATGTCGCCTTCTTCTACCTGCTTGGCGAACTCCGGTCTGACACCTTCAAAAGCGTGTTCAGCAAGTTCTTCAGGCGTGTTGAGAATAAGGTACCTGCCAGGGATAACAGCATCCGTATCTACGTCATCTCCGAATTTCCAGACTCTTCCTTTCATATTAACACCGGATATCAATTATTTGGATTATCGATTAAGTTGAATACCATAGATACAATCATCCTAAATAATACTACTGGAAATAATACTACTCTGCGATTTACAATAGCAACTACTTTGTATAAACCACCAGAAAAATCTTAATAGCTTCGACGGTCTTTAATTTATATCAATGGTAAGCAAAAAGGACATTCTGAT
>JAALLP010000218.1_pt1 | contig 11532 bp, 13 predicted proteins | sample 7245951 | NCBI WGS metagenome assembly JAALLP01 (sample SAMN13049199, study PRJNA578106) | oil field metagenome | isolation source: filtered produced water from oil reservoir B6 | place: USA:offshore Texas | collected 2016
GGCTTAGACGTGGGCGCAATAGAATACGTTCACAAAGAATTGATACATTTGAGACAAGAAGGAGTGGCTATTTTACTAATATCTATGGAACTGGAAGAAATTTTGTCTTTATCTGATAGAATAATGGTTATGTATGAAGGTAAATCCATGGGCGAATTTGAAAATGGCGAATTATCGATAGAAGAAATCGGTCTAATGATGGCAGGAAAGAGCTTGGATGAAATAAAATTGAGGGAAGAGGCAGGAGAAATAAAAAGTCTATAAATAGGAGGCGCTAATAAAGTGACTTCTTCGTCAAAATTTATGAAATCAAGATGGATGTCTTTTCTAGTACCTTTTTTAGCTGTTGTAGTTTCACTTTTAATTGCAGCAATTATAATATTAGCTATTGGCCAGAATCCTTTAAAAGCCTATGGAGCTATGATTAAAGGTGCTATTGGTAGCAGACTTTCCTGGGCTGACAATATAACAAAAATGACAAGCTTGTTACTTACTGGTTTAGCAGTAGGATTCGGATTTAGAGCAGGGGTTTTCAATATAGGTGCCGAAGGTCAAATGGCTATGGGAGGAATAATGGCGGTAGCGGTCGGACTGAACTTAGGCAATGTTCCTTCTGCTATTGCAATACCATTAACTATTGTTGCAGGTATGGCTGGTGGAGCTTTTTGGGCATCTATAGCCGGTTGGCTTAAAGCCAAAACCGGTGCGCACGAAGTTATAAGTACGATAATGTTGAACTGGATAGCTTATCATATTACGAATTATCTGGTAGCCGGACCTTTTGCGGTGGGTGCCGGTGTTCCAAAATCCCCTGAAATTGCGCAAAGTGCTCAACTCCCCGCGCTATTAACAGTCCAAGCATCCACTATTCCCTCTAGTATTTTAATAGCCATAGTTGCGGCTTTTGTTATTTATATAATACTGGAGAAAACAACAACAGGATACGAAGTTAAAGCCGTTGGATTTAATCCATATGCAGCAGAATATGGAGGAATATCGATAAGTAAAAATATAGTACTTACAATGGCTATTTCAGGAGCTTTGGCTGGTTTAGCTGGCGCTTTAGAAGTCATGTCTGTTCATCATAGAATTTTTGGAGCATTCACAAGCGATAGAGGTTTTGATGGAATAACTATTGCCTTGATTGGTCAAAACAATCCTATAGGAATTATTTTTGCTGCTTTCCTTATATCTTCGCTGAGATCTGGTTCAAATGCAATGCAAACTATAGGCGTACCCGATGACATTATTGTAGTAATTCAAGGTATAATAATATACTTTGTTGCTGCGGATAGGATAATAAGAACTTGGATCATGAAAGCTTCTCAACTTGGAAAGAAAAAATCATCAAATACAGTTCAAGGTGGTGAAGAAGAATGAATTGGTTTGAGGCTATATTTACTGCCTTTGCTTCACCTTTATTTTATAAATTGACGATTCTTTCCGCGTTACCTTTGATTTTTGCTGGAATTGGAGGAGTCTACAGTGAAATAACCGGGGTAACAAATATCGCTTTGGAAGGTATAATGAAATTAGGTGCCTTCATCGGAGTGGCTGTTACCTTTCTTACTGGAAACCCTTGGATTGGATTGATTTTAGGTATGATCGGAGGTTTAATTTTGGCCTTTTTTCATGCCTATGTTTCAATAGAATGGTCGGCAAACCAAATTGTTTCTGCTACAGCTTTGATTTTGATTGCCCAAGGTTTCACTGGTTTTTTAATGAAACCTATTTTTGGACAAGAAGGACAAACAGACTTTGTGGCTAAAATCCCAACGGTACAAATTGAGGCAATTCAAAACATTCCTTTCATTGGAGAAATTTTTGGAGAGATCAGTTCGTTCTTTTACATTGCGATAGTAGTCATCATCGGATCTTGGTTTCTACTTTACAAGACTCCTTTAGGTTTAAGAATGCGATCTGTAGGTGAAAATCCACGAGCTGCTGATACGTTAGGTGTAAACGTGAAAGCGATAAGATACTTCGGAGTTTTAATGAGTGGAGTCCTTGCTGCATTAGGAGGGATGTATCTAGCCCTTGGTGATATAGGGCAGTTTCAAGAACAGATGCCAGCCGGAAAGGGATTCATTGCCTTGGCAGCTATGATATTAGGAAATTGGAATCCAATTGGTACCATGTGGGCGGCTTTGCTTTTCGGAGCTGCAGAAGCTATGAACATTCAACTTCAAACTTTGATGGTTCTTCCTTCAGAAATCAAAGCTTTACTAAACTTATTGCCTTTCGTTTTGACTATAATCGTAGTTGGAGGATTTGTTGGAAGAACAAGAGCACCCGCTGCCGACGGCGTCCCTTACGAAAAAGAGTAAAAGCATGTTCAAAGGTGGTTACGATGCTAGAAAATATTGAAATAGCTTTATTAAATAAGTACAAAAAAATAATTGGTATAGATGAAGCAGGAAGAGGCCCATTAGCTGGGCCTGTTTTTGTTGGTGCTGTTGTTATTGATTCAAAAAAAGAAGGTGAATTATTAGCCAAAATTGGAAGAGATTCAAAATCATTAACTCCAAAAGAAAGAGAAAGAAGATACTTTCAAATCACGAAAAATTTTAAATATTATAGTAATTTTTCAACTTCAGATTTAATAGATAAAATTAATATATTCAAGGCGACTGAGCTAGCAATGATTAAGTTATTAGAAAAAATCGTAGGGGAAAATTCCAACGATTATTATTTAATCGTCGATGGAAAGTTTTTCAAATTCGATTATAACTACCAATGCATAGTCAAAGGTGATGAAATATCTCCTTTGATAGGAGCCGCATCCATTGTAGCAAAATATGAAAGAGATTTATACATGAATCATTTACATGAAATATATCCTAATTATGGATTTATGAGCCATAAAGGATATCCTACCAAAAAACACATTGAAAGCATAAAAAAGTATGGTATAATATCAGAGCATAGAAAAACATTTAATCCTATAAAGAAATTCATCAAAGAAGGAATTTTATGAGGAGGCAGAGACATTGAGGAAAAAAGCTCATTTATTGTTACTTTTTGTTTTTCTTATTTCAACTCTTCTTTATCCGGAAATAATCTATCAACCCTTAGAACAAGCAACCTTTGCAAAAATTAACGATGAAACACTCAGTGAAGAACTTTTAACATCAAGATCTAAGATAATATATCTTTTATCGGATATTTATAATCCTTATCCTGAATTTTACTCTGTTTTAACCAAAACAGCCACAGGTGTTGAACTCATGAATACCTATTTGCAGGATCAAGCTTTAAAAATCGTCAATCAAGTTCTTTTTATACAATTCGTCGAGCAAAAAAACATAGATTTACAACGCGAACAAACGTGGAGTACCATCGAAGAAAACTTTTCTAAAACTTTTAAAGATGTTGGAATACCCGACGAAGAAATTGATAATTATCTGCTTGCATTAGGTTACACCTCAAAAACAAATTATTTAGAGGATGCGTATTATTCAACATTATACAACAATTCTATCTCCGCACTTTATACCAAAATTATTCAAGAAACCGAAATAACCGACGAAGAAATAACAGAGGAATATCAAAATAACAAAACTATTTATAAATCAGATCCTGCAGCTGATATAAAGTTAATTATATTCAATAGCACCGAGGACGCTTCTTATACATACAATCGTATTACTGAAGGTTATTATACATATGATGAAGTATTCGAACAAACCGATTCAGCTACCTCTATGAGAATAAACCTTAAAGATGATTCAAATTCTTTAGTGCAAACTGTAAAAAACAATCCTCCGGGGTTTATTACTACGCCTCTTTTGTATGATGCACAAAACGATACTTATGCTCTTTTAAAAATAGAACGAAAATACCCCGAAAAACAGTTAACTTTTGAAGAAGCAAAGGATCAAATAATTTTTAACTTAAAAGACAAAAAAGCTCAAGAATACTTTGATAAAGTTTTACCGACTGAATTCCAAAAATTTCAAGAAGAATCTTTAGTAATTCTCAATTCTGAAATGTTTTAAAGGAGGCTAACCGCATGCCTGATATAGAAAAAGATAAAATCATAAATGCTTTGAAGGACGTTTATGATATGGAAATTGGCTTCGATATAGTTTCGTTAGGTTTGATATACAAGGTAGATATAGATGAGAACAATAACGTCCACATATTGATGACTTTAACCACCCCAATGTGTCCTTTAGCTGGTTTAATAATAGAAAATGCGAAAGAGAAGGTAAAAGAAATAGAACAAGTTAACGATGTAGATATCGAACTTACCTTTGATCCCCCTTGGGATCCACAAATGGCCAGCGAAGAAGTTAAAAATCTTTTGGGAATTTGAGGTAAGAAGATAATGAAGATAGCAGAGTTATTAAGTGAAATTCAGGGGGAGTATAAAATCTCCCCCTTTCGTATATTAAAAATATTATCAAAAATTGAAAACAAAGATATATCGTTTTATCTTAAAGATTCAGAAGTCGAAATTTCTCAACAAACTTTTAATTTTTTAATTAAACACCTTAAAGATGGGTATCCTATCGAATACATTTCCAAAAAGGTATCGTTTTTAGGAAATGAGTTTTTTGTAAATGAAAACGTACTAATACCTAGGATAGAAACTGAAGATTTAGTAATATTAGCAGTAAATCTTATAAAAAACAAAGATATAAAACATGTAATTGATATAGGAACAGGTTCTGGTGTGATAGCCATCTCGATAAAAAAGCACTTCCCAAAAATCAAGGTTCAAGCTTCTGATATTTCAGAATCTGCCATAAAAGTAGCTAAATATAACTCTCAAAAATTAGGAGTAAATATTGAGTTTAAAATTGGTGAGTGCTTGGAACCATTTTTGAAAGAGATTCATGAAGTAGAGTTAATAATTTCAAATCCTCCATATGTCGAAACTTCTTTTTTGGAAAAAAGTTATTTTTTAAGATATGAGCCTAGAATTTCCCTTGATGGAGGATACAATGGTCAAAATTTTTTTAAAAAGATATCTAAATATTCTCATCTGTTAAAATCTAAATATCTCCTGTTCGAAACCAGTGAATTTACAATAAAAAAAACTGCTGAAATTCTATCAACGATAGGAAAAGTTCAGATTTTGCCTGACTCTTTTAAGAAAGAAAGATTCATCTTTATTTCTCCTTATGATTAAATAAACTTAGAACAAGCATTATTTCTCCTACACCGATTTTCAATTCCTTAGCTATCTCTTGAGGACTGTAGCCATTTTCATTCAACTCCAGAATTTTGTTTGTTTTGTCGTATTTGTAGTCACTATAATCTGTGTTTATCCTTTCATCGACATCAACATTTGAAGGATTATTTTCTTTCTTTGACGATACCCTAGGAACTTCTTTGATTTTTTCAAATATCATTTTTTCTTCTTCTGGTGTCAACTTTACCAAATGGTTAGAAACATCTAAATCGGTATTTGTGTTAATAAAGTCAATCAGCTCTTTGCTCGACATATTTAATTTTCTAGAAAGCTCATACACCCTTGGCCTATTGTCTTTTTCAACTGTTACTTTTTGAATGTTATTATACTTTTGATCTTCTAAGCTTTTTGTGTGTTGGACTTTAGTTTCAAATTCTTGCCTTTTATACGAATCCAATTTCCTTTCTAAATCTGTTAACAATGAAAAAGTTTTAGCATAAGCATCATCTAAATCCTTCATAAGTTGATCGACCAATTCAATTTTATTATCTAAGGCCCTTAATCTTGTGGAAGTTATCTTTTGAAATCTTGCTAAGAAAAGGTTCTTATCTTCTTCTAAATTTTCATACTTTTTCTCTGATGCATCGTTTTCTTGTAAAAAGTGGCCTAAACGAATCATAAGAAAAATATTTACAATCGATATTGTAAGAGAAAGTACAACTAATAAATACAAAATAATCATTATTACTCCCCCATTATTACAATAGTTTATTCATCTTTGAATTCTATCGTAGGATAACCAAAGGCTCCAGTATATGAGTAGCCTATAACGTTCTGCTCTATATAAGAAGGAGTAGGATCTACAGTCAAGACTTCCCACCCATATGGATAATGAACAGTTACAGTCACTTGCTCATTCTGATCGCTTAAAAGTTGCCCTGGAAGAGAAAATTCAATATTTCCTCTATCATTTCTGTAAACCAACCCTTCCAATTTAACGGTTTCATCGACATAAATCCTAGGAGAATTGGAATTTACGGTTGACTCATAGGATAAAACCACGAAATCTCTTGGAATTTGTTCTTTTAAATTATCCAAAGATTGTTGAAAAAGAGAAAGCTTTTCTTCATCGGGGGTGTTAAACCCTTCTACCAAGGTTTCGTAATCTCTCTCGTTTTCTGGTAGTATTTCTACTTTGGTTGCAAAATCCACGGAAAGATCTTCGTTAATGGTAAATGTAATATCTCTCGATATTACTTGAAACTGAGGCTGAAGATTTCTGTACATAAAAAATTGAAAAATAGCTAACCCAGCAAAGAAAATTAATGTTATGATTATGAAATTAAAGCTATTACCCCTTTTTGGATTTTGATCGTTAGCCATGTGATTCCTCCTAATGAATGGTCTTTAATCTGTTGATTACTTTTTATTATAACATAAATCGAATGCTTTTTTTAAAGGCCTGATAATTTAGTCAATACTTAGTATAGATTTCTTCCCTTTATTCCCCCGCCTCCCCCAAAGGATCATTAAATTATATCAAATATAACAAAAAGTTGCAATCGTAATTCACTTAAAGTTATATAGGTTGTAATATCTACACAAAGCAGGAATATTATAATTGAGAATTGTTGTGAGATAAAAAGTTTCTTCTTAAAGATATAAATAATTTTTGAAATTAATATTCTTCACGAAGTTCGCAAAACTAAAAAACAACCCACAAGGAGGACTAAGATGGACGAACTAACTGGTGCTCAAATATGGATGTTTGGAACCGCAGCAAGTCTAATCGCAGGTCTGGCGACTACATTAGGCGCTATCCCAGTATTGTTTCTCAAAAAAGAGTTAAGCGAAAAAAATTTAGATATGTTTTTAGGTTTCGCTGCGGGGGTTATGCTTGCAGCTACTGTTTTTTCTCTTATAATTCCATCTTTAGACACAGGTGGAATATTAATAACTGTTTTAGGAATCTTTCTTGGCGCGCTTGCCATTGAATTAATGGATACCTTTTCCCCCCATGAACATTTCTTAAAAGGACATGAAGGGCCCGAATTGGCACGTTTAAAGAAGATATGGCTGTTCGTTATCGCAATAACACTCCATAACTTTCCAGAAGGAATGGCTGTGGGGGTGAGTTTTGGTGGTGGAATGATCGCTAATGGTATTACTGTAGCAGTTGCTATAGGATTACAAAACATTCCAGAAGGAACAGCGACAGCTTTCTCTTTGATTAAAGCTAATTACTCAAGAAAACAAAGCTTCTTTTGGAGTTTTTTGACAGGATTAGTTGAACCTATAGGAGGTTTACTTGGAGCATCTCTAGTGGTGTTAATAGCTCCGGCCTTGCCTTTTTTTCTTTCATTTGCAGGAGGGGCTATGCTGTACGTTATTAGCGATGAGATAATTCCAGAGACGCATTCTCATGGATACGAAAGAACAGCTACTTTTTCATTGATTTTTGGCTTTTTGCTGATGCTGGTTCTCGATGTGGCATTAGGCTGAAAAAATAGATATTTTGAAATAAACTAATTTTTAAAATGCATGTTTTAGAGTTTCAAAAAACACTATATAAAAAATATTTTGGAGGTCAAAAATATGATAAGTTACTACATAATCTCAGTTATAGCCGGGTGGGGTGCTGGGGTGGTTACAGGAATAATCGGAGCAAGTGCTGCAGCAGTAATTGTGCCTGTTTTAATAACTTTTTTAAATATTCCAACTTTTGAGGCTATAGGAATAAGTTTAGCAACTGATGTGGTCGCATCGTTAGTAGCCGCAAATACTTATAGAAGAAATGGAAATATTGATTTAAAATCTGGATTGCAGATGGCAATAAGTGCAGTTGTGGGAGCCATAATTGGAAGTTGGATTTCTTCATATGTTCCATCAGCCGGATTAGGAGGATTTACCGGATTTGCAATTTTATTAATCGGTATAAATTTCATAAGGAAGCCTTTACATCAAAGAATACAATCCATTCAAGAAAAACATAAAGATAATACAAATATAAGCCATATAAACAGAATTACTAGCTCAATACTATGGGGTTTATTAATAGGATTTATAGCTGGTTTTGTTGGAGCAGGCGGGGGAGTAATGATACTTCTTATACTTACATTAGTTTTAAGATATAAAATTCACGTCGCAGTGGGAACTTCTGTCCTTATAATGGCTTTTACAGCTTTATCTGGAGCTGTTTCTCATGCGTTGTATGCCCCAATCCCTTTGGATTTGTTGGCTTTTGCGGTTGTAGGTGGTGCTCTAGGTTCAAAAATGGCTTCAATATTCGCTAATAACGTTTCAGAAGAAAAGCTTAGCCAAATTGCTGGAGTAGCTTTTATTCTTTTAGGAGCAATGACAATTATAGACGGTATAATAACTTAACCGTCGATAATATTATTTTTTCTTTTTGCTTTTGCCCTATATAGATTTTGATCGGCAATTTTGAAAAGTGAATCTATTTCATGGCTGTTACCATACGCTACTCCCGCAGAAAAAGTGACATTCATCTCTTGTTTTAGTTTACGGTTTATTCTTTTCAAAATAGAATAAACCTCTTCTTTTTTAACCCCTTCTAAAATTATTACGAACTCATCGCCACCATATCTGAATATACTATCTTTTTTTCTCAAATTATCAACACATAGTTGCGCAAATTTTTTTAAAAGTGTGTCTCCTTCTTCGTGACCGTAGGAATCGTTTACCTCTTTGAAGTCGTCTAAATCCACCATTACTAAGGCTATTTTCTGATTTTTTAAATATTTTATAGAAGAAATGTAATTTTCGTAACTTCTTCTGTTTCCAATATTGGTTAGCGGATCAATCTGAGCATCTTTTTTTAAGATACTTTGATAAATTTTATTTTGCCACATCATCCAACTTTCTTTAGTATAATAATCTAAAATTTCCAGTTGATCATCTGTAATTGGTTTCCCGTTATATCTATTATCGCAAAGATAAAAAGCAAGTCTTCCATTGTTTATTTCTATTGGTGAAATAGCTATTTCTCCCCTTAAATCAAGTAAATTTACTATCTTTTCCTCCAATCGACTTACAGGTAATTTAATAGTACAATTCAACTCAATTGCATACTTAAAAAGATCGTTATTTAATAAGGTTTCCTTTTTAATTGCAATATTTTTTATCCTTTTTTCCAGATTCGAAAAATAACTCATTCCAATTTTATATTGGGACAAATATGATTCTATATTTGTTTCAAGTGTCTCAAACTTTTCATAAGTTTTGTGGGCTTCTATTTCATTTTCAGGACCTATAGCTCTTTGAACCTTGAAATCATCGCTATACTCGACAAATAAGATAGCCCTATTAAAACCTCCTGCAAAACCACCTGTTATCGCTGTCATAGTTATATATATCATTTCATCGATAGATGTTTCAGGTTTATACCCTTTTTCTAATATGATTTTTGAAGCCTTGAATACATTGGCTATTTTTGAAGAATTGAGAAGGATATCTGTAAGCATTGATCCTACTAATGTTGATGCATTTTTAATTATCTCATACACTACTATACTTTCCTCTTTTTGAAGTGCTTCGTAATTAATTTTAACAGCGCTCTCCATTTGAAAGCTTCTTAATTCAACTTTTTGTTCTTCTATGTAATTAGTCTCTTCTACATTTTTTATGGTGAAAATTGAGAATGAATTACATATCTTTATTAATTTATATAAATTGTCAGGTACTTGAAATGGATCAGTATAAATTTTAATCGTAACTTCCAAATCAAAGAGGACTTCTTTTGTGAAGTTTTCAAGTAAAAGCGTAATACCTGGATTAACATAAGCAGAATTGATTTTTTGTTGATACTTTTCTGGCAATTTTACATCCATTCTATTCACTCACATTTCCGTAATCTGAACCCACATTTTCATTATTACTTCTAATATTTCATCGGGTGTAATCAACTCACCTGTAGTTTTTGTTAAAGATTCCACATGTTTGTTTAATTTATTCAATCGTGACATCTCTTTAGCGTACTGACCTGTATTCATCTCTGGAACGATTATACTTTGAGCATTTTTAAATATTAATTTAAGTCGTGAGGTTGGCATTGGCCAAATAGTGATAGGTTTAAAGAAACCAACAGGAATTTTATCTGATCTTGCTTGTTTAACAGCATTCAAAGCACTCCTAGCAACGCTCCCATATGCAACTACTACTATATCGGCATCTTGAAGCATATATTCGTTATAAATAGAAATTTCCTCTGCAGATAATCTGATTTTTGAATCCAAATGTTCAATCACTTTTGATATAGTGCTCGGATCCCTTATTGGAAAGCCACTTTCATCATGAACAAGACCAGAAACATGAAATCTTGTTTTTCCCATTTCAACTAATGGATTTACCGCAAATTGTTCCTCTAAATCAAAAGGTAAAAATAATTCTTCCTCTCCTAAATCAACTTCCTTTAATCTTTCGACAATCTGTGGATTCTCTTTTTCGTAATCGAAATACACGTTTTCTCTCATATGTGCTAAAGTTTCATCCAAAATCAAAATAACTGGTGTTCTGTATTTTTCAGCATAATTGAAAGCAGTAACTGTGTATGTGTAAACTTCTTCCACTGTGGATGGATATATTGCAACAATTTGGTGATCTCCATGAGTTCCCCACCGTATCTGCATTATATCTCCTTGAGAAGGTTTTGTAGGAAGTCCAGTGCTTGGGCCACCTCTCATAACATCAACAAATACACAAGGGACCTCTGTCATAATGGCGTATCCTAAGGCCTCTTGCATAAGTGAAAATCCAGGACCACTTGTAGCAGTCATGGATTTTACACCTGCAAGAGAAGCACCAATAATGGCAGCTGCACTTCCAAGCTCGTCCTCCATCTGTATAAAAGTGCCTCCAACCTTTGGCAATTCTCTAGACATGTATTCGGCAATTTCAGTTGATGGGGTAATTGGGTAACCAGCAAAAAAACGACATCCTGCCTTTATAGCAGCCATTCCAACCGCTTCGTTTCCTTGTAAAAAAAGCATTTTCCCCATTATGTTCACCTCTTTTAAGAAGCGTGTTCATTGTATTTTATTGATCTATTTGTCTAATACTTATTGCGAAATCAGGGCACATTCGTTCACATAGTAAACATCCGGTACATTTTTCTGGATCTGGAACAACTGGCTTACCAAATTCTTCTTCTATTATAGCATTTACTGGGCAAATCCAAGAACAGATACCACATTTTTTACAATAATTATAATTTATTATCACTTTAAACTGTTTTTTAGTGGTTTGCATTTGATGTTGCCTCCTCTAAATTAAAGTACACTTAAAAATAAACCAGCGGCTATTGCTGAACCTATTACCCCTGCAACGTTTGGTCCCATTGCATGCATTAAAATGAAATTACCAGGATCAGTCTC
>JAALLP010000234.1_pt1 | contig 11411 bp, 12 predicted proteins | sample 7245951 | NCBI WGS metagenome assembly JAALLP01 (sample SAMN13049199, study PRJNA578106) | oil field metagenome | isolation source: filtered produced water from oil reservoir B6 | place: USA:offshore Texas | collected 2016
TGAACATCTTGAATGGTTCCCAATTTATCTTCTAGAACAACTCTCATGCCCTCAGCAGACTTTTCATTGCTTAATATTATATTTTTTTCAATAGTTTTATAATCAATGCCGAATTTATCGTAATATCTTTTTTCTATTTCGCTAACACTCTCACCAATGGTTATAACTCTTGTAAATTCCAGCAAACCCTGAGGTTCAAGGGTAAAAAATGAGATACTTGTAGTCATCTCATCGTTTGCTATAACCCTCTGAAATGTTTGATCATCAGCGGGAAAATAGCCAAAGCTCCCATAATCTTGCTGAAGAACTAATACATAGTTATTTAAAACCTTTGATTTTATAAAAAAAGGAAATGTGTCTGAGTAATCTATTATTTCATTCATTTGGATTCTTTTTTTAGTTTCCGTTTTGCTAGTTATCATAGTGCTCAATAAGAGGTTTTGACCTTGTAAGGTATAAGTATTCACCACTTTGAAGTCGTTTTGATCATAAATGAAAGAAATCGAATCTTCTGAAGTTTCTATAACGTTCTTTTGAAACTCTACGCCAGAAATTAGAATTTTATGATTTGTGAAAAGACTTTGGTTAGCTTCATTACTTTTAAAAAAGGTGATATATCCATTTTCTTTAGAAATACCTGTTGTCAAATAGTTGTTGGATAATATATAATTATTCTGATAAGATGAAATCACATCTGCTGAAAAAAAGATTACAGACAAAATGGCAAAAAAAGTTATGATAAAATACTTTTTCACAATAATGCCCCCTTTTCGTGTTTATTCAATCTCCCAATATTATATCATATAAGAAAATCCCTTCAGTGTGATATAATATTTGCTGAATTAATCCATGCAAAAAATTCAAAATTTTTTCTCCGGAGGTGAAGTCATGGCAAAGAAAAGTTCTTATGCGAAAGAAGCAGAAGAAAAAATGAAAAAAACCATTGAGCATTTCGAGGATGAATTAAAAAAAGTAAGAACCGGACGACCTACTACCGCTATTTTTGAGGATATAAAAGTCGATTATTACGGTGTGCCAACCCCCATTAATCAGGTCGCAACCTTAAGTGTTGGAGAAGAAAGAACAGTTGTGATCACCCCATGGGATAAAAAGATGCTGGAACCCATAGAAAAAGCGATAAATGCCTCTAATTTTGGCTTTCACGCTATAAATGATGGTAACGTAGTGAGAGTATCTTTTCCAAATCCAACTATTGAAGAAAGAAGAAAATTGGTAAAAGCAGTGAAGGAAATGTTGGAAGAAACAAAAGTGGCTTTAAGAAACATTAGAAGAGACGATATAAAAAAGGTTAAAGAAATAAAGAACGAGGGCTCATTAAGTGAGGATGAAGCAAAAAAAATGGAGGATGAAATTCAAGAGATTTTGAAAGAAAAAGAAGAAGATGCAGAAAAAATATTCCAAAGAAAAGAAAAAGAGATCATGGAGTCATAAATGTGGAAAATATAAATATGAAACTTTCAAAAGTACCTACTCACGTGGGTATAATTATGGATGGAAACGGAAGATGGGCAACTAAAAGTGGACATGACAGGAACTATGGACATCAAAAGGGTGCTGAAACTGCCCTCAAGGTTATCGAATGGTCTAAAGAATTTGGAATTAATTATCTTACCTTATACACCTTTTCAGAAGAAAATTGGAAGAGACCACAAAATGAGATAGAATTTTTATTTGATTTATTCATAAGATACTTTGAAGATAACCTTAAACGGATCATAGAAAATGGGGTAAATGTAAGATTTTTAGGAAGAATTAATAAACTACCAGAAAGCCTTATAAAGACTTGCAAAGAAATCGAAGACATAAGTAAAAATAACAAAGATTTCAATTTGATCTTTGCCTTGAATTACAGTGGAAGGCAAGAGATTTTAGATGCAGTAAATAAAATCTTGAAAGAAAAGAAGATAACTATAACAAAGGAAGACATAGACAACAACCTTTATTTACCTGATGTTCCTTATCCTGATTTAATAATAAGAACAGCAGGTGAACAAAGACTGAGTAACTTCTTACTTTGGCAATCTGCTTATTCGGAACTGTACTTTACAGAAACTCTATGGCCTGATTTTTCCTATGATGATTACTTTAACGCCCTTTTAGATTATTCTAAAAGAGAAAGACGATTTGGCGGTATAAGCAGTAAATCAACTACCCACCGCCTATAAAGGTGGGCTTGTAATAGGGAAAGTAATTTTCAAAAATTAGATTTAGTTTTTTAAAGGGTTACAGGGCGAAGCCCTCCCCCCAGTTTGGACGGGCTGCAGACCGAAGAAATAAGTATTCCTTTATCCTTTAGGGCGGGCAAAGGGCCGCTAAAACAATTTTAGAATTTCTAACCATAGTATTATCTAAAGATATGGAGGACAGCTTTTGAATAAAAAAGAACTTTGGACAAGAGTATTATCGGGTGTAATTATTGGACCTATAGTTGTTTTTTCTTATCTAACATATCCCACTCTTTTAGGATTGGTTACAACTATAGTGATGTTAGCATCCTTTGAACTGATTGAACTATTTACAAGTGATGTCAAAAACGATTTCATCAAGCTTTTGCTAACTTTCATTATAGGAACATCCAGTCTTATATATGGATTCTCTTTGGAGGCAGAATATAGAGGAATTTTACCTTTTGAAAGTGAAGGAATATTTTTCTTAGCTTTTGTAGCATCAGTATTTTCGATTATGCTTTTAGTTAAAGAGATAACTCACACAAAGAGGTTTATAGAATCTTCTGCATTAAGTATTATCTACGTTTCTTTTTTCCTTTCAAACTTTTATTTGATTCATTTGAACTATGGAGCAGGGATGGCGATTTTAGCATTGACTACGGTATGGGCTTTTGATGCTGGTGCATATTTTTTCGGGCTGAGCTTTGGTAAACATAAACTTTCTCCGCATTTTTCACCAAAAAAAAGTTGGGAGGGATTATTAGGTGGCATCTTTTTCGCTTTTGCTTATATACTTATATTTGATTCCATTGGGATTTTTTTTGGAAGTATTCAAAAAATAACTCTTTTGCAGACTCTTATCTTTGCGCTGATGGTGGGTTTCTTCGATACCATCGGTGATTTAACAGAATCAATTATTAAAAGGTATTATAATGTAAAAGACTCTGGAGAAATTCTACCAGGTCATGGGGGAATGCTCGACAGAATTGATGGTTTGTTGATCGTAACCCCAATGTGGTATTTTTTGTTGAGAATACTATGGATATAGGGGGGAAACATGAAAAACACAAAATTTAAGGAAGGTTTCACAGTAGTTGAGGTTCTAATAGTATTGGGGATCATTTCGATCCTCGCAAGCATCGCCATCCCATCGGTTACAGGACTTATCAATCAAGCTAAAGCAACTAAAATAGTAACTGAAATGCAAAATGTTCAAGTCGCTGTAATGAACTATGGCATTTACAATCCCGATTTAAAAGGCTTAGAAATGGAAGATCTTCTGTCAGATGGCTATTTAACTTCTCAACCTGAAAATATAGAAATAGATTCGACTAACCCTTTAGAAATCAGAATCGAATACAATGGTACAACTCTTTCCGCAACAGAGCTAAAAAAGATTAACAACAACATACTTATCGATAATGATACTGCTTATTTAGTAGTTAAATATTAAAAGAATAGAAATCAGAAACTTCAGTGAGGGTGGGAAGCGGGGCAAAGGGTTACTGACAGAAGTTTTAGAGTTTTCAAAGAAAGAATAATTTGAAAAAAATTAGGAGGATTTCTATATGAAATATTTTACCTCTGAAGAAATCAGAGAAAGATTTTTGTGTTTTTTTGAGAAAAAAGGGCATAAAAGGTTACCTAGTTCCTCCTTAATTCCTAACGATCCTCAATTGTTGTTTACGGTGGCTGGAATGGTCCCTTTTAAACCAATATTTTGGGGAAAAGTTGAACCCACGTATACGAGAATAACCACATGTCAAAAATGTTTAAGGACAAACGATATAGAAAATGTTGGAAGAACCCCCAGACATCACACCTTTTTTGAAATGTTGGGGAACTTTTCTTTTGGGGATTATTTCAAAAAAGAGGCTATAAAATGGGCTTGGGAATTTTTAACAGAAGAATTGGAACTTCCAGCCGAAAAATTATGGGCTTCTGTGTATGAAACCGATGACGAAACTTTTAATATTTGGAAAGACGACATCAAAATACCTGAAAATAAAATACTAAGATTCGGTAAAGAAGAAAACTGGTGGGGACCTGCAGGTCCAACCGGCCCATGTGGGCCATGTTCAGAAATATACTTTGATACAGGGTATACCGAAAACTGCCCTGATCAAGAAAACTGTACTCCTGCATGCGATTGTGGGCGTTTTGTCGAGATTTGGAATATAGTTTTCACTGAATATTATTCCGATGAAAACGGAACCCTTTCTCCTTTACCAAAAAAAAACATTGATACCGGGGCGGGTTTTGAAAGAATCTGCGCAGTGGCTCAAGGCAAATATGATAATTTTGACTCCGATCTATTCAAAGAAACAATAGAAGAAATACAACGAATCTTTGGTGTAAAGTTCAGAGAAAATAAAAGCAAAGATGTATCAATAAAAGTAATAGCTGATCATTCAAGGGCGATTGCCTTTCTAATATCTGAAGGAATTATACCATCAAATGAAGGAAGAGGCTACGTTTTAAGAAGATTAATAAGAAGGGCTGTACGACATGGAGCTTTTTTGGGTGTAAAAGGCCCATTTTTAAACAGTATTCTTGAAACAGTGATTAAAAAAATGGGAAAATTTTATCCTGAACTTATCGAAAAAGAAAATTTAATTAAAGATATTTCCTCTATGGAAGAAGAAAAGTTTTTTGAAACGATGGAAAAAGGGATGGAAAGGTTAAACAGCATAATTCAAAACTTAAACAACGAAGCTACATTACCCGGAAAAATCGCCTTCGAACTGTACGACACATACGGATTTCCTTTGGATCTCACAAAAGAGATATTATCCGAAAAAGGGATAGAAGTTGATGAAAAAGAATTCACAGAACTAATGAACAAACAAAGAGAGATGGCCAGAGCGGCTTCAGGTAAAGTAGAGTATGATACAGAAAAACAAATTTACAAAGAAATCGATAAATTTTTGACTCCAACTGAATTTATTGGTTATGATAAACTAAGTTCGACTGAAGAAGTTCAGCTTATACTCAAAGGAGACAGTATTGCCCAACAAGCTCAAGAAGGTGACGAAATCGAACTATTTTTCTCTAAAACGCCTTTTTATGCTGAAAGAGGAGGCCAAATCTCCGATAAGGGTATTATCTATAATGAATCATTCGAAGCTGAAGTTATACATGTCAAACCTATAAGAAATGAGATAATATCTCACCTAGTAAAAATAAAAAAAGGTAGTATAAAAAACGGAGAAAGAGTATTTCTAAAAGTTGATGAAAAAAAGAGAAAAGCCACAGAGAAAAACCACACAGCAACACATCTTTTACATTCTGCACTAAGAAAAGTAATTGGAGAACATATAAGGCAGGCTGGCTCATATGTGGCTCCGGAAAGATTAAGATTCGATTTCACACATTATGAACCTTTGACCCAAGATCAAATAAAGCAAATCGAATACCTTGTAAACGAACAAATACAAAAAGCTATCCCTGTAAACATATACCTAAAAAGCTTAGAAGAAGCAAAAAATATGGATGTTATAGCCTTATTTGAAGAAAAATACGGTGAAGTGGTAAGAATTGTGGAAATTGACGATTTCTCAAGAGAGCTCTGTGGAGGCACACATGTTTCGAATACAGGACAAATAGGTCTATTCAAAATTCTGGAAGAATCTTCCATTTCTTCAGGAGTTAGAAGGATAGAAGCTATTACTGGTTTTGAAAGTCTTAACTATGTTATAGAATTGGAAAGTATCATAACTAATTTATCTAAAATGTTAGACTCATCAAGGGACCAGATATCTGATAAAATCGAAACCATCCTAAAAACTACCAAAAATCTAGAAAAAGAAATTAAACAACTTCAATTTCAACTAGCCACAAAAAATATAGAAAGATTAGCGCAAACCCCACAAATCATTGAAGGCGAAAAGGTGGTAGTAGCTCAGTTAGAAAACTTGGAAAAAGACGTTCATGCCAATACAGCCGATATCCTACTTCAAAAGTTGGGTAGAGGCGTTGTGATCCTTTTCAACAAGAGTAACAACGATCAAGTAAGTTTGGTAGTTAAGGTATCCAAAGACATTTCTAAAAAATTCCATGCGGGAAACATTGCAAGAAAAATAGCCTCCTATTTAGGTGGCGGTGGAGGCGGTGGACCAACTTTTGCACAAGCCGGCGGAAAATATGCTAATAAGGTAAAAGAAGTGATAGAACACATAAATGATTTTATGGGGGTTTGAGATTGCTTGCTGTTGCCTTATCTGGAGGCGGGGCTAAAGGTGCTGCCCACGTTGGGGCACTTTTAGAACTTGAAAAAATGGGGATCAAATTTGATATCGTTGTTGGTACAAGTATTGGCGCACTCGTAGGTGCTGGTTATGCTATTTTAGGTAACTCCGAATTACTATATGAATATGCTTTAAGGTTACAAAAAGCTCCTTTTATAAAAAAAGCACCTACGTCGCCCAAAATACCTTCTATTTTGACGTGCATAGGTGCAAACTTGCTACCATCGACTTTACCCTCTTTTCTTTATTTTTACATATTAAAAAAGGTATTTAAAGATATTACCTTTGAAGATTTGAAAATTAAATTCTATTGTACCGCTGTAAAAATGGAAAGTGGAGATTTGGTAATTTTCAGTGAAGGACCTTTGTTCCCAGCTCTAAAGGCCAGCATGGCGATGCCTGGTGCATTCAGGCCTGTTAAAATAAACGGTAGCAAATACATAGATGGTGGAACCCTGGAAAAGCTACCTATCCTAACAGCTAAAAAAGTTGGTGCAGATAAAATTATCGCCCTAAAACTCTTATCAAAGAAGATAAAATACGAGGAAATAAAAAATGCCTCCCAAGCTTTTGATAGGATGGATTCAATAAGAGAAAATATATACGATAATTTAACGGAAAAGTTTGCTAACGTACTTATCGAATTGCCTACAGAAGATTTCAATACTTTAGATTTCACACAAACACAAGCCTTAATAGATACTGGAAGAAAAGCTGTTTTAGAAAAAAAGGAAGAAATCTTGGAGAAAATATCATGATTTTAGTAAGCGGAGGTTTTGCATGGCAAGGAATTAGAGCAGGTGAAAAATTGAAAGATTTAGATCTATCCAGTTATGATAAAATCATCACCAACGGTGTCACAGGATTTTGTATCGCCTGTTTCCAACTCAAGAAAGAAAAGATTCTTCATCAAAGTATAAAAAGCTTAGAACCCTACTTAAACACAATAGACAAAGATTACATGTTTTTTGGAAACATAAAAAATTGTCTCAAACTTTCTTCAAATTTAGGCAAGTACAAATATCAATTAAAAGAAGACGCCAATTTAAATATTCCTTTAGAGATCGAACTGATAAATTTAAAAACCGAAGAAATAACTACTAAAAAGATCGGGACCATTCAAGAAAGTTTTTTCTTTTCTACCCTCTTACCTGGTATTAGGCCACCATTTCAAGGATGGTACAATACCGCTTCCTTTTCAAGAACACCTTGCTACTCATTATTAAAGTATAAAGGTGAAAAAATAGAAATATATGATTCACCATATAATTATCATAAATCTTCAACCATACAAAGGTTATACAAATCCATTCAAGTTATGAGAAGCAGATACTTTTACGAATTGATCATGGATGAAATCAAAACAAGAAATAAGGTAAATTTCAAAGGATAAAAGAAGGGAAAAGATGAAAAAACTTTACAAGGTGGAAGTAGAGGAAAGATCATCAAATAAAAGATACGAATGTCTATTACTTTTAAAAAATAAAGAAGAAATTTACGCTCTTCTGTCTAATCTCAATATCATAGTTATCAACATCAATGTTGATAACTTTTATTTCAACCGTAAAAAATTCAATACAGATCAAATGATCAGCCTTGTTGATAATCTGTACCTCCTTGTAAACTCAGGCTTGACGCTCTTCGAAGCTATGGAATTTTTAGTTTTCAACGAACAGGTTGATAAGTTCATAAGAGGTGTAATTTCCAAGGGCTACTTCTTAGTCAAAAAAGGATTAGACTACAAAACAGCGTTTGATTTTCCAGAAATAGATAGCTACTTTAGATATACCATAAATATTTCAAAGACAACGCTAATTTTAAGAAAAAACTTATCCAATTTAAAAAATTATTATAACAACATGAAACTCTCCAAGTCTACCGCCGAAAAATCATTAATATATCCTCTCCTCATTCTTTCATCAATTTTGGTTTTGCTTTTTCTTCTAAATTTTTGGGTTATTCCACAGTTTTCTTCACTTTTAGGATACGACATTAATCTCAACTTATCAACTTACATGTTGATAAGTTTGTTGATATTTTTCTTCTTAGGGTTGATAACTTTCTGGATAGGCAAGGAGAACGACATTATTTGGACAAAGATTCCGTTTTTAAAATTCTTGTACAAGAACTACATACTTCATGAATTCACAAGGAACGTTAACTTACTTTTAAAAAGTGGTCTCACAATATACAACGCTTTAGAAATAGTTCTCTCGAATACAAATTCACAGTACATATCATCCACTTTCTTAACAGCCTATTTGGATATAGAAAAAGGGAAAGATCTTACCGAGGTTTTTTCAAAAATCAAAGATGTTAAAGAATTTTCTTTAACAATAAGCGTCTCAAAGAGGAAAGGGAATTATAAAGAGGTATTTGACTTTTTAGAAAACTATTATTATTCTTCTTTTAAAACCGCGTCGGATAAAATTATGAAAATGATCGAACCTGTGCTTATAATATTTTTATCTGTAATAATTTTGAGTTTGGCATTTGAAATTTATTCCAATGTCTACTTAGGGGGGATAAAATTTGAAATGGGTGGCACATTCTAAATCTCATAAAGAAGGTTTTCTACTTATGGAAGTGCTTGTTTCTTTGAGTATCGAATTAATTTTGTTCTCGTCGATAGTTTTTTTCACTGTATATCCACTTCAAAGATATTTTTCATCTCTTACCGAAAGATTCATAGCTTCAGAGGTGGTGTATAAAACAAGAAGTGCATCAACACATTACGGAGAAGATAACAACTTAAACGGGATCTTACGCTCTCAAATAGTACAGGGGAGATTAAAAATTGTGACTTATGATATAAGATACAGAATAGAAGATCAAAGCAGCCAAGATCTATTATGGAGCTTTGGAAAAATAGCAGGAATGGGAGGCAGAATTGTAAACAGCGAAGGGAAAACCATATTTAACGTAGTTCCTGTCACGGGAGCACTCACCAATCCATGAGCTATCTTCAAGCCTTTGGAGGGATTATTATGATTAAGCTCAAATACAAAGGGAAAAAAGTATGTATAAACCATATAGACTGTTTTATTAAACCATTTGAAAACGAATTTCAACTGAGAAAAATATACTTCCAAGAAATAACTGATAAAAAAATTACTTTTAAAAAGATACATACTTCTGATAAAGAATATTTTTTAGTAGTCGATGCTAGTGATTATAAAAAATCAAAAAGATCTTTATTCTTTGACAGTATTATACCGGTTCAATCCATTCTTTTGAAAAAAGTCTTGGAATTCAAAGAAGGCAGATATGTTCTGGGTACAGATTTTTACAATTATGAGTTCATTAGAAACACAGAATTCGCATTTTCAGGATTAATAGTTGACGAAAAACCAACATACTTTTTTGATAACCAAGAATTGAAGGAATTAGCAATAAAATATTTGGAGGATAAAAGAATTGTTCCTGTTAGAATCTAACGTTAGAAAACTTCTGAAATACATACTAATAACAACAATAATTTTACTTTTTGTTCTTCTAGTGGTTGAAAGTTATGGCAAATATCAAGAATATCTGAATATCAAAAAGATGCAAAAAAACTTAAATTATACTTACAACAACTATCTTTACAAAGTTGCCAACCAAAGAACTGATATAGGTGAATTTTTTGATTTCTTAACAGATAACAATTTTTATTTAATAGAATTCAATTACTCTTTAGCTAATGGACTATCTGCAAAAGTTGCAACCTTTATGGAACCTACTCAAAAAATAAAGAGTAAATATTCCATATCTGAAGTCACCAAAATCAATATGGGATCAAAATATTATGTGGTTCTTGAAATTAAAGAACAAGGAGTCAACCCATGAAACATTATCTATTCATTATTCTTTTGTTGATCATAACTTTAGTTTACATAAAAAATTATGAAATTGAATCCCCGAATTTAAAATTCCCTCTCCATACCGTTTCAGAAATGGAAGGCAATTTCTCATCAGAATCTCTACAAAAAGAGTTAGAAAATATTTTAACTTCAGACCTCCTGGTGGAAAATATGACTATAAAAAGAAATAACGATTCTTTTCTTGAACTAGGGCATAATTTTGACATCTCAGTATCCTTTTCATACCCTAATTTTGAGTATACCTCTAAGGATGTTAAAGATAATAAATTTTATATAAAAAGCTCAAACATTTTCGAACCTTTAAAAATTGACTTATTAGATCTATGGTCACAAAAAGATAACTTGCCTAAATATCAAAAAGAAGGGGTAGAATTCTCGGGTTTTTTCATAGATTCAGAAGGAAGAAATACCGGGTTTGTTTATTTCTTTGATGAACTTATAAAGCTTTCCGCTGGCGATAAATTGGGAGAAGATTTAATATTGGCAATTTTTAGTGACGGAATTTTAATTCTAACTCAGGATAGAGAACTACTTGTTCTCTAGTAAATTCCAATTTCTCTAATTTTCTCATCTCCACTAATAGTATCTGCAAGAAATATTAACTTCATGTGAATTTTTATTTTCTCTTTCGTTATTTTTTATCCCTCAGAATATTCAGATTTCTTCAATCTTTTGCTTACGTATAATATGAACTAATGCGAGTTTTATAGATTTCTCAAAATATGGTATAATTAAGTTGAATAAACCAAATCTAACAAAAAAGAGAGGCAAAATATGAATGAATTAGTGCACAATCCTCACGATCGATTCTTCAAATGGATTTTCAGTGATAAAAAGATAGCTCGAGACTTCTTACAAAATTATCTACCTCAAGAAGCTGCAGAAATAGTAGACCTAGATTATTTAACTCCTGAAAACAACAGTCATGTAGATGAAAACCTAAGAGAAAGCCTCTCGGATATGTTGTATAAAACAAAGATAAAAGGACAAGATGGATACATATACATTCTGATGGAACATAAAAGCTACATTGAAGGTAAAGTAATCTTTCAACTGTTGAGATACATTACGAGCATATGGGAAGAAAAATACGATCCCAAAACAAAAAAGGT
>JAALLP010000219.1_pt1 | contig 11330 bp, 9 predicted proteins | sample 7245951 | NCBI WGS metagenome assembly JAALLP01 (sample SAMN13049199, study PRJNA578106) | oil field metagenome | isolation source: filtered produced water from oil reservoir B6 | place: USA:offshore Texas | collected 2016
TACAGATAATCTTCTATTGCTCTCTTTTTTCAATAAAAAAGGATTCTTTGACCATAAAAAAGTAATCAGCTTTGAAGAAAGTGCACGGGAATGGGGTCGTGAATTCTTCATGCATTATAAACAGTTTGCAGAAGAGGTACAATAAATATTTTTATACCTGTTCTTCCATTTACTATATAGATTATTGGTAAGCGATAAATTGTTCATTGACTGATTCATACTCTTGATACAATCAAAGACGTTAATTACTCTGCAGCCCTTGTCTGTCTGCAAGCTTAAGATTCTATTTTCCCTTTTCTCAAAATCCATAATTTGATTTCGACACATCAAGTTGCTAATATTAAGCTTATTGACAAATTACTTCGGGTTATTATATATGGTTTGACAAAATAGTGACCACTGCCCCTTGCCTTAGGGAAAGGGAAAAGTAGATGCTGAATATGATCGCACAGATATGGGTCTAAAATCTACCTCCAACATTCAATTCAACTCTCAGAAATAACATTTTTCATCATTTCTGTGCCATATTTTCATATTGATCTACTTTACTTTGCAGGGTCTCTCCACAAACTCGACCCTGCAGAGTACATTAGAATTTTTTGGATATAAAATGTAGAGAAATAGCTTCGATTTAATCAATTGCATTATTATTATTGCCAAGCATTGTTTTATCAATTGTATTACTTTGAATACATGCATCGATTATATCGCAGCCTCTTATTTTTTGTTCTAATTCGTTATTTATACTTATCCCACAGATTTCCTATATTGAATAATTCGAGGCTTGCCAGCCGTCAATAATTAGATTACACGTAACTTATGGAGGATATTACTTGTACGGAATTGCATTGGATCTGGGAACAAGTGGATTTCGTCTGCAACTTTTAAAACTTGAAACGGGAAACGCTATCAAGACAGTAATGACAATGAAGCACCCTCTTCCCGGAGGAAATGTGATCGATCATCTGGGTTTTGCAATTCAGGTGGGAGAGGACAGTGCGCATGAGATAATCACCCATACTATCCGCAAGATGTTTGATGAACTACATATTCCTCTCAGCATGATCAGCAAAATAGCCGTATGCGGAAACCCTATACAGCTTTCCCTTTTCCAGAATATAGAGATAAGAGACCTGGCATATGCAGGCAAGAACATGCAGAAAAGGCTTGGAATTGAAAATGTCAAAAGGGGACTGGAGATCTACAAGGGTTATGAGATCTTTGGCATTGATTCAGGTCTGGACGAGTGTGAGATCATTGTACTTCCGTCGATCGAACATGAAATCGGCGCAGATGCCCTTGCAATGATGGTCAAGACGGACTTCATTGAGCAGGAAGAGGTCTCCATTGTTACAGATTACGGTACCAACGCCGAAATGGCACTGAAAGTTGGTGACAGAATAGTTACCTGCAGTGCGGCAGCGGGGCCTGCCATTGAAGGACAGGGTATCAAATGTGGTATGCTTGCAAGTCCGGGTGCTATCTCCGATGTCAATGAGGAAAATGGTTACTGGAGGATAAGCGTTCTTGATGAGAATATGGGAGCCGGAAAAGGTGATCTGATAGATCCGGTAACAGGTGACATCATAGAAAAGGGAGATGTAAAAGCCCGCGGTATCACCGGAACCGGTGTGATATCTGCAGTTTCACTGGCTGTCAGTACGGGACTTATCAGCCAAATGCCTGAGTTACCGAACGGAAGACTGATTCTCGGAGAAGATATCTGCCTGACCAACAGGGATATCGCAGAGGCAGGAAAAGCCATTGGTGCCATCAGAGCTGCACACCTTACATTGTTAATTGAATCAGGTGTAGAATACGAAGATCTGACATGTATGTATATGTCAGGAGCATCTGGTACTTACGTTGATGCGGAAAAGGGGAGGAAGATCGGCCTTACCCCGATATTCTCTAAGAAGATAGTTCAGTTTGGAAACACTTCCCTCGGACTGGCCAGGGATATCATTCTCGGAAAGTATGAGCTCAGAGAGATAGAGGACCTCGCAGAGAGAATAAAGGCAGACCATATAATGCTGGCTTCCAACGAGACATTCAAGAATATCTATGCATGCGAACTTGCTTACTGGACCGAGGGAATGCAGGATGAAATGTATAATTTCTTCCTTGAATCATATGGAATGCCGGGTCTTCCGGACATCACAGAACCGCCATTTATAGAACGCAAAGTTAGCAGGGATATCGAGGACACTGGATATGAAGGAATCAGCATCATAAAAGACCTTGACATGATCATAGAAGAAAAATCAAAAGGATGCATGCAGTGCAGGATATGCGAGCGTGAATGTCCCGAGAACGCACTTCGGGTAGTTCCGAAAAACGGTGATATATACGTTGATTACACCGCACATCTATGTCTTGGTATGAGCTGCAAGAGATGCGTTGGAGCATGTCCTGTGAAAGCCATAAATTACAAACAGATCAGGCCGATTTCTGTCGAAGGAATATCTGCAGTACAATCCCCGTAATTTACTGTAGCTATCTTTTAAACAGACCCTGAAATAAATCACAAACTGGCAAAAACATGACTGAACAAGCACACCCACAGATCAGCATGGAATCAATAATCAATAATAGTCCTATTATTGTCATTTCAAGGAAGGTCGAAAAAGATTTTCCTGTTAAGTACGTGTCCAACAATATATGGCAATTCGGATATACGCCCGAGGATTTCTATTCAGGGGAAGTTACATACCCTGATCTGATACATCCTGAAGACCGGAAGGTTGTTCTGAAATCCTTCAAGTACCTGAACAAACAACTCAGCGAATTTGTCCAGGAATACAGGATTATGACCCGTTTCGGAGAGATACGCTATATTGAGGACAGGGTACGTATAAAGACATACGATGACAAAAGCGTATATCTTGAAGGCACCATTCTGGATATAACCGAACGCAAACATCATGAGATGATAACAGACCAGCGCAATTCCAATGACGGAAAACCGCTTACCGAGATCTCCCTCGGGGATGTTCTGGGACTTCTCATAACTAATGCTGAAAGGGTCCGCCCGGGTCTGACATGTGCTGTTATGCTACTTGATAGAAAGAAGCAACATATCTGTCGGGTTATAGCACCAAACCTTCCTTCATCCTACAAAGAGGCAATGGAAGGTCTTGAAATTGGCTATGGGGTCTGCTCCGGTGGTACTGCCCTGTATATGGGAGAAAGGATAATAGTAGATAACATAGAGGAGCATCCCTACTGGGCACTGTACAGGGATGTTGCAAAGAAGGCAGGTATCAAAGCCAGCTGGGCCGAGCTTATAACGGCTTCAACAGGCGAGATACTCGGTGTCTTTATAATGTACTTCGATTTTCCGAACAAACCTAAAAAGGCATGCTATGAGTATCTCAAAGCAAACGCGGACCTGGCAGCCATTGAGATTGAACACAGGATAGTCAATGAAACGTTCAGGGAATCCGAACATAAGTTCAAAACGATATTCAACAATATAAATGACCAGATCTATGTCAGCGAGCTTAACGGAAATCTCATAGATGTCAATCAGGTTGTTGTGGATAACCTTGGATACTCAAAGGAGTTCATAATTAAATCGTCACCATTGGACATTGTACCTTCCTGGTATGTACAGCGTGCCAGTGAACTGATCAAAGTGATCGAGAAAGACAATAAGGCAATGTACGAAGCCGCAGCGATCCGTAAAGACGGGTCGATAATACCCCTTGAGATCAATGCCCGGATGATCAACTACAATGGGAAAAAGACTATCCTGTCAGTGGGACGTGACATCACCGAGCGTAAAAAAGCTGAAAAAGCAAAGCAATTGAATGAATCCCGTCTTGAGGCGCTTATAAAGCTCAATGAAATGACAACGGCTTCCCTTGATGAGATAGCTGAGTTTGTTAAGGAAGAGGCTGTCAGACTTACCGAAAGCAAACTGGGATATCTTGCGTTCATGAACGCTGACGAGACAGACCTTATCATGCATTCATGGTCAAACTCCGCTATGACCGAATGTGGCATCAGCGACAAACAGTTCATCTACCCTGTTGAGACCACCGGTCTCTGGGGAGAAGCTGTAAAGCAGAGAAAAGCAATTATAACCAACGATTATTCTGCTCCAAGTCCCTGGAAAAAGGGTTATCCTGAAGGACATGTGAAACTGACAAGACACATGAACGTGCCTATTTTCGACGGAGATCATATAGTAGCTGTTGTGGGTGTCGGAAACAAAGAAGAAGAGTACGATGAAACGGATGTACGTCAGCTAACTCTTCTTATGCAGGGTATGTGGAAGATCATCCAGAGTAAGCAACTGATAGGCTCACTAAGCAAATATTCCGAGGAGTTATCAAAGGCCAACAATAAACTCAGATCAGTCAACATGATGAAAGAGGAATTCCTTGAAGACAGTCTGAAAAAGGGTCACGACGTCCTGCATGATTATGATGTGCTTGATGATGAAACACTTAACCTTCTGGATGATTCGCAAAAGGAAGCGATTTCCAGTTTACTGATGAACTCGGAGAGATTAAAGCTTCTCATAGATGCCATCCTGTACAGCAACAAGCAGCAATCAGGCAGAATGGAATATTCCTTTGCACCTCTGAGCATAGGAAGTGTACTCTCGGACGTGCTGCTCAACCAGATCCTGCTGATAGATGAAAAGGAACTGGAGCTGGAAAGGGATATCCCGACCGGTCTTCCTCCTGTAAAGGGAGATAAGGAAAAACTGGAAGAGACGTTCCTTTATCTTATCCATAACGCTGTCACGGTTACACCCAAAGGTAATTGCATTGGTGTTGAAGTGTCCGATGAAGGCGAGCATATACATGTAAGTATAAAAGATACCGGTAAAGGCATAGAGAAAAATCTCATACCACGCTTGTTCTACAAGATGTATCAGGTGGATGACACCATATCAAGGATGTATCAGGGACTTGAGTCAAGCCTCTACATATGTAAGGATACCGTTGTTGCCCATGAGGGAGACATCTGGATCGAAAGTGAGATCGGAAAGGGAAGTACTTTCCATGTTACGCTTCCGAAATGGACAGATTCCCAAAACTGAGTAAACACAGATACAATAATGCTAAAAGCAAAAGTGGCAGTCTGTCACCTCCTGTCACTTTTGCATTTGACATGATACTTTTTCCAAGCAGAGGTTGACATTAAAGATCAGGCAGAGAGGTTACTAGAATGGACGAGACCATACACACAGATATTTATACGAACTCAATCGGTATGGAATTCATACTTATCCCTGCCGGGGAGTTTGAAATGGGATCGGGCGAAAAAGAATCAAACTGGTTCAGGAACGAAGATCCCCCTCATAAAGTAAGCATAATGAAAGAATTCTACCTCGGTAAATTCCCGGTAACACAAAAGCAATGGCTTGAAATTATGGACCGAAATCCTTCCAAGTTTACCGGAGACGATAATCCCGTTGACAGGATCTCATGGAATGATGCACAGGAATTCATTAAGAAGCTGAACGAAAGGGAAGAAACGAAAACATACCGACTGCCCTCTGAAGCCGAATGGGAGTATGCATGCAGGGCCGGAACCATTACAAAGTACTCTTTCGGTGACAGTGAATCTGAGCTTGATGATTATGCGTTTTATGGAAATCAGGATATAGGCTCCCATCCGGTGGGAATGAAGAAGCCAAATCCGTGGGGGTTATACGATATGTACGGGAATGTATGGGAATGGATGCAGGATGTATACCATGACAGCTATGAAGGTGCTGCTACAGATGGTAGTGCCCGGGAAGATAACAATGGAAAAATCATGAGGGTAGTTCGTGGGGGAAGCTGGCAGACGTCTGCTGTGGGATGTCGGTCTGCAAGCCGCTACTTCCTGCCTCAGCTTGCCAGACGTAAAAGCAGCCGTGTCGGTCTGCGTCTTGTTAGGGAAATATGAACCTGTCCAGTACAGAGGTAAGACCACAAGCTTGAAAGCGAGAAGATCAGGAGCATTATAATCTATAATCTACGGGAGTGATTTAAGTGCAGGAAGATTCATGTGCAAACCGGGAAATCATTCAAAAACAGCAGGAACACTGGGAAAAGATATTTTCTGGCAATCCTTCGAAGTTCGGAGAAAAAGCAAGCCAACCGGCTATGTGGGCGGCTGATATCTTCAAGAAGGAGGGAAAAACAAAAATCCTTGAACTCGGTGCCGGGCAGGGAAGAGATACATTGTTTTTTGCAAAAGAGGGTTTTGAGGTCTGTGCCCTTGATTACTGTAAAGCAGGTGTTCTGGATATAAAGCAAAAGGCCGCTGAGAACCAACTATCCGATAGGATAAAGGCTCTCCAGCATGATGTCAGAAAGCCGCTTCCTTTTAACGATAATACTTTCGATGCATGTTATTCTCATATGCTCTACTGTATGCCGCTCACAACTTCCGAGCTTGAGTTTGTTTCAAATGAGATCAGACGGGTGCTCAAACCCGAAGGGTTGAACATATTCACGACAAGACACACCGATGATCCACAGTATCGAACGGGGATTCATAGATGCGAGGATATGTGGGAAATAAAGGGTGGCTTTATCGTACATTTCCTGAGCAGGGAAAAGATTACCAGACTTTCCAAAGGATATGAAATTATTGAAATAAAGGAATTTGAAGAAGGAATTCTGCCAAAAAAGCTATTCATGGTAATTTCGAGAAAGAAGAATAAGTAATTATAACTCGTTTTTGATATCTGAAAAAGAAAACCAGTTGGCTTCCAGGCATAAACAACCTCTTTCAGGATATACTCTCTTAACCGTGGCTTTATGGCAGTCTCAATGATAAGGCCACTTATGTTCCTCAGTAATCTTTAATCCGTAATGCCAGAGCCTCAGTTACCTTTTCTTTTTTCAAAGCATTTGCTGAACTCCTCACGTGAGAATGGCTTCCCATGACCCGGATAAAAAGTGCTGCACCCGGTTGAAAGCAGCTTTTCCCAGCTTATGATAAGTTCCTCTTCGTCACCTGCAAAAGGCGGGTAAACAGTTCCCGGAATAACATTAAAGAGCGTATCACCCACAATTGCCGACTCATCATTTATTATTACGCATATGGAGCCGGAAGTATGACCCGGTGTGTGAATTATACTGACAGATAGTTCAGGTGTAGAAAGGTCGTATTCTTCATCTATAATGATATCCGGTTCAACAGAAATAAACTTGCCACCACTGGAAAAGAAACGGTTTCCTATTTTACTGATAATTCTGGAGAACAGCATTGTACCTTCGGGAAACGGAGTATGCCCTTTTTTCAGATTTTCTACTGCATCCCTGTGAGCTAAAACCTTTGCATCACTTTTCTCTTTGATTTCGGCAAGATGCCCGACATGATCGGAATGGGCATGGGTTACGATAATAAAATCAATGTCAGAAATATCAAGTTCATTTTGTTTCAGTGCTAATTCTAGATTATTGATGTTTTTAGAAGATCCGGTATCGACAAGAATAACCAGATCAGGATTTGATACAAGATAAGCATTGGATTTTCCCATGGGAATGGGAGTAATGGTGTAGGTATTGGTCTGTTCTGCCATTTAGTTTCACTTGAAATAATATTGTATTGATGTTACAAAAAATATTGTGAATTACTGCGCTCATTCAGCGATAATCTGACCTTAATGCCTGTGTCAGAATCGTTTCTTTCAATGAGAAAAAGGAGATCATCGAGATAGCCATAAATTCAAACTCCTACCTGACTCATAACACCAATTTCAGTATGATACAAAAATATATATGCTTAATCAGCAAAATTATTATTGTGAAGACCATAACAAAGCTCAGGATCCTTTATCCAATATGGACGGTCATAAGCATATTCTCATTGTTATATGCACCGACACTCGCCAGCGAATCCACGCTTTTCAAAATTGGTCAGTTAGGTCAGATAATTGTACAATTGTTCCAGATAGCGATTGCTTTATTGCTGTATAAATTATTCATGGAAACCGATAAAGAACAGGCATCCTTGATAGCCATATTCGGTCTTTTAGGGGTACCTTTCTCATTGATGGCAATACTCATTCCTGATGCAATACACTTAGCAGAGGTGTTCTGGGGACTGTGGCTCATACCAATCGGTACGCTGGTTATCAAATCAGGAATGTTCCCTAAATGGATAGGATATTTCTTATATATAGGATCCCTGGGATACTTCGGAGCAACGATCTCATTTTTCCTTATTGGATCTGTGCCAGCCTACGTTGATTACTTCACAGTGGGAGAGCTTATCTGGGTACTATGGATAACCGTTATGGGTGCTAAAGAGATTCATAATTGATTGCGAATGGGACTTTTCCTCAATACACTTAAATACCACTTTCTCCAATCCTAAGCTAATGCAAAACCCTACCACAACTCACACTGTACCCAGAGTGAAATGTTAAATAGTCATACATTGTATGATTCTGTTTTTATTAAAGCATTTTGCCATGTACAAAACATGTTTGATGTCAAATCGAAAATATCAGAAGATTTATACTTGCTAACTTCAGACATTGATTGTATTAACTAAATCAGTTTCCAATTTTATAGCTTATTTAAGCATGTAAACTGTATATATTAGGATCTTCTATGGACTAAATGACAGGGCAAAGGTAATTTTTTCATTAATAGAGTATTCTTAGAGACTCATAAAACTAAATATAACTTTATTTTGTTGTATTATCCATTTAAGCACATCATTATCCGATATTCAGGAAATTATTTTAATACATTAGATGTATACTATAGTTGCAGTTATAATGCATATCTAAGTTAAGAGATAGATAAATCCAAAATATGATATCAATAGATTGACAATAGAAAAAAAGGTTCTTGATTAGATTGACCAGTGGAAAAAGATAACCAAGCTATTATGCTTTGTGAACAAACTTTGGAATAATATATAGAAAAGATAAAGTGAATGAAGTAACCACACACAACGTTGCAGCGTTGTGTATGGCACAAGAGATTGATTAAAACAACCTCCTCTCGCAATATTGTTTTAGTCAGAAACTATATAAACTTATGCTTTTGAGTATACAGTTTAGTCTTTTTGCCTAGTGTGGTCCTTCATTCAGGAGGTTAAATGAACACCAACTTCAGGGAATGGGCAAAGAGAACCTATGAACAGTATCCTGATGTCATTGACTACTGGAAGCAATCTGATGACATACTAGAGAGAGCATTAGCAAATGCCGTTTTTGAAGTCGTTGGGAAGGTGAAACGGTAAGCATGGATGATGAGTGTGGGCTTGGAAAGATTTAAGAAACAAACCTCCCAAATTCTCAATTTCTTCAGGCAAAGAGAAAAATACCTATTTCTTCTACTCAAAATCCCAAAAGTACCTTTTAAAGAGATTGCTTCGGCCTGTATGACTATCTCATTTTCATGGAGAGAACACACAAGAACCCCATTTTGCAGATCAGGACCAGATATCTTTATCAATGCGAAGATCCAGAAAGACGTTTTATCCCGGATATCCGTGATGTCAGGCAGATATTCCGATCCATTGAGTACGAGAAGGAACAGGACGACTCTGTGATGAGGGAGAAAACCATGCTTATGACACTTGCCAAGACGGCAAGCAGAAGGGTAGAATAACTGGAACTTACCCTGGATGATATCAACCTGAAAAGAAACGAGATCTACTGGGCGAATAAAAAAAAGAAAGGTAAAATAAGGGTTCATAGATCCTGAATTACATTCTGTACTCGAAGAATACCTGCAATGGAGATCTACTGTAAAGGCAGGTACAGACTATCTCTGAATCAGCGATAACGGCTACAGGATTCACAAGGATTACTCAAACGAAGTAATAGCCTACTATGCAGAACCTTTAGGCCTGCATGAGCCAAGAGGACCACTGCACAAGCGTTTAACATGCATTGCTTCAGGGGATTCTTTACAACGTACATGCAAAGGGCAGGCATGGACGAGATCTATATTAAATGGCTTCGAGGAGATTCACTGAAAAAGAAGACATGGGCCAATCATTATTTGGAATTTGATCCGGAATTGGTGAGGAAGGAGTATTTGTCATGTATTCCGGAATTACTTATACAACACTAAAATCATCCACTCATTTTCATTAACCAAAACTAAATCAAATCTCATTTATTCGTATAGAATTTCTCATATAATGATCAAAAAGTTCTTTTCCCCACTTAATAGCATTGGGATGACTGCATAGAACATATTTGTTATCAAAAGATCCATCCTTTCTTAATGTAGAAAGCATTAAATATTGTTCATTGAGTCCCAAAGACATAAAACCTAAGTTTTCAGGATGAATGTAAAAGTAAAATGAATCCGTATCAATCAACTTAGCAAATAAACTGAGATGAGAATCCTTCATCTTATCCAATTATTCCTGAGAAAGGATATAGTGTATTTCTACATTGTTCTGAAATAGATCTTCAAACAAATCTTCTAAATTTGGGTGAAAAAAAGTGTTGATACTATAAACAGTAACAGATTTCTTGGAAGATTCATGAAATATCTTAATGACGTCATGTGATTCCTGGATAGGAGGAACAATAATATCACATTTCCCAAGCTCTTTCATCCTCAATAAAAGGTGAAGAGGGATGAAATCAAGTATGTGATTCCCCCAATATCCAAGATCGGAGCTAAAAGTATCGATAGTATCCAATAATGGAACCATATTAGCAATCATAATTTTTCCTAATTGTGTTAGTTCGTATATGTTTTTATGATGCTTTACCAAGTAATGCTCTTCTAAGATTCGTATCTGGGGGATTAAAGATTGTCTTGTTGTATCCAGTGAACTGAGAAGTGACTCCATATCCTGAGGTTTAGATTTCAGCAATAAGAGAGTATCCTTTCTTTTATTGGATGCAAATACAACATTAAGTAAATCTCTTTTCATCTAACTAACAACCCCATTATCATATTTAACTCAGCTACTATTTAAAATAGGCTTCATCGTAACTCTATACGTCGAACAATCCTTCGGTATAAGGAGCATAGGGGAGCCGGCCTGAAGGCCGGCTCCCTGGGAGTATACAATCAGTTCCCTCCCCACGTTTCCGATTAGTCATCATAACCGGAAGATTCTTTCCAAGGCCATTATTAGAAACTGAAAAAACAGATAAACATTTTTAAAATACGGTTGGAAGATTTCCTTTACTTGGCGTTCTCTGTGTCTTCATTCATTTTGGCAATTTCTTTATCTGTCCAATCATATTCATAGCTAAGTATATCTTTAAAGAACAAATACACACAATAAATTATAAGAAAGACAAAAAAACCAAGTAGTCCAAAAGCATAATGATAATGACTTGTTATAGCCGTATACAATGCTCCCAAAGCTGATAATTTTAAGAA
>JAALLP010000221.1_pt1 | contig 11163 bp, 15 predicted proteins | sample 7245951 | NCBI WGS metagenome assembly JAALLP01 (sample SAMN13049199, study PRJNA578106) | oil field metagenome | isolation source: filtered produced water from oil reservoir B6 | place: USA:offshore Texas | collected 2016
ATTCCACCTGTATTCCTTGCACTGATGCAGTATGGTCCTGTGGCAGCCCTTATCGTTATTGCAATCATTACGGTTGTGAATACGCTTGCTGAGAATGTGATTTTCCCCTCACTTGCAGGAAGGGGACTGGAACTTTATTCTTCAGTTGTATTCATATCTCTGGTCTACTGGGCCTTCGTGCTGGGACCTGCCGGAGCACTGATCTCAGTTCCTCTCACGATGGCTGTTAAATCTATACTCGATAGTTTTGAGGAGACAAAGAGTTTGGGAATGTTGCTGGGTCCAAGCAAAAGCGAAGAAAAGGTAAAAGAACCAGAATAGGGTGACTATTTCTTGTCCGTTTTTCCTGAGAACTGGCTTTCCCGGCAGGGGAGCCAGCCCGGATATTGCAAATCGCCATCAATGGCCAGGCTTAATTCTCTTAGTCATTCTATTCCTTTTTCTTCGTTTCCCCTGTAGAGACAGCAGCGAATTCCACAGCACCCTCTGATGTGACCTCACCCGCACCGGCAACTGCTTCCTCCTCAGAGACAGCGATGCCAAATACTTCAACTTCCTCAGGAGAGGAAACAACCTCGCTAGCCGCTATTCCATCCATGGTCAGATCCATAGCCAGCAATACATCCTTGCGGGCGGCCAGATGGTCACTGATCTCGTGGGAAATTTCCTTGGCCATCGTAAGTGTCTCCGTTTTAGGAGTATGCTTGCGCACCTCTTCAACAAATTTCTTGCTGGTTGTAACAACAAGGGCCGAAGTGCCGGAAGGTAGAGAGGTACCGATCTCCTTTAGAGATTTGTTGTCAAAGCCGGCATCATGATGAGCTGCGGCACCACCTACTACGGCACCCGCACCGGCACCAACGACCACACCTGCCGGTCCCCCCAACAGACCGATAACGCCGCCGATCAGGGTGCCAATCCCGACACCTTTGCCGGTACTCATATCTTCCGTCTCTTTGATGTGTACTTTTCCTTTGGCATCGTGACGCACCACGGCAGCATCATCGTAGTAAAAGCCGCCGTGCTTTTTGGACTGCTTCAAACTATCTAAAGCATGGTCTGCACCCATCTCTTCTACGTAGGCAGCTACAAACATACCCACACTTTCAGCACCTTGTCCCTCGTTTATCGTTTCCTTACTCATTGATTTCACTCCTTACTATTTAGATGGCAGTTCTGTTTACATCTGGAGTTATGATAAATCCCCATTTGCCAAAATTCAAGATCCTAACCCCAGTTGAGCATCTATTACTTTAGTTCTGGATGGTTCATACTAATCCATTTTGAACGTATACTAAGAAAGATGAGTAAAGAGGACAGTTTCGCATCATCTTCAGTAAAGACTCACTGTTTCGTTTATTTTTCCACCAGCTTCCTGTCCGACAGGCCAACCGTTGACACCAGCCCCACCAGGGCCAGGAAGATCAGGAAAGCTATCCCTACCTTAAAGGCCTGGGTCCGGTCAGCAGCATAAATATCCATGATCTCTGCTTTTAGTTCTGCATCCGCATCTGTTGTTTGCAGCCAGTTCTGTATCTGGGTGTCCGAGACCAGTTGTACACCATCCTGTACAGCCGCGTTGAGTTCCGGTTTATATTGCTGTGGAATCGCAGTGCTGTCCTCTATACTTACCGTCAGACCTGTCATCAGAGTACCAATCATTATAGTACCCACCAGAGCTACACCTATGGAGTTGCCAAGCTGTTCGAAGGTGCCGGTAATACCTGCGGTTTCAGGAGTCTCGTGCTCGTCGACCGAGGAGTAAATGAGGTTCAAGATCTGGGAAGTCACCAGTCCTATACCTGCACCGAACACAACCCCATAGCTCAGGTCCGATGGCTGTACATCCGGTTTCACAGTTGCTGCCACGATCCCAAGACCAAAGATGATCAGCAAAAATCCTGCCTGGATGATGCGCTTTGCTATGAACCTGGCTGTCAGTCTGGCCCCTACTATGGCAGCCACCAATACTGCTGCCGACAGGGGAAGAAGTGCAAAGCCCGTCTGCATTGCAGTGAACTCGAAGGTAAGCTGCAGTAGCAGTGGGAAGGTAAAGAGAAAGGCAGCAGTAAGGCCCATCTGAAGACTACGGACAAAAAATCCGGGGAAAAGGCCGGGTACATTGAAGAGCGAAGGTTTGAACAGGCCATCGCCACCGGTCCCCTCCTGCCGCTTTTCCCACCTGAAAAGCAACATCAGCAATAATATTCCAAGTCCGATAAGGACAGGGGTAATGGAAAGGCCAAAAGGAGCGATTTCAAAAGGTCCGATCACAAAAGGCTGCTTGGCAAGCCAGAATCCGTAGACCTGTCCCAATAGAATTCCCAGGACAATGGAGAAAAGGCTCAGAACGGACAGGAATGAGCCTGCAAAATCAAACTTCGGCTTTCCTTCCATCGGCAGATCTGCCTTGATGCTTCTGCTAAGCACCAGCACCGAGACCACTACCAGCACCTCTAGCAGGAAAGCCCAGCGCCAGGTATGAAATGTTGTCAGGTAACCACCCACGATTGGACCTACAGCCGCTCCCACAGCACCGATAGCACTGACTATGCTATAGGCAAAAGCCAGATCCTTTCCCTGATATTCGTCCCTCAGCAGGGTCTGTATATTGGGCAGCATCAGTGCTGATCCCAGACCTTCGATAACAGACCAGCCTATCAGTAATGTGCCCAGTCCCTGACTTATGGAAGCAGTGAAAGTGCCTATACCGAAAAGTATCGTACCAATCAGAAATGTCCTCTTCTTGCCCAGAATGTCACCCAGTTTACCACCGATGAGTATGAACGATGCCATGACAAGTGCATAGATCGAGATAGCTCCCTGGATACCGCTTACAGTGGTGTCCAGATCTTCGATCAAAGCCGATATGGACACGTTCATTATCGTTGTGTCGATCACAATAATGAACATCGCCATTGAAAGTGTGATCAGCACCGACCATTTCTTCATCATAGCAAACCCTCCTACCCGGTATGCACCTGAATCAACTGAGAATCAAAACCCAGTTCATTCAGACAAGCCAAAACCCAAATCCCCATTAGTTGTTTATATTCTGCAAGTTTAGACTTTTTGACACTTAGTTACGTATCGCAATTCAGTAGTATTAATCATCGTCCATGTAAACTTCAGTCAGTCCCGAAAGCCTCCTTGGTACCTGGCAACATAACGTAGATCAGGACCAGGGCATTCAGTATCACCGAGGCGTTCACATCATACCACGAGCCGCCTGTAATCAGTATAATGAAATCGAAGCTCAGGTTCATGACTGAGAGAAAAGCAACGAACATCCACCCCTGTGGATCTACCTCCCAGAGCATCCTGGCTACCCAGAACCAGATATATGCCAGCAGGCCGTAGAGCAGAGCGTACCACAGATTGAAAGTACGTATGTCCAGAGGGCCTATAAAAGGCAAAAAGCCCAGAAAACGAAGTGTTATGATAACGTTCAATACAAATAAGATCCCGGCCAGGATTGCCAGGATCGTCACACCTATCGGCCTATTTTCCATTCATTCCACTCCCTTACACTCTTTAAAAGAAAGGATTTTATTGTTCCTCTCCCCTCTGGAATTCTCTGGAAAATGACTGCTCAACTGTTCCTGATTCCGTATTAAAGAACATGGTCCCTTCCATGGTCCATACAACTTCCCCTTCCGTCACGGCACCGAGGATTGCTGCCGGTGCTGTTGAAACTGATCCTACAAAGTTTGTTGTCGTTTCTATTTCTTCATCCGGTGGTATCTCAATAGGTTCCTCAAAGGTCCCCTCTCCCATTCTCACATCGTTAGCGTAGATATCATATTCCATTCTTTCAAGTTCCACCGTAGTATCCCCGGGATTATATACAGCAAAGGTCAAAGTCAGATCGACCACATCCCTGCTGATCTCATTTACCTCGATGCCCCTGATCCGCAGTTCCGTATCTCTTACAGCCTGAGCGCTCTCTTCTATATTCATATCTTCCTGTTCAGTCTGATTTGCCCCGGTATCATTATCTACTGGCTGGTCCTCGGTATCTGTTGACGTACATCCCATAGCCATGAACATAACAAACAGTATTATAAACAGTATTATCAATCGCTTTATCATAAACTAACCCCACTTATTGAATAGTCTTGTTTAACTAAACCGGGCCCGTATCCGGTGAAAAGTACTATGAAATACAAAGAAGGAATTGATCTGGCAATTGAACTTGTATCCATCGAAAATCACCTTTTAGGCCCATAAAAGAAATTAATATCCGGATTTAAATCATTGCAGGAAACTTTAGTCCGAATTAACCGATAGATGTGCCACAATAGAGAAAACAGAATATATCAGAGCATAGTACATCCAGTTCATATTCAGAATTATTATATACACAGGCCTGATTTCATCCATACTAAAGTTTCTTACGCTTTTATATGCCTTCCCAAAAGATATTAAAATGCATTAAAACGCCCATGCAGCTTAGATGCCTGCATCAGATAATCAATATAGCAGATAGAAATCTGCTGTAAAGGGGTTTCAATGCTCAGGAGAAGAAGGGAAAGGTCTGGAGGCCCTGGTGTGCTCAGAAGCAGAGCCACACCTGAAGCCACCGGGGAAGGAGAGCACCTCGGCACACGATTCAAAGTCCTCCAGCGTTTTTTTACAATTGGGGACCGTTTTTTTATAGAGGATGAACACGGTAACAGAGCATTCCGAATCGAGAACAAGGTACTTCGCTTGCGCAAGACACTGAAGTTTCAGGATCTTGATGGTAATGATATCTACCGGATCCAGGAGAAAGTGGCACGTATACGCGATACCATGGAGATCGAGAAGGATGGTCATACTGTTGCAAAGGTTCATAATGCACTTATCACACCGTTGCGTGACCGGTGGAAGATCTCCGTTACAGACGGCGAGGATCTGACGGCTAAGGGTAACATCCTGAACCATGAATATAAGATCATGAGAAATGGCCGGGTCATCGGGGAAATTTCTAAAAAATGGTTCCGTGTCCGTGATACATATGGTGTGGATGTGCGCGACGGTGAGGACGCCCTGCTTATTCTTGCAATTACTGTGGTCATTGATACAATGGCACACAAAGGACGATAATGGGGGAAATAAATGTCTAACATATACGATCTGGATTCGGTAAATAGCCAGGCATTATTGCTGGGAGGAATCGCCTCTCTTATATTCGGCATCCTGCTGCTTAGCTGGCCTGGGGCTACATTGTCTGTAATTATGTTACTTGTTGGTCTTTGGTGGTTGATACAGGGAATATTCATGATATTCGGTATATTCCTTGACAGCTCACAATGGGGCTGGAAACTATTTTCAGGAATAATAGGGATAGTCGCCGGCATACTTGTCCTGCAACATCCGCTTCAGGCATCTGTTATAGTACCGGCAACTCTGGCACTTATTATTGGAATACTGGGGCTTAGTATGGGAATTTTAGTTCTGATCGCTGCCTTTGCAGGTGACGGATGGGGAACAGGCATACTTGGTGTTGCCAGTATTCTCATAGGTCTGCTGTTCATCTTCAATGTCTATCTCGGTGCAACTATACTTGTATGGTCGATTGCCTTCTTGATGATAGTATCCGGAATAAGCGGAATATACTGGGCATACAGGGATCATGAATTTGTAGTCAAGAAAGGTCATACACCACATTGAAACTATTATTTATTTTTCATTTTATCCTTTTTTGAACTCACAATACCCAGTAACAATGCGTTTTTAACCAATCTTAGCTATGGCCGTTGAGATAAAGTGAACAAGCATCTGCATTAACCATACCAACCTTCACATTTTTATCCCAGGCAGGACTTTAATTCAGATAGATATCATGAGAACCATAGACTGGAATGACGAATCAAATTCTATAGTTATGATAGACCAGACGCTCCTTCCTGTGGAGTACAGGGTGATCGAATGTAAGACACTTGCTTCGCTCTGTGAGGCGATCAGATCCCTGCGCGTAAGAGGAGCACCCGCACTAGGGGCTGCCGGAGCCTTCGGAATAGCTCTTGCAGCAGAACTGAGCAGTGCGGATGATATGGATGGTCTGACAAGAGACCTGAAGGTAGCGGCAAAGACAATCAAGGCTACCCGACCCACTGCGGTAAATCTTGCGTGGGGAGTGGACAGGACCATCAATGCGATCTCGGATGCATATGATGTTGATGGCATCAAGGACATTGTACTTGCCGAAGCAAAGAACATAGCTGACGAAGATGTGGAGACAAACAAAAAGCTCGGGAAGCATGGAGCAAAGCTGCTGGAAGACGGGGACACTGTGATGACACACTGCAATGCCGGAAGGCTGGCATGTGTAGATTGGGGTACCGCACTTGGGGTGATCCGTTCTGCGGTTGAAGCAGGCAAGGATATCAATGTCATTGCCTGTGAAACAAGACCCCTGAACCAGGGTGGCAGGATCACTACCTGGGAGCTTATGCAGGACAATATAGATGTGAGACTTATAAGTGATTCAATGTCAGGGCACGTCATGAGCAAGGGAATGGTTGATAAGGTCATAGTGGGTGCCGACAGGATCACAGGAGATGCGGTATTCAACAAGATAGGAACCTATACTCACTCGGTGCTCGCAAAAGAGCATGAGATCCCATTTTATGTGGCAGCCCCGATATCAACCTTCGATCCCGACAACTGGGAAGATACTGTTACCATCGAGCAGAGGGATGCAGATGAGCTACGCTTCTTTAAGGATGTGCAGATCGCCCCTGCGGACGTGAAAGTGTACAATCCGGCATTCGATGCCACACCCATGGAGAATGTGACCGCTGTTATCACAGAGAAAGGAGTATTTCATCCACCCTTCCTGCTTGACGAGGTCATTGTGTGAAGGCACAATCTTTTAAACGATTAAGTACATGAAGGGCAACAAATAATTAAGAAAACACCGATATATTAGTGATAATAAACTATACGGAGATAACATGGCAAAAAAGAAATCAGGCGGCAGCGGACTTATGTCATCCGCAGGTCTTATGCGTTATTATGAGGCCGACAAAAGAGCAATACACGTTGATCCGAAGACCGTTATCGTTTCAGGCATAGTGATAGGCCTGTCAATACTCGTATTGAGTTCTTACTTTGGAATGTGGCCTCTTCCCTGAGAGTCCATTTCATATCTTTTCTGATACTTCGCACCTTGATTTAGTATATAAATTGTAAAACGTGGAAGTTTATTGCCCACGTATTTCTTTAATCTTAGAAGATATCTTTCTGGACAGAACAGTCTTAGGAGCAGTATCGTCTATAAGAACCCTGCCACTGGATTCCCACCAGGATTTTGGGTAGGCTTTATCGGCTTCTATTTCCGGGTTGAGTCCCAGTTTTTCAGCCGCAAGATTAATTTCCTTGACTGTCGGCTCTTTAATGGATGTCTTTCGTGAGATTATGCGCCCCTTGCTTCTTGACTTGTTTCTGTCAATATATGCAGGCCAGATAACGAGTTTTCCCTTTTCCTTCATCAACATGGAGCATAGATTGGAATTCATTCAATTTAAATTTGCTTGGGAAAATCAGTTTAGATCCGGGAACGATAAATCTTAAGTATATAAAGTACTGCTTTAGACCCATGATAGATACTCCAAGAGAGATTGAAGTCGAAAAAGCAGTAGAGAATTTCATAAAAGATGCCGGGAGGGACTTCAGAGTGTGTACAACCTGCGGAGGACCTGTTATTTACCCTATTGAGTACAGCACTCCGAAGGACACGGATCTCATAATTGAGATAGGAGGCAATACGCTATATGTATCAAAGGTCCAGGCAAGATATCTGAGAAAGATAGAAATGAGGATGCTTGAAAGATACCTGATGTATCTTGAGAGAAAATCTAATAATCCTCATCCAGGGACTCATTGATCCTGCGCAGGACATCAGCGATCAGCAACTGGACCTCGGTGGCATGTTCCTCGGGAATCTCACTGCCTTCGGTGTCCATTAATTGTTTAATATCCTTGACCATTTTGTGAATGAGATTCAACATTTCTTCCTGTGTTATCAGCCCGGCATAGTAGGCGTAGAAGAATGTTGTTCCGCTGCGCTGAACTTTTTTCTTGAAGGATGCACGTGCGTTGGAAACCTCCTGCCGGGTATAGGTCTCGTCCATGAAGGGTACGAGTTCCGGAAGTTTTTCACCTATCCATGTCATTTCAGACTGGTTGGACAGGTTCTTGAAGTCCGCACATAATCTTGCGGTCACCCATTCACGCCCAGTAAGATGAGTTGTTTGTTTTAGAAAGCGGGTGACGTCAGAATAACTCTTGTTGTCCATCTTTTTGAATTTGCGATATTTGTTCATACTAAGCTTCCATATTGATGTCTTTAGTTGGTATTGCAGCCACTATACTACACAATAGAAGCAAATCCAAATATTTAATAATAGCGCAGCATTATCCTAAAGCGATGAAGATACTGATTCCTACAGATGGTTCGGCCTATGCCGAAAATGCTGCCCGGGTCGCAGCCAGGATCGCAAGAAAACACGACTATCATCTGATATTACTTCATGTAGTGGATGACAAAGGATTTACCAGAAAGACATGGCGCAAGGAGGGTGCTGAAAGCGTTCTTCAGGAACTCAGGGAAATCCTGCTTGAAGTGGGATGTGAGGAAGAGCGCATAGAGACAAAGACCGTTGACGGCAGCGCTCCCGAGAAAATAGTTGAGGTCGCAAAAGAACTCAATGTAGACAGGATCGTAATGGGAACGCAGGGAAAGAACGGAATTAAGAAACTGGTTGGTACGGTTACCGAAAAGGTCCTGCAGAGCTCTGAGGTGCTAGTGCTCGTGGTACCCCCAAGTTATAAACTACCCTGAAGAGTGCTTCATCTACTATACAGAACAGCATCTGACAGCGTTGCCCTGCCTTTTGCAACGTCCTCCATGGAAAACACTTCCATGTTGAAGATGCCTTTGTAACCCTTTATCTCTTTTAGCACATCATAATCGATGATTCCATCACCCGGTGCCATATGTTCGTCACCATCATAGTTTTCAGACCAGACACCCATATTGTCGTGCACATGCACATGTACTATGTAAGGAGCAAGTTTGCGGGCAAATTCACGCAGTTTTAACATGTCTCCTCCACAGGTCAGGTTGGCATGTCCGATATCAAGCGTTGCACCCAGATTATCGGAATTCACTTCTTCTATGGCCTTTATCTGCTCCCCTACTTCAGTACACAGATTTCCGGGATCTGTGCCTTCCTTATTTTCAAGACCCAGCATCACACCATAATCTGATGCCTTCTTTGCGAGTGATCTTAGGTTTTCGATCATTCCGGAAAAAGCCCTTTCATAGTTACCATTGATCCTGCCCGGATGCAGTACAACAGCTCCTGAGCCCAGACGTCCTGCAAGTTCTATGGATTCTTCCATGAGCCTGAAACTCCTCTTATCCATATCCGCAGAATCAACCACAACATCCTTCGGGTAGGTAGGCACATCTGCAAAATAGGGAGCATGGATCGAAGTGTGCAGATCCAGTGTGGACAGCTCATCAAGTATATTCTCCAGCAGGTCTTTCTGAAGTACCGAGTTCCTGTAAACACCAAGTTTTGGCATGTAAAGTTCTACTGACTGCACTTCGGATGCGATCTCCGGCAGACTTCCGGCAAAGGATGAGGCACCTAATATCATATACAAAAGTGAAACCAGTGCAATATAATATACTTTTGGTTTAGCCTCACCAAAATCTTTATCTGAACTAAAGCTTTCAAGCAATAAATGAAGCTTTACGTACCTCATGTGGGACATATGGAAGGGCTGGAGGATCTCCTGTCAGGGTCCCAGGACATTTATGCAGTATATATGGCCGGAACCCCTGATTATGTGGGAACCGGAAGGACGAACCTGAGCGCACCCGGGTTGGAGGAGATACAGGAGCAGACAGAATTTGCCCATGAGAAGGGCGTGAAAATGGAAATCGTGCTCAACAGCTCATGTATGGGCGGACAGCATCTGACACCCCAGGGATTCAATAAGGTCAAATGGTACTTTGACAGGCTCAATGATATCGGTATTGATTCCATAACAGTTGCCGAACCCTATTTTGTGGAAATGCTTGCAAAGGACTACGATATGGAAATTGTGGTATCGGTTCTCTCCTTTGTTGATTCACCCCAGAAGGCTGAATTCTATGAGGGTATGGGTGCCGATACGATCGTTGTGGACCCGGCGGTCAACAGGGACTTCTCAAAACTTGAGGCTATCAGAGAATCAGTATCATGTAATCTGAAACTGCTGGTCAACGAAGGTTGTCTGTACCAGTGTCCCTTCAGATATGCACATTTCAATTTCTTCTCCCATGCCAACGGACCCGGACCGAAACTGAACGTGCTTGACGATTACTATTATTATAAGTGCCTGTCACTCAGGATAAACGATCCCCAGCAATTGGTAAAATCACCCTGGATACGTCCCGAGGATATCAAAGAATACAAACATATCACAGACACATTCAAAATAGGCGGAAGGACCCATTTTCCAAACTGGATACTGAACAACGTCCAAGCATATATCCAGGAAAGTTATGATGGGAATCTGATGGACCTTCTTGACTGTCCTAAGGATATCAGAGATCTGTTCTACATACCTAACAAAGAGCTAGGAAATGCTCTCGAGCAATGGAAACGATGCGATAAGAACTGCTCTAAGTGCGGATACTGCAAAAGACTGATCGAGAAGATCGTACAGGTTTACTCAACGGACGGTACTGAGCAAACACTTCAGCCCCTGAAAAGTACAGGTGGAACAACATGAACCTAATAGAAAAAATCTCAAAGAACCGGAGTGTACTTGAAAACAGATTACGTGAACTGCTTGCAAAACCAGTCTTTCTCATAGAAGCAGATGCCTTTGCCCTTCCGTGCGGATGCCATGGAATGACGATAAACACCCGCGGACTGCAGGTTGACGACCTGGAGATCTTCGAAGAGCACATCACAAAATACTTTAAAGAAACATCCCTTGAACTGGAAGTCGAGCCATCATTCCTTTTTGCAAGGCTCATACCGGGCACTCCCGAACTGGCATCACTCAATTCACGTGTACTCTGCGACAGATGCTACATGGATTTTGCCAGGGGAAGCGGGAAGAAGCCCAGGCCGGACATATATATACTTAACCTTGTCCGCAGGGAATAATTTC
>JAALLP010000740.1_pt1 | contig 11114 bp, 13 predicted proteins | sample 7245951 | NCBI WGS metagenome assembly JAALLP01 (sample SAMN13049199, study PRJNA578106) | oil field metagenome | isolation source: filtered produced water from oil reservoir B6 | place: USA:offshore Texas | collected 2016
TTTTTCAATTATTTTTAAGTCTTCTTTTGAAACAACAATGCTATCCAAGAACCGTCCTCCGTTCTATCTTTCAATACTAAATTCACTTCTTTTGCTTGTTCAATAACAGATTTCTCTTTGCTTTCAATTATACCAGAAAAGATAACAAATCCCTCTTCTTTAAGTACTTTATCAAATTTAGGATCTTTCATTAACTGTATCAGTACTTCAGCCACAATATTAGAAACTAATATGTCGAATCTTTCATGTTCTCCAACAGCGCTTAACAAATCTGATTCTCGTATTTCAATATCAACATCGTTTAAATTAGCTGTTTCCTTAGCTTTTTCTATAGCTAAACTATCGTTATCTAAAGCCAAAACGCGATTAGCTCCAAACTTTTTGGCCAAAACCGATAATATCCCACTGCCTGTTCCAACGTCTATAACATCTTTGCCTATGCAACCAGATTTTCTCAAAAGTTCAGCCGCCAGTTTAGTTGTTGAATGTAAACCGGTACCAAAGGCACTTCCCGGTATTACATTCAATACTATTCCAGGTTTTTCTATTTTTTTATCGGAAAAAGGGTTAACCCAGACCCCGTCTATAAGTTCAAAAACATTTATTGTTTTTTTCCATTCTTCTAACCATTGTGATTCTTCGGTGATTTCTTTCGAAAGGAGTTTTAAACCATACATAGAAAGCAAATCCAAAATATCTTTGATTTGCTCTTCCTTCTTGACATACAACTTCAGAAAAGTTTTTGAACTTTCTACATCTTCCTCGATGTAAAAGGAATTAAACCCATATTTTATGAACTGATCTATTATCTTTTCTTCCTCGTTGGATTCCAATTCATAAATAAACTCATAAAATTTATCCATCTTATTTCTTCTCCATCATTTTATTAATTTGAGGAATTCTCGTGAGTAGCAACAGCATTATAAAGGCATTCAAAAAGAATGAAACCACATAGCCACCTAAACGTGGGGGCATAAGAACCGCATATGAAATACCAAACGCTTGATGAAGAAAGAATGGCGTTAAGGTAATTCCTACCGCCTCACCTAAACCACAAGAAACGGCTAATGTCCAATAATTGATTCTTCTTTTAAAAAAGTACTTAAAAATTATACCCGGAATCAAACCGTGTAAAGCTGAGGTTAACGTGAATTGGGGAAGGAAAGCTCCCATTGGATTTATCCAATAACCAATCAAATCAGATAAACCTCCAACAATAAATCCATCCAAAGGCCCAAAAATAAAGGCTGAAAGAAACATAGGAATAGTTCCAAACCCAAATCTAATAACTTCAACATTACCTATGGGAATTCTAATCGCTAATAACCTTGACAAAAGTATGGATAGAACTATAAACAAAGAATTCATTACTAATCTATAGGTGCCATTTTTTTGGTCCATAAATTCACTCCTTACTTAATGGATTATAAGCATATTTTTCGCAAAGAACCTTAATACTTCTTTTATTTCTTGGCTCCAAAGAAACCAATTATGATCACCAGGTTTTATAAAAAGACTTGAAGATATGCCGTTTACTCTTAATTCATGGTGCAGTTCAGAAGCACCTAAATATAGGTAAAAATAATCTTCACTTCCACAAGAAAGATAAACCGGAAGCTCTAATTCGCTTTGTTTCACGTTTTCTATGTAGTTAAAAACATTCTCTTTTTCCCATAACTCGGCATCAAAGGGCCAACCAAATGCATCATGATAGTAGTCTTCTCTGACATTAATTTCATTCCCATCTAAATCGACTTCTTTTTCAGGGGGAACTTCTCTGGTTATTCCTCCACTTAAACTTGCAACAGACAAAAATAACTTGGGATACTTAAATGCCAACCTTAAGGCACCGTATCCCCCCATGGATAGTCCAGCTATGAACCTCGAAGAGCGTTCGTTATAAACCTTATATTGCGTTTCTATATGTTGAATCAGGTCTTCAATCAAAGCGGTTTCATAGTTTTCCCCCGTTGGAGAATTAACGTACCAACTGTTTTTAGCATCAGGCATCACAGCTACAAAAGGTGGAATTTCATTGTTATTTATCATTAAATCCAAGCTTTGGTCTATTCGGCCTTTTCTTAGCCAGCTTGTTTCGTTTTCCCCATGACCATGTAACAAATAAATAGTAGGATATTTTCTAGTTTCACTGTCGTATTTAGGCGGGAGATAAATAGAATATTTCATATCGCTTTTTAGTGCTCGGCTATAAAACGATAAAGATTCATAGACTTTTCCATATGTCAAGTGTGAACACCCCTTTTTCCTATCCATTAGACGTTAGTACAGATTGTGTTTACGACCTCTCCATACAATCGAAGATTATTAACTTATTGTTCATAGTTCTTCCCATATAAGTACCATTTTTACCTGCTTTTCCTTCTTGAATTATAACAACTTCTTGTTCAAGATATTTTTCATTTTCTTCAAGGTTTATTCTTTTTTGTAACTCCATAAGATACTGCAATCTTTTATTTTTAATATGTTTAGGTACATCATTTTTTTGATACTTATAAGCTATGGTTCCTTCTCTTGGGGAATATTCTGCGATATTTATTCTCTCAAATCTACATTGTTTAATCAAATCTACTGTTTCTTCAAAATCCTCTTCTGTTTCTGAAGGGAAACCAGTTATAAAATCACTGGATATTGTAACGTTAGCTACCTCTTTCTTTATCTTATTTACAAGTTCTACGAACTCTTCTTTTGTATATTTTCTATTCATCGCTTTGAGAATTTTGTTGCTTCCTGATTGAGCTGGAAGATGAAAATAATTTGCCGCTTTTTCCTCGTTTGCTACAGTCTGTATCAAAGAGTCTGTTATATCAGATGGATAAGAGGTTAAAAACCAAATTCTTTTTATAGAATCAAATTCTGCTGCCTTTTGTATGAGCAAATCCAATTTAGATTTTTTGTCCCCAAAGTCCTTACCGTAGGAATCAACATTTTGACCTAAAAAGGTTATTTCTTTGTAGCCTTTTTTTGCATAACTTTCAACTTCTTTTATTATATCTTCCATAGGCCTACTTTTTTCAAAACCTCTGGTGTATGGGACTATACAGTATGTGCAATATTTATTGCATCCGTATATGATAGTAATCCAAGCATGGTGTTTACTTGAAGTCATCTTTGGAATATCGTAACTGACATCATTTAATTTATCGCTAAAATCAGCGAACCTTTCTCCATTTAACGCCCGTTTTATCAAATTTGCTATGTCTATCACATTTCTAGTACCAAAGACAAAATCCACCTTTTTAAACCTTTCAAGTAAATGCTCCCTTTCTTTTTCTGCCGAGCAACCACCTACACCCAATATTAAATTCTTGTTTTCATCTTTTAGTTTACCATAACCACCTATGGCTCCATACATCTTATTTTCTGCTTTTTCTCTAACAGCACAACTGTTTATCAATATTATATCGGCTTCTTTTGGATTTTCAGTCCATTCGAAACCTTCTTCTTTCAAAAGACCTGCCATTATTTCACTTTCGTTTATATTCATTTGGCAACCAAATGTCCTTATGTAAAATTTCAAAATTATCACCTCTTACAAAAAAACCGGGAGCAATCCCCCGGTGTATTATGTACAACCAAAAATTAAAATTTTCCGTCTTCGTCTTCTTCTTCTGAGGAAACGAGTTCTTCTTCCTCCTCCTCTACTTCTTCGGCGTAACTAGCGTATTTCTCCTCGGCTGCTAGTTTTTCGTCTACTTCATCCACTTCTTCGTCTTTTTCCTCTCCCGCTTCGCTACCTTCTTCGAGGGTTTCTATTCTGCCTTCTTTTCCTTCAATAATCGCATCGGCCATTTTTGAGGCAATAAGCATTATGGTTCTAATAGCGTCATCATTTGCGGGAATAACGTAATCGATAAGATCAGGATCGCAATTAGTATCCACCGTTGCTATTATAGGTAATTTAAGTAAATTTGCTTCTTTAACAGCGATCTCTTCTTTTTTGGGGTCAATAATGAATATTATATCCGGAATTTTTTTCATTCCACGTAAACCACCCAAGTTTTTTTCTAATTTCTCCAAATTTCTGCGTATGGTGGCTTGTTCTTTTTTGGGTAGTTTTGAAAACTCTTCACTTTCAACGTATTCCGTTAATTGCTCCAATTTATCAATTCTTGATTTTATTGTCTTGAAGTTAGTTAATAAACCGCCAAGCCATCTGTTGTTTACAAAAAATTCTCCACATCTGCGTGCTTCATCGGCAACGATTTGCTGCGCCTGTTTCTTAGTTCCAACGAACAACACTCTTTTCTTTTCCATGACTGAATTTTTCAGAAATTCATAGGCATCATCAATACTTCTTAAAGTCTTTTGTAAATCAATAATATGAATCCCTTTTCTTTCAGTAAAGATATAAGGCTGCATCTTGGGATTCCATCTTCTCGTTCTATGACCAAAGTGAGCTCCTGCTTCAAGTAACTGTTTCATACTTACCACTGACACAAAAATACACCTCCGTAGATGTTTGATTTGGTTTTCTAACCTCCACCTTCCTTTTTTTCACCGACCCTTTTACGGGCACCGAGGTGAAAAACGAAAGATGTGAGTGTTATTTTACATTACCGTTCTATTTTGTTCCCCCCAAAGTCCTTCTAAATCGTAGAATTCTCTACTCTCTTCAGAGAATATATGAACTATAAAGATACCAGCATCGATTATCATCCAATCGGTACTTTGACCTTTATCGTAAAATGTTATGGGTATATCTTCGTCTTTTAGATACCTGACTACTTGGTCTCTTAATGCCACTCTATGTGGTTCTGAATTTCCTGTAACAATGACAAAGTAATCAACCATCAACTCAGAATCTTCCATGTCAAGTACTACAATATTTTCTCCATCTTTCTCTTCTAGCAATTCTACTATTTCTTTAACGGAATTCAAAACATCAGTTTTTAACAAAAATTTACCACCTCCACTGGAATTTTTTTACTTTTTTAACATTTCTAAATTTATTAGCGCCCGTAGCCCGCCCCATCTAAGGATAAAGGTGTATTTACCACCTCTACTAAAATTATTCAACCGTGACACTTTTTGCCAAATTCCTTGGTTTATCTGGGTCCAATCCTTTTTGTACCGCTATGTAGTAAGCAAACAGTTGTGTAATGGGTGCAACTACTAACGGTATTAAAGGTTCGGAAATAGAAGGTACATCGATGTAATCATCACATATTTTTTTTGCTTGTAGATCATCTTTTGGGGTTAAAGCTATAACTCTTGCCCCACGCGCTTTTACTTCCATAATGTTGGAGATCATCTTCTCTCTCAACTTCCCTGTTGGGACTATTGCAAAAACTGGAAAATTACCATCCAATAGGGCTATTGGACCATGTTTTAATTCACCCGCTTGATAGGCGATGGCATTGATATAACTGATCTCTTTTAAGAAGTTTTTATACTTCTTTACTAACTCCATCATGTGACCGTTTGTTTTATCTAAGATAATCCTAAACAATTCTGGCATCTTCTCAATGGTTCTCATTATGTCATCCAGCTCTTTGTTTTTGTAACCTTTCCAACTGTGCCGTATAAGTTTTCGTTGCAGCAACCCCTATCTCTGGACCAGTGTTGAGATAAAGGACTGCGTCAGATTCTCTCGGAATAGTTGACCCAACTACGTTACTTATAGCTAATACATATGCACCTTTTTTCTTTGCTAATCTGACACCTTCTAACGTATCTATAGTCTCCCCAGATTGAGAGATAGCCAACACCAAAGTATTACCATCTATTGCCGGATTCATGTATCTGAACTCTGATGCAACCTCAATGTCAAAATCAATATCTGAATATCTATTCATGAAGTATTTTGCAGCTAAACCAGCATGATAACTCGTACCGCATGCAACCACATATACTTTTTTCATTTGGTTCTTAACAAAACCTTCTAAAGATCGTACTTCTTTTATCTGTGGTTTCCCATCTTTTAATCGACCAACCAGAACGGATTCTAAAGCTATCGGTTGCTCAAAGATTTCTTTCAACATGAAATGCGGATATCCTGATTTTTCTGCCAGCGACTCATCCCAGGTTATAAGTATTGGTTTTCTCTCAAGAGGGACACCATCTAAGTTAAATAAAGAGTAACCTTTAGGAGTTAAAATAGCTACCTCTCCATCATTCAAAAAATTCATCTCTTTTGAATACTTCAGTAAAGGAGTAACATCTGAAGCTAACATACTAATACTATTATTACTTGCAATCACTAAAGGACTGCCTTTTCTTGCAGCAACTATTTGATCGGGTTTGTCTTTATGAACAACAGCAATAGCATACGCACCTTCGAGTTCTTCTAAAGCTTTTAAAACAGAATCAAAAAGATCTCCATTGTACTTATCTTCTATCAAATGAGCGATAACTTCTGAATCCGTTTCTGATTTGAAGATATGGCCCTTAACTTCAAGCTCCGTTTTCAACTCTTGAAAGTTCTCTATAATGCCGTTATGTACAACGGCTAACTCTTCTTTACAATCCAAATGTGGATGGGAATTTTGTTCTGAAACAACGCCGTGCGTTGCCCATCTTGTGTGGGCTATTCCAGAATAAAAACTTTCTTTCATTAAACCTTCATTTAGTAGTAATTTTTCAATCTCGCTTATTCTTCCCGGCATTTTTAGGTATTTTATAGAATTATTCACATTGTAAGCTAAACCTGCGGAATCGTATCCTCGATACTCAAGTTTTTTTAATCCAGAAATAAGATCTTCAACTTTCACTTTTCTATCGGAAACAAACCCTACTATCCCACACAATTGTTAAACCCCCTTTTAAATCTCAATCTTTTCGATCAAGTCAAATTTGGCGGCACGGTAAGCCACGTACAATGCATTAGCTATTGCTTCAGCGTCTGAAGACCCATGCGCCTTAACTAAAACACCATTGACCCCCAAAAAGAATGTCCCTCCGTAACTCCTATAATCAATTTTATTGACTAAAGATTTTAAAGAACCTCTTAGAAACAAGGCTCCTAATTTTGTGAATAACCCACCTTTTTTAATCGTTTCTTTCAATTCATGAAGGATGAAATAAGCCGTACCTTCCATAGTTTTTAAAACGTTGTTGCCGGTGAATCCGTCTGTAACTATTATATCACACGTATCATCAAACAACTCACGTGCTTCTACATAGCCAACATAATTAAACTTCTTTTCTTCTTTCAACAAATTAGAAGCTTCTCTAACAATTGAATTTCCCTTTTCGTCTTCAGAACCGATATTTAAAATCCCAACCCTTGGATTTTCAAGATTCAAAAATTTAGCGTAAGCTATTCCCTCCCTTGCAAAATCATAAAAATGTTCAGCCTTTACTTCAGCGTTTGCTCCTGCATCCACCAAAATTTTTGGTTTATTGGATTTAGAAGGAAGGGCTAAAACCAAGGCAGGCCTTTTTATACCAGGTAGTCTACCTGCAACAAATGTACCGCTTGATAGTAATGCACCAGTGTTACCTGCACTCACAAAAGCATTTAATTCGTTATTTTTCAACATTTCGCAGCCTAGGTACATCGAAGATTCTTTCATTTTTAAAACTTCCGTTGGTTTTGTCTCGTTACTAACCAAATTTTTAGCTGGCACAATCTTTAAATTCGATATTTTATCTAAATCTTCCTTTGAAATTTCGTTTCCCACTATAACCAATTCGTCTGGAGAAAGAAACTTATTCTTTAAAGCAAAAAGTGCGCCCTCAACAACAGAACTGGGCGCATTATCACCGCCGTATAGATCGATACCTATTTTTACACTATCCATAGGCTCATTCACCTATTTCTAAGATTTGTTTGTCACCATAGTATCCACAATTCAAACAAACGCGGTGGGGCAATTTTGGCTCTCCGCACTTCGGACATTTTACAACATTGATCTTGTATGCAGAGTAAAATTTCGCTCTTCTAGAATGTGTTTGACCTCTTGAAGCCTTTTGTTTTGGCGTTGCCATGTATGTTTCCCCCTTTGGTATTTTGTATTAATTTGATTTTTCATTATCCAACAACTTTTTTAGCATTACAAAACGTGGGTCAATATCCTCTGTTTCACAAGAATGCTCTGGATTTTCGTTCAAATCAATTCCACAGATAGGACATAGCCCTTTGCAATCTTCTTTACACAGTGGAACTTCTGGCACTGCTAATATTATAGTCTCTATTACTCGATTTGTCAAATCTATTGATTGGTCATCATAGTAAATAAGATTATCCAATGTTTTTAAACGTTCAGTTTTCGATAAATACTTTTCAAAACTCCTACTCATATATACGGCTTCAAAACTTTCATCTATCCAATACTCGATGGGTTTCAAACATCTCGAGCAATGAAGCTGGACCATAGTTTCTATTTTACCGTTTACTATTACCCGACTTTCTCCTTTCTCCAAAGAAACATTTACATCTATTGGAGCAAGTATCTTCGCCTTTTCAGAAGGTAGTTCAATTTCTTTCCAGTTTCTAATGATGATTTCCCTTTCTAGTAACTTTTCAAAAGATTCTAATTCAATTATAAGGTATTTATTTTTCAATTCTTCGTTAAACATTATTCTCACCTCAACCGTTTTATTGTACTTCAAAAACGTTTATCAAATACAAAATAATTGTTAATTTTTCAATAAAAAAAAAAGAGGCAGGAATTAACCTACCTCTCGAGCATTTGCTGCACTATGCAAATAAGGGGCGCATAATTGTCTTTAAACTGCGGGGGAAACTGTGAAAACAAAATTACCAACCTTATCATTATATTCTCCATTTTTTAAAAGCAATTCTCTCATTTCAGGGTCGCTATCGAGGACCTGTTGAAAATTGAATCCAACGTGAACAGTTTTTTCAATAACTCCATACAATGAATCGTTACTATCAACAGAATAATTAAAGCTACTATTCAACAATTCAAACAATGCTTGGTTCTGTTCGTTAAAACTACTTCCTTCTGCATCAAATTCAACCATAAGTTCAAAAGCAGTATTTGCTACTATTTTCACGTTAACCTCTTCACTTTTGTTTTCAGGAGATGACAAATCCAATTCATAATCTAAACTTTCTTTATCAACAGAGTCAATTGCAGCATAGCTAGAAACACTAATATAGACGGGGATATTAACACCATCAGAAGTTTGAGAAAAAGAAATAACACTGATATTTAAAACCAACAACATTATTATTGTTATAAAAATAATCTTTTTCATTACATTCACCACCTCTAATAAAAGTCTAATAAAATTATACTAAATAAAAATAAAAATGTCAAGTCTTTTATTATTTTTTTAAGTACGATTAAAAGCGAATTATAATCATTTTTATTGAATTTTTATTGAAATAGTTAAAATTATTTATAAAAAATAATGTATAATTTAAAAAGAAAACTATTAGGAAGTGATTAAAATGAAGAAAATGATCGTCTTTATAACTTTCTTAATCTTAACTATGAGCATATTTTCAGCAAATAATTATTTCGAATTTAAATTGGATTTAGACAATTACAACTATCAGCAAACTCAAATTTTTCTTGACCTGTCCAACGTTTCTCGGATGGAATTACAACTAGATAGTAATTACCAATTCTTTCATAGTTATTTTAACCTTTCAAGTTGGGGAAGCGGAAGTACTTATACATTACAACTAGGGTTTAATATCCAACCATTATGGGAAAACAATAACCAAAAAATTCTTGCTATGTTTCAGAATGGACTTTTATCTTCTTCAGGGACAAAAATAGGAGAAGTCTTGCTTTTAGACTCTACTGGGGATCAGTTAGATTTTATTGATGTTTATTTCGTAGTTGGCAACTTTTTTGTCGACTATAACGTTTCAAACGATATAGTCTTTGAATTCACCCCACCTTATCCAGGTAGTGGGAAGTGGTATGATCAAAAATCCTCTAATGTATCCCTCAAGTCTAACTTGCCTCCCCTTCATGTTTACGTTGGTGTAGAGTTATTAGATGGGTTTGATTTTCTATCTGAAGGTAGCTATTTAAATAATCCTAATGTAGAGTTCGACATAACGGTTGGCTCTAATTTAGGTAACCTATTCAAAAATTATGGAAGTTTATTACAAGAAAAATTTGTCGAGGCCGGCTTCCCTGAAGAGGGACTTCACGTGGGGGATGTCGTAGTTTCTATCCCTATGGAGGGTGGATATTTTAGTTATTTGGCTATTCCTCTTTACTTTAAGGTGCCTGAACCTGTTATAAACTTCATCGTCGGAGGAGAAGGCACAATTCAACTAACTTTTGACCTTGCCAATCCTCAGAATAATGTTATTTCTTCAGTTCCTGTACACATTGAATCAACTTTGCCAAAGTACAATATTTATCTTTCAATGGATATTTTTGACATTTACCGCTTTTTAGAGGATTATATTATATTACAAAGTGACGAAGTAATATCCGTAGAGAATGGTAATACCGATTTTGATATTGAAATAAAGGCAGATTTTGCTGATTTGTGGAATGACAAACGTGAGCAAATACTATCCCTTTTTGAAAATGAGGTGCTCACGGTCAATGAAATTATCCATATAGGTGATGTTTACATTACTCTTTCGTCCTCTTGATACCTTCCTGAATCTTTTTCTTATTTTTTATTTTCTCCTTACTGTTTTTCTTCAAAATTTTTATTGAAATTTTATTGAAATTAATTGCCATCTTATTACCCTGAGTATAATTAAAACAGAATTAGTTCTAAAATCTTTATACCCACTTCAGAAATAGGTCAAAACAACGATTAACGAAAGGTAAAGTAAGTTAAGGCAAGAAGAAAAAGAACTAAAATATTGGATAATTATCCAAAATGCTCTTTGAAAATCGAGATAATTCTTAAAAAAATTGAAAAGTAATTAGAATTGAAGAATTTTTTAGCAAAAATACGCATGAAAGAAGCCCAGTTATTGAATAACCGTTCATTGGGAAGTATTGAAAAGGATTTAAATCTTCCAAAGAAACAAGCTAAGAAGCTGTTTCATACATAAGCGTTTTAGGGGAAGATAACAAATCATCTCTACCCATCTTGTGAGCTAAAAGAGCAGAAGCGATAAGGAAAAGGTTAGAAAGGTTGCATTCGAGTTGCACAGCGTTTGTATATTTCAAAGAAGTAGTACCGTTGTTGCTTTCTAA
>JAALLP010000224.1_pt1 | contig 11072 bp, 7 predicted proteins | sample 7245951 | NCBI WGS metagenome assembly JAALLP01 (sample SAMN13049199, study PRJNA578106) | oil field metagenome | isolation source: filtered produced water from oil reservoir B6 | place: USA:offshore Texas | collected 2016
TATATGAGTTTACCTGCTTTGTTGAAAAACATCGGATTTCATACAGTTACGGTAAGTCCTTTTGGAGAAAGGCATTCTGCTTGGTGGTTTTATGCTGGATTCAATGAGGTTTATAACCCTGGAAAATGTGGCCTTGAAAGAGCGGATGAGATTGTTCCTTCAGCTCTAGAGTGGTTAAACAAAAATGCTGAGTCAGACAATTGGTTTTTACATGTAAATGTTTGGGATCCACATACGCCATACAGAACACCCTCTGACTTTGGTGACCCTTTTGAAAATTCATCTATACCAAGTTGGTATAACGAAGAATTAATAAAAAGACATAGAAAGTTAGCTGGTCCACATACTGCTCAAGACTTAAATATGTATGACAATCGTGAAGATCCAAGATTTCCAAGGCAACCTGGTGAAATAAAAAACATGAACGATTTGAAACAATTAATAGATGGTTATGATACAGGTATTAGATATGCTGACTTTTGGATTGGAAAGATAATAGATATGTTGAAAGAAAAAAGAGTATATGAAAATACAGCTGTGATAATATCTGCCGATCATGGAGAAAACATAGGGGAGTTGGGTATATATGCAGAACATGCGACAGCTGACAACATAACCTCTAGAATTCCCTTGATAATAAAATGGCCAGGTGGATTAAAAAGCCATGTACATCAAGGCTTTTTATACAATTTGGATCTAATATCAACATTGTACGAAATATTTGAATCAGAGATAGAAAGTAAGTTTTCTGAAGAATATATTCAAATGTTCAAAAAAGAAATGGACGGAATAAGTTTTGCAGATGTAATATTTAAAGGTGAAAACATATCTAGAAAGTATTTGATCTTAAGCCAAATGGCACACGTATGCCAAAGAAGTGTTAGATTCGAAGATTGGATTTATATGAGAACTTATCACGATGGATACCATCTTTTCCCCAAGGAGATGTTGTTCAATTTAAAAGAGGACCCTCACGAACAAAATGACATAGCCAAAGAAAGCCCAGAAATTTGTAGGGAAGCACTGTCTTATTTAAATGAGTGGCATGACGAGATGATGAAAGAATTACCCGAAGGATACCAAGTAGATCCATTGCAAACGGTTTTAAAAGAAGGTGGACCTTTTCATACCAGAGGTCAGTTGAAAACTTACTACGAAAGATTAATAGAAACAGGTAGAGCAAAAACAGCCGAAGAACTGAAGAGGAAATATCCTGAGGAATTTTAGCATTTTTTAAAAATAAAAATGATTTTCTCATGTGTGTAAAGATAATTGGAAATTCGTAGCAGAAAGGCCGGCCTTCAAATCCTCAAGGCCGGTTTTTGAAAATTCAATTTTATTCATATCTTTCTTCCATAGCACTCATACAATCTCTAGTATTCACAATTGCACCTTTTGGTTTTTCTACTTTTCCTTTCAAAAGTGGGTCATTAGTCTCTTTCATCCAATCATATAATTTTGACTGCAATTCCCTTAGAATATTCTTATAATTGTCTTCTTTAATTAGATTATTTCTTTCCATGGGATCAAAATACAAATCAAAGAGCATTTCTTTTTGCCGTTTAACTTGTAATAAACCATGGCTTAAAAGAAATTCTTTGCTTTTTGTGTCATCAATGTTAGCTGGTATAATTTTGTCGTAATTATCAAAGAATTTAATATATTTATATCTTTCCGTTCTAATGCATCTGGTTGGTTCATACGCCGCATGAAAAGTAATTTCTGCGAACAGTTCTTCTCTTATTTTATCTACTTTGCCATCTAAATAAGGTTTTAGGGAAAACCCCTCCAACCATGCAGGTTTTTCTATTCCTAAAAAATCGCAAATAGTAGGAAAAATATCTAAATGTGAAACTAAAATATCTGTAGCTTCTCCTGATTTTTTATTATTAGGAAATTTTAAAATAAGGGAGATCCCTATCCCTGTATCGTACAAAGTACACTTCATGTTTGGTAAAGGTATCCCATGATCTGTAGTAAAAATTACAAGGGTTTCTTCTTCTAAATGATTTTCTTTTAGTGATCTCATTATTTTGCCCACACATTGGTCAACTATATGAACAGAAGTAAAAAATTGTGCCATGTCTTCTCGAGTCATAGCATTGTCATAAAGGGGAGATGGTGGCTTTACATAATTTGGATCAATTTTAGCTTCAGGAAATGGGATGTGAGTATTTTGCATCCCGAATGAAATGAAAAAAGGCTTTTTAGGGTTATTGGACAAATAATCTGAAACTAGTTCGGCATTTTTTATATCTTCCTTCCAATCGTTCGGGTAATGCTCTGCCTCACAAAGAATTTTTTTATATCCTATCATTTCAGCTTTTGGTGCAACGTGTTGAACTCCACTTAATACTGTGTCATACCCCACTTTATTCAATAAATTTACAATGTGTTTATCGTAATCATTTAGTTTAAATCCTCTATGAGCTAAACCAAGCATTCCAACTTTGTGCGGAGAAGCCCCGGTCAATAAAGCTGCTCTACTTGGTGAGCACGTGGGAGCAGCACTAAAAGCATGCCTAAAAAGAGTTCCTTCTTTTGCTAATTCCATCAAATTTGGTGTAGGAGCATCAAAACCATAAGGTGAGATATATTTACCAGTGTCATGAGTATGCATATAAAGTATATTCACTATTACTTACCTCCATTTTTTATTTGATTTTATTACACAACTTTTGAGAGATATTTATTAGCAACATCTAGGTTATTAAAAAATTTGTTTATCAAAGAAAAGCAAGAACCTAAGGCTGCGCTTCTCATCAATGATTTGTCCACATAAATTTCATGCTTCCTTGCTTGAAAATTAACTATTTTTTCTTTAACTTCTTCTATAAGCTTTTTTTGGATTCTTTCAGGAAAAATTTCTATGTATCCTCCTAAAATGTAAACTGAAGGGTCATATAAATTTATAATGTTTGATATAACATTAGATGATTCATTAATAAAATTATTTAATTCATTTTCAATGCTTGTTATTTTTTTAAGTTGTTTTTTCAAACTATCCAAATCGTAGATTTTATTTGAAGCACTTAGTATTTTAAACATTTCCCCAGAAACACCTGCGAATAAATTAGAACCTTCATATAATTGTTTGTTTATTATTATTCCGTTCCCTAAATATCCCATTATCTTGTCACTATTAAAATGTATTGCAAGCAACGAGTACACTAGATTAGAAGGATGATCATTCCTATTTAAGAAAAAATGATACATCGCTCCCGCATTAGCATCGTTTTCCAAATAAACAGGAAATTGAAATTTCCCTTGGAAAATTCTATTGAGTTTTTTAGATTCATTCAAACCAAGCGGTTTCGAAAAAAATGGGGTTTCTCCTTCAGCATTAACTTCGCCGGGAAAAGCTATAGCCATGCAAATAACCTTTTCAAAATATGACTGAAAAGGACGAACAGTTTTTATTAAAATTTTATCTAAATTATCAATGGTTATATTTTCTTCAACAATGTTTTCTTGAATGATTTTCAATCTAAAATTTGTAAGAAAAGCCGTACACGAATTTTCCGTTATTGCGACACCTATAAAATAACCCTTATCTTCATTTATTTGTATGATAGAAGCTTTTCTCCCAACTTTTTCGGTTTTTTCTTTTTCAGTACCTCTCGAAATTAAATGATATTTTAACAATCGATGAAGATTTCTTGAAATATTCGATCGATCTATAGATAGTTCTTCACTTAATTTAGGTATAGTAGAAAAAGAATTAAACCACAGATTTTTAAATATTTGTAATTGTGTGAAATTGCTCATTATTTGTGCCATGATATTTCATCGTCTCCTCCATTTCAATATTTGTTTTTTAATAAAAATTATTTAAATTCTTTTTTATGTATTTTCTCATCTCAGTACCTCTATCTTCTAAATTGCATACCAAATTTGTCTTTTCATCAATATAAGAATATGGTGCGGATTCAAACAATATCCAATCCATTATCCTATTTTTTAAATCTTCTCTTATCTCCGAATAGTTTTTATGATCATAAACATTGAATAATTCAACAGGATCTTTGTCTAAATCAAATAATAAATTTTCTCCGTTTTTATTGAGGATTAATTTGTAACTTTGAGTTCGAACCATATAGGAATTAATATCTTCTGCAAAAATGGCATCTCTTTGTATTTTATCATTTTTCAAATCTATTCCTTGAAAAAATGGATCCTTATATATATTGCATTCACTTAAAATAGTCTTATAAATATCAAGAGAGTTTACTAAGTTAGAAGATATTTTATTATTTGAAGAATAAGGATATTTTATTATTAATGGTATCCTGATTAAAGGTTCATACATATAGCCACCTTTTAATACCATATGATGATAACCCATGTAGTCTCCATGATCGCTTGTGTATATTATTAATGTTTTATCAAACAGATTTTTTTCTTTTAACTTATCTATGATCTTGCCAACCCAAAAATCTACATGAGAGATAGTCGCATAGTAGTAAGCCAAAATTTTTTTCATTAGCGATTTACCTAGTTTTTGATTGGGGAAATAACCTTTATATTTTTTTAAATCGTGTTCCAAGCACTTATCTGTCCAACCCTCTAAAAGATTTAAATTAGCCGGATCATACATTTTATCCCAAGGTTCAGGAGGATCAAAAGGATGATGAGGTTTAATGAATCCAATCATCATAAAATTATTTTCATCTCCCCAAGAATCTATTTTTTCTATCGCCTTTTTAGCTATCCAGGATGTTGAATAATCTTCTTCGTTTAAATTACTTTTTAATGCTCCAAAATTCTCCCAATATTCATTTCCCGCCATATTTCTATATTCATCGATCTGATCAATTATATCAATCTCATCTAAAAGTCCTTTATCTTTTAAATAGTTATGATAATCGTCAACATATCTTCCGGGTCCATTTTGTTCAGCCAAATACATAGTTTGAAAACCAATATCTAGGTAGGTTGGTGTGAAATGCATTTTTCCTATAGCAGTTGTATAATAACCATTTTCTCTAAGTATGCGAGGTAAAGTTTCCAGATTTTTTGGAATCGTAGAATGATTACTAATACCCATATGTTGATGAGCATATAGCCCGGTAAGAAGTGAATAACGGGAAGGAGTACATACAGGATAGGTACAAAAAGCATTGTTGAAAATTGTACCTTCTTGGGCTAGTTGATCAATATATGGAGTATTTACTTCATTATTTCCGTATGCACCTATACAATCAAACCTGTGCTCGTCAGATAATATTAAAATTACGTTGATATTTTTCATTGCCATTTTACTTCTCCTTTCAAAGAAAACTTTGGGATACTTCTCCAATATGTTAGTACTTTTTCTTCTCCCTTTAACTTACCTTACCTTGTGTTTGTGATTATTTTTAGCTATTTTTGAAGTGGGTAAAAGTAAACTTGCGTTTGCTTATTCTTTTTCTACGGAAATTGAAACACCTTGCATGAAAAATCGTTGTAAAAAGAAGAACAAAACGCTAATTGGAATTAATGACATTATTGTGGCTGCTAATGTCAAATCTGGACGATAAAAGTATGTACCTTTGAATTGTTGAAGAGCTAAAGAAATAGTTTGTAACTGATCAGATCTAATGATAACTAATGGCCACAAAAGATTATTATAAAAACCAGAAAATCCAAGAATAAAAACAACGATAAGAACAGGTTTACTTAGTGGTAAGATTATTCTGAAAAAGATACGAGGTTCACTAGCTCCGTCCAACCTTGCAGCTTCGATTAGTGAATCAGATATTCCTAACATGTATTGCCTCATTAAGAAAATACTAAAAGGAGCCACTAAGACTGGTACGATTAATCCTATGTAGGAATCAACCCAACCGAAGTTTGATACCATTAAGAAAAGAGGAAGAAAAATTACTTGTTGCGATAAAGGAAGGGTAGCTATAGTAGTTGCAAAGAAAACATTTTTGCCAGGATAATGAAATTTAGCTAAACTATATCCAGCCAAAGCACCAAAAAAAGTTTGACCTAGAGCAATAATTCCAGAGGTAAAAAAGCTGTTAAAAAAGTATCTACCCCAGTTTCCTGAGTGCAAGGCTTCAGGATAGTTAGAAAATTTCCATTCTGACGGGAAATTTAAAGAAAAAACTTCTTTCGGAGTTTTAAAAGAGCCAATTATAGCCCAATATAAAGGGAAAAATAAAAGAAATACGGCGATTATTAACAATATGACTGTTGCAAACCATTTCTTTAGATTTTGTTTTTTTCTCATTTTCATTTTAATCACCCCTACATTCATCTAGTTATTCTGTATTGAAAAATACTTAATATTATAGCGAAGGATATTAGAACCAATGCTTCCGCAGAAGCTACATTCACATTAAAATAATAAAAACCTTGCCTATAGACATCCAAAGATAATATCATTGTTTGATTATATGGCCCTCCAGCTGTTAACACGTTGGGTATAGCGAATTGTCTTAACAATTCTACGGAACTCATAACTAAAACAAAAGAAAAAATAGGCCTCAGTTGGGGTAAGGTAATGTTAATAAAAGATTGCAAAGAATTGGCACCATCAATTTTAGCAGCTTCATATAATTCTGCAGGAATTGCTTCTAATCCCGAAAGATAAATTAAAGTAAAATACCCCCAATACCTCCAAGCGGTGGCAAAAATTAACACTGGCATTGCCAAATGTCCCGCACCACCTAACCAGTTTTTAGGGGCTATTCCAAAAAACGACAAAAATTCGTTAACAAAACCGTCTTGTCTAAAACCGAATCCCCATATAATGGCAACAGCAACCATTACCATTGTATATGGATAAAAAAAAGCAGTTTTAAAAAGACCTGAAAATTTGGAATTCCTAATTAAAAGAGCTATTATCAAAGAAATAGGTACTATGATTATTACTCCCCCCAGCACATAGTAAAAGGTATTCCAGATAACTTGTAAAAATCTTGGGCTTAAAAGTCGTTGATAGTTGGACAAAGTAAAATTTCCCATTCCTAATTGTTGGGAATCATAAAAAGATAATATAGCAGTATTAATAGTAGGATAAATTCTAAAAATTAAAATATGTAATAATGCTGGAGCAAAAAATATATATCCCCAATATTGTTTTTTCATCTTGAAACCTCCCGATGAGATTTAACAACTTAATACCTGTTTTACAAACTGCTAATTGCTAATGTACAAAAAAGGGAAGGAGAGAAAACCCCTTCCCTCCCAAGGGTCATAACCTTGTCAAATCTACCTTTTACAAATTTTATATCAAAATAGCGAGTGTAAAATTGAGTTTACTTTCTTTGAAAAATTTTCAAGGTTTGGATTATTTTAACAATATCTCTATTTCTTTTTTAGCTTCTTTTAATTGAGGTTCTACATCTAAATTCATAAAAATTATTCTATCTACAGCATCGCCCACTATATCTGTAATTTCATCGGCGAGCAATCTGGCTTCATCAGTACCGTACAACTCATACCCGATTTGCCATACGCCTTTACCTTCAGCCAATTCATTTAAAGGCAGATTTCGTAAAGACTGATATTTATCAGTCTGTTCTTTAAACCAATCTGTTTCATACCATGGAGTGCCATTGGGGAGAAGCATCCTCGGAGGCATCTGTCCTAGTACTGCCTGTTCTTGCCATTGTTGAGTTAGGTAATTTATAAATTTCCAAGCCTCTATTTGTTTTTCCTCGCTTATACTGCCATTGACCATAAAAACATGTCCTCTTACTGGTATAACTTGCTCATAACCCCTGGGATATGGAAATTGATAAACCTTTAAATAATCTACTACATCTTCTGCTGCACTTGTTTTATAAATTTCTCCTCCTGGGAACACTCCCATAGCAAGCGTTCCGTTGAATAATTGCCAACTTCTATCTTCTCCACCTGGTCTGGCATTGGGATCACCAGTTTTACACTTATTAATCATGTCTCTCATCATTGTAACCGCTTCTACAGCTTGTGGACTATCGACAACAACATTTCCATTCTCATCTACGAACTTAGCGCCATATTGGGCAAATATTGTTCTTAAATCATCTCTTCTCCACGCTGCCCTATACGCATATTCCCAATCAAAAGCTTCATAAATTGTTATTCCCTTTTCATTTTTTCCAATAGCTTCAAAAATATCTCCCCCAATGGTACACACCTCATCCCAATGCTCGGGAATATTTTCTGGTGTTGGTTCAATTCCAGCCATCCTGAAAAGTTTTTCATTAATCAATAACATATGGGGTTCCAAACTCAGAGGCAACCCATAAATTTTGCCATCTTTCTTAAATAAATCTAGAACACCCGGGAAATAAACTTTTTCAAGATCTTCATAAGAATTGAATTCTGGGAAAGCTTCTAATCTTACAGGTGCCAAATATCCTTCCATCATGAGTTTAACAACTTTTGCGTCATGAGGAACAGAAATGTCAGGCCCCGTTCCTGCATACATCGATGGTAGCAATCGTTCGTGTGCATAATCAACTGAAAACTCGATTTCAACGTTTGGGTTAATCTTTTCATATTCCTTAATCATTCTCTGAGTCCAATCAACAATACCTGGAAATTGGTGATCCCAATAAGTTAATGTGATCTTTTTCTCACCAAAAACAAAAGTTGATAAAACTATCATCAAAACAACAACGCTTAAAAATGCTCTTCTTCCTTTCTTCATAGAAAATACCTCCTCTTTTAGATTTGCAACATTGCACCCTAAGGGATTAAATTATTGCAAGCAGCTCACAATTATTATAATATAATAGAATTTCTAATGCAACCTCGAAAAATGGTGATTAAAGTTATTTAAAATTCTTCAGGGACAATTAAATTTAATTAGAAGTATTATTCTTAATTTTTGATATTGTAATCAAAAATACCTATTTTTTTAAGAACCAAATTGGACTCAACCATGCAATATGTCCATCTTCTTGTAACAAACGAATATAATAATATGTATTTTCTGTCAAGAATTCAGAATCTTCAAATTTTAATTCTAAATATTGCCCAATGTAATCGTACTTTGAACAAATAACTTCTCCATTTTTTATAATTTCTACTTGTTTAATAGCTTTGGGTGCTAGTGCTATTATTTCGATTTCTCTTTTTTCTTCAAAGCTTTTAGAGAAATAAACAACATCCCCTAAAAAGAAACTATTTATTTTGAATAAGAGAATTATTCTGGGATGAGTGGTGGCAATACTTTTACGTTCATGCAATCCACTAAATATCTCCTCTCGAGTGCGTTTTCTTGCGAATACGCCAGTAAGTCCCCCATAACCTGGTCTCCCATCATGATCATCACTACTTGCGGTGATACCCCATATTTTACCTTTGTTTAAAAAGTCAACAACGGTGTTTCCTTCAACGTTTGACCTAGCTTTTAGAAGCATAGGGTGGGAATTGTGCTCAAATCTTCCCCATCCACTGGAAAATACCTCTACTAATCTTTCTACTTCTGGATTATCTTGTTTCCAATTAACGAAATTAAATCCCCCATATTTGGTATCTTGATCATCTTTTTCTATAGTTCCTCCAGAATACCTATGAAGATGTGGAATTGTAAGAAAGTTTCTATTTTTATATGTCTTCCACACATCTTGAATTCTCTTAATTTTATTTAAAGGATAAGGAATATCTTTTAATGAATCTTTGAAAAGAACAACAGTATCTCCTCTTCGATCGTGAAGCTCAAATCCTGTAAAAGTAGCAAAAACTTCTGGATTATAATAATTATCCGCAAACTCCCCCATTTTTCTCCAAGTTTCTGATGTAATATTAACTAAGTCATTTTCATCAAACTCAAAAGTTTGCTCTACTAGAGCTATGAAATCTAAATATTCGATATTTTTTGCATAGTCATAACAGTCTGAAGGTTCTACCCCTGGATCGTTATCTCTAATATTTGGAGTAAGATTAGAATGTACATGAGGATCACCCCAGAAAATCTTAGGCAAACTGTTTGAACAAAGAATAACAGCTTTTTCTATTTCTAAATCTTCATCTTGGGTAAAAATTTTGTAAGGGCCTTCTTTTTTTATCTTAGCTATAAAGGAATTGTAGGAATTTTTTTCTAAATCAGATGTAATTGAGCCGTCTTGCAAATTCTTAATTAACAATGATTTGTTATTCAATTGTTTATCAAATATAGGATTATTATAACGATCCCTAAAACTTATTTTTACTTCAAACTCTTCATTGGATTTTACTATGCTGGGAGCATTAATGACTATTTTTTTTGGAGATTGGGGAAGAATTTGTATAGGAGAGAATCCGTCTATTGGTATGTAGTTATCATTCCCTTCTGTGTCAACAAAAACATGGTATTTTAAATAAGTATTTCTCCTTTTGGTGGATAAAATTCCTACTCGTGTAGAAGGCGATGCTCCCTCTACCCATAGTCTATCAACACCACCATACTTAACAATAATTTTTTGTCCTTCTTTCAAGGGTTTGGAAGTAGATATTTTGAGTATTCTGCTACTGTCTGGCCAATTTATAATATGAGAAAAAGCTGATTGAACTTTTTCCACTTCTAAATTGAGTTTTATATCTTCTTCACTGCATACTGCCCATGCGAAACCTGGTTTCCAATAATCAATAACTTGTACATATTCTCGGGTTTCTTGATGTCTATAAGGAGAAAAAACTATTTTTAAGCTGCCCCCTTTGGCAAGGCCTAAAGAACCTACTGTATAAGTTAGAGTAAATTCTATTTCTCCATCTACCTGTATTTTATCGCTAACATTAACTTCCAAATTTCCATATTTTTTGTTTTTTTCTTGCATAAATATACTCCTTTCAAAAAAATTTCAAATTAGAGAAACTAATATTACAATACTAGAGTTTTTTTATAAAAATAATTTATTGCAAGCTGCTCACAATTATTATAATATAATAAGATTTATAAAGCAACTCCGAAAAAAGGTGATTGAAGTTGTTTATATCTCTTCAGGGACAATTAAATTTAATTAGAAGTATAATTCTTAATTTTTGTTAATTTATAGAATTTTTTAAAATACAATATTTTTTTGATATAATCAAAAAGTGAGATTTTGAAAAGAGGGGAAACCACTTGCGCTCTGTTAGTTTGCTTATAAAACCTGTATCCAGTAATT
>JAALLP010000374.1_pt1 | contig 11025 bp, 7 predicted proteins | sample 7245951 | NCBI WGS metagenome assembly JAALLP01 (sample SAMN13049199, study PRJNA578106) | oil field metagenome | isolation source: filtered produced water from oil reservoir B6 | place: USA:offshore Texas | collected 2016
TGTCCATTATTTAGAAAGTGATAGATCAGATAAAAATAAAAACATCATCAATTACATAAACGTTTTAAAATTAAAATGGGATGTTAAATACGATGAAGCCCTTGAGATAATAGATGAAGAGTTACAAAAGTTAAAAAAAGGTGCTTTGTATTATCTTTTTTTGGATCAAAAAATTCAAATATTGAATAGAATTAAACAGAAAGAGGATGTTAAAAAAGTATTCGACGAACTAAGAGATAATTTTGATAATATACCTGTTTATGTCAGAGGCCTTGTTGTAGAAACTTTAAGAAATATACATGAATTGTATTATGCATCCGATGAGAATATGGAAAAGATAAGATATTGGAGTGAGAATTACGAACAAAACCCTGTTGATAAAGGTTTCATATTACTATCAAAAGCAAGAGGAAAAAAGAACGAAGAAAGATACGAAGAAGTAGTTTCTTTAAACATCGAAGCTTTTAAGATTTTAAAAACTATTCCACATCCTTCTGGCATGGTACAAGCTTTAAACAATGTATCTTGGTGGTTGAAAAATATAGACAAAGAAAAGGCTTTATCTTTTACTTTTCCATTGGGATTCTATCTTGGTTACTATTTTGATGATAATAACTTTAAAGTTTTCAATTCCCTCGATACTATGTTTCAAGTGCAGAAGAATAACAACGATCCTTTGGTTTATGAATCCGCCTTTATCTTTTCAAAGTGTTTATCTCAACTAAACAAAGCGGAAAGTGAATCGATAAAAAATACTTTTAAAGATATCATTAACCAATTAAAATACTTTGTATTCAATTTGGATAACAACCAACATAGAAGTACACCAAAACTAAGAGATTTCATAAGGAAAGAGATAGGAAAAGAAAAGATACCCATAGACTCAATGAACGTTTCTGAAAAAACGTTGAAAGAGTTTTTATCTGCAAAGACAAAGTACATTCAACCAAGTACCTTGAGAAACATATTAGAAGCTCTTGAGTTTGAAATCACTACATCCACACCTATATGCATAATCAAAGAATTGAAAAAGAAGGATATAGATAAAAAGTTTGAGATAAACCTTGAAAAGTTTAAAAACCTTCCAAAAGAAAGACAAATATCAGAATTCTTTACATCTTACCTCGTTCATCACTACAAAGAAGAGATTGATCTAAAAAAGATAATTAAAGAGATACAAGATGACAGTTTAATTGAACAAAGATGTGATTACTACACGAAAGAGTTAATAAACTCTATCTTTGAAAGAAATCCAAAGATAGATTTTAATTTTTTACTAACAAACGTTCAAAAACCAAAAATCTACACAGACAAAAATATAACTTTCAACGGACATCCTTTTTATTTGGGAAGGAAAGATATTGTAAAGAAGTTTATGAAAGACTTAAATAAAAAGAATTTAAAAGAGTTCATTGAAAATTACGTTAGTCTTGATACAAGACAAAAAAAGACAGTAGAAAAGTTCGTAATGAATTACGGTAGGTACTATGACTTAAAAGATATACCCAAAGAATTCACACCGAAAGTACCAAAAGAGATTGATCCATTCGTGAAAAAATACACGTTGAAAAGAAAGCCTTCTGCCATTTCTTTTTATGTTTTTGAAGGGGATGAAAGAGAAAAGTTTGTGGAAATTATTGGCAAATTTTAATTGAAAAACGCCCATGTTGGGCGTCTTTTCAGAAATTAGGTTCTCCCGAAAATAATAGCTAATTAGTCTTTCATACAACCAACTGACTTTCTATTATTTCTTTGTAAAGGGGAGAATTTTTTAGTAACTCTTCATGTACTCCTTCTCCCATTATCTCTCCATCTTTTAATAGTATCACTTTGTCAGCTTTTCTTATCGTCGATAGTCTGTGGGATATTATAATCAAAGTCATCTCGTACTCTTTCAATTCATCGAATATTTCTTCTTCTGTCTGTGAATCTACACCAGACGTTGCTTCATCCAGTATCAATACCTTTGGTTCCCTTATCAATGCTCTTGCTATCGCTACTCTCTGCCTTTGCCCATCTGATAACTTACTTCCCCTTTCTCCTACTACAGTATCGTATCCTTCATCTAAAAGCCCTATGAATTTATCTACCTTCGCTTTTTTTACCGCCTTCATGAATTCTTCTTCAGTGAATTCATCATCCAACATTATGTTTTCTTTGACCGTCATGTTGAATAAGGGTTCGTTACCTCTGACTAACTTTATCTTTTCTCTGATTTCTTGTAATTTGTAATCTATTATGTTTTTATTCCCTAATAGTATTTTACCGTTTGTGGGATCATATAATCTCACAAGAAGACTCACCATCGTACTTTTGCCGGATCCACTCGTTCCTACCAACGCTACCTTTTCGTTTTTGTCAATGGAGAGATTTATGTTTTTCAAAACTATCTCGTTTCTATAATATTGATCCCTTCAATCTTTTCTCTCAGACTTTCCATGACCTTGCTGTATTCTTTTCTTTCCTTCTTTGAAGCATCTAATAATCTTTTATTGAAATGGTTTAATATCCAGTAATATAACGGTATCGTTGCAATAACTAACAAAGTAAGCTGCCAACTAAAAGTTGATAAAACAATTAAAATAATGAAAACATCTATGATGTTTAATATTATCACGGGTTTTGTTAGTACGAGAAAGTTGGCTATTTCAGCTATATCAGATGTGATTCTGGCAAGGAAATCTCCAATTTGGCTGTCTGAGGAGTAAGCAGAAGGAATCTTTTGAACTTTTTCATATAAAGTCAATTGTTCATTCTTTATCACATCTGCTTCACTTGCACTTGCATAATAATTTTCAAAAAAGCCCAAAACCACTTGGCCTACTACCACAGTTAAATACGCCAACATGGAAGGTAAGAGAAGAGAAAACTTGTTTTGAAATATAACTTCATCGATCATGTATCTCAAGATATAGGGATTGGCTATGAAAAAAAACGTAAGTGGAATTGAAAAAAGATAAAGATTAAGATGAACCTTTTTGTACTTTTTTGAATATTCGAAAAATCTTTTAACGTTAGAAGAAATTATTTTTGATTTCACTGGATAAATCTCCTCCTTTTTATAAGTTATTAATAGTGTCTTCAGAAAGTCTAAAACATGGATTTTCACTAACTTTTAATACCTTTAATATTAAAGATTCAAAGTTCTATCACGAAAATAGTGGGTAATTAAGCTAAAGTTAAATTAAGTTTATCAACGGCAATAAAGGAAAATAGAAAATATTTACTTAAGAATGTTCTTGTAATCGAATGTCTTTTTAAACTCAAGTACTAATCCCTCGGCTTGAACTGTGCCAAACGCTAACTCTTCTCAATTGTACTTCGATTTCGCCTACTCTGATTATATGAAAGAACATTCTGAATTTAAATATCTTTTAACTTAAAACCTTTGTCAATACCCAGTATTTGTGCTATAATTTTGTTGCTCATGATATCACTCCTCTCTCTCTTTTTATTTTTTTGTTTTTTGTTCTATGAGGAGTGATATCTCAGCCCCGTCCACATTAGATAATATTAAATGTCCGTGAAAAAGATTGGTTAGACCAGAGACATAAATACATTCCAACCAATTCCTTATTTGAATGACAATTAATTATAGTCTAGTACGCAAGTTCCTAATTTTTCTACCTTCACTTTTTGAAAGAGATTCAAATGATTTATCCCATCTTCTTTCGTCCGATCTCGTTAGCACTTGATAGATAGCTTTCAATTATTCCTTTGAAAGTATCATCTCCAGACATAAGCTCACTAAAACTACCTGTTGCTGCAACCGTTCCATTTTTTAACACAAATACCCTATTTGCAAGACTAATAACATTTGGTTTATGGGAAATAATAATCCCAGAACGTGTGGATAAATAATCTTCAAGTTTTTCAAGTAAAATACTTTCGTTTATGGTATCTAGATTAGTAAGTGGTTCGTCAACCACCACTACATCTTTTTCAGCGTAAAATAACCTTGCAAGTTGTATCCGTTGTTTTTCACCGCCCGAAACAAAACTACCTCCTTCTCCTAAAAGTCTTCCTTTTAAATGATCCAATTTAAGATCATCGATTACTTTTTCCAATCGTTCCTCGTCTAACTTTCTTCCCATAACGATATTGCTTTCAAGCGTTTCATTGAAAATTCCAACAGTTTGAGAGTAATATCCAACATATTTGAACACTGCCAGGGGGTAGGTCCCTTTTAATTCATTACCTAGGAGTTTTACTTCTCCTTCATAGTTTTGCTCTAATCCAAGTAGTATATTGAGTAAAGTGGATTTTCCTTCTCCTGATAAACCTACAATAGCAATTGTTTCCCCATGCTGAACGTTTAAGGAAATTTTTTTTAGAAACGGTTTATCAGGTTCAAAACCAAAACTGACATCTTTCAGACTATATACGGGAGCCTTTGGAACCGGAAATATTTCATGCTTCGTGTAATTCTTTTGTGCATGTTCTGCTTCGTCGAAATAATTAAGGATGGTATCAAGATTTGCAGAAACACGTACTGCAATTCGGGCCAATTCCCTAAATAGGTATAAAGGTTCCGTCACAAAGGAAAAATATGTCCACAATGCCCATATTGTTCCAACGGTCATACGTCCATTAATTACTAAAAAACTTCCATATACCAAGATTATTAGACGAGAAAAATAATCTGGCAGATCAACCATCAATTTATCAAACCTTGATCTTGGTATTTCTGCTTCCACCACTGAGTCTGTAATCTTTTGGTATATTCTTTCATATTCATTTTCACGTTTTGATTTTGCTTCTCCAGCAAAAATTTCATGGAGATTTTCGAAAGTTTCAACTATGAAATTCGTTGCTTGTCTCATTAATTCATACCCTCGGGAGTAAGGGCGATGGCTTACTCGATCAATAATATTTGTGTATAGACCTACAATTGCCACATTCACCACATACAAGAAGAAAAAGAATTTACTCCAAGCGAAAACCATTACCAAAATTAGTACCATTCGTATAAGCACAAAAATGTTGCGAATAAAACCATAATCAAGAACGACAAAAGCTTCGTTAAGTTGATTATTAATCAAAGAGGCATAGTATGCCGAACCTTGTTGCTTAAGTTTTTTCCAAGGGAAAAAGAAAGAGAGTTTGAAAATACGATTTGATAGATCCGCGGCAGCTTTGAATTTTTCACGTAAATAAATTTGATCGCCAATGTAGGTTAAGATAAACGAGGTAGTGTATAAGATAGCTAAAAGATAAATGGAGTTCCATTCCATTTGCATATTTATAGTTAACCCGTCTATGATGTTTCTTACCAGCAATGGAATGAAAAAACCGAATACAACTGATGATGTTGCAAGAAAGCCACCAATCAATATGGGTATAAGCCTTCGTTTCCCAATCAAAGAATAAAAAGATATTATCTTACGCAAGTTTGTTAAATTCATTTCTCCTCCTATGATGAAAATCAAGATTTTAGTAAAGAATCTATCCTATTTTTTATGCTAATATGAAATTATTAAAATCCTCAAAGACCCAATCGTTTTTTAAGGTCTCATAAATTATGCTTAACATCTTACGTGCGGTAGCGATTATTGCTTTACCGCTACCTTTCTTATGTTTCAACCGCTCGTAAAAACCTCTTATATATGGACTATATCTTATCGCTATCAGCGCTACTTGTACCAGGGTAGTACGTAATATCTTATCGCCTCGTTTGGTTATTCGTCCATGTCTTATACTTTCATTTGAATCATATACACGGGGTACCAGTTCAGCATAAGCACATAATTTCTTAGAATTATCAAAATCATTAATGTCACCAATATTGCTCAGAATTATTGTTGAACTTAGTTTACCTATCCGTGTTATACTCCGCAGATTTTTCTGGCCTTTCAATCCTTCTCCGTTTCCTTTTATTTTCTCTTCTATCTTCTTTATACCCTCATTTAACGACTTTATCTGGTCAACAATTACCCCTATCTCAAACCGGCTTGTTTCACTCACTGCCGCATTTCTAACTTCTTCTAACGCCTTCTCACTAGAAAACATTTCCCGGCGAGTCGTTATTCCATATTCCATTAATATCCCATGTATCTTATTTTTTAAGGTACTGCGTAGCTTTACTAGTTTGTTTCTTGTCTGAATTAAACTCTTTAACTCCCTATTCTCTTTACTCATTACTCTTACCTCTGGCAATAACCCTTTGCTTAAATACTCCGCTATTATTTCCGCATCATGTCGGTCAGTCTTTTTCACACTCTCACTTATTACCTTGAACTGCGACGAATTTATTACTCGAACTTTCTTTACCTGGCTAACTATACTGTTGTAGAAAAATCTGCTGTTACCCGTTGCTTCTACTGCCACTTCTGTCTCTTTGTCTAAATTCTTTTTGAACTCTTCTATTCCTTTTTTCGTCATCGGATATTTTTTGAATATTCCTTTACCTTCTTATGTCTTCCAGTACACACTAAACTGATTCTTGTGTAAATCTACCCCTACATACTTCATCCCTTTTACCTCCTATTTTTTTCGGAGTAGATTCTTTACTGGTGACTCACCATCCTCCTATTCAGGGTCTTTGCCCTATGGTGACCATTCGGTAATAGGTCTGATTAATCTCTTTTACGGGATCTTTATCCCGGTCAAGAATCCAACCTACTACCTATCCACTCCGGATATTATATTTTATTATATTTTACCTTATTTATCCGGAGTTATTGTCACCTCTTGATTTTTATCATATCATCTCCTTTATAAATGGAAATCATGTTTAAATCGAGTAGGAGGTAGATAATTAATTTATCTGCCGTCCTTCCGCACCACCGTACGTACCATTCTGTATACGGCGGTTCAACAGGTTTGATGTATAAGACCCTTCACATCGTTTCTCCCTCTTTCAGATGTAGAAGTTATACTAGGCGCTTGGTACATTATTTTCGGGCTCTCCCTTATCTTCATGTAGGAAACCTTCTAGTCGAAGTTGTATGCCTTTTCCGTATCCCTTCGCATCTTTCAAGATTCGAAACCTTCTGTTGTTCAGTCCTTCCTCATCTCTCAATGAGTACTATGACTTCTGCTGACTTCTCAAGATTCAGCCATACATTGCTGTATGGGTTGCCTCAATAGCATATTCTTGAGATCTCCCCAGGTAAGTGCAATAACTTTCATCCCATCTATCCGCCAGATCTACTCCGTGAAGTTCAGGGTAGCTGTTGGACTTCGTTTTGAGTGGCAAACTCGTCCACTTCACTTAGCCTTATATCTGGTTCTTGTTCATCGGACCGGGACTTTGCCTTGGGCTTCCTTCAGATTCCACCTCACGATGGACACCCTTGCCTTCGACTAGTGGTTCCCGCTACCTGGCCCACAACGGACTTTCACCGCTTAGCTATTGCACATGCTGGGCGCACAAGGAAAAGAGGGGAGTCTTCCCCTCCTGAAACTTTATGATCATGGAAAAAATGCGGAATTACCACCGCCTCCGCCTTTACAACAAAATCCTGCTAAGCAGCATAGACCGGCGAAGTGAAAGCATTCCCACTCGAAAATACTTAGATCCTCTTCAATATGCACTCCCTTTCGGAGAACTTCCATGCTAATCACCTCCTTTCCATAATATGCTTAGTTACTGTCTTTAGAATTTCTAAAGCTTGTTTTAAATCAAATCTCGAGCATTCGAAAGTTCTTAAAATACACCCACCAACGTAATACACCTGATTTTCCCTAGTTCTCCTTCGGCTAGCAGCCTACTTCAATGGTAGAGATAGTTCTCTCCTATATACCCCTTCAAAACTTATTATTAGAAATTAATTACTTCTCAAGTCTTTAAACATATATAAAAAAGATGGTTCTATCACGAAAATAGTGGGTAATTAAGCTGGAGTTAAATTAAGTTTACCAAGGGCAATAAAGATAGTGATTTTTAAATTCTTTAATGTTTTAAACCCAAAAGCCCTTTTAGTAAATCCTCTAAGTTTAGAGTTCATACCTTCTATTTTACCGTTTGAGATATTCGTTTTCATGTGCAACAAGATACCTTCTATGTGATTTAAAAGAGTCTTAGCAGCTTTAATCATTTCGGGTATATTTGATTTCATTACCTTTTCATACCATCGATTAAAATACTTAGCTGCATAAGAAGGTTTTTTGTAATCGAACATCTTTTTAAACTCAAGTACCAATCCGTAGGCTTGAACTGTGTCAAGATGTTGATATTCCATCAATTCATCGAGTTTAACTTTATCTTTCTTGGTAAGGTTGTTAGGATTTTTTAATAGCAAGTATTTCGTCCTTTTGAGTATCTCATGGTACCCTTTATTCTCTCTGGCTCTTACTTTATCAAGTTGGACACTTAATACATTAAGCACATGGAATTTGTCAAATATTATCTTTGCTTTGGGGAAATGTTTCCTTGCTCCAACTTTGAAAGGTACCGACATATCCTTTGAAAAGTAAAAGTCTAATATTCTCCACAACCTATTTTGGGTTATATTATACTTTTTAGCTATCTCAGCAACCGTCATGTGATTGTACAACTCGAGGATAAACGCTTCAAACAATCAGGTGAATCCAGAGTTTTTTCGAGCCCAAGGAACCTCTACAGTCTTTGTCCCATCATCTGTTTTTATCCTAGCTACCCTCGCATGTATGTATGTTTCATATTGGAATAGGTTTAAGTGTTTCTGGCTTCTTTGAACCGTATCGTACGCACTGTAATATTTACCGTTGTATTCAAACTTTGCATCTTTTTTGAAATCCACATATATGTTGATTGTATTTCCTTGTTGCTCTATCTTTTTTATGAACCATGGCTCTGTTATATTCAGTATCTGTTCAAAGAATTTGGGTAGCTCTTTTCTCATCTGGTATCATCTTATGTATTTTGTGTTCTCCTATATAGTACCTGATTGTTTAATCATTTGTTCATATTACTTTTTTTCTACCCACACTTTTTGGAAGAGAACTTTTTTTCAATTTAAAAGCTTAGCGTACTCATGCATAGAAAAAATAATATCATCTTCTGTAAGAAAACAGGCTGTTTTGTTTGGAGAGGCCATTCTTGTTCGACGACACCCTCCCATGCAGATAGGAAGGAGTCTGCAACTTAAACACGGATTATCTCTACTGTAAAATAGGGACTTTTTCCATTGTGAAAAATTTTGATTGTAAATAGTCTCACCACTAGAAGCCAGATACCCTATGCTGTGTTCTTTGCTACCGACATACGTATCACACGGGAAAAGTAAACCATCGGCTCCTATTATGTAACTATATCTTCGTTCTGATTCGCACCAACAGGGAGTGGGCATTGGTAATAGTTCAAGCATTTTTCCATAAGGAGAGAGAAGATCTGCCTCAGGTCTGAGAGACTTTAATTCTTTGAACATCTCTAGAGCTAAAGATAACTGTTGTCGTATACCATCTTTGTAACTTAAAATATCTTCTGATAAGCTATGAATATCATTTCTAGTGGTTTCAAAATTATACACTGGACGAAAATACATGATAAATCGATGGTCGTTTCCAAAGTCTTTCACAAATCTTCGAGCCAAATTTTGAACGGATTGAAGCGTACTTCTTAGGAAATTAACTCTTATTGCAAGATTGAATTTTAATTCTTGAGAGATATTGTGAATGCTTTTCAGATTATTATAAATTCTTTGGAAAGTAGGGCCTCCGTTTTTGAGTACACGAAGTTTATCATGAGTTGATTTTTCTCCATCGAGAGTTACTTGAAAATCATTAATTCCAGCATGGACCAATTGTTTAAATATATTTGAATCTAGAAAATAACCATTTGTTACAATTGATCCACTAATATTAATTGGGAATTTTTCACAAAGTTCTTTTACCCTTTTATGGAAATTCAAAATTGCATTGGTTGCCAGGAGAGGTTCACCACCGAACCACAAAATCTTTAGAAATGTTTTATTCCCTTGTTTATAATTTTCTAAAGCCATCCGTTCCACTAATCGCAATACAGCATCATATACCTCCGTCTTCATCAGTTTATTCCGCTTTCGATACTGAAAACAATAAGGACAAGCAAAATTACACGCTTCAGCCGGAAGTAAGGTTAAACTAATTAAAGACGAATCATTAATATGTTTGTTGTGCCATTCTTGTATTTCAACTATTTCATCCTTTTCTTCAGGAATTAAAAAGCCCTCTGTTTTCAACATCATTATGACATCGCTTGGTAAGTTTTCTTTTGGGTTATTCAAACTTTGTAAAATATTTTCCTTCACCGCTGCAACTGCCCCTGTTTTGGTGTTGTACAAAAGAAGTTTTCCATCTTTTATAGGAATTTTGAAATTATAATTACTTTCTCTTATCATTTAATTCTTCACTCCTTCCATTTTGTTATTGTTGATAATATCTCTACTACACTACTTAGTAGCAAAAAATCTTAAATTTTTTCTCTTTCCTTCAAAAACTTATCTAGATAATTTCTTAAATCTTTTAAGCTTTTTAAAAGCGTTGTTTTTTGTAGAGAGTAAATGACCCAAACAAGCATTTACTCTACTTCTTCCACAACATTTACAATCTCTGTGGGTTCTAAACCACTTGTCTTATCTATTCCATCATCATCTCCTCCAAAAACAAATATACCCCCTAACACCAGAACAGTGATTAACAAAACAACAAAAAATTTCTTCATCCTTCCTCACCCCCTTAGACTATTCTTTTAATTTAAAACTAATATCTCAAATAATCCCATCCCTCATTTTAATCATACGCTTTTCCATATGATTTTCAAGTGTTTTTTAAGTGGGTTCAAATATGTATTTATAAAGCATTGCAGAGATCGGTCAAAAAACTAACGTTAAAATTATTTACGATGATTTTTATCGGATATAATGCATTTGTCTTTCTTTTAGTTATTATAAGAGAGTTATGATATAATGAACTTTAGAATAAAATATAGAAGCTTCAAGTGTTATTAACATTCCAAAGGAAGGGTTTTTGAAGTAAATTTTATTTTATATTTTTGTTGCTATTGGGTAAAGGAAAGAGGGTTGAGAAATGAACATTAAACTACTGGATAAAATTGTGAGTAAA
>JAALLP010000393.1_pt1 | contig 10974 bp, 12 predicted proteins | sample 7245951 | NCBI WGS metagenome assembly JAALLP01 (sample SAMN13049199, study PRJNA578106) | oil field metagenome | isolation source: filtered produced water from oil reservoir B6 | place: USA:offshore Texas | collected 2016
CTTTTAAAAAGGTCTTTTTGTCATGCGCATTTTTATTTTTCTGCCTACCTTACTTGCATATCTTTACATACCGCCCTGCAATTTACATTTGGGAATTAATGTTTGTCGAATATACTCAAAATGATATTTTTTCATACACTTTCTAGTCTTGGTTGTATTTTCCTGCACATTTGCACAATTTCCCCTTTTCTAGGCAGGAATAGTATAATTGTAGCTTAGTATAACTGAGTACCGGCGAGAAATTTTTTGCAAAAAAAATCAACCCTGGGTGAGTTGATGGTTTGGATTCCCTGACCCGCTAATGCCGCGCCGACCTGGAGGAATGGAAGCAAAGGACCAATTTCCTTGAAACGAGGTGTTCCGCTTAGATACCAGGAAAAAACTGTAATCAGTACCGCACCCAGAATTAATAACACTGGCAAACGCCGGATTATCCCCCAAAATTAACTTTTGTAGACTTATTATTGCACTTAATATTTGAGTGAAAATAAAAATCTCCCGCCGGAACCCGGCAGGAGATTTATTTATGACTATTTTATTCAATAACCATAGCTTTACTAATCAAGTGGTGAATATGCTTAATCTCTACATCAAGCTCGTAGTGCTTGACAATGTCATGCAACGCGTCAAAGCAGTTGTGGCACGGGCTGACCAGTATTTTTGCTCCGGTATTGGTAATTTGGTCGGCCTTTAATTTACCCTTAGCCATACGTACCCGCTTGATTTCCTCACCCATAGCCAGGGCTCCACCGCCACCGCCGCAGCAGTAATTGTACTTGCGGTTGGGCCACATTTCCCGGAAATCTTCACAGACAGTCTGCAAGCAATACCTTTGCGGTTCCACGATACCTTCCTTACGCACAGCGTTACAGGGGTCGTGCAAAGTTACCGGCTCGGGGTTCTTACTGGGGTCAACCTTAATAAGGCCTTTCTTGAGTATTTCCGCTTCCAACTGGGGGAACCAGGTAACGTCATAGTTCCCGTCTTCCGGGCTTAACCACACCTTACGGCCCCAACTCTGAGCCCTCATAGCGTGACCGCACTCGGTAACCAGTACACCCTTCTTGGGCTTAAGCCTTTTTACTTCTTCGGCAATCCTTTCCAGCATAAGCTTGGAGGCTTCATCATCGCCGTTGAACAAGCATAATGCATGATTTTGCCGATGCTCTGAATGTCCATGGGATAGTACTTGATTTCCCTGGGGTCCCACAGGAACATATAATCGGCGCCCTCTACGTCAACGGGAATCTTAATGCTGGTATCGTCCATCTCCATCTGGAGTTCTTCTTCCATCCATTCCAGGGTATCCAGGTAATCTTCTTTGGTAACTTCCATCTGGTTACCTGTCTTCACCTGAGCGTCCACAACATCCTGCAGGAAACCCGGTGCCCTGAGGCCGAAGTTACCCCGTATTGTACGTACCATACCGGCAATGTCCGCCTTCATGGGACAGTCCATGGTACAACGGGCACACTGGTTACAAATCCAGATCATCGGGTCATTGAGAACCTCTTCCCGCATACCCAAAACCCGCCGTGCACATACCACAAGTTAGGCAGTTATAAAGATCTGCAGCGTTCTTATCCGTGCAAAACTTAGAAACTACCTCTTCTCTAAACGTAGGATCTAATTTTTTGGCTTCAATCTCATTGCTCACTTAGATTTTCCCCCCATTTCTAAGTATTCGTGCAGTCAGGGGTTCCCAACCGGCCCGACCCTAGGAATTTTTTAACATAATATAATTCCATAACTTAAACATACATGTATTAATAGTATATCAACTGACAAATTTATCTGTCAATTATTAATGCCTAGTTTAAAACATAGGTTCATAAAAACAATGAAAAAGTTTTCATAATTTTAAATTCTGCTTTTAATCAAAAACTCCTACTGCAAAAAGAATAATTACAAGAAAATATTTATCCGGCATAATTATGAACATATTGCAAACAACTATGTGTTATGGTAAAACATACTAATTATAACGGCAAATGCAAATATTCTTACAATATTATTTTACATAATTTCATTAATTGCTTAATGATGGTTATAAAGACACAAAAAACCCGGCTTTTTTAAGCCGGGTTTTTTATCTTTACTACCTTTTTATTTACTCAATTACCAGCGCGTTACTGAACAGGTGGTGGATGTGTTTTACCTGGACATCCAGTTCCCAATGCTTGATAAGATCTGTGAGCTGGTCAAAGCAGTTGTGACAGGGGCTTACCACTATCTTTGCACCTGTGTTGGTGATTTGATCCGCCTTCAATTTACCCTTAGCCATGCGGTAGCGCTTAATCTCCTCACCCATGGCCAGGGTTCCGCCTCCACCGCCACAACAGTAATTGTACTTGCGGTTGGGCCACATTTCCCGGAAGTCCATGCAAACCTGGCTTAAAACATACCTTTGCTCCTCCACGATACCCTCCTTGCGCACGGCATTACACGGGTCGTGCAGGGTGACGGGATCTGGGTTCTTGCTGGGATCTACCTTTACCAGACCTTTTTTTATAATTTCGGCTTCCAGCTGAGGCAGCCAGGTCACATCATAGTTTCCTTCCTCGGGGGTAAGCCATACCTTGCGCCCCCAGCTCTGGGCCCGCATAGCGTGACCACATTCGGTAACCAGTACACCCTTCTTGGGCTTGAGTCTTTTTACCTCTTCAGCAATTCTCTTTAACAGAATTGCAGATTCTTCATCGTTTCCATTAAACAAACCGTAATGGGTTGCATCCCACCAGTTACTGGGACTCGTCCAGCTTATTCCGGCAAAGTGCATTATTTTGCCAATGCTTTGAATATCCATTGGGTAATATTTTATTTCCCTGGGGTCCCACAGGAAAAGGTAGTCAGCACCTTCCTCATCCACCGGGATTCTGATACTGGTGTCATCCAATTCCATCTGCAGTTCTTCTTCCATCCACTCCAGTGTATCCAGGTAATCCTCCTTGGTTACTTCCATCTGGTTACCCGTCTTAACCTGAGCATCCACTACATCCTGCAGGAATCCGGGTGCTTTAAGCCCGAAATTGCCACGCACGGTGCGAACTAAACCTGCTACATCCACCCCCATGGGACAATCCATGGTACAGCGGGCACACTGGGTACACTGCCAGAGGAATATGTCGTTGAATACTTCTTCTCGCATACCCAATAGGACCTTGCGGATAAATTTACGCGGGTCTGAATTATCATGTACTTCGTTAAAGGCACAACCCGCGGTACACATTCCGCAAGTTAAACAATTATAAAGCTCTGCAGGATTCTTTTCTGTGCAAAACTTGGCCACTACTTCTTCCCTAAAAGTGGGATCCAAATTTTTAGCTTCGATACTCACTTATTGTTCCCCCTCACATTCTAATGTTCTAATTGGGCTCGTGCTCCGCCAATATTCCGCCTTCCTATCAAACGAGAAATGAACTCTATTTCTTTTATTCTGTTCATAACATAAAATTCCTACCTGTATAGAAAAAAAAGCTCCGGTTTTTTAACCGGATTGGGGTCAGGCCATTAACTTATTAACTTATTTTCATTCTTCTGCTGGTGCCGCCATACGGCGGCATGGGCGTCTACCTTGAAAAAACTATCTCGAAAGTTACTTTTAGTGCGCGGGCACCCCGGTGGTTTCCTCCGTTTTCTGAGGTATCTCACTTCCAACTTCCCGCCTTCCACGGCATTTACTGGCCAGGCGAGGAATGTTGGTTTAACACATATATTGCTTGGTTGGCAGCACGGATACCCCGGCGAATTTTGCTTGTCAATTCCTCCCTGGATAGCAAAGGAACCGGGGGACCGGCAAAGGATTGCCAGCACTTTACTTCCCAGCCGGGTTTCAGACAGGTGTTCCTGCATTTCCTCCAGGCGGTGTTCTCCCCCGGGACCCCGCAGGCAGCGGACAATACAATCAGCAGCGGCTTCATATGCTTCCTCCCGTAAAACATCCAGGAGGGCACGACTCTGGAATAATTGCTTACCTTCCCCGGAGCTTAATACCATCTTGGCTTTATCTCCAGTAGTCCCCGAACATTCCCGCAGCACACAAAGCATCCACTCCAGGTCGGTTATATCATCCATTTCCGGCTGCCAACGGTAGAATGCAGCACGCAGGAGGGACAACAGCACTCCGGTTTCCCCTTCCCCTTTAAGATACTCCACCACCTCATCCCGGTCCGGGCAAAAGGGAAGGTGGAATTGTTGGTTTCTTTCCGGCAGGGCCGCCAGCGCCTTGATCAAACTATACCTTTGTCCCTTATTAGGAGACCAGTGAGCCAATCCGGCCAATCTGTAGTTCAAATGAGGGTTTTCCTCTACATAACCGGGTGCATTCTCGGCCAGTAATAAAGCAGCGCGCATGCTTAGTCCCTGCTCTTGGTTATAAAGCAGGTCCACCAATTTATCCCGCAAACCGGAGGTTAATAAATTGTTATCCTTTTCCAGGTGCTCCAGAGCTGCAATTGCCTGCTCCCGTGTACTGCACAGCCCCCACCCCAGCAGGTTATCCACATCTTCGCCTGCCAGCTTTTCCAATATGGCTTTTCTTTCTGATGGGCTTAAGGAGTAAAATTCCTCCCCAAAGGGAAAATTACCTTTGCCCGTATCCTTACCGGATTCCCTACTCAATTAAGATCCCCCCATCATTATATATTGTTCGTTATTCTCCGTTCATTAAGACTTCCCTACTCGAAGGGGAAAAAGAAAAAACCCCGCTGCGACAATGCAGCAGGGGATATAAAGATATTATATTAACATTCCTTCTACTCTTCCGGGGCAAAAGAATAAGCACCGGGATAATCAGGATTTGTATAACCGGGATAGTGATGTGAACCGCTTCCCGCAAAAGCCCGGCACTCCCTGGCACAATTCAGGCAAACACGACCGCAGAATTGGGACTCCCGGTCAGGCATTCTCAAACAATGGTTGCCACAAATTTCGCAGACCTGAGCACATAAGGCGGCAAGGCGCCTTGCAAAAGTGCTGCAACGGGCAATGTACTTGGCAGTTAAGGTACAAATATCCGCACAATCACGTAATAACTGCAGTTGAGTTGCACGCGAATATCCATCCTGCCTTCCCAATACCGCTGTAAATGTATTTTCACATACAGCTTCACACTCTTGAACAGTTCTCAATACACCAGCGTATTGATCAACAGGGTAATAAGAATAATGAATAGGGTTCTCAGCCACTGCAGTCCCTCCTTAAGTATTTTTTACATATTATGCAGTAGGTTCATTATTTGTCATAAATTAACAATATATATGTAGCAATAATTTACACAGAAAAAATTTAAGGGCTCCTACCCTAAGGCAGGAACCCTTAAATACTTGGTGAGCCATCCTGGACTCGAACCAGGGACACCCTGATTAAAAGTCAGGTGCTCTAGCCGACTGAGCTAATGGCCCACATACGGCCTTTACAGGCCGAAAATAATTATATGGCTGGGGTGGCAGGATTCGAACCTACGCATGCCGAGGCCAAAACCCGGTGCCTTACCGCTTGGCTACACCCCAGCGAACTTTTTTAAATGGGGTGGGTGATGGGACTCGAACCCACGGCCTCCAGAGCCACAATCTGGCGCTCTAACCAGCTGAGCTACACCCACCATATTAGCAGCAACAACATGTGTTGCTTAAAACCTGCAAGAAATATAGTACCAAATCCGTGTCCCCGTGTCAAGAAATCTGGAGAAGAAGTTTATGGAACTAACAATGAATTACGCTGTAAATTATTCACCAGTCTGCATTGCCTCTTTAAGCTTTCTATAAGTATCATCCAACCCTTCGGAAATTACCCGCACATCCCCCACAACAGGCATAAAATTCGTATCTCCGTCCCAACGGGGCACAATGTGAATATGGAAGTGACCCGGAATCCCGGCTCCCGCCACCTTGCCCAAGTTTATACCGATATTAAAACCGTGCGGGTTGTTAAAGGCACGACGAAGAACCTTAACCATGCGCTGGGTCATTTGGAAAAGCTCCAGTGATTCTTCGGCATTTAAATCTTCCAAATCACCCACGTGCCGCTTGGGCGCTACTAAAAGGTGCCCATTGTTATACGGAAAAATATTCATAATAACAAAGGTTTTATCTCCTCTGGCCACTACATGATTAGCCTCATCCTCCCGGGAATTCAGTTTTTCACAAAAAATACATTCAGAACCGTGATCCTTTCCTATGTAAACCGACCGCCAGGGTGCCCACAGTCTATCCATAAATTTATTACCCCCAATTTCTGTTTAACTCTAATCAATAATTATTATAACAACCGGTATACCATTAAGAAAGTATCCCCCCGGAATAATCTTGCAGCCAAAAACAATTTCCAGCGGCAAAAATGGCAACACATTGTGCTTATTGGACAAATTTTGATAAATATTGCGGTCTTCTAAAAAGAGGAAATTCAATGATAGAGTTGAAATTTCAATAAGTAGTGGCAATTTTAAACACCCGGTTTGATATAAATAAAAGAACCATGGGGAGGTAATACGGTAAGCCGGACTTTTAAAAATTAAACAAAGTGGAATCCTTCCTATGATAGTGCAAGCATTATTCCAGGGTTTACCCGAAACTGCTTCCCTGCTCCTGATTGCCCTTTTACTTATGGACTGCCGCGTTCCGGCATCTAAATTTGGCATTTTAACCCTTATAATGGCCTTTATGATTATAATTCTTCGCTATCTTCCCCTAACATTTGGCCTTCATGTGGTGGCGGGGATTCTTTTTTTGGGTTTGCTCCTTTCTTTTTCGACAAAAAAATCCCTCACTATCTCTCTAATGGCTGCGGGGGGCAACCTACATGCTGCTGGTATTTTTCGAATCCGCCTCACATTTTTTGATGGTCCATTTTATTGATTTTCCCTTTGAAGAATGTGTAAGCGGTACTTATACTTCTATCCTTATCGGGTGGCCTCATACAATCATGATGTTTTTAACAGCATTTGTTTTATGGAAAAAAGAAATAAAATTTTCTAACCAATAAAAAGTCCGGCTTACACTGCTTCCCCCAATACAAATAATTACAGAAAAAGGTGAGCAAATGCAGCGCAACTTGAATGTAGCCATAATCCAGATGCCCGTTAGCTCCGATGTACGGGAAAATTTAGATTACCTGGAATCTAAAATAACTAATCTATTTACCGATAAACGACAGCCGGAACTTGTGGTAGGAGTAGAATTCGGTATTGCACCCGCCCAACCTGAACCTGCTTCGGGAGAAACCATGGAAAGACTGGCTGCCATTGCTTCCAAGCATTCTATATATTTCATCCCGGGCACCATGAAACTGGAAGACGGCAAAGGTGGCTTTTACAACAGCGCCCCGGTTTTTAATCCCAGGGGAGAACTGCTGGGCATCTATTCCAAAATGGTTCCATGGGATACCGGCCTGGAAAAGGGAACCATACCGGGAACAGAATACCTGGTATTTGAAATACCCGAAAAGAATACCCGCATAGGAGTGCAGATATGTTTTGACGCCGACTTTCCCGAGATATCCAGAACCCAAACCCTGTTGGGCGCGGAAATTTTGATTCAACTATCCATGGACCCGGACAGCATCCCCCCGCGCTATAACACCGTAAAGGCAGCCCGGGCAATTGAAAACCAGGTTTATTATATCTACACAAACGGTGTAGGGGATTATGAAAACTTCCACCTGCGGGGACACAGCATGGTAATAAACCCGGAGGGAGATATTGTTTACGAGGCCGGAGAAGTCCCCACCTTTCCGGTATTAACCCTGGACCTTGATATGGTAAAACGGTGCCGTGAAATGGGTAACTGGCACCAGGTATCCATACTTAAAGCCCTGGAACAATACCCTCCCGGGCAACCCTTTGCCGGCCGGGAACAGGAAAGCCCGCTTTTCAAAAAGTATTTAAAGCAAAAAACAAGGTAGACCCCCATGCCGTCGCAAGGCGGCACAAGCAGAGGAAACCCCCTCTCCAAAGGAAAGGGGGTTTCATAAGTGAGCCCGCAATGACCTACGCTACAGCTACTACGACTATCTGCGTAGCCCACGACAACCTTTCGGCTGCCATAGACCATTACGATAACCGTAATAACCTTTGCTCGACTATCATGGATATCTACTGAGCCTGCAGCAGTCTCTCAACCACTGCAAACCCAAAAATCAAAACCGGTAAAGGCAGATAATTTCGACACCCATGATAATCTTAGCTCGACCAATACATATCCCTTACGACCATATTGCAATCCTTTAGACTGCAATACAGCCTGCCGGAACATGTATTGACCTTCCCTCCGGCTAATACCGAGCCCGGTGACCCGATATTAACCTTCGGCCGGCTATCATAGAGCCTTGCGACCCTATGACAGTCTGGGCTCGGCCATTGCGAACCCGACGTTAGTTATTGTGGCCAATAAATAAAATAATATGAGTGTAAATTTATAGTATTTTTTACCAGGCAAAGAAGTTGTTTAACAGCATTAATTAGAAAAATGAACAGACACGGTGTAATTTTGCTTTTGGAAGAAAATTGACACTGACAAAAGGTCAAGTGTACACGATGCACCCCTGAAAACAATCAAACCCGTTTGAATTGCAGCCCTAAAGAATATAAAATATGAGTTGTACTACAACTATTAAGGAGGCTTGCCAAGATTAGTACTTCAACAGAAGATGTTTACAGTCTAGTAAAAGAACGCGGAATCGAGTTTATCCGCCTTCAGTTCACGGACATTTTCGGTATTATGAAAAGCATGACCATAATGAGCGATGAACTGGACAAAGCATTTGCAGGCGAATTAATGTTTGACGGGTCCTCCATTGACGGTTTTGCCCGCATTGAAGAATCGGACCAGTGCGTAGTTCCAGATCCTGCCACATTTGAAGTAATGCCCTGGCGCCCCAAAGAAGAGGGAGTGGCCAGAATGATCTGTGACGTCTATACTCCTGACGGCCAGCCCTTTGAAGGTTGCCCGCGGCATGTTTTAAAGCGAGCCATTAAAGAAGCGGAAGATATGGGCTATACCCTGAACATCGGACCCGAAGGGGAGTTCTTTTTATTCTACACAGATGAAAAGGGTCACCCCACCTTTGATATCCACGACACGGCAGGATACTTTGACCTGGCACCGGTGGATATGGGGGAAGATGCCAGAAGAGAAATTATCCTGACCCTAAAAAAAATGGGATTTAAAATAGAGGCCTCGCACCACGAAGTGGCCCCGGGCCAGCATGAAATTGACTTTAAATACGATGAAGCCCTGGTCACGGCTGATAACTGGGTAACATTCCGGGATGTGGTGAAAAATGTGGCCAAGAAGTTTAATCTTTACGCTACCTTTATGCCCAAACCCTTTGCCGGTGAAAACGGCAATGCCATGCATTGCAACCAATCCCTGTTTTCCGGTGATACCAATGCCTTTTATAATTCAGATAACCCGGATGGCCTGAGTAATGTAGCATTATACTATATAGGAGGGCTTTTAAAGCACGTCAAAGGAATGGCTGCTATTACAAACCCCATTATAAATAGCTACAAGCGGCTCAGACCGGGTTATGAAGCCCCGACACACGTGGCCTGGTCCACATTAAACCGGAGTACACTGATAAGAATTCCAGCCGCACGGGGCAATTCCACCCGGATAGAGCTGAGAAACCCGGATCCCACGGCAAATCCCTACCTTATTTTCGCCCTAATGCTGCGCGCGGGTCTGGAGGGGATTAAAAACAAAATTACCCCTCCGGAGCCGGTAAACGGTAACATTTATGAAATGCCGGAGCTTGCAAGGGAAATTTCATTATTCCCCCGGGACTTACAGGAAGCCATCAATGAGATGAAGGAAGACCCACTGGTAAAGGAAACCCTTGGAAACCATATTATGAGCCGTTATATAGACGCCAAACAAAAAGAATGGGACGATTACGCGGACAGTGTGCACGCGTGGGAAATAAAACGCTATCTCGGTAAATTTTAAAACTAGTTAATAAACAAAGAAAAAAATTAGAAACCAAGAGACCCCAAGAACGGGGTCTCTAATTTTATTTTTAAATTGATACCAATTTTGGAAAAAGAAGGAATTCAATCCCCCCATCGTGAAATATTTTATTACCTGCAGATTTTTAACATAATTATCTTTCCATACAGGGGGAAATAAAATGTTTTATAAATTTGTTTTCGGAATTGGAGTCTTAACAATAATCATCAGCCTCTTAACTATTATAACCGGGCTATGTGATTTTTACCGGCAACCGGAAGCTTACAAGAAAAATATTGACCGCGAACCATGGCTGAGATAGTCTACCACCTACCCCGGGAGGTGGTTATTTTTTTAGGTTGACGAAATTAGTATAAAATTGTAGAATATCGTTGGTCTTAGAGGTGCAAGTCCTCTACCGCCTCCAACGTATAATTTTTTTTATTTTTAAAACGCTCCCTTGGGAGTGTTTTCTTTTGTATTAAGCGTCTTAAAGAAAAGCCAGTACCTGCCTATAACCCCCAAGGACATGGGCTTAAGTACACAATATAAAGGAATGTCATCTGAAATAATTCGCAACAGGCGAATTGTGGAACAAAACTTGAAACAAAACAACCTCACACATGAATGGCTTTATAACGAGCTGGCCAAAAGAAATATCACAACTATAGAGGATGTTTTCCTGGCAACTTTGTCCACCGACGGTAATCTGTACGTAGATATAAATAAAGATAACCCTTCATATATACAGGAAGTCTTTTTTCTAAGCTTATTTTCCCCTGAGCCTGCCAGCTAAATAAATAAATAACTTAGCCGTCAATAAACCACCAAACAGTGTCAGGAACCCCCACAGGCCTGCCACAACATCGGCAAATTCCATATCACCCCTGCCGGTAATCTTTTGTTGTATTTCCAATCCAAATACCAAAACCACCAAGACAGTAAAGGTGTAAAGAAAAGAGATTACCGTTATACTTCTGCGGGATATCCTTACAAACAAAGCATTCACCCCAAAAAACAGGATCATCCC
>JAALLP010000227.1_pt1 | contig 10943 bp, 12 predicted proteins | sample 7245951 | NCBI WGS metagenome assembly JAALLP01 (sample SAMN13049199, study PRJNA578106) | oil field metagenome | isolation source: filtered produced water from oil reservoir B6 | place: USA:offshore Texas | collected 2016
TTTCACCGTAGACCTCGTTTATCATATCAATTGCCTGTGAGAGGAAAGGATACAAAAATACTGCAGCAGGTGCAAAGAATGTATAGAAGCCGAGGTCGAACTCGATCAGGCGGGCTGCCACTATCTGGGAGGCGGTCAGATAGATAGTATAGAAAGCCACAAGTGCTGCAAAGCCATATTCCCTGTATCTGTTGATAATGAAAGCCGATACATATGTAACAACTGTAAGACTGAAGATCCAGTAAATCCATACAACAGGTATTGCCATGATATCGACCTTGAATTTGAAATTATATAATAGAAGTTTGAGATGGATGCAATGAGAAGTGTAAATCGTATATAAGGTTTTCTAGAAACAGTAAACACAACAACTATAATTAAACGATCTAAGTAGTGTATACCTTGTTAGTCATTTCCGACCTGGACAACCATCAGTTTGATAAGACAGTTTCATGTATAGGATGGAGTCAGTATCCGGCAATAGAAAATAAATCTGCGTGATCTAAATAAAGGATGATATTAGATGGCACCTAAAAGGGCGTTTTTAACCAAAGGCTTTGGCGTTCACAAACACAGACTGGCTTCATTCGAGCTTGCTTTACGTGATGCACAGATAGAAAAATTCAATCTTGTCAGTGTATCCAGTATACTTCCTCCAAACTGTAAGATAATCCCAAAGGATGAGGGAGTAAAACAATTAGGAGCAGGTGAGATCGTCCACTGCGTCCTTGCACGTAACGATACGAACGAACCACACAGACTGGTGGCTGCTGCAGTTGGAACTGCCGTTCCTGTAAATGAGGAGAACTATGGCTATATCTCCGAGCACCATTCATACGGGGAAGATGAAGAGACGGCGGGAGAATATGCTGAAGACCTTGCTGCAACAATGCTTGCAACCACCCTGGGAATCGAATTCGATATTGATTCTGCCTGGCAAGACAGAGAAAATGTTTACAAGACAAGCGGTCATATAATAGACACGACCCATTACTGTCAGACAGCTCACGGAGATCCTGATGGTAAGTGGACAACGGTCGTGGCAGCAATGGTGTTCATTGAATGATTCAGGAAAAGAGTATTTAAGCAGATAAATTTTTGAACTTTTCTTTTTTCTTTTTAAATTCGTGCCTCATATCAGCACAGGCTATCGTTTCAAATAGCTTTTTTTGATTTAGATCAGTTGATACAATCAAAATATTTAATTGTTCGAAATTAAATTGATATAAATACTTTACTCCTAAACTATAAGTAGAAATAAATGTCATGTTACACCCTCATTGCTCAAAAAGAGTTCTATTAGGGTAGGTTTTTATAATAATAAATCGAAACCCTCTTATAGAATAACAAAATCGTTCATTCTAATTATACAAAAACCATATCAGGATATTCATACTGAGGTATTACCATTCGTGAAAAAAAAATAGAAGTACGAAATCTTGTTAAGATTTTTGGGAAACAACCCCAGAAAGCCCTTTCACTGGTAGAGAAAGGCATGTCAAAACAAGAGATCTTCGAAAAAACAAATCAGACAGTAGGTCTGTACAATGTTAACTTCGATGTCTATGATGGAGAGACTTTCGTACTCATGGGACTTTCGGGTTCCGGGAAGTCTACCCTTCTCCGATGTCTCAATAGACTTATATCGCCCACAGACGGGCACATACTCATCGATGGCGATGACATCGCAGCCATGAATACCGAAGAACTGCGCAATGTCCGCAGGAAAAAGATGACCATGGTATTCCAGAGCTTTGCCCTGCTGCCACATCGGACGGTCATAGACAACGTAGCTTTCGGACTTGAGATACAGGGTGTATCCAAAGATGAGCGTTATGCAAGTGCAGAGGATGCCATAAACAAAGTTGGGCTTAAAGGGCACGGAGAAAGTACCACATCTTCACTGAGTGGAGGTATGCAGCAGCGTGTGGGACTTGCAAGAGCACTTGCAACCGACCCGGACGTACTCCTTATGGACGAAGCTTTCAGTGCTCTTGACCCTCTGATCAGGACAGAGATGCAGGACGAGCTGCTGGCCCTTCAGGACAAGATGAAAAAGACCATTGTCTTCGTATCCCATGACCTGGATGAGGCTCTGAAGCTCGGGGACAGGATCGCTATCATGAAGGACGGGTACATAGCCCAGATAGGAACTCCTGAAGAGATTCTTACAAACCCGGCTGACGACTATGTCTCCGAATTCGTTGCCGGTGTTGACCGTGCAAAGATCCTGACAGCTGATAATGTAATGAAACGTCCTGAGCCGGTAGTGTCGATCAACTCCGAGCTGACAGTTGCCGTTCAGTTGATGAAAAGGCATGGGATTTCATCGATCTTTGTTGTGAATCCAGACAAGGTCCTGCAGGGAATAGTGCTTATAGATCATGCTGTATCTGCAATGAAACAAAAGAAAAAGATTGTTGATATAATGATCGGGGACTTCCCAAAGCTGCAGCTGGATACTCCTGTAAAGGACATAATTCCAATAGTTGCTGAAAGTCAGTATCCTCTTCCGGTTGTGGACGATGCCAATAAGCTCAGGGGAATAATTGTTCGTGGAAGTGTACTTGGAGCACTGGCAATGACAGATCAAGAAGCAGAAGAGAAGATAGAGGAGGTTGCTCAGTAATGGTTTTACCGAATCTTCAGATTGGAGAAAGCGTTGAATCCATAGTTTACTGGATCGATGATTATTTCGGATTTCTACTTGACTTTTTCAGTAACTTCGTTGATATACTGATATCAGGACTCAGGGATGCACTGTTATTTCTGCCTCCACTGGCCTTTACAGTGATCGCAGCCTTGCTGGTCTATTTCCTGGCAAAGCGCAAAGCTGCACTGGCAATTGGAACTGCGGTGGGATTTCTGGTAATTGATTCCATGGGACTATGGGGTCTTGCAATGGAGACACTGGCCCTTGTGCTTTCATCAGCGTTAATAGCACTCGCCATCGGAATACCTTTAGGTATCCTGGCTGCCAAGAATGAGGTCATCTACCACATAACAAAACCGGTTCTTGATTTCATGCAGACCATGCCTTCATTTGTATACCTGATTCCTGCAGTAATATTCTTCGGACTGGGTAATGTACCCGGACTGGTTGCAACCGTTGTGTTTGCAATGCCTCCCACCATACGCCTTACAAACCTTGGTATAAGACAGGTTCCGGTAGAACTTGTAGAGGTTTCCGACGCGTTCGGAACTACTCCAATGCAAAAACTTATGAAGGTTGAGCTACCCGTAGCCATCCCCACAATAATGGCCGGTGTGAACCAGTGTATCATGTTGTCCCTTTCAATGGTAGTTATTGCCGCCATGATCGGTGCACGCGGACTGGGATACCAGGTGCTCGTGGGTATCCAGAGGGTGGATATCGGACAGGGATTCGAGGCAGGTCTTGCAATTGTGATAATTGCCATAGTACTTGACAGGCTTACCCAGAACCTTACACCAAAAAAATAATCTTTAATTCAAATTAACAGACCATCCGGTCTTACATTATTTTCGCAGAGTTGTGATAAAATGAAAAGAACATTAAAAATCCTTGCAGTACTCGCCCTGACGGCTATGCTCGTCTTTGTGAGCGGATGTACTGACCAGACAGAAACAGGAGATACGGAAACAGATACCGTAGATGAGAACGTAGATAAAGAAGCTACAATAGGATATGTTCTCTGGGATGGCGAGATTGCCAGTACCAATGTAATGAAACTTGTCCTTGAGGAAGCAGGATATGACGTTGAGATCATCGCTGTTGATGCAGGTGCACTGTATCAGGGACTTGCTGACAGCCAGTTCGACTTTACAACATCCGCATGGCTTCCCCAGACCCAGCAGAACTACTGGGAACAATATGGAGATGACATTGACAGCGTTGCTGTGAATCTCGAAGACTGCCGTATCGGACTTGTGGTACCAACATATGTGACCATTGACTCCATTGAGGAGCTCAATGATAACCAGGAACAGTTCAATGGCGAGATCATTGGTATCGATCCTGGTGCAGGTATTATGTCCACAACAGAGACTGCTATTGAGGAATACGACCTTGACTATAGCCTCGTATCCAGCAGCAGTGCAGGTATGACAGCTTCACTTACAAACTCAGTCGAAGACGAGGAATGGACAGTTGTAACCCTATGGTCACCACACTGGGCATTCAACAAGTTCGATCTGAAATACCTTGAAGACCCACAGGGAGTATACGGTGAAGCAGACCATGTTGAGACCCTTGCAAGGCAGGGACTTGAAGAAGATGATCCCGAACTCTATGGCATCATAAGCAGATTCCAGTGGACACATGATGATATACAGTCCGTAATGGAAGACCTTGCTGACGGCGTGCCTGAAGAAGAAGCTGCCAGAACATGGGTAGAGAACAACCCTGAACAGGTAAACTACTGGATCACCGGGGAAATGCCCGAAGATGCAGCAACAGAAAATACATCAACAGAGGAAATTACGGAGTAATTTCTCTGCCGGTCACCGTTCCTATATAAGATAACGGTGGCTGTAATTTATTTTTTTACATTACATTTAGACAAACTACTGGCCGTTAATTCCTGAAAACGGTTCAATCTTTAAAATCTCACCTTTTTCTCAGAATCCATTAGAAACGCTGTTGACTCCATATTGAAAGCGTATATGACTGCTCCACTATATCGAAAGAGTTAAATAAAATATAGGAAATCAGTAGGCACCTATAGAATATATAGAATATGTAGGAGAGTACGTTATGAGAAAAATGCTGAGCATACTATTAGTTTTCCTGATGATCGGACTTGTAGCCGTATCAGGATGCACAGATACAGCTGAAGAAGATGTAACCGAAGAAGAACCTGCAGAAGATGCTGGTGAGGATGAAGTTACTGAAGACAATATGACCGACGAGAACATGACCGAGGAAGTTGTCGTAGACGAGAACGCCACCGAGGAAATGACTGATATGAATGTCACCGATGAGGAGACAAACGTAACCGAAGAAGAGATGACTGAAGAGGAAGTCGAAGAATAATCCTGCTTTTTATCTGCCGCTATTCCTGTGGATTAGTGGCATTATCTCTTTTACAAAACAATTTTGGATCTGCCTGGATTTTTCCAGCATTTCAATCCTTCCCTCACATGACCTTTCTTCAGCAAAATGCTCTGAGCATCATTTTTTTGCAAGCTCTAAGAATTCCTTTTCACCAAGACGGTATACTATCCACTCTTCGTGGGCCTCTGCACCCAGGTTTTCATAGAATTTCCTTGCAGGATTCCAGTTAAGAACGCTCCAGTCCATCCTGCCACATCCCCGCTCTCTTGCAATCCTGGCACAGTAAGCCATTAACGACCTGCCAACTCCCTGTTTCCTGTATTCGGGATGAACATAGATGTCCTCTACATAAAGACCCGGCTTTCCTACAAAGGAAGAGAAATTATGGAAATAGGTGACAAAACCGGCGGGTTCCTTATTCACTTCTGCGATTGCAGCCTCGGCAAAGGGCTTCGGACCAAAGAGTGATTTCCTTATATCCTCTTCGCTTGCAAGCACACTGTCACCCAGGTCTTCAAAATCAGCAATAGCTTTTATAAATTCCATAATAAGCGGAACATCTTCTTCATCTGTCGGCCTGATACTAACTGTTATATCATTGACATTCTTTGCCATTTTTGCACCCGGGTCTATTTGTAAAATGTATTGTTTTATCATTGTAGTGTTTTATCGTCATATGACAACTATCTGCACAATGAACAATCTTATTAAAGTATTGGCAGAATTAGAAAAAATAGATGTATAATAAATCGGGAAGAGGAGAAAAGTAAAATATGCAACTGTTCCTAAGACTTATTTTCAGTTTTATAGTCCTGGTTATGATAACGATCATTGTTACTCAGGCACTTGCAGACAGGATCTTCTTCTCTCTATTTGTGGGAATTCCGGCCGGGATCCTGAGTTTTATTGTCACATTTATATTTCTGAGTAAACAAGATAAAGAATAAAAGTGGGTTCCGAATACAGATAAATAATATCTGGCATGAAAACCAGAGAACATATCAAGACTAATTGAATGAAGATGAGAACATGCCGGTAATGACAATATTATCATGCAAGATTTTACAGGATGAAATTATCCACCTGCTTGAGAACGATCCTCAGATAGATAACGTTGTTGTCGTTAAAAATAACGAGGAGAAGGAGTTTGCTGCTAAAATGGATAATGTTGGTCTGAATTATGATTTGAAAGTTTTGAACGATATTCCTCCAGTCAGCGAAAGAGATGATAGTAAATACACGGTCATGATCTATCTGGTTGAACTTGCACTTCATGAGTTCCCAAAAATACTCCGGGAAGAGATATACAAGCTTCTTGAAAAAGTCACTCCTTACTCAGATGGAATACTTCTCTTTTATGGCCTGTGCGGCAATGTACTGGATAAGGTTGAAGAAGACTTCAGGGACCAGGAATCCACATGTCCTGTAAGGATACTCAGGGACGATAAGCGAATAGTTGATGACTGTGTTGGTGCAACCCTCGGTGGCTGTGATGAATACCTTAAAACCCTTAAAGAATTCAGTGACCAGGGAACCTTTCTTTTTACACCCATGTATGCCCATTCATGGAGAGAGATCATGAGGGTAGACCCGGAAAATCCTGAAAAGACGTTGAAGATGCTCAAAAAAGTGAATGATATTACCGGATATAAGAGAGTGGCTAAGGTGCACACCAATCTGGGATACACCAGCGGATTCGATGAGAAGGTAGAGGAATTTGCCAGTATATTCGACTTCGAGATACTTGAGATCGAAGGTAACCAGGATGTATTTACAAATTGCTACTCTTCCATGAAAAAAGAAATGGGACTGACAGATACTTAGGCAAATTCATCCCCGGTTAATGCACAGAATCTGAGAAAAATATATACATCATCTGAGCAGACTTAGTTTCATCTTAAAAAAAAAGGCAGAATCGGGTTTCAGGACACACAGATGTTTCTGCCGGTTCATTGGGGGATAATATGACAACAAAAGAAGAATTACTGAGTGAGGGAAACGAGATCGCAACCTTTGCAGCCGGCTGTTTCTGGGGAGTTGAATCTACATTCAGAAAGGTAAAAGGTGTGAAGTATACACAGGTAGGATACACAGGCGGAGACTACGAAAACCCGGGTTACAAAGATGTATGCAGTGGAAAGACCGGTCATGCGGAAGCAGTTGAGCTTATATTTGACCCGGAGGAAGTGTCCTATGAAAAGCTGCTTGAGCTCTTCTGGGCCATGCATAACCCTACAACACTTAACCGGCAGGGTCCCGACATAGGTTCCCAGTACAGATCGGCGATCTTCTATCACAATGAAGAACAGAAAAACGCCGCCCTGGCATCCAGGACCAACCAGCAGAAATCCGGTGAGTATAAATCAGGAATCGTCACCGAGATCGTTCCGGCAGGAACATTCTATCGTGCAGAGGAATACCATCAGCAGTATTTCGAAAAGACCGGAAGAGGAGCTTGTGGGATATAATTAGCAGGATAAAAAAAAAATTTCAGTCAATATCTTTAAGAGGACGAAAAGCCAGATACTAGCTTAAGTTCTACATAGAAGTTAATAGCCTTGAGTTGGTGAAGATATGCAGGAATTCACACTGGAAGAAGTTGCACAGTATAATGGTAGAGACGGGCAAAGAGCCTATGTTGTCTACTCCGGTAAAGTCTATGATGTAACAGATAGCGATTTCTGGGATGACGGAGAGCACATGGGACTCCATGAAGCAGGAGCGGACCTTACCGAAAGCCTGGATCTTGAAGCTCCCCATGAAGCAGAGTCACTTGATAGATATCCACTCGTAGGTGTTATCAAAAAATAAATATTCTGAATTCAATCTTTACTTTTCTGGATCACAGGGTTTTGCAGTTCAGATGCTAAACTAATAATTCAGCGGAAGCTCAAGAATAAACGAAGAACCTCTTCCGGGTTCGCTCTCAACCCTTATTTTGCCACCATGCATCTCTATATACCTTTTAACTATAGCAAGACCCAGCCCGGTTCCCTCATATGATCTGTTCAGGGCGGAATCCACCTGTTTGAATGGTTCGAACAGATATTTCTGATCCTCAGAGGGAATACCGATTCCATCGTCTTTTATAATAATATGCAAGCTGGTACCGGACACATGAGCAGATATGTCAATATTACCATCTTCCGGAGTGAACTTGACAGCATTACCTATGATGTTATAGAGTATCTGTTTGAATTTCAGCCTGTCAGCATTTATAGCAATACCTTCATCTGCTTCCACATTTATCCCAAGGTTTTTCTTATTGCCAATAGGTATGAGTGACTTTAACACTTCATCCACAACATCGGACACATTAAACTCTTCAATGTTCAGGCTGGTCATTCCTGCTTCTACCTTGGAAAGATCAAGAATGTCATTAATGATATCCAGTAAATGTCTGCCACTGCTGGATATATTTCCTATGTAGCGCTTCTCTTTGTCAGTAAACCTATCCTCATTTAACTGCAACATGTCCGAAAAGCCGATTATCGCGTTTAGAGGGGTACGGAGTTCATGACTCATATTGGCAAGGAATTCACTCTTTGACTGGTTGGATTCCTCGGCAGCGATCTTAGCCTTTACTAGAGTCTCTTCAACTTTCATTCTTACGGAAAGGTCATAGAAACTTTCGATCAGGTACTCCTTCTCATGCATTTTTACTGAAACAACAGACTTGACTATAGGTAACTGTTCACCATCCCTTGTGAGGAGGATACGTTCTGATTTGTCAACTTTCTGATTAAGGTCTGCAATCGGGCACTTACCTTTGTCTGCAGGGCATACGAAATTGTGACAGAGATTTCCAACTATTTCCTCTTTAGGCAAACCGATGAGTCTTGCAGCAACCGGATTCACATCAACAATCTCTTTTGTGACCGCATCGATCATCATGATACCACTATCTACGTTATTGATAATGGTGGTCAGCCTTTCAAGAATCTCCTTCTCCATCGAATCCAGTTGTTTGCGTTCAGTGATATCACGTATTATGGCCACAGCATTCCAGCTTCCGTCGGAGAGCTTTATAGAGGAAAGTGAAAGCTCGATTGGAAACTCGGTACCATCCTTTCTTCTGGCTTCCAGCTCAAGGGTGTGGCCGACTGCATTACCTTCACCCGTACTTACAAATTTATCGAAGTTCTTCCTGAAGTTATTAAGATATCTTTCAGGTGACAACAGTGAGTGGATATCCCTGCCCGCTACCTCACTTCCCTTGTACCCGAAAATACGTGTAGCTGCCTGATTCCAGAAGATGGTCTTGCCTTTACTGTCGATCATGATCATTGCATCGTATGCGAATGTGGCTATCTTTGAGAACTTCTCTTCACTTATAAGGAGTTCTTTCTCGATCTTCTCACGAATCATAATCTGCTGTTTGAGTTCTTCCTCCCGCTGGATAACTTCAGTGATCTCATGGAGGATATGCATTCTTCCCGCAACATCCCCTTCCATCACGATCGGGAGAGAGTAAGTTTCAAATGATCTTCCATCTTTGAATTTTACGAGAGTTTTGCCTTTAAGATCTGATCCTCTCCTATCATTTATTTTATCAAGAATATCCTCTTTATTTTCTACCAATTCAATAAAATGAGCCAGCACTTTCGTGGCATCATTTTCGAATTGTAATTCAACAGGCAGATCACATATCTGTTTATAAGAAGAATTGATCAAAAGCACATGTTGCTCATTATCAACTATTATTATTCCATCTACTGTTGTTTCGATGGTTGAGTTCAATAGCAATGAAGTATCTTCCAGTGAAGAGAGCATCCCGTTTATATTGTCGGCAAGCGTGCTAAGTTCATCATCACCGCCTATTTCCAGACGAGAACTTAAGTCACCCTGAGAACCAACTGCATTTACGCTCTCACCCAGAAGGTTCAGACGTGAAAACAGGTTTTTCTTTAATATCCATGAAATTAAAAGAGCTACTATAAGGAAAATACCGATGACCAGATAGAAAATCGAATCCATAATACGAAGCCCGCTAAAATAGATATCCCTGTCCATCTGAGTCCGCAGGATCAGAGTAGGGTTCCCGAAAACATCGTACATTAAACCATAGCCGGACACGGTTTCGCTATTTTCAGAAACGCTTACGGAATAATTATTGTTGGATACTTCAACTATATCGTATTCGAGTCTGTCCGGCAGGTCAGTATTTCGGTAATATAGCAACTCCACGGGAAGCAGGGTATTTTCCTCTAAGGACATTATCATGGACTCATCAAGATACCTTCCCATGACCAGGGTCCCTTTGATAGGTCCCTGTTTATTGGTTCCTGTCACCGGCCGGGAAGCAACGATCATTGGTGATGTTGAGGACATTAGCAGACCTGATATGTTTGAACGTGTATCGGAATGCTCAAGAAGATAGCTTCCTGGCTGGAAAAGTTCCACAAGGTTTTTAGGAGGAGTGATAGTTTCCTCTTTCTCAAGATCATAGAACTTACTATAGACAATGTTCCCGGAAGAGTCGAAAAATAACATGAAATTTATGTCAAGCAGAGAAAAGGTTTCATCCGCAAGATTTGATTCAATATATTCCGAATTATTAGTTTCAATAAAACGGTATGTATCATCCCATGCAGCCCAATCATAGACAGTGGTGTCAAGATAGGAGATATCCGACTGTATAGCCCTCTCTATTCTTATGACATTGTCTTCCATTTCCTGCTCTTCTATTTGCTCATAGCCATCAAGCAACAAATGGTTGACAGTAGCAGTGATCATTAAGAGCATAATCAGAAAAGCCACACCAAGGGTGATCATTGTTTTATTATAAACCTTCATGGATCCACCACAGGATGTTTAAGTTGCCAAAATTAACTTGCGATAATAAGATTTTCTGAGTTTTGCGTTTTTAAGAGTCGATGCTGGCCGGGCAAGATTATTTTTCCGGGAC
>JAALLP010000228.1_pt1 | contig 10881 bp, 14 predicted proteins | sample 7245951 | NCBI WGS metagenome assembly JAALLP01 (sample SAMN13049199, study PRJNA578106) | oil field metagenome | isolation source: filtered produced water from oil reservoir B6 | place: USA:offshore Texas | collected 2016
TACCGGAATACGGCAGGCATCACCTACCAGAAGGGAATAATCCGAGTCAAAGAGGTCCATGTTCATCTTCGCACCATGAGCTATCTTCTGCCTTACCTCGATACCGATAACATGTGTAGAGAGCAGTCCGGCCTCAACAAGGATTCCGGCAGTTCCGCTGAAAGGGTCAAGAAGGACCTCACCCGGCCTGATGCTGCTGATATTTACAAGTGCCCTTGCGACCCGTGGCATAAGCACACCGGGATAGAAAAAGGGTTTTTTGTGGGGCGCCCTGTGCTCATAAGCACCCCTGTCCACCGAGGCCACCACCGAGCCAAGGATTGCCCTGTCGGTCATGACCAGACGGAACACCACATCAGGAGATTTCAGGTTTGCCCTGAAACCCTTCCTGTAAATGCTGCCTCCGATGCGACCCTCTATATTTTCCCTTTTGACATTGCCTGAGTGTTTTATCCTTTTAGCACGGACAACATAGGTCTGCCCGGACTCAATATGATTTGATATGTCAATCTTTTCAGCAGTTGCTATTATTTCATCCTCATCCACATCAGATATGCCTGCCACCTTCAGGATATGGTGTGACATCGCAAGTCTTTCCGCCACACTGACAAGAACCCTGTCGATTTCCCTGTGATCTCCTGCTATGTCCACTACAAGGCACTGATCGAAGTGTGCAGATTCAGCGAACTCAAGGCCTGCGGCATGCAGACATGATATTATCTCTTTGCGGGGAAGGACATCATGCTCCCCTGACAACTCAAAAGCATATAGCATGTAGCGCAATAGAAGCAGGAAGTAATATTAAAAGCCTTTCGATAATAAAAAAGAAATAAACAAAAACCATCAGAACATCAGTTCAAGTGCTTCCCTGCCTGTCATTCCCACCTTTATGCCAAGATTTATGGCTTCCTGGGTAGCACCCACCACAAGTGCCTCAAGTACGTCATCAAAGGTATTAACACCCTTGACCTTGACTGCCACATCACCGAGTGCAGTTGCAGCTTCCATATCAAGATAGCCACACATGACAAAACCCTTATCAGCTTTTATCAGCAGGAGCGGAGCACTCTGCATCTGCATACTCAGGCCAATGGCCGATCCGTTATCGAGTTCTATCTTTTCTACTATCATTGCAATCATCTCTGTTCCATAGATTCATCAAGGATCATATCAGCGAGTTTCCTCTTACGGTCTTTAGAAAATCATCTGTAAAGCCCGGAAATATCTCATCCACAAGTGAGCCGAAGGACTGTGTATCCGATTCTACAGAAGATACGGGAGTTTTTTCATCCTCTTCGCCTTCCAGCTGCAAAACCATGTCCGGTTCAAAATGGATTACAGCCTCACCTGTAAAGCCGAAATCTCCACTTACTTCCTGACCCAGATCACCGGAATCTATGGATACATTGTCTATTCCCTCTGTGGATTCCACCTTAATATTGTCAGGCAGCCTGATGGTCACAGCAGTACCCGGCTCACCCAGGAACCATATCCTGTCACCTAGAGAGATAATGGGTTCTTCAAAAACATAGTGCACCTCATACATGTTGACGATGGTGTCTTCCTTTGTAACCGGACCCAGGCTCTCCATGGACATGTCAGATTCCACACCTGTGACCACTATTGCGTCTGATGAGCCGTTTATCTTCACATCCATATTCCCTTCAAGTAAACCCAGGAGCTGCGCCCGGCTTGTGGTATCCATTTTCAGAACTTCCCAGGCAGAAACAAAGCCGTCGTTATCACCAAGCTCGGAGTCTATGAATGCCCTGTACAGAACAGACCTATTATCCGAATACTGTTCGGTGTAGGTCCATGACATTCCATCAAGTCCCACTGTTATGTCGTTCTCCCAGCTATACGAGGCTTCTGCCGGTAACATAAATATTGAAAAAACTATTAGTAGAATAATCAAATGGGATGTTTTTCGGATAATTATCCCTTCCTGTTCATTTTGTTGTTATCTCACACCCGTCATCGGTAACAATTACAGTGTGCTCTGCCTGTGAAACCATACCGCCTCCTATCTCCTTGAGCACAGGATACGAATGTACCACTCCTGCTTTTTCAAGCTGCAGCAGTGCAAAGTCAAGCTTTTCCATCTTAAACCATCTCTTTGCAAAGGGCAGTGTCCTGTATGGTTCAAGTTCCTTTAACAGCTTTCTGGCTGCTGGCAATCTCACCGGTTTCTTCCTCACGACCTGGAATATCTCTGTAAGAGTACCGTCATAGACCTTACCAGTTCCGTCGGTTGCAAAGGGTTCGATGGCAATGGCATCACCGCTTTTCAGAACATTACCGTTCCCTATTCTCCTGTTCGGGATACTTGGAGGAGCATGCGGGATATATCTGTCCAGCCCGTGTCCTGTAAGGTTTCCGATGGGCTTGAATCCCATTGAAGTGATGGTATCCTCTATAACCTCACCGAGCTCTGCGGTATTGACACCATCCTTCACAGTATCGATGGCAGCATAAAGTGCAGCCTCAGATGCCTTTACAAGGTCACCGTACTTACCTGTAAGATCCACGGTAATAGCAGAATCAGCAATATAGCCGTCAACCTGGACACCAAGGTCGAGCTTGACAACATCTTCCCCGAAAACCGTTTCCTCACCTGCATAAGGAGTTGCGTGTGCGGCCTCGTCGTTCCTTGAAAGATTGCACGGGAAGGCAGAACCGTCTGCGCCCAGCTCGATCGCCCGGTTCTCCACGAACTCGGCAACCTCAAGCATGCTTGCACCTACTTTGATCCGGTCCTTTGCCTCGCCTCTTACCTGAGAGAGTATCCTTCCGGCCTCAAAGTATTTTTCCAGTATTTCCTCTTCCTGATCCTGTGTTACCTTCGCCATAACCTATCTCCTGTCCTTAAATAAGATAAACTTTTTCAAAGGATCATACAATAAACTCTTTTTCCATTTCCGTGAGATTCTCAAAACCGTCATCCGTTACAAGAATAAGGTCCTCAAGACGGATGCCTCCCACATCGGGATAGTAAAGACCAGGTTCTATGGTAATGATATTGCCGGCTTCCAGAACCGTGTCACGCTCACCCACAAATGGAGCTTCGTGTATCTCAAGGCCGACACCATGACCCGTGGAGTGAATAAAACCGCTTTGTGAACCGTTTCTACTGGTATCGTATCCCCGCTCTTCGAACACATCACAAACCCTGCCATGTATATCACTGCATTTTACCCCGGACTTTATCATTTCGATGGCTACTTCCTGAGCTACATGCACCGCCTCATACATATCTTTCAGCCTTTCTGATGCATCACCTTTGAGCACTGTCCGGGTCATGTCGGCAAAATAGCGATTCTTCTTGCTGCGAGGGAATATGTCTATAACAACAGGTTCATCCGCCCGGAGCACACCCGTACCCTCCCAGTGAGGATTTGCGGAACCCTTGCCACATGCCACAATAGTGCCCTCTGACTCACAGCCGTGTTCAAGAAGTGTGATATCGATCTGGTGACGCACTTTTTCCGCTGTCAGGTCAAAACCATTATAGTTGAGTTTCCCGTCTACGATCTCGGATTTGTGGATCATATCCACCGCTGCTTCCATGGCAAGATTGCAGGCATTCTGTACCGTCTTTACCTTTTCGATCTCCTGTTCACTCTTGCGGGAACGTAGCTGCTGGAATGGGCTTTTAATAGCCTCGAAGGAAAAACCCTCTTCCTTGAGGGTCTGTGCAATATGATACGGGAAATCCCTTGGAACAGTTATCCTGCGAGCGCCATGATGCTGCAGTATCTCGGCCAGGCAGTCACAGTATGCAAGGGAAGGATCTCCTCTTTCCTTTATCTTGTCCCGGTAGCTACATTCCTGAAGTGTGCGTAGCTGTGATACCCTTGATTCATTCTCCGCACGTCCGCGTTCCATATCAGAGATCAGCAGGATCTCATCGGCCTCCTTTGTCTGGATATAGGCGAAGGAATCGGAAGCAAAGAAACTGGAGGAATAGTACATATCGGCATTACCGGAATTACCTACGATCATGAAAGCATCTGATCTGTGATCCTTAAGAGTATCACTTATATCAAGAGGATTCTTTTCTTTTGTCATACGGAGTATTCTGTATTTAATAGTACAAAATTGTTCCCAGTGTGGGATTTCTGGCAGCAGCAAAGGCATGAGTGTAACAGAAAGATATTATGTACAGAACTGACGGATCTTTGAACATAAGTTGCCATAGAAAGTGCATACCGGATATATACACCTCCATAAGAACCTCCTGATATGCAGAATACAAACAGTCATCAAACAAACATCCTGGCTGACATGGCATTTTTTCTGCATGATATAAGGTACATCATCCTGTTCTACGTATTCGGTGATTTTTTAACAACCCGACATGCACTGGCATATGGTTTTGAAGAAAACATATTCCTGCGATCGGTCATGGCAGAATACGGAGTATGGTCATTCCTGATACTGAAGCTTGTTTTCCTGATAATAGTATATTATAACTACAAGTTACTGAGACAGGAAAGTGCAGGATGGAGAAGGCTGTGGGAAATATCAAAGAAGTTTATAATAAGCGTGGGTATTTTCCTTGTATTCAACAACCTCATGGTTATCTTTCTGGAATGCAGCTTTCTGGAGATAATTAAGAGTATACCCCTTTAATGATGACCATGCTGATCTACAATATGCAGTATCCTGAAATGAAATTCTTAAGGGAACGGCAGTATAAATACTGAGTTCACTCCAATACCAGTGATAAGCGGGTCCATCCTGTCAATATCCTCCTTTGAAAGGCCTGACATGTTAAAAGTCACTTCATCCTCCACATGAATAAAAGATTCCACGGCTACACTTTTATTGACATATACCCTCTGACTATCAGAGACCATTCTACTCTCGAATTCGTCCTGGAAAACAGGTTCAATGGATTCCACGAATATATCTTTGCTACCCGGATTATACAGTGTCAGATTATATGAATAGAGTTGTATGTTCGTATCATTACCGGCTGCTGCTCCCATAGTCTGGGTGCTTTCCGGAATGAGAAGAATATCTTCCTGTGAGTGGTCGGAATTATCCCATGGCAATGAAATGCCAATCATTAACCCGAATAAGAACAGGATTATTCCGAATGTCAGTGTTTTGTCCATATTAAAACCTCAACCAGAAGCATTTTTATTCATTTTGTGATTCTATTGTAAGACTGCTGTTGTGGACCTGATTCCCGTCCGGGTCTTCGATTACCATATCCATCCCGTATACAGCTGATTCCTGCCTGGGAACCTCAAAAAATATAGGATTCTCAACGGAAACATCTTCATACAGCCTGTTATTACCGGCAGCTATTGTGTTATTGTTTTCCCTTATGTCGTAGTCAGCATAGTAGTCAGCAATCATATCAGGATTGCGTGGTATATATGTGAACACAAGACGATCTTCATAACCGTAGGTTCTGGCAATGAAATCATCATTTTCCAGCAATTCTCCGTCTATACTTGCAACCTGTTCACCACTCTCTTGAACATCGCTCACAGTGACATAGAAATTTCCGATAAAGACAAGTGCAAAGGCAAGTATAAGCAGAACAATGAATGATATAAGAATAGTTTTTAAAATTTTAGTCAAGCAGTGCTGCCTCCATAATATGTTCTAAGTGAAAAGATACACAAAGTTTTCTATAAATGTTGCGTAAACTGCGAACCGGTTCGAAGTTATTTTTCAAAGGAAGTTACAGGCACTGATCTCTTCCTGTAATACTCAAAAAGTTCCTGTCCCCATTCGAGTGCTTTCTGTCCTTTGCATACAAGCTGTTTGCTGTCATATTCATGAGATTTTGTCAATAACCTCATAACAGAACAGTGATCGTTGATCGAAAAGGACACCAGATCCATCTTATCTTTGTATATGAATAGCTTCACAGAGTCCGTTGATAGTAATTCCCTGAAATCTTCAAAATATTCCTCCCTGATTTTCTCAAAGAGTTTTTCAGAAACAATTAACGATGCGTCTATGTCCCTGTCCATGAGGTCCAGGAAAATCTGGAGATGGTCCGGGTGAAGGAATGAAACAAAGGAATTAACGTACTCGGACTTCTTACTGGTTTCTATGAATTCCTCGTTGAGCTCAAAAATATTGTACATGTCTGGCTCTATTATAGTGCATGGATCGAGCTCTTCCAGCCTTTTCAGGAGATACCCGGGGATGAAATCCAGATCATGACTACCCCAGTAATCGACGTTCTCTTCCAGAACGTTCACAGTACCAATTGCGGGGAGCATTCTGTCAAGAATAAGTTCTCCAATGGATGTGAGTTCATAGGACTGACCGTTCTTGGAGATAAGATGAGTTTCTTCCAGAACCTTTGCCTGCGGGAGCAAGGCCTGTCTGCTTGTATTAAGACCACAAAGAAGAGAAGTTATCTCTACAGGACCATCTTTCAGCATCAAAAGCATGTTTTTTCTTTTCTCGGATGCAAAAAGTACATCTAGCAACGCTTTATTTATTGTTCCACCAACCCGGATCCATTTGCCCGGTGCAAGATTAAACCTTACAGTATTAGAACTTTACCGGCTGTGAAGAAAAGATTAACTGATTGAATAAAAACAAGCAGATGTTACAAATCTGCATGCAAATTGTTCTAATAGCCTTAACTTGCGCTTAGAGATTTGTTAATCCTGCAACCATAACCACTGCAAACATCAATGTAAGATACAGGAATGTTAGTACCAGAACTTTGAGTACTCTTACATCGCCACAATCGTTCATATCTACCATAAGAAATAATAGCGAACCTTTCCATAAATAGTTATGTTTGTGTATTAATTTCATATAGCAGGCTGAATAAAAACACCACTAGAATAGCACAAATAATTTTTCAGTAGCAATAGCTAACTCAGATAACAGTCATAATTGCCACGTTTGACAGGAATACAGCAAAAATACACATAATTCCAAAGGACTTCATCAAGGAACTCAGAGGCGATAGCGAGAAGAAACTATGGATACCTATGACCAGATCTCACCCGATGAGATGAAAGTCGCTTACATGAAGCATATGCCGGAGCTGGATGTAAAATCAGCCATATAATATAAATTCAATTATGTTTCAAAAATAAGCATGGCATGAGAGTCTATTTCCTGATCTTCGTTGACTTCTTCAACGACCGAGGAACCCATTGCATCTTTAAGATCTGCCAGGCAATTAGCACATAACAGATAACTACCAACTTTACGAAGATATCCTTTTTCTATTGCTTCATATCCAAATTGACGATCACAAAAGAAACATTCATGGAACATAGTAATATATTGACCCACATAGCTTATAATTTTAATTAATTACTTATGTTTTAATATAAATAGATAAAATTAGTTTTAAGATATTGATATTTTATAATTGACTAAGAGATCTGCAAAAAACTCTTTAGAAGTTGTTTTGAGTTTATTTCGCTATTATCCGGCATCATTCAAAATTAATTACACAAATATTTAAATAAAATCATGACATTAAAATAATTAGTAGGATGCAAAATATTCGATGAATGAGCATAGCCAATTGTGTTTTAATTAGCACAAGCATCCTACCCATGAATTATTGACCACACTATGATTTGTACCACCCCACCAAGCCCAAACACTATAGATCTTTTTCTGTGGTCAATAATTTACAATCATTGCTAATTAAAAAATCCTTTTAAACTTTAGTGAAAACTGCAACCATTTCTAATTCATCTCAAAGACGAAAGAAAACTAACTCTGGCAACCATAAACGCCTACTTCGCAAGTCTTAGCACCTTCTTTGATTTCCTGGAGTTTGAAGGAGTTCTCCAGAGGAACGAACTTGCAAAGTTTCGCAAAAGATACCTTCGTCACTCCAAGAAGAACCATACACCGGAAAAGAAACAGCTCATCAGCATAGAACAGATGAAAGAGTTCATCCTCTCCATAAAGTCACTGGAACACCAGACCTTAGTGCTCTTCCTAGCAAAGACAGGCAACAGGATCACAAGAAGCCCCATTTACCGGATAGTAACAGACTACACCGAAAAGTTCGGCATACACAACCCGAAAGGCCACTTACACGAAAAGTTTACTCCGCATTGCTTATGGGTATGGTTTACAACCTGGCTTAGAAGATCCGGAATGTCAAAGGACTTCATCAAGGAACTCAGAGGCGCCACCAGAGGCGAGGCCATGGATATATACGACCAGATCTCAACCCGATGAGCTGAAGGTCGCTTACGTGAAGCATATGCCAGTGTTGAGAATAGGTCCACAGTAAAGTTAATGAGCACTTTTTCATTAATTCTTGTTGAAACCACTTATAGAGGTTGATATAGTGATGTATATCGCCTAGGTTAAAATTCTATAGCACCCCACATCAATCTACTAAGGTAAGCAAAAAGAGTTATCAGAAAAGTGCATTTAAATTTTATTATATTCGGCTTTGTAGAAATCTTCATGCCATAATCTCAACTGTGGAAGATACAACCACGAGGACACAGAGTTCACGGAGGGATATTTGTTTTCATTCTCTGTGAATTCCGTGGTTTAAACTTAATGTGGAGGTTATCTACAGAGCCTGATATCCAATTACTCTAAAATTATGAATATTTCTACAGAACCGCAGTATCAACATGTTTCCATAAATAAGAAAAAACGTTCATATCTATAATTTTAAACTTGGAAGATGGCTGTATTAAAACAAAAGTAGGTCTGAGTTTTGTTTTATCAGATGAAAAAAAACTCAAATCCAAATTTGAATATATTAAATTTTCTGAGCTTGGTGGTCTCTTAATAATAAATGAGTTATCCCCCTCCACACTAGAAGAGACGGATTCATTGAACTTAGAAGGATTGTTATTCCAGTTCATTGGGGTCTCATAGTACTCTTTTAAAGTCTTTTTTGATAAAACATCTAATGCTTCTGGAAATATTTTTTCTATATACTCACCCATTGTTATGTCTGTACCGTAAATTTCTTCTAATACTTCCTTTTTATCCTCTGTCATGTCAAAATTATACTCTTCTTTCTTTTGAGTAATGGCAGGTACTATTTCAAAAGATATGGTTGTAGGCATCATTTCATTTTTGTTGTTTTGATGCACACCCGACGTAGGTTCGAAATTAGCAACCATGCCAATTTCTTCTAGTTCACTCTCAATTTGCATAATCTTTTTAGTTTGCACTATAACTTCTTCGAATGATGAATTTTCATCGGCTACAATTTTGTTGTATTCATCTACTAAATCCGAAAGGTGATTCTCTAATCTATTTCTATCTTCTATGTTAATATTTTCATTTGCCAGTATGGTTTGTGTAAAGAAACACACAATCAACAACAAACCTAACAATACACCTTTTATTTCTTTCATTGTCTCGTGTCCAAAGCACCATTGTTCAGTTTAGAAAAATGATTTGCATTACATATCACAATAACATCTACCCTACATATAAATAATTGACATTAATGTACATAAATTAAAAGATATTCGACGAATGTGTAGACCCTTACACAGATTCTCGCCATTCAAAAATTTAAGACAACCAAGAATACAAATATGTCCCATGATATCGAAACAAAAAAGGGGATAATTTCCCCTAAAAAGATGTTTAAATAGCCCCCACTGGTTTGACATCGCAAGTAGATACAGCAGATGCATATAGTGGCCAACAGCCAAGCGGATACACGCAGAAATGGTTTCCTTGAGTATAATAAGAACCACTAATAACTGTTTTCTCCTTACTTGCTTCTACTTTTCCAGTATTATAGCCAACTTTGAAAACAGAATCTTGCGGAACAGTCTGACTAGTTTTCCATAGGTATGAAAAAACCTCCATCTCTGGGATTGGGCATTTGTAATATGGAGAGATTACAACTGACGTAGATTTAAATTTTACACTACTAGATGATAGTACGGATAAATCAGAGCTATGGAGTACAGAATAAGTTGTTGATGTTGCCATTATGTCATCAGAAGATTTGTCCTTACCATAAGTGGAAGAGAGGGATTCATTACACATATAAGGATTATTACTCCAGGTCATTGGGGTCTTATAGTACTCATTCAAAGTCTTTTTTGGTAAAACATCTAACGCTTCTGGAAATATTTTTTCTATATACTCACCCATTGTTATGTCTGTACCGTAAATTTCCCCTAATACTTCTTTTTTGCCTTCATTCATTTCAAAAACATATGCTTCTTGACTTTCCTTGCTTTTCTTATCACTGTTTGAAACTATTTTGAAGGACATTGTTGCAGGCATCACCTCATTTTTCTTATTTTTGTGCACACCCGATGTAGGTTCAAAATTGACAACCATGCCAATATCTTCCAGTTCATCCTCAATTTGCATGATCAATTCAACTTGCGCTTGAACTTCTTCGAATGATGAATTTTCATCAGTTACAATTTTGTTGAATCCATCTACCACGTCTGAAAGGCGATTATCTAATTTAGTTACCTCTGCCGTGCCCACATTTTCATTTGCCATCGTTATTGATGTAAATAGACATACAATCAAAAACGAAACTAACATTAATTTATTCATATTTTTCATGGAATTACTCCTATATTTGCTAGTTTTAAACTAAAAAAGTATTCATATTTTAGCTAAATTTATTTACTTTTCTAGTAATAAACTTTATAACAATACAAAATATATAACATTATCTACAGAAGAAAAATTGTTTAAATTTGGAGTAGTTGTATATAACATAAGTTATCAAATGAAAGTACGACTACCGCTGTAAATTAAATCCAATCTAGAAATTCAATAGAGTTTTATAAAAAGTATAAAGTCAAAAATAACTGCTCAGAGCCGAGATCCAATATACAATAGCATAAAGTCATAGCAGTATATGAAATGCAGCTGGCTACAAAAACGAGCAAAATAAAACAATACCAGTTT
>JAALLP010000241.1_pt1 | contig 10671 bp, 8 predicted proteins | sample 7245951 | NCBI WGS metagenome assembly JAALLP01 (sample SAMN13049199, study PRJNA578106) | oil field metagenome | isolation source: filtered produced water from oil reservoir B6 | place: USA:offshore Texas | collected 2016
TATAAGAGGCCCGGGCATCCTATTGCCATTTTTATATCTCTTTCTAAAATCCAACGCACGAAGGATTGGCATTCATAGTTATTGATTGAGTTTTAAAGGCGGATTTTTCTAATTAAAAATGCATAACTTACAAGGGTTACAAGAGATATCCAGATAAATTTTTTCGCTAAACCATACTGGACATTACAAATTTAAGATGCTCGGCATGTTTAAACGAGTAAAATTGATTTAGTAAGGTCGCGGGTGAATTTGTGATTTTCGGAAAAACGATAGGCAATAGCTGAAATAACGTCAATTATAGATCCCGCGTTTTTTGACAAAAAGACTTGACACATTAATGCTTTTTCGGGTAAATTTAATAATAATTTTCAAAAATTTAATAATCTTCTAAGAGTGTCTGAAAAAAAATTGTTTTACCTGCAATTCCTCCGGGGACAACCGGGAGAGTACGAGCGGGTGAAAGCCAGTTTCGGAGTGGAGTACTCAACTGGCTTTTTTGTTGTTTTAAGGGGTTTTTGTTGTCTAATCCGGGTCTTGTGTGTGGGGGGTGGGAAAATAGAGGTTGAGCCATTATCCGAGGCACTTGTTTTCATAATGTCACATTTGTTCCCGTGGGGGTAAAATAATACAAGTTAAAAGGAGGACGATAGGATGTTGAACAAAAAGGCTCTCATATGTATGGTGGGAGTTGTGTTGCTTTTATCCGTTTTTACCGCGGGTTGTGGTGGTGGAGGACAGCCGGAGGGACAGAATGACCAAATCGAAATCAAATTCAGCCACGTGGTGGGTCCACAAACACCAAAGGGGCTGGCAGCGCAAAAGTTTGCCGAACTGGTTGATGAGTATACGGATGGCCGGGTAAAGGTAAAGGTCTACCCTTCTTCTTCATTGTATGGTGATGGTGAGGAGTTCGAGGCACTGCAGGCCAACAACGTGCAAATGATTGCTCCATCGGCGGGCAAACTGGTGGCCTTTAATCAAAAGTACCAGCTGCCCGATCTCCCGTTTCTGTTCAATGATGAAGAGGCCAGCAACAGGTTCTGGGACGGCCCCGGCGGACAGCAGTTGTTTAGTGAATTGGAGTCCCAGGGAATGAAAGCCCTTGCCTCCTGGCCCAACGGGATGCGCCAGTGGATGAACGGTAAAGTTATTATTAAAACCCCCGAAGATGTAAAAGGTCTTAAGTTCCGGGTACCCAGCGGCGGCGTTCTGACCCAAATACATGATGTGCTGGGGGCCGGAGCCGTGGGTATGCCTTTCGCCGATGTTTATACCGCTTTGCAGCAAGGCACGGTGGATGGTACCGTGGCCAGTTTTGATAATATAAAAACCGAGCGTTATTATGAAACCATCAAATACTTGACCATTGCCAATCTTAATAGTTTGAACTATGTAGTTATTGCCAACGCAGAATTTTGGAATGGCTTGCCGGAGGATATCAGACCGGAGATAGAAAAGGCCCTGGCGGAAGCTACGGAATACGAGCGGCAAATTTCAGCCCAAAACAATGCGGTTGACGGTGAAATTGGCCAGTTACTGATTGAAAACGGCGTAGAAATATACGAGCTTACCCCTGAGCAGAAGGATGCTTTCAGGGAGGCCCTGAAACCATTGTATGACGAATTCACTCCAGTGATAGGCGCAGATTTGATTGAGCTGGCAAAACAAGCCAACCAGTAAGGGAAGAGGGATTCAATGTCTAGGTGGCGTGATCTGATCGAGGAGGTTCTGTCCGGAACTTTCTTTTTGGCGGGATGTGCTCTGGTGGTATATGGAGTAACAATGCGGTATGTGTTTCATAGCCCCGTATTTTGGGTGGATGAGATCTTTACGTATTTTTTGCTCTGGGCAATAATGTTGGGCTGGTCTTTAACGGAAAAAAAGGGACGGCATATTCGTATTTACTTGTTGTACAATAGCCTGCCCAAAGACTGGCAAAACAGGGTAAGTATTTTCGAAAAGATTGTAAGTCTGTTTTTTTGCGGGTTTTTTATCTATGCTTCTTTTATCCTTTTCTTGAAATATTTGCAAACGGGACAAGTTTCCATCAATGCCCAAATAAGCCTGTGGATCGTTACCATGATTATGCCCCTGGCCGGTATATTATTTGCCCTCAGGTTCCTGGAAGACTTGATCGCATTGATAAGAAAAGGTCAGGGAGAAGGTAATTATTGATGATAAAAAGGCGGTATAAATAATGACCACTGCTTTGCTATTTATAGTTTTTGTGGTACTGTTTTTGTTGAACGTGCCCATCGCCATCAGCTTAACCCTTGCCAGTATTACTGCCCTTTATATCACCGGTGATTTTAACCTGTACATGATAGCCCAAAGAATGTTTTCAGGAATGAATGCATCTCCCTTGATGGCCATACCCGGTTTTGTCTTTGCCGGTACCATTATGGCCAAGGGTGGTATTTCCAAGTATCTCATTGATGCACTGAGGGCGTGGTTCGGCCATCTCCACGGGGGGCTATCCATTGTAGTTATGCTGGCCTGCACCATTTTTGCCGCCATATCCGGTTCCAGCCCTGCCACGGCAGCCGCCGTGGGGAGTATTATGATACCGGCCATGGTTCTGGGTGGATATGGAAAACCCTATTCCATGGGTGCCGTGGCGGCCGGGGGAACAGTGGGTATCCTCATTCCGCCCAGCATAACCTTTATTCTCATCGGGGTGACTGCCGAACAGTCCATCAGTAAACTTTTTACAGCTGGAGTGTTGCCCGGGTTGCTGTTGACCACTGCCTTTATCATTACCGCCATTATTTATGCCAGGATCAAAAAATATGGCGGGGAGGAAAAGGCTTCGTGGAGCAAACGGCTGAATACAACCGTAAAGGCTATTCCGGGTATCCTGCTGCCGGTTATTATTCTGGCATCGGTTTACATGGGTGTGGCCACACCAACGGAGGTTTCATTTGTTTCCGTGGCTTACGCTTTAATAGTGGGTATCTTTGTTTACCGGGAGATTGATTTCCAAACATTTCGCGCTGTGTTAAGTGAGGCCCTGGAAACCACTTCCATGATCTTTTTGATTATTGCCGCGGCAATGACATTTGCCGTCTACCTGTCGGCTGAACAAATTCCCACCCAGGTGGTGGAATGGGTAACAAGTTATAATATTACGCCGGCGATGTTTTTTTTGTTTTGTTTCTTCCTGTTCCTGGTTCTGGGGACTTTTTTGGAAGCTGTTTCCGTGGTTTTGATTACATTGCCTGTGCTGATGCCGGTGATTGATGCGCTGGGAATCAACATCATTCACTTTGCGGTATTCATGGTGATGATGATGGAAATGGCCATGATAACGCCTCCTGTGGGTTTGAACTTATTTGTGGTGGCGGGAACAGCCCGGGAGAATCTTGGTACTGTCGTTAAGGGAGTCGTTCCATTCTTCGTGGCTATGTTGATAGTAATTATTTTGATTATTTCTTTCCCCCGAATATCTTTGTTCTTGCCTGATACCCAGATGTAACCTATAATTCAGGTAACCCAACCATGCCGCTACGGAGGAGACCCACCGGGTCGCCCGTAAATTAAAAGCTGCTTCTGTGAAGTTTAATATCAGTCCGGTAAAAACAATTGTTCTATCTACAACCGCACGGGCCAACCGGGCGTTTCGAGTGGATAAACAGCCAGTTGTTTTCAGCTGGCTGTTTTCTTTTTTAGCAAAGGGAGGAATGTTTCAGGTGCATGAATGGGTAAAAATCCCGGCAGTGATAATGCGGGGAGGTACCAGTAAAGGAGTTTATTTGCTGGAGAATGATTTGCCGGCCGACAATAAAGTAAGGGATCAAGTTATTTTAAGCATCTTCGGCAGCCCGGACAGCAGGCAGATAGACGGCCTGGGGGGAGCGGACCCTTTAACCAGTAAAGTGGCCATAATCAGCCCCTCTTCCCGGGATGATACGGATGTTGATTATACCTTCGGATATGTGGGAATAAATGAGGCCCATGTAGACTATTCCGGTAACTGCGGCAACATATCTTCCGGTGTGGGGCCTTTTGCCGTAGATGAGGGCCTGGTGCAGGTGGTGGAGCCTGTTACCACCGTGCGCATCTTTAATACCAACACCAAAAAGATAATCGAGGCCGAAGTCCCGGTCAAAAATGGGAGGGCTGCTGTAGAAGGGGATTTTTCCATTGACGGTGTGCCGGGAACAGGGGCCAAGATATTGTTAAATTTCTTGAACTCGGAGGGGGCGAAAACCGGGAAGTTGTTGCCTACCGGTAACAAAGTGGATGTAATTACTTTACAGGACGGCAGGGAAATCCAGGTCAGTATTGTGGATGCCGCCAACCCGGCCATATTTGCCAGGGCCGAAGATCTGGGGCTAACGGGGAAAGAGCTTCCGGTAGATGCTGAAAAGAACCCGGCTATTTTGCAGACCATGGAAGAAATTCGTTGTATCTGTGCTGAAATGATAGGAATGGCCAGTGACAGAGAAAAAGCTTCGGCAGAGACCCCTGCCGTTCCCAAGGTAGCCCTTGTTGCCGCCCCGGGTGACTATCAATCCAGCCAGGGAGTTTTGGTCAAGCCGGAAAACATTGATTTGATAGCCCGAACCAAAGCCCTGGGGAAAATGCACAAGGCATATGCGGTGACCGGGGGAATCTGTACGGCCACGGCGGCCTTGATCAAGGGCACAGTGGTCAGTGAGGTGGTGGGAAATCGTGCAGTTGAAACCAATACGGTCCGTATCGGGCATCCTTCAGGGGTGTTGGAATTTGCTATTGAACTGGTCAGTGAAGAAGACGGAACCATGCATTTGAAAAAAGCTGCGGTGGCCAGGACGGCCCGCAGGATAATGGACGGGTCTGTGTATGTCCCGGCCCGGGTTTGGGGCCCCGAAAAATAGGCCGTTGAGATACGGTGGAGTAATATAGAGTTTATCCAAACAACAGGGGGGATTGCAATGGAAGATGCCATGGTGCCCATCTTTGTGATGGGCAAACGGTATGAAGTACCGGAAGGTATGACCATCATGAGTTCCATGGAATGGATTGGGTACAGGTTTATCAGGGGTTGCGGTTGCCGCGGGGGCTTTTGCGGGGCCTGTGCCACCGTATACCGCCTGCCCGGTGACTTCAAGCTCCGGGTGGGCCTTGCCTGCCAGACAACAGTTACACCTTTTATGGCTCTCACACAAATTCCTTTTTTCCCGGCCAAAAGGGCAAAATATGACTTGGAAAAAATTGATGATCCTTTCAAGGCTTTGCTGACCCTTTACCCGGAAGTTACAAGGTGCCTGGGTTGTAATTCCTGTACAAAGGCCTGCCCCCAGAACCTGAAACCAATGAATTACATAGCGGCGGCCCGCAACGGGAACTGGAAAAAAGCGGCGGAGCTGTCTTTTGACTGTATTATGTGCGGGCTGTGTGCTTCAAGGTGTCCCGCCGAAATAGTCCCCTACAATGTAGCCATGTTTGTGCGCCGGTACTTTTCCAAATACCAGCGTCAAAAGCCGGCTCATTTGTCGGATAGAACTTCGGAAATAAAACAGGGGAAATATGACCGGTCTCTTAAGGAGCTGGTTGAAATGGACGAAAATGAGCTCCGGAAAATGTACGAGGAACGGGATTTTGAAAAACTGTAATGGGGTGATTTAATTGTCGGGATATCCTAGGTCCATGCAGGAGTCCATCAAAAAACTGGAGGAAACAAGGCCTTACAGGCTGCAGCAGGAAATTCCCCGGCTGACGGCTGAAGGACGGCACCAGCTGTTGCAAAAATACCATCCGGATTTTCGCCGGGACAGTGTCCGGGAAGTAAGGGTGGGTGTAAACAGGGGACAAAAAATGGCTGCCGAGCTGGTAGATCTTCTGGAGGCCCGGAGCCGGATTGATTTTGACAATGTGGATTTAAACCGGGTGGACTATGATGTTGATGTGCTGGTCATTGGTGGCGGCGGGGGTGGTACCACTGCGGCATTCGTCGCCGGGGAGGCCGGTGCCAATGTTTTGCTGGCCACAAAGCTCCGCCTGGGAGATTCCAACACTATAATGGCCGAGGGCGGGATAGCTGCGGCCACGCAAAAAAATGACTCACCGGAGAGACACTTTCTGGACACAATCGGCGGGGGCCGTTTCCAAAACAAAAGGGACCTGGTGAGCACCCTGGTACACGACGCCCCTTTGATCGTTGAATGGCTTCGGGATATGGGTGCCATGTTCGATACCCATGATAATGGTGATCTGGTGGTGTCTTTTGCCGGCGGGCATTCCCGCAGAAGGGTACACTCTTGTAAAGACTTGAGCGGAATGGAATTTATGCGGGTTATAAGGGACGAATTATATAACCGGGAGGTACCCGTTCTGGAGTTCAGCCCGGCGGTGGACCTGCTGCTGGATGAGGAAGGGAAATGTGCCGGGGCGGTGCTGTTGAACCTGGAAACCCCAAAATATATGGTGGTTAGGGCCAGGGCGGTTATACTGGCTACAGGTGGTATCGGGCGTCTGCATCCCAACGGCTTTCCCACCACCAATCATTACGGGGCCACCGCCGACGGTCTGGTTATTGCATACCGGGCCGGGGCCAACCTGTTGCATATGGATGCCATTCAATACCATCCCACCGGGGCGGTATGGCCGGTGCAAATGCTGGGGCAGCTGATCACCGAGGCCTGCCGTGGAAACGGTGCCCATTTGGTGAATAAACATGGAGAGAGGTATATTAATGAACTGGAAACAAGGGATATAGTTTCCTCGGCTAATATCCGGGAGGTTAAAGAGCGGGGTAACGGAATAAAAACACCCGCCGGGGGCGAAGGCATATGGCTGGATACCCCCCTGATCAATATTCGTGGTGATGCCGGCAAATTGGACCGAATGTTTGCAGGTATTGTGCACCGGTTTGCAGAATACGGAATAGATGTCCGGCGGGAACCCATACTGGTTTTCCCCACCCAACATTATCAAAACGGCGGAATAGAAATTAACTCTGACGGCAGAACCAGCGTGCCCGGGCTGTTTGCCGCAGGTGAGTGCTCCGGGGGGGTGCAAGGAAGGAACCGGCTGGGGGGCAACTCTCTCCTGGATATATTTGTTTTCGGGCGCAGGACCGGAATGAGTGCTGTGGACTATATCAAGTCGGTTGACTTGGGAAGACTCACCCTCCGGCACGTAAAAGAATACCAGCAGGAATTGGAGAGTGCGGGAATAACCGGTAGTATGGCATCACCCCTGCTCTTACCCGACTATAGAAGGGAAGAGTTTAAGGAACAAGGAAAAAATGCCGCCTTAAAGTAGGAGGTTCTCAAATGGGTTTGAACTTGACCACCAAAATAATCAAGGATCATTTGGTGTCCGGGAATATGACACCCGGAGAGGAGATAACTCTTCAGATCGACCAGACTTTGGTTCAAGATGCCACCGGCACCATGGCCTGTTTACAATTTGAGGCCATGGGAATACCCGGGGTAAAGACCGAATGCAGCGTTATTTATGTTGATCACAATACTCTGCAAACCGGCTTTGAGAATGCTGATGATCACAAGTATCTTAAAGATGTAGCCAAAAAAATAGGGGCTTATTATTCCCGTCCGGGCAACGGTATTTGCCACCAGGTGCACCTGGAAAGATTTGCTGAACCGGGGAAAACACTGGTGGGATCGGACAGTCATACCCCTACGGCGGGGGGAATGGGAATGCTGGCCATTGGGGTCGGCGGCCTGGATGTAGCGGTGGCCATGGGCGGGGGAGTTTTAAATGTCACCATGCCCCGGGTGATTAATATCCGGCTTACGGGTGAACCCGCCCCCTGGGTTAGCGCCAAAGATATAATACTGGAAGTATTGAGGCGCCTTTCTGTAAAAGGGGGACTGCGGGCGGTTCTTGAGTATAGTGGTGACGGCATTGGTTTCCTTTCGGTTCCCGAAAGGGCCACCATTACCAATATGGGCGCGGAAACCGGTGCCACGTCATCGATTTTCCCCAGCGACCATGTTACCAGGGATTTCCTTCGGGCCCAGAATAGGGAAGAAGTTTGGCGTCCCCTGGCCGCAGACGGGGATGCTGAATATGATGAAATAGTGGAGATCGATTTAAGTAAACTGCAGCCCCTGGTGGCCTGTCCTCATAGCCCGGACAACGTGAAGACAGTTAAGGAACTGGAGGGCATATATATTGACCAGGTGGTTATCGGTAGCTGTACCAACTCTTCCTACCTGGATCTTGTCAAAGTAGCTGAAATCCTCAAGGGACGGCGGGTACACCCCGATGTGAGCCTGGTGCTGGCCCCCGGTTCCCGGCAGGTGCTAAACATGCTGGCCAAAAACGGCGCTCTGTCCGGTATTATCAGCGCCGGTGCCCGCATTTTGGAATGCGCTTGCGGCCCCTGTATCGGTATGGGGCAGTCACCTCCTTCCGGGGGTGTATCACTGAGGACTATAAACAGGAACTTCAAGGGCCGCAGTGGTACGGCAGATGCCGAAGTTTACCTGGTAAGCCCGGAAACAGCGGCCGTCAGTGCCATTTGCGGGCGGCTGACCGATCCCGCAAGTTTCGGGCCCCCAATCAAAGTGGAGCTGCCCCAATCTTTTGATGTGGACGACAGTATGATTATTGCCCCGGAAGGCCGGGGGCAGGAAGTGAAAGTAAGGCGGGGGCCCAATATAAAACCGCTGCCCATACAGAAAGAGCTGCCTCCCGGTATTGAGGGAGAGGTCTTGATAAAAGTGGGTGACAATATTACCACCGACCACATAATGCCGGCGGGGGCCAAGATCCTGCCCCTCCGCTCCAACATTCCGGCCATGGCCGAACACGTCTTTGAGCCCGTTGATCCCGATTTTCCCCGGCGGGCCCGCGAGGCCGGCGGCGGAATAATTCTCGGGGGCGAAAACTACGGCCAGGGGTCCAGCAGGGAGCATGCCGCTTTGGCCCCCATGTATCTGGGAGTAAAGGCGGTGTTGGCCAAATCCATGGCCAGAATACACTACAGCAATCTTATCAACTTCGGCATTGTGCCGCTAACCTTTGCCGATCCGGAAAACTATGACCGTATAGAGCAAGGGCATCGACTCTCCATCCCCGGTATTCGAGAAGCCATTTTAGCCGGCAAGGAAAAGGTTATTGTCAAAAACCTTACCACCGGTGAAGAATTTGAGGCCAATATGAACATTTCTCCCCGGCAGGGTAAAGTTCTTTTGGCCGGGGGAATGTTGAACTGGGTGAAACAACAAAACAGTTGAGGGGTTTATTTTCGTAAAAAATTACCGGTATTGTACAGGGGCCATTGCACTATCCCCGGCGGGAAACTCCCGGCGGATGGGGCAGGGACCCTTTTTTTGCGTTCCGTACGCAACCGGCCGGCTTTATCTTAAAATTTACACTTTTCCCGTAAAAAGAGGAATTTTAGATAATAAGTAATAAATACTAAGGTAGAACTCCATGCCGCTGGCGCGGCACCAGTAGAGGATGAAAAATTATCGTTCAGGGTGACCCGGTGGCCTTGCTATCTGCCATTTACACCCGCTCGTGCGGTTCCTCTCGCAGGCCGGGCTAAAGCTCGGTTTCACGCTCCGGCGGGGTGCCCGCCCCATTCGCCATCCTGGCTCAGGGGGCGGCCTCGGACGTCCTGTCCCCGGCCCCGCCTCCGCTTTTCGACCTCGCTAAGCCCGGCGGCTGCTCGATTCAACGCACTCGCTTTCGTGTAAAAGGCAGTAAGCCGGCGTCAGGTGACCCGGTGATTTCCGGAGTGAGCGGAGCACCCGGGTGCGGTGCTCCAACACCAATCACCGGAGCCGGCAACTCCCGGAGCGAACATACGAGTACAGCAACGGCACCGGTACCCGCTCGAACAAGTTCATGGTAACTTTGCCGTTGCGGCGGGACCTTTAATGTATAAGGCCAATGTACCAAGGAGCGAGCTCGTACAAGTATAAGGCCGAGTAGAGAGCGCAGGGAGTTGCCGGCTCCGGGCAACCAATTGCGCAGCGAACGGAGGAAACCCATCGGGTCGTCCAAAACTAACTGCGGGGAGTGATGAAAATAGCTAAAACAATATGTTTGGCCGGCCACGGAAAATTACCTCAGGGTATGGCCGCCAAAGGTCTATTTGAACATATGGCGGTGGTGGTGGAAGTTGACCAGAAGTATGGCGTTATTTTAAACGCTGAATGTACACTGATAACCGGTATTGCCAGAAAGGCAATTGAAGATATTCTGAAGGGCTACTCCCTGCAAGATGATGTGGAGGAAATTGTTGCCGAAGTAAGAAGAGTATATTTCGGGGCGGCCAAAAATGCTATTATTGCCTCCATAAAAGACTTGAGCAGGGAGTATCAGGCCTATCGGGAAGGAAAATAAGGAATCCCCAAAGACCGGACAAGTCTGGAAGTAAATGAATTTGCCAGTTGAAAGTTAAACGACTATAATAAAGATTGTTGAGACCTCTTCGTTTCGTGCGAAGGGGTCTTTTTTTCGAGAAATGGTCGATTTAACATTTAATTAATATTTGTTGCTGTCAAGAAGGAATTGTCTCAAAAAATAATGAATATATATAGTTATTTCAAGCTGCAACTTGTTATAATAATAGCCTGAATCCGTGTTGCATTTTGCACAAAAGGCATTGGCATGACAAATAATGTCATTTTGCAACATCAAATAGCAGTTAGTTCACTTTAGCACCTTGATTTAACTTGATTATAGAAGTTTAATGATTGCAAGAGC
>JAALLP010000261.1_pt1 | contig 10638 bp, 10 predicted proteins | sample 7245951 | NCBI WGS metagenome assembly JAALLP01 (sample SAMN13049199, study PRJNA578106) | oil field metagenome | isolation source: filtered produced water from oil reservoir B6 | place: USA:offshore Texas | collected 2016
AGTATCAATAATGGGGCAAGGTTTAATTGCAATAGGTTCTATTACAATTGCTTCTCACACTTCAATTGTTGCTTTCTACATAGGTGCCAGTTTAATAGAATTGGGATTGGGCATAGATAAGAGTGCAAGTTCAGTATGGGTTCATGATTTCATTCCAAGTGAGAGGAGAGCATCTTATATTTCAGCTATTTCTGCTGCTGGATCCTTGTTTGGTTTCACTATTCCTTTAGTAAGTGGTTATATTGCGGATCATATTGGTTTTCGATACAATTGGTTGCTAGCATTCATAGGAAGCCTCATTACAATTACTTTATTAATCAAAATTGGTACAAAAATAAGAACTGTGAGAGAAGTGATTGAGAATGTTGAGGAATCAAATTAGTGAAATTAATACTTGTTTTCATAAGATATTATCGGGAGGTTAAAAGGGATGAATCAAAAAAAGTTAGACCAAGAAAAATCCATGAAAACATTTATGATAATTTGGATAGGGCAATTCGTCTCTATTTTAGGCTCTGGTTTGACAACTTTTGGGTTATCTGTCTGGGTTTTAGAAGCAACTGGAAGTGCAATGACTTTTACTATGACTGTTTTAATGCGAATTTTACCAGGGATAATCTTTGCACCAAAAGCAGGAACATTTGCTGACAGGAAAAACAGAAAAAATATAATTATATTCACAGACGCATTTGACGCACTGTTAAAAATGTTTATGATCATATTGCTTATATCGGAGCAAATGAAATTATGGATGATTTTTCCTATTAACTTCATATCTGCAGTATTTGGGACATTTCAAGGACCTGCATTCACTGCCTCAATGGAATGATGCAATTAATCCCATCCATTCAAAATATAATAGCACCTGTAGTAGCAGGAGCCCTATACCCTTTAATTGATTTATCAGGTTTATTAACAATCGATTTTATAACATTCTTTGTAGCAATAGGGACAGTCATATCACAAAAAATCCCACAGCCTGTTATCGAAGATAAAAGGGTGAATATGGGTAATATAATCAATGATTTTAAATATACCCTTACATATTTAAAAGGAAAACAAGGTTTTTTCTCACTCATAGCTGTATTTGCCCTGTTAAACTTTATAGCTAATTTAAGTTTTGTACTTGTTGGACCAATAATAATGGGCAATTATAATTCCGTAATTTATGGGATAGTGAATTCCCTATCAGGAATAGCATTAGTTTTAGGAGGGTTAGTTGCAAGTGCTATACCAACTATTAAAAATAGGGTAAAAGCTATATTTATTGGACTCATACTATCAGGTATAGGTTTGTGTGTAATGGGTGTATCACCTCTTTGGTATATAATTGGTGTGGGATTTTTCATATTCATGTTGCCTGTTCCATTTACAAATGCTACATTGGGTACCATAATGCAGCTAAAAATTGAGGGTAAAGTTTTGGGTAGAGTGGGGGCTTTGATAGATGGACTTCTGAAGATTATAACTCCAGTTGCAATTGTATTGTCAGGTGTTTTGGCAGAAAAAGTATTCAATCCACTTCTTATAGATGGAGGTGCATTATCGAATACTTGGATTGGCTCTTTAATTGGTGTTGGAAAAAACAGAGGGATAGGACTTATGTTCATTCTATCTGGGTTGATTTTAATTGTCGTTTGTGTTTTAATGCTATTTAATAAAGTAGTAATGAACCTAGAAGAAAAAAATCCAGATGCAGTTTTAGATTAACAAAAAGTGAGCCCAATTTTTTACCGAAAATAGGGGTTAATGAATCTGGAGTGAAAGTTATATCTTAATTAATTGTCATTCAAATAAGGAATTGGTTTGAAGGTATTTATGTCTATGAGATAACCAATCTTTTTTACGGACATCTAATGTGAGTCTTTTCAATTAAAAATTATTGCAAATTTCCACAAACTCTTCTCTCTCTTCCCCTTCAAAAACATAAAAAGAAATAGCAGAAGGTTTCCTTTTCAACGTATACTTTTTCACGAATGGATCAATCTCTTTTGGTACTTTCGGTGTGAATTCTTTGGGGATATCCTTCAAATCATAGTACCTACCGTAATTCATTATGAACTTTTCTACTGTCTTTTTTTGTTTTGTATCAAGTCCAATGTAATTTTCAATGAACTCTTTTAAATTCTTTTTATTTAAGTCTTTCATGAATCTTTTTACAAGGATTTTCCTTGCTGAATAGTAAGGATGTTCTTTAAAAGTTATATCTTTGTTTGTGAATGTTTTTAGTCTTTGGTTGTTTGTAAGTAATGAATCAACATCTATCTTTGGAGTTTCTTCAAATATTGAGTTTATTAACTCTCTTGTGTAATAATCACATCTTTCTTTGATTAAACTTCCACTTTCTATCTCTTTAATCACCTTTTCTAATTTAACCTCTTGCTTATAATAATGAACAAGATACGAAGTAAAAAATTCAGAAAGTTGGTTTTCTACCCTTAACTGCATAAATTTGTAAAAGTTTTCTTCAAACTTTTTGTCTATATCTTTCTTTTTTAGTTCTTTTATTATTGGAATAGCAAGAGAGGTGTTTATTTCAAATTCAAGATTATATATTATATTTCTCAATGTATTCGGCTTTATTTGTTTTGTTTTTCCAGATAAGAAATCATTCAAAGTTCTTTTTGAGATATTTAGTTCTTTAATAGAAACTTGCTCTTTTTCTATTTCTTGCTTTATGAAATTTCTTAACGTCTTTGTGTTTAAATAATAATTGTTATCTAAATTAAAAACACAGTATTTTAACTGATTGATACTTTCTCCACACCGCTTTTTTAAAATGTTGTATCTTTCTTTATCAACCTTTGATAAACACTTTGAGAAGATAAACGCTGTTTCATACATCATTGGATCGTTGCTTTCTTTTTGTACTTGAAAGATAGTATCAAGTGAATTGAAAATTTTGTAATTATCATCGTCAAAGTAATAACCAAGGTAAAATCCCAATCCTAAGCTAAAGTTTAAAGCGATACTTTTATCTACATCTTTTAACCACCAACTTATGTTATTTAATGATCCTACTATTCCAGATGGATGAGGAACATCTTTCAATGCCTTAAATGCTTCAATATTTAACTGAGTCGCTTCTTCATATCTTCCTTCATTCTTTCTCTCTCTTGCATCAGCCATGAGGATAAATCCTTTATCAACAGGATTGTTTTCGTATTCTTCACTCCAATGTCTAACCTTTTCCATACTTTCATTGGATTCATAATACAATTCTCGTATGTTTCTTAAAGATTCTACAACGACTCTTCTAAGATACCTTGGAAGTTTAGAGAACCCGTTTCTTAACTCATAGAAAGTTTCTTTAATTTCTTTCTCCTTTGAAAATTTAACCAATACATCCATCTTTTCCACTAAAAGCAAATAATCAATGCTTCTTTTTTTAGATAACGTTATTGCCTTTTCTATCTTTTCAAGTGCTTCTTCATATTTTGCAGCCCATTTTAATTTTAATACATCAATGTAATTAATAACATCTTCATGTTGTTTTATTGATTCATTTTTCAAATACTTACCCATATAATTTAAAAACGGTTTTGAAAACTGACCAAAGTTGAGTATTTCTACAATATCTTTTAGATTCATCTCTAATTCCCCCAACCGATATATAATCTTTTAGTTACTGAATCGGTACCTAAAAGTTACTTAAGATTGTTTTTCTTATAATGTTAACGTCTTGTAGAAACAACGTATTTTTTATTACAAAGATTATTATATCATAACCTTTATTATTCTTGGCATAAAGCAAAAGTAGGAGAAGATGAAATGTAAAAAACGAGAAGTTGTAACATTTATTTTTAAAAATTCAAAAATAATAATCCTTTGTTTATGCGTGTTCTGGAAGTTGACAAAACGCTTGAAAACCATATGGAAAGGAGTATGATAAATAGTGAAAGGGTGTTTATCTTAAATTATGTGGGGGGTCAAAAATGAAAAAGGTGCTTGTTATAGTAATTATGATGGTGCTGTTTTCATTCGGAACAATTACTTTTGGAGGGGATGATAAGGATACGGTTAAAACAAATATGTTAGAAACTGGAGCTATGATGAATATTATTGAAGAAAGTTGGTAAATGTGCATTTTAAACTTTTAAAGAGTATTGCAAAAAGGATTAAAAAGATGAGAAGTGTTTGGAAATGAGAGGATTAAGGTTCTCTTCCAAAAAAAGTAGGGGAGAAAGAATAAAATAGAACTATAAAATAAAATTGAAGGGGGAGAAAAAAGATGATAAATTTTGAAACAAAATCAGGTAATGAATATGTTTATTGCAGTGAAAGTGGAGTTATGTATCCAAAAAAAGTTTATAATCGCCGCTTTAACGCAATTAAGGAGTTCGAGAAAAATTTAATTAATGAAAGAAAAAAGAATTATACAGAAAAAAATACTTCAGAAGAGCTACGAACTAATGTTTTAAGATATGGGTTGCAGGAGCTTCTATTGGAAGTAACTCAAAACTGCAACCTTCAATGCAGATATTGTATTTACTCTGAAGTATATCCAATGCATCGCAACAACACACTAAGAGCTATGAATGAAGACATAGCTATTAAAGCAATTGATTTATATTTTTCTTTGTTAAGAGAAGGTATTTCTTACAATCCTTATCGAGAGCCAACAATAGGATTTTATGGAGGAGAGCCCTTATTAAATTTTGAGTTGATCAAAAAATGTATCAAGTATGTAAAGATTAAATATAAAGAATTTAATCCCCACTTTACTATAACAACAAATGGTACTTTGTTATCTTCAAAGATCGCTTCTTTTCTAGTTCAAAGCAATTGTTCGTTAATTGTGAGTTTGGATGGTCCTAAAGAAGAACACGATCGAAATAGAATTTTTCCCAATGGGAAAGGCTCATATGATATTATTATGAAGAGATTGAATAATCTAAAGAAGTTTTATCCGGACTTACCTGTGTTCTCCATTGCTGTTTATGACTGGAAAACTGATTTTGATAAAGTTAATGAATTTTTTGCCCGGAAGGATGTTCCATCGCTAATCAAAGCAAATCTTGTTGACGCAAGGGGAACTTACTATGAACAATTTAATAAAGAGGATTTTGATACTTTTAAGGAAAAAATTAAAAAGATGGAATATTATAATGCAGAAGTATTATCCACTAATGAGAAAAATAATCTCTCGTTGTATAGTCACTATTTTTCCGGACAGGTTGTGGAAACTTATGGTAGATATATTGGAAAATATAGAAACAATTATATCCCTTATACAGGTGCTTGCATGCCGGGATTTAAAATGTTTGTTGACTGTGACGGAATAATTCATGTTTGTGAAAAAGTGGCAGGAGAGTTATCTGTTATAGGAGAAGTAAAAAATGGATTAGATTATAGCAAAATAGAAAAGATTATAAAAAGGTTTCGTGCAGCAACTTTTTTTTGTGAATCTTGTGATATCGAAAATCTATGCACAATGTGTTATGTTTTTTTCATTAAAGGTGATAAGATGGAGCATCCTCATCATATATGTGAAAATATGAAAAAGGAGATGTTGTCTTTATTCCCATATCTATGGACCATTGCAGAAAAGGATAACAAAGTTTTTTCTCACATAAGTGACAATTTTTTTAATTTAGAAAGCAAAATAGGGAGGGAGTTACTATAATGTTTTTTAGACTTAATCCTGAGGCACGAATGGTATTAGGTGTAAAGAAGGGCGTAATTTACGATTTTTTTAGTAATGATATATATTCGATAAAAGGTGAAGAGGGAGCTGTGTTAAGGCTCGCAGAGGAAAATATCGATTCAAAAGAGATCTCTAAAAAATTGGATATTTCTGAAGAATTCATTATGGATATATTTAAAAAATTGAACAAGAGAGAATTAGGAGAATTTTATGAAAAACCCCCTTTTATCGAACCTTTGCATACTAATTATCCTTTTTCTAATAAAACTTTTTTTAAACAACCACCCATTTGTACTAAGCTTTTTGTAGAATTGAATAATAGTTGTGATAGTCAACAATGTGCTTACTGTGGCAACGAAAAATTAAATCGCCTTTTCTCATGTATGGGGTGTAATGTATGGAAAGAAAGTAAAATGGAAATATTGCCTGTAGAATCATATGTGAGTATATTGGATCAAGCAATTAAGCTTAATTTTCGAGAAATTATTTTGACAGGTGGTAATGTATTTAAAGATCTTGATAAATTGGCAACTCTCTTGAAGTATCTCGAAAAAGTGAATTTTTCTAATGTCATATTAATTTTGCATGAAAAGCAGTTTAAAGAAGACTATATAGCTTTCTTAAAACAGTTCAAAACTATTAATATTGCACTAAATTTTGATATCCCAATAAATGAAAAAGCATCAGAGAAAATTTCAAAAATCATACATAATTTAAGCCAAAATATTTTTTTAATAGGGATTATTAATTTATCAAAATTTGGTAGCAAAGAAGAGTTAATGGAAAAGGTAAATTGTGAATATAAAAAAATAGTTGTTAAAAATAAAAAAAAATAAGGTTGGATGGCAAGTTGATTTTTCTTCTTCTAATTTTAGCAAAGATTACCTAAAAGTGCCTATCTTTGGAAAAAGCAGGCTTTTAAGTCCGAAAGTATTCCTTTATGAGTGGTGTCAAGAGTTTCACCCATGCTTAGGAGGAATGTTAAATGTTGCTAGCAATGGATATGTCTATGTTTGCAGAGTAATTAAAGAAAAACCAGTAGGAAATATATTGCAAGAAGGGAGCCTTTCCCAGGTAATCCGATCTAAGAAGAATGAAATTGAAAATTTTTGGCATCTAACCAAGGATAATATCGAAAAGTGTAGGGATTGTGAATTCAGATATTTATGCAATGATTGTAGAGCTATAGAAAAAGATTTCCTTCAAACTTCCCTGTGTACTTATGATCCTTATAAAGGTAGGTGGTTTGATGATTTTTCTCAAAAACGTTGAAAAAAAATTTGGAAAAACAAAGGTTTTAGATAACATCTCATTCAACATACAAGAAGGGGATGTTATTGCTTATGTAGGACCAAACGGAGCTGGGAAAACGACAACTATAAAACTCATACTCGGACTTCTGAAACCTTCTGCTGGTGAAGTAAAAGTTTTCAGTGAAAATCCTTATTCAAGTTTGAACGCTCGAAAGAAGATCGATTTTGTATTGGATCATCCAGGGGTGGATGACGATCTAACAGCTTATGAAAATCTTAAATTCTATTCAATGGTATATCATGCAAAAGTTAATAATATAGACAACATTCTTAAAAAGGTTGAGCTTTATGGCGTTAGAAATAAGCTTGTTAAAACATTTTCAAGGGGTATGAAGCAAAGGTTAACTATTGCACGCTTATTCCTAAGAGAGCCAAAAGCCATAATAATGGATGAACCAACAAGTGGGTTAGATGTAGATGGGAAACTTCTGATAAGGTCCCTTATCAAAGAGCTTACTTTAACTAAAATTCCGATGTTGATAAGTTCTCATGATCTATACGAGCTTCAGCAAATATGTAATAAGGTTATTCTTATTTTCAATGGAAAGATTGTGAAAATGGATTCAATAGAAAATATTTTAAAAAGTGAGAGTGAAGATTACCAGATAATTATAAACGATGAAGCACCAAATTCATTATTAAGATCCTTAGAGATGTATGGTTTTACTTCTTATGACTCTAAAGAAAAAAGGATTTTCATAAGACTTATGGCAGGGAAGATAACTGATGTTATAAAAGTTATTTCTAAAGAAAATATAGAAATAAAAAGTATAGACAAAGAACAAACAACTCTTGAAGATGTTTATAGAAAGGAGAAAAAAAGAGATGTTTAAAGCTATATTTTGGCGTGAATTTAAACGTAATATTAGAAAATTTAAACAGACTCCTAATTTAAATAAGATCTTTCGTGTTATTTATATAGTTATTTTTTTCTTCTTTTCTATATTATTGAGCTTATTAGATGATTCAAACTCGTGGAATGGATTATTCTTTTTTCTAATCAGTTCTACTCTATTTGTGGCAAGTTCTGTAACTAATTTCAAAGAAGATTGGAAAAGAGAAATGTTTGATTACATTTTAGCTATGCCAATAAGTCCCAATGGTTATGTATTATCAGTTAGTCTTTTTGGAGCTTTAATGTCAACTTTTTTTGTTATTCCAGCTTCATTAGTACTTGCTTTGATCATGTTGTTTATTTTTAAAGGCTCTTTTACTCTAATTGTTTTTTTCTACATTTTATTAATACCATTTGTGCTAGGTTTTCTCATTGCTTTGAGTAATTCTACTTACCTACTTTTCTCATTAAAAGTTCAATGGGTCTACGGGATTATCTATTTGATATTCTTTTTTGTGTCTATTATCATACTTCCTTTTTTACAGCTTATCAGACAAATAGACATTTCGTGGATTCATTTTACTTCAGTTTCCATTTTAATTTTTTTTATGATAGACATCCCAGTTGTAGTGTTTTTGGATAAAGAAAAAGCGGTGATTAAACAATGAAATATATTTTTTGGTTAGAGATTAAATCATTAAATAAACCACTTTGGTTTGTTGTTATAACAATTTCTATTGTTATATATATATTACTTTTCATCTCAAAATATATCGGTTTGCCTTTTTTAAATTACCTTCCCATACTTTTAATTGTAACAGTACCCTTGTTTATTCAATCAGATAAATTTAGAAGAATAGACAAATCAAAAGGGTTAATAGACTATTTTTTAGTTATTTCAAGTGCAAGGGCAATTTTGTTGATCAGGGGATTAACGGGGGGATTAATTGGAACGATTATTCTTCTTCTTTCACTACCAGCGATAATCATAATAGAGGGATGGAGTTATCTTTTATTTGCTATTGCCGCTGTCGTATGGACAACTGCCTATATTTTAGTTGAAGGTTATAGTATCTGGTATAGATCTAATAAACTTTCTTCTATCTTCACTATTGCTATCATGTTTGTAGTAATAATTGCAATAAACTTTCCTCAATTAGATTTTTTAGTTTTCACTGTTTTATTCATTAGTTTTGTAATTTCAGGAATATTAGCCTTATTTTATGCAGAAAAAGATAAGGAGAAGATTTTGAGTTAAAACAATGGGCATTTTCAATATGAAATGAGATAACACTAATTTTTTCTGAAAGGAGGTGAAAAAGATGGAACCTTTATGGAGTTGGTGTTCAGCACTCTGTTCAGCTGGTTGTGCAGCGGGGTGTTCGGCGGGGTGTATCGCATGTGGTTTTACTCCGTTACCCTTAGATGAAGTAGTAGGCGCTAAAGGTGCCTCAATCGCTTCCGCTGTTTCAGCTGGAGCTGCTGCTGGATCTGCTTCTGGAATCTAAGAATTTATTTTAGAAAAGCAATCGAGTAGGAGGCTACCCGTTAATTGAGTAGCCGTCCTCTCACACCATCGTACGTACCGTTCGGTATACGGCGGTTCAATAGAATTAGTGGACTAATGAATATTGTAGGCTGATTGATGGTAGTCCTAATTTCTTGGGATATTCATTGATAAGGGTTTTCGCAAGGATGGGGCTAGCTATAATTCGCCCGTAGCTCTTCCTTGTGTTGGCATATTCCCAAGCTTTTAAGTTTGGTATGCCAAGGGATACAAGGTTATCGTGTTTCGTTTTGATTCTTTTCCACTGTTTCCAAAAGCACATCCGTATCCTCCTTCTTAGCCACATATCCAACGTTTTAGCATTCTGACCATATTCGCAATACCAAAGTAGTTCACCCATCCTACAATGATTTGCTTTAACTTTTCCATTTTCTGGGTTATACTCATAGCATTGCTTCTACCGGTTATTTGCTTGAGTTTCTGCTTGAATTTGGCAACAGATTTAGGGTGGACTCTTACTCCAATTTCATCTTGCTTTTGCTAGGAAGAAAACCAAAGGAATTTTAGTTTCCATGGCCTGTCTACTGCACTTTTCTCTTTGTTGACTTTGAGTTTTAGCTAGCTTTCAATAAAGTGGGTGACACTGGTCATGACCCTATGAGCTGCCTTCCTACTTTTGACGTAGATGTTGCAGTCATCGGCATAGCGGCAGAATTTCAATCCCCTTCTTGTGAGTTTCTTATCCAGTTCGTTGAGCACCTCCCCGGGTAAGTATGATAGCTTTCATCCCAGCTACCCACCACATTTATTGTATGGAATTCGGGCAGTGTCGGACTTCGTTTTGTTCAGTAAACTCATCTATTTCAATTCAGCCTTGTATGCAGTTCTTGTTCATCAGGCCGGGATTTTGCCTCCAGCTTCCTTCAGATTCCACCTCACGGTGGACACCCTTGCCTTTGGCTAATGGTTCCCACTGCCAAGCCCATAGCGGACTTTCACCGTCAAGCTATCATACATGCCGGGCGCACAAGATGAAAATGGTGATCGTTTATGACATTCGCCTATTTTTTAAACAATTTCTTTAATCAAAGAGGAAAAGTATTTAATTCCTCACTTTAGAAATGAAGGGAAATTATAATTAGCTTAAAGTTAAGAAGATTGAATAAAAGATAAGAAAGGCTAAAATACAAAAAGTATTGCTTGAATTCTTAATTGAAAGTACAATCTTAACGGTAGTATCAGTTTTAATAGGGATAGTGTTGGGAGGATTTTTATCAAGCATCCATAGTTCATTATGAACTTTTCTATTGTCTCTTTTTCTTTTGAATCAAGTTTT
>JAALLP010000239.1_pt1 | contig 10535 bp, 11 predicted proteins | sample 7245951 | NCBI WGS metagenome assembly JAALLP01 (sample SAMN13049199, study PRJNA578106) | oil field metagenome | isolation source: filtered produced water from oil reservoir B6 | place: USA:offshore Texas | collected 2016
CAACTAAAAGAAAAAATACCTTCGAAATAAAGCAACCAATAGAAGAAGTAGGTGGCGTCTTAAATGCCTTCACTTCAAAGAATTTCACAGTGTTCTTTGCAAAGATACCTTCTCTAAAATTGAATGAAACACTAGAAATCATGTCAGAGATCCTTTATGAACCTTTATTCAAAGAAGACGACATAGAAAAGGAAAAAAGTATAATATTAGAAGAAATCTCTTCATATGAAGATGAACCCATAAACATTGTATTTGAAAACTTGTACAAAAATGTATACGATGACAACTTTTCAAGACCTATAATGGGATACAAAGATACCGTTATGAATATAAAGAAAACAACAATAGAAGAATTCCACTACAAATACTATCAACCAGAAAACACTGTAGTCATAATATCAGGAAAGTTCGATGAGGATTCGGTATTGAAACAACTCAACCAAATAAAGAGCATTGCAAATTTGAACTCTTCTAAAAATAACATCACCAGTCCTTCGGTAGTTGACAAAGAAATCTTCATCAAAAAATACAAAAATGATTTAGCTAGCAATTATTTAGTTCAAGGATTTAAAGCACCTTCTAAATTAGATAAATCTTATTACTCTACACTAGTACTCAATACCTTCCTGGGAAGTGGAATGAGTTCCCTGCTATTTTCAAAAATTAGAGAAGAAGAAGGTTTAGCTTACGAAGTCACATCTGATTATGAAACTTATCCGAAAGCTGGTTTGCTATTATTTTATGCGGCAACAACCGATAAAAACCTAGAAAATCTACTCGGAAAAATACAGGAAGTTGTAGATGATCTCAAGAATAATAAAGAAATCGAAAAATGGTTCAATTACGGGAAAAATAGATTAATCGGTAAATTGACTCTAGAGGTAGAAAATAATTTATCTATGGCCCTAAATATTTTAGATTTGTATGTAAATTATGGTAAAATCATGACGATAGAAGAATTTATAAAAAATATAGAGAAGGTTGAAATTCATAACGTTATTGAAACGGCAAACAATATTTTTTCTAACAATAAATATGTTTCGATACTTTCACCGAACAATCAATAAAATCCTGAAGGTGGGTGTTCTTTATGAAAAAAATCCCTTTTTATGAATTAAAACCCGGTCAAATAGTTGCAGAAGATGTTTTTAAAGAATCTCTTTTGTTAATTCCAAAAGGAACGGTCTTAAAATCAACTGACATTAACAGGTTAAGAAGTCACGGCATAAAGACCATAAATGTTTACGATGAAAATGATTTTATTGAAAAAAAGATCGAAGAAAAAATTTCCATAGAGTTTGAAAATATTCCCCCTATTGTAGAAGAGGAAACATATAATGAATGGCATCAACATTTTGAATTCGTAAAAGATATAACGTATTTAAAGGATGATCCTTCAGAATTGGATTCCCTCGCCGAAGATATTTATAAGAAATTTTTAAAAACTGAAGACGTCGTACTAAATTTATTCCATGCCCTAGGAAACGAAGCTTTAAATTCTCATTCTATAAATACATCGATTATTGCCTCTATAATTGCTTCAAAATTGAATATGCCAGATGTATTCTTCGACTCTCTGGTAAAAACGTGTTTGCTCCATGACATTGGATACAGCTTGATAGGAAAAAGAGTGATATTTGATTATATAGACCTAGAAGATCTAACGGTCAGATCTCATATTGTATCCGCTTATGAAACATTAAAAAATATTCAAAAAAATATAGGAAAAGAAATTGTAGATGCTATTTCTACCCACCACGAACGCTACGACGGAACTGGTATTTTTATGAGATTAAAAGAGAACGCTATAAGTCCCTTGGTAAGAATATTACAAATAGGAGACGCCTACGATTCCTACATAGAAATAGGGAACTCCCCATACGATGCAATGAGTTTTCTCTTAAGATACTCGGGATTAATTTTTGATCCGTATTATGTAAGTGTTTTCTTTTCAATAGTTGGGTTGTACCCAACAGGAAGCCAAGTTATTTTAAACAACGGCAAGAAGGCTACCGTTGTCAAGAAGGGGAAAACTTCATCTTTTCCAATAGTGGAATGTGATGGGGAAACAATTGAAACGGGAATGGAAACTGGTTTGTTCATCAGAGAAGTACTGAAAAAAGGAGAGTAAATATTGGCTGAAAATATCTCAGAAAGCCTCGAAAATTATTTGAGAGCGATTTATATTTTACATATCGACGGAAAAATACCAAGAGTAAGAGATATTTCACGAATATTGTCGGTAAAAGATGCTTCCTCAGTTGAAGCCATTAGAAAACTAGAAAAATATGGTTATGTTAAACATGAACGGTACGGTTATGTAAAACTAACGGAAAAAGGCTTGCTTAACGCCGAAAAGGTTTATAGAAGATACATAATTCTTATAGATTTTTTTGTCAACGTCTTAGGACTTTCAAAAGAAGAAGCATACAGCTTATCTTGTGGTATCGAGCACCACATGAATGATAATTTTTATATTTCTTTAGATGGATTGATGTTATTCCTTAAAAGAAACCCAATAGAGTTAACTGAAGCGAAGAAATTTATTTCAAATTATAAAAAGAAAATGCCTCATGACTTCAAAACTTCTCTCTGGGATTTGAATGTTTCCGAAGTTGCAAGAATACACGATATTTCAGGCGATTCTACGTTAAGAAAAAACATAATGGACAAAGGCATATATCCTGGTTTAACTCTAAAAGTTATTAAGAAAACCGATGACATGATCGAAATTTTGATTAATGAAAAAGTAATCAACCTTACGTCACATGAATCAAAGCATATAATAATAGGAAATCTAAATTAAGGTTTAAATCTTTAAATTTATTTTTTGCCCTAAGGAGGTACATATGACCACCAAAATCGAAAAAGCTTCTCAATTCATTAAGGAAAGTACAGAAATAAAACCAATTTTAGGATTAATATTAGGCTCTGGCCTTGGATACATCGCGGATCAAGTAGAAAATCCAAAGGTGATTGAGTACAAAGACATTCCTTTCTTCCCACAATCAACTGTAGTAGGGCATGAAGGATCTTTAGTGATAGGTACCATAGAGGGTATCCCTGTCATCATATTAAAAGGACGATTTCACGCCTATGAAGGGATTGAACTAAGAGATATTGTTTTCCCTATTTATGTGATGAAGAATTTAGGCGTTAAAGGCTTGATAATAACCAATGCAGCTGGAGGAATAAACAGAACTTTTTCTCCTGGTGATATAGTGGTAGATGTCGATTTCATCAATTTTACATTCAAAAATCCTTTAAGAGGCCCTAATTTAGAGAATTTTGGTCCAAGATTTCCTTCTTTAGTTGATCCTGTTGACAAAAAATGGGTGAAAACCGTTATTGAAAAATGTAAGAAAGATAATATAGAACTCAAAGAGGGGACTTATTTATGGACTTTGGGTCCATCTTATGAAACCCCTTCTGAAATTAGAATGTTTGATAAGTATGAAGCAGACCTGGTGGGTATGTCAACCTTACCAGAAGTGATGGCGGCGAATCATGTCGGTTTAAAAGTTATCTCATTTTCCGCTGTTACGAATATGGCTGCTGGTATTCTCCCACAACCTTTAAGACATGAAGAAGTCCTTAGAATAACTGAAAAAATAAAGGAAAAGTTTGAAAAGGTTGTATACAACGCTATTAAATTATTTTAATGAAAACCATTAAAAAGAATGGAGGAAAAAAGTTGTCCGAAAACCTAAAAGATATCGTAGAAGAAATAAGTAAGAATGATAATATTTTGATAGTAGGCCATATACTCCCGGATGGAGATGACGTTAGTAGTTTAGTATCGATGACATTAGGATTAGAAAAATTGGGAAAAAATGTGACGGCCGTCATCGACGATGAAATTCCCGAATATCTTTTACAATTCCCTTTGGTTAAATCGAAGATCAAAAAGTTCGAAGATATTGAAGAAACAATTTATAAAAATTACGATATTATGGTAATTTTAGACTGTTCTTCACCGGATAGAATAGGAAGAATTGAAAAATTTTTAAATGCTTTTCATGTCCTTTTAATCGATCACCACGTAACAAATACATATTTTGGAAATTTGAACTGGGTAGACCCCAAGATGGCTTCAACCGCTCAAATGGTCTATAGAATATTAAGTTCTTTAAATGTTGAATACGACAAAGAACTAGCCACAATGAATTTGTTGGGAATAGCAACCGATACCGGCTTCTTTAAATATCAAAATGCTGACGTTTTAGTTTTCAAAGATGTCACTGAATTGATTGAAAAAGGAGCAAATATCAACGATATTTCAAATACCATATTAGATAACATACCATTAGAGCAGATCTATTTGTACAAAGACGTCATTTCCAATCTTAAACTTGCCTTAAATGGCCAAATTGCTTACTCTTTATTATCCCTGGATATGCTTTCCAAATACAACATTTTACCAAAAGATTCGCCTTCTTTTGTGGAAAATCTTAGATCCATAAGAGGCGTTGAGATTGCTATTGTATTTCAAGAATATGAAAAAGATTCTTATCATGTTTCATTAAGATCCAAAAAGTGGGCAGATGTATCCAAGATCGCCCTTAATTATGGTGGCGGCGGTCATCCACGAGCAGCTGGATTTTCAATTGAAACAAACGATATAAAACAAACAATGGAAGAAATTGTCGGTTATATATCTAAAACGATTGGAAATCTCAGTCGTAACTTAGCCTATCAATAAGGCAAGTGGTTTTATATGGCATACATCTTTTTATTTACAATTTGGAGTGTTCTAATTAACGATTTTTCTGATCTTTCCTTGATTTTGGGAGTTTTTGTTGTTATCATCACAATTAGAACCACCAACCTGTTTTTTAAAAACACTACTTATGGGACGATACAAATATTGTCGTACAGTTTGGGTAGCCTTTTAAAAATGTACAAAAATGCCTTTTCTTTTTTGCCTTTGATACTCTTAAAAAAGTACTCCGGTTTATCGCATATAGACGTTAAAGGGAAATCCGATTTTGAAAAAGCTGCAATAGCAAATTCCATCTCATTAACTCCTAAAACACTTGTTTTATATGAAGAAGATGGTAAACTAATCGTTCACAAAGTTTCTTCAAACCCTGAAGAAGCTCATAGGGCAGATAATATTTGGAAGGATGATATAATCTGATACATATATTAGAAATTTTCATCCTTATATCTCTTTCTATGATTTTGATTAAGCTGATATTGACAAAATCAAAATGGGAAAAGGTACTTTCCTATTCTTCGTTTTCTTCAAAAGCGGTCATACTGATGTTAGTTTTTTCCCTTGCCTCTGATCAATCCTTTCTTTTAGACGTTATAATTATATTCTTAATTCTTAACATCTGGGGTGTTTTGATAGTATCCGCTTACCTGGAAAGAGGAGGTAATAAAAGATGATCGCCAATATTTTAATGGGAATAGGAATTATATTTCTTTTTGCAGGATCTTTAGGATTGTTTACTATGGAGGATTTCTATTCTAAAATTCAAGCAATCGGGATAGCAGACACAGTAGGAATAATCTCCGTTATAATCTCACTGATGCTCGAATATCCAGAAAACATGGCAAGATTACTCATATTATCTATCCTCATTCTAGTTTTAAATCCAGCAATCTCCTCAATAATTGCTTATCACGCTGCAAAGTCTGGTGAAAAGGTGGGCAGAAAAATCAAGTGAACTATTCTATAATTTTTTTGTTTTTAAGTTTGATCGTTCTTTCATTATACATATTATCTCAAAAAAGCTATATTAACGTGATCATCGGTTACGGAGTTTTTTCTGTAGCCACTTCTGTACTATTTTTTCTTCTGAATGCTCCGGATGTAGCTTTTGTTGAAATAACTATTGGTGCCGCTTTTGTTATTTTTATATATCTAATTGCCATAAAAAAGACTGCCGAGGTTAAGGTATACTACATCGAAACACCTTATATGATAGAGGAAAAAGAAGGAAATTTATACGGATTTGAATACGAACTGATCAAAGAATTTTTGGAAAGAAAAGGATTGGATGCCGATTTTATAAAAGTAAACACCGAAGATCTTGAAGATTCTATAGATAACATAAATGACCATGGAGAAATTCTGGCTGGAGGAATAATTTTAGAAGATAATAATTATGAAAACATAATACCTTCCAACGGTATATTATTATCAAAATTATACGCTGTTGGTCAACCTAATAAAACTTGTTTAGGAATTTTTACGACGAACTTAAAATCACAAAGCTTTGAAGATTTGGATGATAATTTCATAATAGATGCAGTAAGATTCCGAAAAATAGTAATGGAAGGAGAAACGCTACTGTCCAAAAAGATAGAAATTATTAAAGATACTAGTTACAGGATAATTTTTTATAAAAGGGATAAATCTTTAGCAAGAGACTTCAACAAATTTTTGGAAGAAATAAAAAGTGACACCGTATACTATGAAAACCTTGTCAGGAGGTATATAGGTTGAAAAAGTACATTGTTTTAACCTTGACAATCATAATTTTCTTCGTTCTTGGATTAAATTTAAAAGTTGGAGATATGAAAAGTTTCTATGAATCTTCTGAAATCCTTACCGAAAATGGATCGATTAATATGGTTTCTGCTATTGTTCTTGATTATAGGATATACGACACCTTTTTTGAAATATTAGTTTTTACGGTGGTAATCATTGGTATTTCCGAATTTATAGGGAAAATTCCAACGGTTGCTTCCGACGACCAACAGATAATATATGATACACCAATCATAAAGGTTATAACTCCAATAATTTTTCAAATAATAGTCTTAATCTCTCTTTATATTGCGATAACCGGACATATAGCCCCTGGTGGTGGATTTGCTGCAGGTACTATTCTAGGAACAGGTTTTCTTGCTGTTTCCTTGGTTAGACCAACGGATGAAATAGAAAACTTGTTTGTAAAATCTAAAATCGAGAAGCTAAAAATGTTGGTCCCTTTATTCATAATAATATACGGTTTATTAGGATATACTTGGGGAGATACTATTTTTTCTAATTTCCAACTAAATGGATATCCCGGGGAGCTGGCTAGTGGAGGGTCTGCCATTTTACTAAACTTTTTAATTTATTTCGAGGTTTTTGGTGGATCATGGACTATTCTGTATAGATTTTTAAAACATAAGGGGTTATTATGAATATTTTCTATATCCTGACCTTATCAATAATACTTATTGGCTTATTTGGAATTATCGTAAAGAAAGATCTTATCTTAATATTTATTAACCTCGGGGTATTCCAAGGGGGAATAGTTCTTTTTTTTGTTCTTTTGGCCTATGATGCAAATTCACCTATCATCAGCACAAATCTACAAAGTTACGCAGACCCACTCATACATTCTTTTCTACTTACCGTTATAGTAATTGGATTTGCAAATTTGGCATTAATGTTAGTTTTTGCAATGATATTATCTTCCAAATTCAAGACCCTTGAGGTTGACGAAATTGAAAAGAAAGTCAAGAAAAAATAAAAAATCTCATAAGAACAGGAGCAAAGCATGATTCTACTTGTATCTTTAATACCAATATCTTTCGGCATACTGACTTATATTTTTAAAAGAAAAACCACCATACTGGTGACAATTTCGTATATACTAACTTTCTTAATTCTTGCTATTTTTCAAGAAGGTTCATTTGTAATAGGAAACTATTCTGCACTTAAAGGTATCGAATTCACCTTTGACTTTACTATTAAGTTCTTACTTATTTTATTCAATGTTTTCTCTTTAATAACCTTTTTTAGAATCTATAAAAATTATGATCGTGTGTTTTTCTCACTTTGGCTTCTATTGACAGGAAGTGTAAATGGTTTCTTTATGAGTAGAGATTTTTTCAACATATACGTTCATTTGGAGCTCGCTTCTATATTAACCTTTCTTTTATTATCATACGATAAGAATGAAATAAGAATATGGGCAGCTTTGAAGTACATGATGATGAGCTTAGTAGCCTTAAATTTCTATTTAATAGGGGTAGGAATTCTTTATTCAAATTCAGGCACCTTGAATCTAAATTACAACCTTTTAAATGGAATTAATACCTTTGCTTTCAGTTTTATCCTAACAGGGTTGTTAACTAAAGGCGGACTATTTTTTCTTTCTGGATGGTTACCCGATGCCCACACGGAGGCTGTAAAAGGAATCTCTCCTATATTATCAGGTATGATCGTTAAACTTCCTTTATTTATAATTTATTTACTCACACCATCTTTACCCAATGAACTTAAAAATTTTCTGTACTATTTCGCAGTTATAACTGCTATTTTGGCATCCATATTTACGTTGCTACAATACGATATCAAAAAATTTATGGCTTATTCTACAATGACTCAGATGAGTTATGGGCTGATGGTTATTCTACTCCAACCTTCTCTTTTCCCATATTTTATAGTTTTTCATATGTTCACCAAAGGATTTTTATTCATGATAGCCGAAGATATATACGAGAAAAACGGTACAAAAAATTTAAAAGAACTACAAGATTCACAAATATCCTTAGATACATTTTTTTTGCTTTTTTTCTTGCTCATGAACCTAGGAGGATTGTTCCCCTTTAGCCTTTATATCCTCAAGGATAATTTATCTTTATCCTATTTTTTAGAGATAAACATTTTCATCTTCGGAATGTACTTTTATAAATTATTAAGCACCTTTAATGTGAAGAAGAAAAAATTTGAATACAAGTACTGGTATATGTTCATCTTCGCAATTTTAAATGTTGTATATATAACTTATTATTTCAAGATTATCGCCTCTGACTTATCTATCTTAAAAATAATGATTGGATATTTACTCTTTGCGGCAGGAATTCTATCGTTCATATTGTTAAGAAAAAAGGTAAGTTTGCCTCCAATAGATATATACAGTTTTGAAAACAGTTTTATCTATCAAATATCGTTTTTATTGTTTGCTTTGCTAATAGAAATGTAGACAAAAGTTTTTAATTATTTTGGAAATTTATGATAAAATAACATGGATAATATCAAAAAATAAATCAAAGGAGGTAATGTGCGTATTATCGCACGATGTAAATTATGAAAAAATTCTTATTTTCTTTTTTATTAGTAATTTTCATTTTTAGTATCACAATTTTTCCTCAAGACGTTTTAAAATTAGTCCCTTCAGATTCAAAAGCAGTAGTCTTAATAAATGATTTAGAAGGCACATACACAGATTTAAAAACTGTACCAACTATGAAAACTTTATTGCTAGAACCATTTAACGCAGAACTAATGATTTCTAATCTTGCTCAAATGTATTTTAACGCTTTAAAAATAGATTACGAAAGTTTTCTAAGTAATCTCAATGTTGACCTTTCGATTTTCGTTCAAGAACCCAAAGAAAATAATTATATTTTCGGTTTTTCCGTTGGCCCCTTAGAAAATCCCCAAACTTTTGCCTCAGATTTGGATAAATTATTAGAACCTCTGAAAGATTACGGAATTTCTTTTACCCCTATCTATCAAAGTATTGGAAATCAAAATTATCTTGTAATGATTCAAAATAAAGAGGTATATTCTTCTTCTGAAAAAGGGGTTTCTGATTTTGAAGAAATTCTTCCCACAAAAAAGGGGTTATATTACAGAATAAACACCTCTGACTATCAAGGAGAAGGCTATTTTTACGTTAAAGATGGATTCTTAATAGGTGGAGGAAATGGAACTGCAGAAACAGAATTTATCGATAAAAACTTTGTAAAAGGGGCTCAAGAATATCCCTTCCTGGGTAGTATATTTTTTACCTCTGGTTTTATCCCAAAAGATTTAACAAATTACGCCGATTTCATAAATATTATAGTAGATTACAAAATCGTAGAAAATTTAATATCTCTTTCTCAAGGAGTAGAGGCTAACGTTGATTTAACTACGAGCAACGGTGCAATGCCAACAATTTCTAATGCAAGTAATGCAAGTTATTTAAAATTGAAAACTGACGCTAAAATAGACGAAATTATACCTATTTTGAATGAAAATAATATAAAGTACAAAAAGATCAGTGAAAACATGATGGAATTTTATATAGAATCTGAAATCACAAATCAAAACGATGAAACAGAAATTTTAACTAATACTTTTTATGTTTGGAAAGACGAATATATGATGGTCTCACAAATAAAACCGGATGAGCTTCAAAAACTTCTGAATGGTAAGCCAAAGCTTTCAGAGAATGAGTTGTTTCAAAAATTAAGTGAACGAGTTGGAACCGGGGATGTTACTTACGCCTTTGTCGATTTAACCCCTATTTTTCAGAATTACGTGCCAAATTTGAAAGGCCAGTATGGCTTGTTACTAAATGTAAGTTCAATGGAAGAAAATAAGTTAAAAATTGATTTCATTCTGCAATGAAGAACCTCACTAGAAATGCGATGAGGTTACAAAAAAAGATTAAAGGGCATGCGTAGGCATGCCCTTTGTTGGTGCCGAGGGCGGGAGTTGAACCCGCACGGGGTTCTCCACCCCAACGGATTTTGAGTCCGTCGCGTCTGCCAATTCCGCCACCTCGGCAATTCAAAGTTATTATACTATATTTATA
>JAALLP010001027.1_pt1 | contig 10502 bp, 15 predicted proteins | sample 7245951 | NCBI WGS metagenome assembly JAALLP01 (sample SAMN13049199, study PRJNA578106) | oil field metagenome | isolation source: filtered produced water from oil reservoir B6 | place: USA:offshore Texas | collected 2016
TCTGAGATTCATTGTATTTTTGCCATAAATGAGCGTTAGATTCCATAGTTATCACTTCCAAACTAACGCAATCGCTTCTGCTTAGCCATCCTGGAAAAAATATAGGCTACTATTCTGTCTTGTTCCCCGGGTGAAATATTTAAAAATTTAACACCTGTGTGGAAAATCCTCCGCTTATTATCCAGTTTGCGAACTTCCAGTCGAACTACCTTACAATGCATTTTGAAATCCAGCGGGGTACCTTCACTGTTAAGCTGAAAGGAAACAATAAGCTCCACTCCTGGCCTGTAAGGGTCATTTAAAGCCAGTTTCATACCTCCACCGCTAATATCAATACTATAGGCCTTGAAATACTCAAGATTATCATTGTCTTCCTCTACCACTGCGCATTTAACGGGAATCGAAATGGGAAGACGAACAAAATCACGCTGCTGCACACGTTGTACGCTTCCTGGTTTGGCCAGTACATAAAGGGGAACTTTATCCTCTGTTAAACCTAATACACTGGTTTTAAAAGAGTAAGTGGCGTCATCCCCGGCATACCTAACAAAAATTTCATCTCCCCTGTTTGATAAAAGGGGTTGTGCCCTCTGGTACGGCATTGCAATGTGTAGGGTATCTTTGTTAATTTGCTGTACCGATGTTATGTACCAGTCCCTGTTACCCTTCGATATGAACAACTTTTGGTAATCTCGAAGGTTTAGTCGTTCCGGCAAGATAATTACCTCCTAAAAAGCCGGACATCGTTATTATCGAGGCTTTGGTTATTAATATTTATACTTATCCTTGTTATGCACTTTGCCGCCGGTGAATTTACACGGTAAGAAATTAATGGGTTTTGTGCTTTGATAGCTTCAGATACCGAACGGTCTTCCAATATATATCCTAAATAATTGGTAGATAAAGAGAGAAAATTGTTACAAACATTTTGGAATCTATGAAGAACATTAGCAGCTTCGCCGGAGGTGGATACCCTGTTTACAATAAGATGAATTTCATTATGCAAGCCATACTTAGAGACAATTTTAGCCAAACTATAGGCATCCGTTATAGATGTAGGTTCCGGTGTTACCACTAAAATCAATTCATCTGCAGCTGCTGCAAAAGCCAATACATTCTTAGAAATCCCGGCGGCAGTGTCTATGAAAATGAAATCCGCTTCGTCATCAAGTACTTGTAAAGAGTCCATTAAGTCCTGCAGAATTTCATCCTTCAAATGCGCTAATTCTGCAAATCCCGATCCGCCTGAAATTAAGCTAATTCCTTCCGGACCAGGGACAAGAATGTCCTTTATTTCCGCATGACCCTTAAGACAATCGTAAAGGTTGTAAGGTGGAGTAATGCCCATTAGAATTTCTGCATTGGCCAGTCCTAAATCCGCGTCGAATATAACCACTTTGTTCCCCGCTTTGGCCAGAGATATGGCCAGGTTGACGGTGGTGCTGGTTTTCCCGACTCCGCCTTTACCACTGGCGATAGCAATAATCCTTGGCTTTTCCGGAAATTTAGCCGGATTTTCATCATTTATGCTTTGTTTTATAACAGGTGGTTGTTTAAATATCCACTCTTTCACTCTGATCAAACCCATCTAAAATGATGTTTGCCAATAGCTTGGGATTTATCGCCTCAATGTCATCGGGAATATTTTGCCCTTTTGTTACATAGCTAACCGGGGCTCCGGTTTCACAGATAACATTTAACATGGCACCAAGGGTATCGGTTTCATCCAGCTTGGTGAAAACCAGTTTATGAATACCTACCCGGCTAAAATCACTGGCTATACGTATAATGTCCCGGTTTTTGGTGGTGGCGCTGAGTACCAATAGTACATCTTGTTGTTCCTCTACGGCATCAATAAAGGACTTTAATTCCAATATTTGCCCGGTATTCTTTGAAGGACGTCCCCCGGTGTCAATGAAAATATAGTCTTTATCCGCATGTTTTTGGACTGCCTTTTGTAATTCCCCCGGAGTCATAACCACTTCTATGGGTGCTCCAATCATTTCCGCGTAATAATTTAATTCTTCCAGGGCACCGAAACGATGGCTGTACAAAGTGATAAGGGCAATACTTTTTTGATGAAATACCTGGTACCTGGTGGCTATTTTCACCAGAGTAGTTGTCTTGCCCACTCCGGTTGGGCCTACGAAGGTAAATATTCTTTTATTTTCGATGCCTTTATAGGCATTCTCTACCAGCTTTACAATATTATTTTTCAACGAGACCAGTAGAAAATCCTCTGCATCTGTGTCTTTTGCATAATCTGTTTCTTTTAAATCGGATAAAATAATATCCGAAATCTTGTCTTCTACCTCTAAATTTCGTAATATTTGTTTCCACTTACCGGCTGCATCCAATTCCATTTCCGTTCCCTCCTGTTGGTTTACTATATCGTCCAGTAACACTTTAAACCAGGCATCTTTGTTTTGATCACCGCCGGAAAGCAGTGGAGCAGGAAGTCTTGCGGGCATTACGTTCCGGGGTATAAGAGGCCCTTCGGAAGAGCCGGGATTTTTTTCCGGCTCGGTTCTATATACCAGGGATGCCGCCGGAAGGCTTTTATAAACCTCCTGGTTGTTACTTTTCGACTCCGTTAACTGTGGATGGCTTTCAGCCTTTGGTTGTTCCAGGGAAACATACTGAGGCTTCTCTTCTTCCACCGCCGCCGTAACAATCAACTCCTGGGGACCGAAAAAATCCCGAATACTTTTACGGCGGGCCTTTTCGGAACTGATAATAACTGCATCGGGTCCTAAATCCTGCTTTATTAAATTCATTGCCTGCTGCATGCTTTCGGCGGTATATTTTTTAATTTTCATCCATGCTCACCGTTCCCATTACTTCTATTTCTATGCCGTGACTGACCTCGTTAAGAGAAAGAACCGGCAGTTGAGGAAAATGCCTAAGTGTAAGACGTTTAAAGGGTAAACGCACCTGGGGGGAGCATACCACCACGGGACTTATTCCCTGTGCCGATAGTTTTTCAAGGGTTTCCTGAAGCTTTTCCATTACCCGCCTGGCCAGCTTGGGCTCCAGGACCGGGTAATTGCCCATTTGCGTTTGCTGAATAGATTCTGCAATACTGTTTTCCAGCTGAGGGTGCAGGGTAACCACCGAAAGTACATTATCACTGTTTGTATACTGCCGGCAAATGGTTCTGGACATATGCTGCCGCACATGGTCGGTTAAAAAGTCAATATCGCGGTTTAACCTCAGACCGTCTGCCATGGCCTCCAGGATGACCACCAGGTCCCGTATGGGAACCCGTTCCTTCAACAGGTTTCGCAGCACGGGTTTGTCTCCTTAACTATGTCAACAAGTTCTTTAACCTCTTGACGCCCCAGTAGTTCATCAGCATACTGCTTTATAAATTCGGTTAAGTGAGTTACCAGAACCGTGGAGCAGTCCACAAGGGTTAGGCCTCGAATTTCCAGGTCATCACGCTCTTCTTCGGATACCCACCACGCGGGAAGACCAAATGTGGGTTCCGTGGTGGGGATGCCGTTTATATCCGATTCCTGTCCGGTGGGATCCATGGCCAGAAATCGCCCGGGTAACAACTCTCCGGATGCCATATCATCGCCCCTTAATTTGAAGACATATTTGTTAGGTCCCAGTTGGAGGTTATCACATATCCGAATGGGGCGAACATAAATCCCCATTTCGGAGGCGCAGGTTAAAGGAATAAGATTGTAGCCTATCTCAATTTGCAAGGGATCAATCTGAAAATAGGAAAAGACTTCTTCGGGCTGCCGCTGCTGCTGGGCCTCCTCTATTGCTTCCACTTGTTGCTTCTGTATTTCTTCCTCCTGTTTGCCTTTAATTAGAGTATGTGCGGCAAATGCCAGTACTCCCGCCAGGGAGATAAAAATGAAATGGGGCATCTGGGGCAGCATTCCAATCAAGAAAATGACACCTGCTACCGGGAATAATATCTTGGGAAAGTTTGTGAATTGAGTGGACAATTCCTGCCCGAAATTTGATTCAGATGTGGCCCTGGTGACGAGAATACCTGCTGCCGTGGATATCAAAAGGGCCGGGATTTGGCTGACCAGCCCGTCCCCGATGGTTAAAAGGGTGTAAGTATGTATTGCTTCCATTACTGTCATGTCATGCTGCAGAGCGCCAATGCTAATGCCGCCCACTATGTTTATCAAAATGATAACGATACCGGCAATGGCATCACCCTTGACAAACTTACTGGCACCATCCATTGCTCCGAAAAAGTCAGCTTCCCTCTGCAGTACGCGGCGCCTTTCCCGGGCCTCAACTTCACTGATGAGGCCGGCGTTAAACTCGGCATCGATGCTCATTTGTTTGCCGGGCATAGCATCCAGGGTAAACCGGGCCCCCACTTCAGCGACTCTGCCGGCGCCGCTGACAATAACCACAAATTGAATGACAGTAATTATTATAAAAACAATAAGGCCCACAATATAATTTCCACCCACCACAAAATGACCGAAGGCGTTTATTATCTTGCCCGCCTGTGCATCTCCAAGGATCAGCCGGGTGGATGAAATGTTCAAGGCCAGCCGGTACAATGTAGTAATCAACAACCACCAGGGCTACCGTTATGTTGATTGTTAACAGCATGTCCAGTACCACAGGTGACAGAGGAACCACTATCATTAATACTATTCCCAGCACCAGGCCCCCGATGAGAATATCCATATTTTGTTTTGCCGTGCCTAAAAGACTGTTTCCCTGGGGCGGAGACATAATCAAAACCTCCACAGTTTATCGCCGGGAATACTCACGGAATATCGGCTAATAATTTTTGTCCAACTTGTATACCGTTGCAATAATCTCTGCCACTGCTTGGTAAAGCTCAACAGGGATTTCCTGGCCGGGTTCCGTTTGGTGGTAGAGAGCCCGGGCCACTTCCGGTTTTCTAATTACCGGTATCTCATATTCAGCGGCAATCTCCTTTATTCTTTGAGCCAGGTATCCTGCTCCCTTGGCCGTAACTACCGGAGCTGTCATTTCATTTTCCTGGTAGCGCAGGGCTACAGCATAATGTTGCGGGTTTGTAACAACCACCGTAGCCTGGGGGACCTCCTCACGGATCTGGTTCATGGCAATTTCCCTCTGGCGTCGCCTGAGCCATGACTTAAGGTGCGGGTCACCCTCTGAGTGTTTCATTTCTTCCTTGACTTCCTGCTTGGTCATCTTAAGATTTTTAAAGTGCTCAAACCTTTGAAACATAAGGTCAAAGTTAATGTGGCGAAAATATCGGATGGGTTACGGAAAAACATCAGCAAAAGATCCGGTATTCTGGATCTTATCACCAGGTAAACAACGGAAGCTGTAATTACCACCTTTAAAATGCTTTTTACCAGTTCCACCAGGCTTTTTACGCTAAACAACCGCTTAAACCCCTGAGCGGGATTAACCCTCTCGGCCTTGGGTTTAATGGACTCGGGGGCAAAAAGAAAACCCACTTGAACAATATTGGCCAGAACCGCCAAAATTACGGCCACGATAAATACCGGGGCCGCTAAAATCGCCGTATCCAGGCTAAAATCCATTAATGCCCGGAGCATATGCTCAGGGGCCAGGTGATAATGAAAAGCCGTCCTGAAATACCTGGTGAGATAGGCTTGAAATGACTGTACCGAACTTTCAAGGGATATATAGGCCAGAATAATCATGCCCACCAGTATTACAGCTGCGGCAAGGTCCCGGCTTTTGGCCACCTGACCCTTTCTACGGGCTTGCTGCAGCTTTCGTGGCGTTGGCTGTTCCGTCTTTTCCTGAGCCTGATTTTGATCCGCCATCAGGTCAACCCTTTCAATAACAGCAGTAAGTCTTCTTCCATTAAGTCAAAAATACTGCTAAATATGGATCCCATTACCGGAACCAGAATGCTTAAAGTGAGGATACCCAGAACAATTTTTAGGGGAAATCCAAGCATGAAAATATTCATTTGAGGAGCAGTACGCCCCACCAGCCCCAGTGAAATATCCACCGCAAGCGCAACCGCCATAATGGGAGCCGTAATCTTCAGTGCCAGCACCATCATATCCGCAAAAGCCCTTATAAAGAGTAGTCCCAGCTCCCTCGATGGTTCGGCTTGAGTTACCGGTACAATTTCAAAGCTTTTAGCCAAAATGGAGATAAGGTCATGATGCGCGTTGGTGGTTAAAAGAAATGCCAGCCCTAAAAGGAAAAAGAAACGGGATATAATGGTGACCTGCGCCCCCGTCATGGGGTCAAACATTTGACTGGCAAAAAAACCTATCTTTATATCAATTAATTGCCCTCCCACGGATAGCGCCGAGAATATCAGAGTACAAATAAATCCCATGGCCAGGCCCACTGCAACTTCCTTGGCAATGGCCAGGGCAAAGTGAAATGCCCCGGAAAACTCCACCTCCGGTGCAGGAACCAGCGGAACCAGAATAACCGCCATACCCAGGGCCAGCCCTGCCTTTACCCTCATGGGGAAATTTTCCAAGGAAAAGAATGGGGCGGCAAACAAAAAGGCGGACATTCTGACCAAAATCAGCAGAAACAAAACTAGCCTATCAAAGTCAGGAATCATCTAATGCACCTCAACCCAGTACATCGGGGAGCCTGCTGAAGATATTGGCTGTAAATTCCGTCATAACCCTTATTATCCAGGGGGCAGTAATGGCCAGGCTGATTAAAACGGCTATTATTTTGGGGACAAAGGCCAGTGATTGTTCTTGCACCTGGGTGGTGGCCTGTAATAGTCCCATTACCAGTCCCACCAAAAGGGCTACACCTAGAGGAGGCAGGGCCAGAATAATTACTGTTATCAAAGCCTGGCGCACAATATCAATAACAAATGTATCAGTCATATAACCGCCCACCTAACCCGTTAGCCAAAACTTTCAACCAGAGATTTTATCACCAGGTGCCAACCGTCAACCATAACAAAAAGAAGTATTTTAAAGGGTAAGGAGATTATTACCGGCGGAAGCATAAACATTCCCATGGACATTAATGTACTGGCCACCACCATGTCTATCACCAGAAAGGGAACATAAATCAAAAATCCCATTTGAAAGGCAGTCTTTAATTCACTGATTATAAAGGATGGCATAAGCACCGAAAGGGGTACATCCTCCTCCGACTCCGGGTTAGGAGTATCCGAGAGTTCTATGAACAGCTGCAAATCCTTCTCCCTGGTTTGTTTAAACATAAACTCCCTCACCGGGGCTGCAGCCCTCTCCCACGCTTCCTCCTGTGCCAGTTCATCGGCCAGGTAAGGCTGCACGGCTTGCTCGTTGATTTGCTCGTAAACCGGAGACATTATAAAAAAAGTAAGAAATAAAGCTAGTCCAATCAGTACCTGATTGGGCGGGGTTTGATGGATGCCCAGCGCGGAACGCAAAAGGGAAAGTACAATTATGATTCTGGTAAAGCTGGTCATCATTAATATAATTGCAGGAACCAGGGAAAGGAGCGAAAGGAGCACCAGCAGTTTTACGCTGTCCACCACCTGCTGGGGCTCATCCGTAGGCTGTACCTGCAGGTCAATGCCCGGTAAAGGCTGGGCATGTGCCGTTTGGAAAAGGCAGAAAGTAATTATTAAAGCTAATATAATTTGTAAGGGTACCCGGTGATTATTCATGTTTGTCATTCCCCTGTTGTTTCCACTTATTCACTAACCCGGAGAATACATTTGCCGGCATGCCTGAATGTTCTCCTTTAATTTCTGCCGGGATCTCCTGCAGCTCTTTAATTAGAACAGTGGAACCGTCCTGGTGGGCCAGTAGATAATAGCTCTCACCCACTTGGACCAGGCTCAGAGAGACCTTCGGCCCCAGTGCCAACTGTTCCACCACTTTCATGTGGCGCTGCCTTCCCGTTCCCACGGTGCGCCGCCCCAACCCGTATTTAACAGCCAGGTAAGCCAGGGCTGCAACCAGGGGCAACGAAATGGCCAGGCGGATTACAGCCCTCAAAATTTCCTCATCCATTTTCCTTTTCTCCGTTTGCATTGGGTTCGAAAATTGAATGCACGCGCAAGCCAAGATTGTTACCCAGAATTACCACTTCTCCCTGGGCGAATTTCTGCTGGTTGAGATACAAATCAACCGTTTCACCTGCAGGCCTGTTAAGTTTCAGTATAGAACCCTTTTCCAGGTTTAAAAGGTCGCGCACTTTGATCTCGGCATAACCCAATTCCGCTCTGATTTTAACCATTACCGAATCCAAATAATTCATGCCTATTTTCATTTGGTTTGCATTGGAAGCGGCAGGTTCCAGCTGGGGAAATTTAACCTTGTTAATCACCAGGTCATCCCCATTCATACCTTCCAAAAAATCCTTTATTTCCTGTTCATTCATAAATTTCCAATGTCCCCTTAGAATTATATTATTGAATGATGAACTCGGTAAAGAATAAGCGTGATATTTCTCCCTTTGTCAAGCGTGAGTTTATAGCGGTAATAATTTCGTTTTTCAAGGGTGCCACCTTATCCAGGGGTTGTATTTGTTCCACGGTTTTGCTGCGCAAATTCTTCGCTGTCATGGTATTCCAGAACAATATCACATTTTAAATAACGGTTGCCCCCGGGATTGGCCAGGTTGACGATTATGGTGCCCAGCTCCAGAGTGGCGGTGGGTAGCTCCTCTTCCTCCACCTTTTCGGGCTCCTCCTTCTCTCCGGGAAGTCCCATTATATTAAAGTACCCTATTACCAGCCCGCCCCCCAGTAAAAACACCAGCAAACCCGCAATAACCATCTGTAAAAAACCGGGCTGTTTTTTCGGTTGTTCCGTATTATCGTTTTTATCTTTGGCCATTGATGTTTCCCCTAATAAATCAATAGATTCTTGCCCCGGCCTGGTAGCCCCGCTGGGTGGTAATCATGTCGGTGAACTGTTCAGTCAAATCAACATTGGACATTTCGATATAACCGGACTCAACGGTGCCGTAGCCAGGGCTGCCGGGTGTCCCGGGAGTAGGTTCTCCGCTGCTGGCAGTTGATTTAAACATGTTTTTGTTTGATCGTTCTAAACCGTCCTGGTTTTTGAAGTTATTTAATGTGATTCTGGCAACATCGTATTCATATTGTTCAGTTTTAAATAATACAGGTTCACCATTAGTATCTGTTGCTGATATAATACCGTTATTTAAGATTTGAAGAGTGGCTATAGGAACACTAGAGAATGTGATAGCTGTGTCTTCAGTTTTGCCAGAGGGTGTTTCTTCTCTAACAGGCGGAACTTCAGCGTCAAGATCCGTAAATCCTAAGACGGAAGCGGAATTCGCATCTGAACCGGATAAATCTATTCCGTCTGAGCCTGTATACGAGGATGTTATTCTAATATTGTGGCTTCCATCTACGTCTACCTTAAAAGTAACTCCGTTATAGGACGTACCATCATAAACAGCATCAATATCAGCTTGAAGAGCTGTGTTAAAGTTATATCCACGCCGTTAAGTTTAATAAAGCTTACGCCTGTATCAAAATTAGTAGGGTCAGCAAGTGGGTTGTCGGCAGTTTTAAAAACGTCTCCCCCTGTGGTAAGATCCAATGCTTGGGAAACTGCTGTTTCGGTAACAATTAATGTTGTATCGTCGGAGTGACCCGGGTACAATGTCGATAAAACGATTTTTCCTTCATCATTAATTGATGCTGTAACTCCACTTACGCTGGACTTTTCATTAATTTTATCTTTTACCTGTTCCAAAGTGGTGCTTCCATCTACATTTATGAGAGTGTTCCCTGTATTTCCAGCACACCGGATATATCGTCGCCAGTGCCTGCAACTCCGTCAATACCGGCTAATGCATTTCCATTATCCGTTCCCTCGATACTTGCTTTATCCCAAACCTCTCCAATTACATTAAAGCCATCTAAATTAACAAGATCACCTTTTTGTGTTAAACTGAATATTCCGTCCCTGGTATAATATTCATTTACCCCGTGGGTCACTTTAAAAAAACCACTACCGTTAATCGCCAGGTCCAGGGTGCGTCCGGTACTTGTTAAACCCCCGGAGGTCATTTTAGATGTAATTCCCGCAAGACCTATCCCCAATCCCGCCTGGGCCGGATTGGTATTCTCGCCGGCACTCTTAATGGTCTGGTAAAGGGTATCCTGAAAGTTTGCCCTGCCGGCTTTGTAAGCGGTGGTATTTACGTTTGCTATATTATTTCCCACTATATCCATTCGCACCTGGTGGTTTTTCATGCCGGAAACACCGGAATAAAGAGATCGAATCATTTAATTTAAACCTCCAAACTAAATAATAGGTTTAACGTTTTAGCTCGATAATTTCTCGCAACACGTCATCTGCAGTGGAAAACACCTTGGTATTAGCCTGGTAGCCACGATGAGTAGTAATAAGGTCGGTTAGTTCCTCAGCCAGGTTGATATTGGCCGATTCTAAATACCCGGAATAAATGGCACCGAAACGTTCGGAATCTGTCTCGATTTCAAAACTTTCCCCTGATATATTGTTTTCTAGGAAAAGGTTGTTTCCGACTTTTGTTAAACCTGAGGGATTTGGAAAATCAAA